>JAABUH010000061.1_pt1 | contig 156305 bp, 153 predicted proteins | sample 5559121 | NCBI WGS metagenome assembly JAABUH01 (sample SAMN10711871, study PRJNA513364) | rock metagenome | isolation source: Antarctica rocks | place: Antarctica: Victoria Land, Battleship Promontory nord | collected 2015-12-28
CGAAATTCTCTTCGAAAGCTTTCACGAAGATGGGCTGATTTGAATAGTTTCAAACACCGAGAAAAGCTTTGTCTGTTCGTTGATCTGAAATGAAGATCTCAATTTATGGTCCGAGCGGCCTGAACGATCCAATTCCCGTTTTTTGAATCTCTAGCGACATCCATTAGGTCTGAGGCGCTGACGCTTTGGAAGAGAGCGGATCGAGCTATTCTTACAGATAGCCCTGTATTTAAGTTTTTCTTGCGGCTTGGGTTTCGGTTTGTCCAAGCTGAGCGTTGAGATCTTGATGTGATTATCTGTATACTGGTCGTTGCTTGTGGACCTAGATGCCGGGGCGTGGGAATGGTAGATGCAATGCCAGGGTTACTTGTGTCCGGTTTATCAGGTCTTGACGTTCTGGTGTAGTGAGTTGTGGCTATCATACTTAAAGTCGCCCATGCCCTTGTTGCTCCGATAACCTCAGCAATAGCTTTGAGTGATCTCCCGCCAGCTTTCAGCCTTCGTGCTCTTTCCCCTCATCATCCCGTCCTGATCACTCTGGACGTCTCTTTCCCCAATTACCCCTTACTATCTCCGCCTCCGCTCTACTCACTGTGCTCTATAACCTCTGCGCTATCTCCGTCTGCGTTCCCAACCCATCACCTCCTCCCCTCCCTCTCCCTCCCCACTCCGGCACCATCAGTAACAACCTCCTCCCCCAAAACCTTACTCGCCGCCATAAACAGCCCGCCCCACCACCCCCCAAGCCCCCTTACATACTCCGCCTGCACAGCCGTCATACCCAACAAATTCTCCGTATCGGCCAAATGCGCGTTCAGCTGCGCGAGTTGCGCATGCAGGTGCGTGTATTGCCTGTTGCGGTTCGTCTGGGACTGGGAGAGGGATCGCGGTTGCTGGGTTGGGTTGGACTGGCGGGATGAGGAGAGGGAGCGGGTGGTGGGGGTTTGGGTGGGGAAGGAGGCGGTGTTGATGGAGGCAGGCATGGTCGGGGTTGTTGTTGTTGTTGTTGTTGTAGGGGAAAGTTGGGGGGACGGGTGGTGGTGTTTGACGGAGGTAGGACGTGATTGTTTGAAGGGAAAAAACAGCTAGGTTGTCAGTTGTGGATGGTGGGGCTTCATTATTTGTTTACGCGATTGAGGTCACGTGCCCCACAAGATAGCACTAAACGGCCAGACGTCAACAGGTGACATGCAACGGTGAAAGTCGGTAGATCTGTTAGGATAAAAGACGGGCTAAACTACACAAATGGCTTTTCGAGTTAAGACAAAGACGGCCTTGCTCCAGCGCTGTATTTCCTAGAAGGTAATGTTTCTCATCGCTTCAAGCACTGGCCAAGCTAACACACTGAAATACAGCAACGAACTGCCACAATAAATGAGGAAAACTTTGCTTTTTTCTCTTCCTCTCTGCTCACTGGGTAATGTGGTCGAAACACCGAAGAAACAACAAAGACGCCCCAACGCTGACTTCCAATGCAGTATTATATTAAAGCACGCCATGACTGGACATGGATACGACACAAAGGTAATGTGTATATGTACGGAAACGAATGAATTTGGCTTATGCAAATGATGTATGCTTTGTGAATTTCCATCCTCAGACCTCTATCCGTCATTAAAGCGCAGAACATCTGCTTTATTTCCTGACCCGTCAAGCTCGTCCATTACTGAGAGATGTAGAGTGGAGGGATTCGTGTATTCGATTTTATGAAGCGTGGTCGGCGCCAAGGTATCATGTAGTAGCAATCCTTATCAAGTCAAAGCCGAAGGGATGACGAAGGCCATTGCGAATGGAGATGACCGTTTGGGATGGTGAAAGGTAGGCGTGGTATGTGGTGAAAGCTTCTCAATCACCGAACGCCAATCGCTGCCCGTGGTACGCCCAACGCCTGTTGTCGAGGGCCAAGGCTGCTTTGGCTACTGTGCGCAGAGTTCTCCGAATCTAATTGAGCACTAGCTCCGCTATCGCCACTCCCCGCGCTAGCGCTCGCACTACCGGTCAGACTGCGTACATTTTTTTGTGCGGGACCTTTGAGTGGGTAAAGGTTGCTCACCCCAGCGTGTTGCTCGACTTGTTGTGGTGCCACCGCGTTGCCCTGCCCAGGAGGGTGTCGTGGTACAGGCTGACGCATACCCGGAGGTGATGGTCCGCCATGCGGCAACATCCCTGGCGCCGCCATATACCCATCATGCGGAGGTGACGGTCTTCCATTTACTCTTCCTCCAGGACTGAATGGATTGCCAGGTGACTGACTTGTCCGCCGAGAAGCTGGCGGCACTGGGTACGCGCCATTCATCCCAGCGGTGGTGCCGGCACCCTGTAATTCGCTCAAACGCGCTGCTGTCAGTGAGTTTGCTCTCGAGTCATCTGCAATCGCCTTTCTATCAACTATCCCATATCGATTCGAAGAGTAACCCATCATAGGGTTGTCCATTAAGGGGTCTTGCAACGTCGGCACATTCGCTACCATCTGCGCAGATACTCTATTTCGATTTATACCAGGTCTGGGACCATAGCTGTGACTGTTGCGCACTCCTCCTTTTCCCACGTGCCCTCCTTCAGGATCTTTGCGCATTTGGCTAAGGCTAGGGGTTTTCCGATTCCTGCGAGATGTAACGCTCATCATGTCAAGATTTTCGGGGTCAATATTTGGTGGTGGTCCCCGTGCTGCCATAGGATCGAAGAAATCATCGTCATCGTCCTCGTCTTGGTCATAACCCCCACGGTGTGATGGAGGTGGCCTCCTGCCTCCTCGGCGCATGTTATACTCTTGTTCTCGTAGTTGCAACTCCCGTTGCCTTAAATGGAGCTCCCGTTCACGTATTGCCAAATCCGACGGGCCAGACCCTGTGCCATTAACCATGTCATTGTACCCAGGAGCTACACCGCCTTCTGGTATAGCATCGTCGTACATCATGAGATGGCTGAATTCCTCGAGATCGTTACCTTCCAAGGAAGGCCTTCGGGAGAGCTGGTTTGGTGGCGGTCCCCGTGGATTGTAGCCACTGGACTGTCTCGGAGGATAGCCATTCATGGGTCCCGGACCCCCTCTCATTGGCGGTCCCATCGAAGGCCTTCTTCCTCCCCGTATGCCGTGCATTCCGTTTCCGTTCGTCCCATTTCCGTTCATCAAGCCATTCATTGGAGGTCGGTGAGGAGGAGCAGATGATAATCGTGGCGGGGGGGGTGGTCCAGATGTCACATGAGGTGATACCGGTGGCGCTACTGGTCGTTGCTGGTTGACAACGTTGCAATGGTGGAGAAGGGCGTATAACGTTTCAATTCGAGGTACTCGGATCCCTGTCTCTTGAGCGAGTTTTATGGGCGAACCGAGGTAAGTCTCGACCTCCATTGGCCTTTTAGCGGTATAATCCTGATACATGATGCTATTTGTCTCCGAGGGTCTGATCATGCTCTGGATGGTCTTTTCCTTGAAATTGGCATCAAAGCTACAGCCTTGGGAATCAGCAACTGCAAGAAGCTCATCTATTACGTCGTTTATCATTGGCCGAACTCCAACTTTCTCAAGTAGCTCTGCGTGTGTGGGTATTTCGAATAAAACGCTGGTAGGATGGAATGCAATAGGCCTAGAATCTGTTAACGTAGGTCTTCGGCTTGAACTCAGGATTGCGAAATACCCAATCGTACGCTCGTATTGTTGTTGCCTGATGTTTGCGGACACCTTGCAGTCAACCTGACCGGTGCTCAAAGTCATGGCCAGTGCCTCTGCCATGTCGTTCTGGATAGCCACCGGAATGGTTGTGTTCTTGTTTGCCGGACCGACCCATATATCTGTAGCCCCAAGATGCTCGAATTCACTTGCTCCTAGTTGCGTGATCTCAGCTCCAGAAACTAGTGACAATACCACGTTTGTGGGGAACCTCTGTTCGAGGTGCGCCTCAATTCCGAGTGTATGGGTGGTATTCACCAGAATACAAGTATGTTGGGGGGTGACGACGGATTCGATGATGGCAGCAAGATCATAAACATCAGGCAGAGCCTTAACACAAAGAAGAACGTAGTCGAAAGCTTTTCTGCCTGCGGCGTCTTCTGGACTTCTCACAACTAAACGAATCTGTCAGCCTTGACTCCATGGTCTGGATCATGCACGTTTGCAACGTACCATGTCGTGGTTTGAAACGTTCATTGCCGAAGAGTTTGGATCTGAACGGAGCATTAGATTTCTTCTTAGATGGCAGATCAACTTTTACTCACTTGAATGATATCCCATACTGTGAAACCGCCTCAAAGCCTGACTTCCAGACAAGAGTGACGTCGCAGGCATTTGTGGCCTGCAGCCTCCATGACAGAAATGCTGAAACCGCATTACCGCCAACTACACAATGTTTGTTTCTCAGCTTTGGTGCCATTATGGGGGAGGTCCGGGAGGGGCCACGTGGAATGGTTTCGAACGAGAGTAGATGGATTTGTGCTAGACAAAGGAAGTGAAGCAAGTGCGAGTGTTGTAGACTTACCTGACAGAATTCGCAGTCGGGGTGGAGAAGGAGCCATCGTCCGGCTATGTATGTATCGTCCAACAGCGGCAGCAGAGAACAAATAGACCAGGCTAACCAATTGATGCCGGTGCGAGTGAACGAGAGATTTGTGTATTGCGCAGATTATCCAGCTCGTGACCAGGTAACGACCAACATCCAGCGAAATTGCGCCCGGAAAACGGCAATTGGAGCGGAATCAAGCAGGATTCGTGTTCAGATAAGGACGGTGAGGAAATGGACTTGATGTGTACGTTTCTTTGGGTTCAAGGAGTGGATGCTGGCTGTCCCAGGCTTACGACGGTATCGGTTGATTTCTCGAAATAATTCAACGGCAGTCGGATTGCGCGCCAATCTCAATTCGGTAGTCGCACCTCCAGAGCTACACAGCCGCCTCGCAGTACAATATACACTGCAGTGAGGAACTCAGGAAGGATGTTGCCGGATATCGCGAAAGTAAAGCGAGTGAAATGCGATGGGGCCAAGACTATGTTGATGGGGAACTGGAGATGGTGAGTGAAGTTGCAGTTCGGCGGGCTGGTACTACTTTCGACTGAATGGAAGGTTCGGATAGAGCTTGGACCTTAAGGTACGTCTGGAACGAAAAGGATTGGTGCACGACAGACAGCACGAGTAATTTTGGTAAGACGCTAACGACAGATGGATACTAGCGCCACGCAGGGAAGCTAGGAGGATGTGACAAACCAAACAACGATAGCAACGCTCATCTCCCGTTACCATGATGAGTTGCTGACCGTTCTACCTCACGCTTCAATCGACGACAACGAGCATTATTCCCTTACGGATGTACTTGGACCCGGCCTGTACGAGTGCTGCCGCATGTTGCAGGCTGTGCCACGAAGATAACGGACGCTGCATCTAATCCTATGGGTCGCTAAATTCAGGGGGACAGCAGCAGTACCTCAGACCTGTCTTTTTGCCAGGGCGAATAGGATTAAACTCGTACAACCCATGCACATGCCGGCATTCTTAGTCTTTGCCATTGGCCGTTGAAAAGGACGCCCGCAGGGTCCTGTCATTCCACCGGTAACAACAAATGACACTCGAACCCACTTTTGGCCGCGCAACAAAGGCAGTACTCAGTTACTCGCAGAGGATCGAAATAAGGAAAGGGGTACCAGGCTACCAAGCACCCTACCAACTCGGGGTCGTACTGACGACTGACCCATGGATGAAAGTCCGACGATAGCCCTACTGTGTGCATACAGGGGCATAGTTATTAAGACAACAGCGTCAGCTATGTATTTTTACCTGGGGTCAGTACCCGTAGCGGCCGACTAATACATGTATTGATTGTTCGTATGCTTTTCACACGCCATTAGTTTCTCTAATTGCTCTATTATTAAGGTATTATTGCATCCGTAGGGTATTGCCGCCATTTGCATTTGGCCTCAATGGGTTTCTACAAATATCCCTTGGGATCGCCATGATTGACGCTCTTCTGAGGCTCTGATCTTTCCGACCAGATCAGCATACTACATACTACCGTCAGCTACCATCAAAATTGCGAACCTTGTCGCGACTCTTCGGCGGAACCGGAGATGGAGATCGTTTCTCACCCTTGTCGTCTATTTTAAGGCGCAATATATTTTCTGGCACAAAATTGCAATGACATCATTTGTTCCAATGAAACAAAAGCTGCTATGTTGGTGTGAAAGCATTATTACCGAGAGCTGAAGAGCAAACAAATGCTCATCTCGAGACGACAATGAATTTCGAAGCACGGAAATAACAATACCGCCGTACCGTATCAAAGACGAACTATGCCCAAAAAAAATCTCTCTTACTTAAGATTGTTCAACGGTTCACCAGTTGGGCTAAGCTCCTGACGTCTAACTGTTCAGGGCACGGTACCTTGCAGTTTGTTGGCCGTCTTGGGAATTGGGAAGGTGGACATGGGAGATCGTCAAATCAACTCGACCCGGCGAATCTCCCTGGCTTTGGAAATCCTCACACTACAAAATACACTCGTTGTCACTAGAATAGACGGTCTGTTTCCATGTGCAGGGTATAGCCACTGGCAGGCGACTACCCACTCTCTGGACTTGAGTACATATCGCTAAAGGAGATTGAGGGCTTGGTCGAACAGTCACGCTGCTGCTCGCTAAGAACACAAGCGCCTACAAAGCCAAGAGCATGTCCAGGCAGGGAAGAAGCCAAATTAAAGACGCGGCACGTGGTATAGCGTTCCCTATTGCAGGCTAGAAGCAGAAGATACGGAGTAGATATGCATCTTCGGCGACCCCCTGGGGCCCTTCCGGTACGAACGGTCTGAGGAGGCTGACCTTGGCGAGAGAAGCACAGCTAAACGCTTACGCAGCTGCCTTGGTAATTCCCAAACCCTTCGCCGAGTATGCGCTGCTCAACGTTGGGGTTTTCTGGCGCTTGAAAGCACTGATCTACTGGACATTCTGGAATCCAGGCTGCTCTGGCACGCAAAGGCTAGGGACATTTGTCCAGTAAAGTGTGAGCAGTCAAAGAATCAGGGCGACGGTCGTAGCTATTTTTGTCCTCCTTCTTGGCGTCCATCCTACCATGGACGATCTGCCGCTGCTTGGGAATCTTTTCGCCAGTAAATTGAGATGTTCTTCAGTTTTGACGAAACCTAGAAGCGTCACCAAAAGCAGCCCGCAGAATGATTGTGTCATGTGTCATGTCAGAGCTGCAGAAAGCTACTTCGAAGTATGCATGCCGCAAGGTACTTATGTCGACCAAGAACGATGAAGCCGGCGTACAATCATATGACCGCTAATGTTATTCGACAAGAACAAACCATTGACAGTAATCAAAGATCTAACGTGGTTTGCGTATCTCAGTCGAAGCTCTCGGTACTTAGGGAACGGTATTACCTTTAATACGTGATTTTTCTTTACCAATTCTTTATTCATCATCTATTCAATCCATATCAATCATCCTCCTGCACCGCCGGTAATTCAACTTCAATTGCTTTCCCTCGCCAGCTCTACACTCATCTTTTCCATCATCGCTGTGGTTAGTCGGCGAAAAGGCGAAACAGTATTACACAAATCATCCTCGGCAGGGTTGAATTCATCCCCCAAACTTCCAAGTGGTATACTCAAACCCAGCCAGACGGTGCTGCAGAATTTTACCTTCTGTCTGAAAGAGTCCAATACATTCATCCAAGCGTCCATGTGGATTATCCACAAACCCAACCTCATATCGAATCTACCAAAAGCCATCATCCTCAATAACCCTCTCCACCTCGCATTCTCATAATAACCAACAAACCTCATGCTTTCAGTTCTCCAACGCCAACGAGCCTATGCGATCATTGTTTGCCCATCTAGGCAAGGGCACCAGCATTAATTACTCTATGGACATTGATGCACTCCAATGGAAATTGAGACCAAAGGTATAACACAGCATACATCCCATCCTGTATCTCCGTACTACTGAACCTAACATATGCACAATACTTTGCCACCGATTCCTTTTTCTTTCTCCATTGGACCCATTCTATCCTTTCCCAGCTAGCTGTTCTTCGTAGCAAGCAAATCCAACCTATTATCCAGATCTCAACACGCCCCTCCTTGTGTTCTAAGCTATCTTCTCATCAATACTTCCCCATCTGTCCCTGGTAACCAGTCAGTCTCCATCACTCATATAGACCCTTATCATAAAAGCCAATTCAACAACTAAATCTTCTCTCCCTCTTACAAAAACTAATCTCACCAATCCTACCAAAAACCCCGGAAATCTTTGTCTGCAGGACCCTAGACTCGTCCAGAGAAAAAAACTTCTTTGCTCATTCGCTTCCAATGCTACAACGACAAACGCCATATGCTACAATGCCAAAACGCCACAAAGGCAGGCCAATAGGTGAGGCCTCCATTCATTTTTCCAACCATCCCAAAACGCCAGAAACGTTTCTGCAACCAGTAGATTCCAATGCAAACGCATAATCGAGAGCTTGGTACCTATCTCCACAATATTTCAAGCACACATCAAACCATCAATCTCCAACCCCAAAATCACTTTCCCAATCCTACCCTTCTAACGCATAAAACCCCACCTCACAGCCTCCTCAACCCCCTTCCTCCCCTCACCAGAAACGGACTCGGCATCTCATCCCTCTCCGGATCCCAAACAACCACCTCCCCTCTCCCCCCTCCCTCCATCTTGTCCCCGCCTCCCACCACTCTTCCCCCCGCCCTCGCCTGCTGCAACTCAACCAACGTCCTCCCACCTCCCCCGGCTACATTGCCCAAGAAATTCTTCTGCATAACCGCTTTGGCCATGTCGTTCTCCCCGCTCCCTGCCATCGTCGGTTTCGCCGGCGCTTTCCTTACTGGGGAGCCGGAAGATGTGACGTTTGTGGGCGAGGGGATGCGAGCTGGTCGCTGAGCGTGGTTGATTGCTGTGTTGGTAGAGAAGAGAGGCGGGTGCGACGTTAGGCGCTTTGTTGGAGCGGTGTTTTGGCGTGCGAGGCCGGGGCGGGACGGGGGGAGCTTGAAGGGATCTTGGGAGGAGGAGGGGAGGCGGGTTGGGGAGGGGATTTCAAGGAGGTGGTCGTCTTCTTCGTCGTCCTCTAGGATTGACGGATCTAGAGAAGAAGAATTCGAGGGGGAGCTTGTGAGCTTTGATGATTTCTGCTGCGCGGCGGCGGCGGCGAAGATGTTTTTGCTGTTGGGGATGCTGTTGGGGATGCTGGAGGCGGCTGCGGCGGCGGTGCGGCGAGGGGAGAGCGAAAGAGAGGCAATGGATATGGGGGAGGGTTCGGACATTTGGACGTCCATGGGAGAGTCGTATTGAGTGCGGGCGCGGGAGAAAGGAGTGCGTGTTGACTTTCTCGGCTGGGGAATAGGATTTGAATTGGCTTTTGGCGATGACGGAGAATCGAGGGAGAGGGAGCTGAGATCGGTGGAGGAAGGAAAGGAAGTAGAGGTGTTGGTGGCCACAGAGTCCTGGCTTTCCGGTGGAGGAGATGGTAGGGAATCCTTTGGTGCGTTGAGAGAGCGGAGATGGCGTAGGACATCTGCATCAACACGAGAGCGGACCTCGGATTCGAATTTCTTCCGAAGCTTTTCAGTCTCGGATTGAATTTGGCGGTCAATTTCCAATCGGGCTTTGACTTCCCATTCGCGGCGGACGCTGGACTCAACTTCGGCTCGCAGATTCTCGTATCTTGTGGTCAACTTTGCAAGTTTGGACTCAGCATCATGCGCCCGGCGTAGAGCTTGTTCTTCTTGTGTTTTTAGTAGCCTGGCAACTTCCACGACTTCCCTTTCTTTTCGCATAAGTCGCACCACTGGGAGGTTGAGTAATTGGGCTGTGTCAGGTCGTTCTAGAGGGTTCGTCTTTAAGCAATTGCTGATGGCTTTCTGAAGCTCCGGCGAATAGATACCCGGTAAAGGCTCGACTCTACCTACTTTAATCTTTTGGACGAGGTGGAAATGCGTCTTGGCGTTGAACGGTGGATTCTTCGCGCACAGCTCATACATGATGCATCCGAGTGACCAGATGTCCGAGTGGAGAGTGTACCGTTCCGCCGCACATATCTCCGGAGACATGTAAAAAGGCGTTCCAACATACGTTGAAGCAAAGTCGTGAGACTGCATTAATTTAGACAGCCCAAAGTCTCCCAATTTGACCGAGTTGTCAGCGCCAAGAAATACTGTAGCAGTTAGCATCTATACCACGATAATAACAAAATTCAAACGCTAACTGTTCTCTGGCTTCAGGTCACGATGTAATATCATGACTTGGTTCTTTCCACGCAGTCCACTCGGCTTGACCATGGTACCACCTCCAATGCAGCTCTTTCCCACCTCTGGTGGATCGACACCATAGTGACATCGATACAACGCGGTAACGATCTGCGAGAATATACTCCAGACATATTCCTCCTCGGCGAATTGGTTGTTTAGTCGAAGCTTGTCAATGACTTTGCTCAAATCACCACCACCACAGTATTCCATATACAGGTGCAGGTCTTGGGATGATTTCAGATGTTCTCGATGGTAATAACCGACGATATTGGGATGTTTCAGCGAATTAAGAATTGAGAATTCGGCATGCAGTTGTTCACGCTCTTTCGCCGACATTTTGATATAATTTATCTCTTTTCGGCAGAGAATCTGGGACGATGCAGATTAGTACTGTTGAACGTTAAGAGCTTTGAAGCACGCTTACAAGACCATCCGACTGTCGCTTGACCTTTCGAATAATCCCGAACGATCCATGACCTGATGAGAGGTTAGTCGCCCATGGTGCCTGGATTATTACATTTCGTCTTTCCATACCAATCTTCTCAAGTACCTCGTACTTCTCTAGTTCCGCTGTGTTCGCCATGATGGCAAGTTGTGGAGATATTTTCCTACTGGCAGCGACACAAGCAAACTTACCACAGCTCCTGCAATCTGTTCAAGGTTCAATGATGATGTGGAGAGCTTTGTCAGGCATGAAGGAATGTCCACTTAGTATAGCCAGGCCTTAGCTGATCCGAACGGCGTGTTGATGGTGCCGTCGTTGGTCCAGCAACCACCACAATCCTCAGTCACGCGGTGATAAGATAACTCTCTAAATGCCGACATGCCGATATCGCCACAATAATGATGGAACTTTGTGTTGTGCACGGTGGCTCTTCGGCTTCTCGCTGCTGGACAGCTTGAGACTAACCTACAAATTTGCCGGTCATGGTTCTAAGGAAGGATCAGCTTGAAGCCAGTCTTCATGAGGAAAAGAAACTTATTGAGGACGGCAGACTGAAGGAAGACAACCCGCTTGACCTCAGCGAGGGCTTCTTCAAGCTCTGCGAAGCTTGCCGGAGAGGAGATCTCAAGTTATGTCAGGAGATGATTACGGAGGGTGTGAATATCAACGCGCGAGACAGATTTGACTACACGCCTTTGATTTTGGTGAATGCCCGTTTGTCAAGTCTAAGCTTTTCTAGATGTCCATTTGCTAATACATGCTATTCCAAGGCTAGCCTGTGTGGCCATTATGAGACAGTACAGCTTCTACTCGAGTCCGGAGCTCTTTGCGAACGGGATACGTTCCAGGGCGAAAGATGTCTATATAATGCCTTGAACGATCGAATACGAAATTTACTTCTCTCCTACGATTATTCTAAATCCACAGATCCTTTACAACCGTTCGCGGCGCACATTACATCTTTGTTAACTCGAGACAATCCCCAAACATCTGACATAACTGTCGCCGCCGCCAGCGAAGTCTTTCATTTACACAAGATCATTCTCTCCGCACGCTCGCCGTATTTTCGGAAAAAGCTCTCGGCCGCTCCGGATATTACATCTTGGAAACTTCCACCTACAATACCGCCCCAAGCCTTCAGTATCGCCATCAAATATATTTACCTAGGTGAAATACCCATTGACATTGGCGGAGGGCCAGGGACTGGATACTCAGAAGATGATATACTAGAGGGCATCGACAAGATTAGCAGACAATTAGAGATTAGGAACTTATGGGAAGGCGTTCTTGAAGGTGGCGACCGCAGGCTTGCGAGACAACGCAGGACGGACGAGGTCGAGAAGTGTCGAAGTCAGCTAGATGCATGGTTTCGAGACAATGTGCTTAAGCACAAGGCCGTAGTTGATACGGACAAAGCAGACGCTGTGAAATGGGACCGAGATAATGGTATCTTCGCGGACGTTTTGCTGCGGGCAGATGAACCTGCGGAGGATGATGAATCCCAAGATCTCGCCACCGGCAGGCAGACGCCGACTCGCAATACTCTGGGCCCATTGAATGGGATACCGGTTGGTCCAATTTCGCAATCTTCCCGTTCTCCATCCCAAACCCGAAAAACACGGAAATCCACACTATTTCCTGTTCACCGCGCCATATTAACTCGTGCAGAATTCTTTCTTGTCATGTTCACTTCGGCCTTTCGTGAGGCCCAGAACACCGACCATCTTCACATTATCCCTATTGATTGCTCACCTCGAGTACTCGAAACAGTTCTGGCATTCCTTTACACGGAAAAAGCAGACTTTCCTCTCAACGTTGCGGTTGATGTCCTTTTCGCTGCAGACCTCTTACTCATCGAAAGGCTGAAGCTCAAAGCTGCTGTTGTCATAAGTACCCTAGGTAATGGTGCGATGTCTCAGGTACCTGCTGCACAGCAGATCTCTGACAAGCCCATACCCGAAGAAGAAGAAATAGACATTTACGACGTTGTCCGGGCCGGCTGGCTCACGCGTGTACCTCGACTAGAAGAGTTTGGTGCCCGTTACTTTGCATATAGATTGGAAGACTACGTAGATGAGGAAGATTTCGCAGACCTCATCAAGGAAAGTGCAGCCAGAATCAAGGGAAGACAGGAGACGGACAGTATCGAACTGCTGGATGATATTCGCTACTACTTATCTGAACGCTTCCGCCTGCGATTCGAAGATGCAGGACTTGAAGAGCTGATGGAAGAAACCGAGCTTTCCAACGGCATTACGGTCACGGAGAATGGTTTGGTGGCTACTGATGCCAAGGTTCCTGAAGAAGGCCTTGACACAGCAGCTGTCAATGACCAGGTCGCAGCTACAGAAGGCTCGGAAACTCTCGTGAGCATAGAAGATATGATGCGCGATGGAGCCATAAGAACACTAGATGGAGAGATAGCTGGGGATGAGTTTGCAGGTGATGCGGTCAATTATCAGATACTATTGGGCAAGATAGATTCACTTTTGGATAGACTGAAGCTGGATGCCTGATTAGGCATTCATGGCTATGTATCTTACTCTAATACAGTTGCTTATAACAATACCGCAAAGGCCGGCTGAGTTGGTCTTCTCATCATCTTATTGTGGTAGTCCTGCTGTTCACCTACCTTTACTTTACAGTATCCTCATCATCACGTTATATCTACCATGCACTTGGCGATGACGCTGTCTGGAACCACGTAGTCATAGCGCCAAGCTAAGGCAATCCGACCTTGGATTGTCCAGGCTAAAAATGACATCGTGGCCCAATGCGGCTCTGACGAAATGGCGAGATGGAAGTCCTTCCGTCCAGTGCGATACTCGCACCTGTCCTCTCATCTTGTCCTTTTCCAAATTCACGTTCCGGTGCTGTGCAGTGGAGCGGTTCTGGGCTGACAACAATAGTAATGGCTTTGTGTCCTTCCATACTCGGTATTCTACTGCGCAGCGCTCAGTACGGAGCGGAGGATCGCAAAGTGCCGGATTCCGGAATGCTTTTTGTGGCCGCGCGGCAAGCTTGTAGCCAATAGGACGCTTGATTGACATCATCGGATTCAACGACTGAAGCAGATGATTCATGAACGTTAGAGAGTACAGCCCGAAGGAAGCGTAACGTAGCACATGCAGTTGGGTGCGATTAGTAACTTGTTAAGCTGAGCAATGAGTGGTGAACTGGTGATAATTGGCGGTCTGACCAAGCTTTCGACCAATTAATACTCATGACCTTGAGCACCCCAAAAGGATCAGGGATTGAGTACGGAATAGCGCATTCCTGATCCGGCCTAGCACCCCTACCACCTCGAATTGCCCGGATCTCTCGGTTTTCTCACGCACGCAACACACCCTCCTTTGTTCCAAGCTCTGTCGACTCCCGTTGTTTCCTAGGTTCGACTGCGTGATAATGTCCCCTATGGTCGTCGGCTTCAAATGTGATTGAGAACGGGGAATGTTCGACTCACTCGCTAGCAGTTCGACCTTCACTCGCTGAAGACAATATCTGGGGCTGTGGGCGGAGGTTGATTCAACTAAGGTCTACGACACCTTGTCACGCAAGCACTACCGACGATACAGCTCACCCGGTCGTGGGCTCACATCGCACCTGAACAAGCCTCATCGAATCAATCATGGCATTGTCACGATCAACCCTCAGCCATGCATCATGGCCTGGCATTCTGTTACTCCTAATAACCCTCCTATCCTTAATAAATCTCGCGTATGCCGCCGATACTAAAGTTATACAAACCACCAACAATGCGGGGGAAGTCATCTACTTGGCGGATGATAGGAAACCGGCCTTGTACACACAGAACTTTGGGGACTGCCTGGGCAACTCTTTGATCAACGTGACGCGTTTCGATGCGGCCTACTACAAAGATAACATGACGGTGCTATTCCACTTGGAGGGGAGCACGGCATTGACAAACGAGAGTTTGATGAGTATGTGTACCTCGACTCTGATGTCTTATCGCTCTAACATAAGACTTCAGTGTACATTGGTGTCTTTGCCTATGGTTCATCTCGATTCAACCTCAACTTTAACCCGTGCAATGCTCAAATCTACAGGTAGGTAACCACAACATTTGCAGTTCTCTACATTCTGACACTATCCAGTCTTTGCCCAACGAATGCCACCGTCCCCATCGAAGCCAGCGGCATCATTCCGGTCTCACAGTCCGATGTTGCGGGGATACCATCAATCGCTCTCAGCATTCCAGATTTCGAAGGACAAGCCATACTGCGTCTCTTTGCCAATTCGACACAGTCCGAGATAGGTTGTTATTCTGGGGTGATTACAAATGGGGCAACGTTCTCTCAGCCGAAGACGGTGGGATCCATACTCGGTGTCTTCACCATCGTCGCGGTGGCAGCATCTTTTGCTACTGCCATATATGGCAACCATATCCCCACAACCCGTACTCACTACGCCCATTCACTTTCTATCCTAGTCGTCTTCTCGATCTTCCACCACATCTTCTTCACCGGAGCTCTGTCCGTGAATTGGCCCAGCGTGCTGCCAGCGTTTTGGAGTAACTTCGCATGGAGTGCAGGAATGATCTATAGCGATAAGATGCAAAATAGTATCAACCAGCTTATCGGGTCGAATAAGGGCAACACCAGCAACGTTGGTGCCGCCGGTACTGGCGCTGAATCTGATAGCACTGGTGGTGGTTATATCATTTCTCAAATCTATAAGAGGGCATTCTCCGATATCTTCCGTCGAGATGTGAATTCCCCCAGCGACGGACTCGCATTGTTGCGGACAAGACAATTAGAGCATGCTCTTGCCAGGAGAGATGGTGCTCTTGCCACTGCAGCAGACGGCTACTCGTGGTACGGATCTCCAGTCAAGCCAGGTTTACCCCTTCCGGGAAACTTCTCCGGGTTCGCTGGTACGCTCGCGGAAGAAAACATTCCTGCATCCAACGCATTTATGACTGGATTCCTCTGGTTCTTGATCCTCGCAGTACTTATTGCTGCCTCAGTGACTGGGTTTAAATGGCTACTTGAAGGGTTAAGCAAGACAAAGCTTGTGAGGGATGATCAACTGGCATACTTCAGAAAAAATTGGCTTAGTTTCACTGCACTGGCTGTTCTTCGAACAATGCTCATCGCATTTTTCATGATGATCTTTCTGACATTGTTCCAATTCACCTACAAGGGATCTGGTGGGGTTACGGCGATTGCTGTCATCGTCTTCTTGATCTTCTTCGTCGGTCTGTTTGGTATTGCTGGATATGCCTGTTTCTATCGCCTCCGATTCGGCCAGTACGTGACTGTTCCTGACAGACTACACCTCGAGAAGACAAAAGCTCTTGGCTTTATTCCATGGTACGGACTCGATACCGAGAAGAACAGATCGGAAAGCTCCGAACAAAGGGCATCAGCTGGCTCACTACCATGGTGGAGAGTAGGGTACGTGAGTGACGACTCCCAGAGAATCTCGGTTCACGAAGACGAAGACTACAGCAAGAAGTTCGGCTGGCTGTCTGCACGCTTCCGAAGAACAAGATGGTGGTTCTTTGCTGTCTGGTTGGTTTACGAATTCATTCGAGCCTGCTTCTATGGAGGAGCTGCCGGTCATCCAATGACACAAGTGTTTGGTCTCCTGGTGGTCGAGTTTATCGCCTTGGTCATCATCATTGCAATGAAGCCCTTCGAGGGTGCTCGCCTCAACGCTTTGATGGTCTACGTACTAGGGTTCAGCAAGGTCGCTACTCTGGCTCTGTCCGCCGCCTTTGACACTCGGTTCAACTTGCCCCGCATCACTACTACTGCTATTGGCATTGTGATTATCGTTATTCAAGGAATCCTAATCATACTTCTACTCGTCGCAATTGCCGTCGGAGCCATCTCAAGCTACATGTCCGTCACACGCAATCACGAAGAGTTCAAGCCCAAGAGTTGGGCACCCCTTCGCCAGAAGTACTTTGCTCATCTAGAGAAGACCGCCCCCGACGTACCCCCACCACCACCGGCCGTGCCTGAGGAACCCACGGAGCCATACTTTAATGTAGCCTCTGTGCGCCGGGTTGCCAAAATTGAGGATGAAGACGAGGATTGCGTTGCCGAGACTAATCCGATGGCCTCTCATGCTTCCTTAGCTGGCCCAACAAGTAGAGCCAGTCGAGCCAACAGCATACACTCTCAAGCCTCACACAATGTTCCCTTTGGCGCCCGCGTTCACCGAGCTAGTTGGAGCAGCAGAGACTTTAGCTCTTGGAACGAAGCAGGTAACCGTAGTTCCCAGCTCATGGGTCGTGTAAGCTTGCACAACAAGCCCAGCGAGGCCAGCCTTAGTGGTGACAATACCACGCCACTGCCGCAGCGTTCGACGCGAACGCCTGTAAGAAGTCAAACCCCACGAACTCCGACTGGGCCTTTGGATGTCAGGAAATTGAGGCATGGAAAGGAGAGGGAGGTGGTTGAGGAGAGGAACGAAGAACAGAATTGAAGAGGTGCAACGCTCATTACGACATTACGATCCTAGCACTTAATCTTGCCGTGATGGCACGGGCGAGAAATCCTACCGTACTCACCCCATCGCATACCTTCCTAGCATCCTTCCCATGAAGGCACTTTTCCTTGTCCCACCATGACCTCGAAGACCCTAGAGTTACCTAGAAGCAAATCGTTTTGTTCTCATAGCATATGCATTGGCGCATGCTCGGACACATTTTTCGGATTGGAGTGCCCTATTACGGATGGACCTGGGCGAAGGTTCGCCGGTATAAGGGGCCTTGTGTAGTTTAGAGCAAAATTAGCAATGGAATTTTATTGTGAGAAATGGATGCCTAGTTTCTCACATCACCACTGCGGCCTAGCTTATTTCCTCTCTGACGCTCGCCCCCCTAACACATCCCATGCCCACAGCACCCCTCCTCAAACCTCAATTGGATTCCCCTCATAACCCCCGCCCCTTCCTTCCTACAGTAATATCTCCCAGACTGCCCAACAGCATCTCTCACGCATCCATCTACTGTATTCTCTACCCGTTCGTTAACAGCCGGAGAAAAAGTTGGTTGGATGATATGAGCTTGATGGGGTTTGATGTTTGATGTTTGGATTTGTTGGGATGATGGTGGTGGATGAGATGAAGAAGAAGACGTAGGTTTTGGATTTAGATTTAGATTCGGGTCGGGAGAAGAAGAAGAAGCAGAAGAAAAAAAAAAAAAAAAGAGATCAGGGCGTGTATGTCTGTGACACACCAAAGGGAAAAAGAAGCAGCAATCGAAATCGGAGGTTGCCCCCCCAAAAAAGGCAAAACCCACCTTTTATACAACCCCACCTTTCATACAACCCCACCTTTTATAGAAATAACCTTTTAACAAGGAGATTGACACCAAAAGGATTCTCGGACTGCGCTAATGCAAATCTCCTTCAATCGACTTCCCTCGCGCGGCGGGTCTTTATTGCGCAACCCGAAATCCGCAGAACATGGTATGAATGAAGCTTCAGTAGTGAAAGTAGTCGCGAGACAGTGAGTGCGATGGAAATAGGAATTCGATTTTTTTGGCTGGTGGTTGACTAATGATAGAAGGGTTTGAACGGGAAAATCTAAAGGAAGCATGTAGATGATCGATTTAGAAAAACGACAGGAAAGAATTTAAAAACATGAGAATCAATAAGAGTTTCTATCTGATCAGAAAAGATGCGTCGATTTTACTACTGCATTTAACAATACTACTCAGAATTGCCAAGATGGGACCCGCGGTCCGAATCAGGCTGCGTAGAACATTGACATGGCGCAAAGAGCACCTGTCGAAGAAAAGTCTTTCCCCACTATCTCTTAACGGCCCTCCGTCATTCCCTCCAAGCCGCTCCGTCTGATAGTGGGACTGCATTTCAAGCTGTCCCACTCCTTCCAAGCCCAATTATTCAAAACTACCATCCAGAAACCGTTCCTGACAGTACTTGGGACTTCAGGATCTGGGATATTCCAAATAGCCGCAAGATTGTGCCTAACAGCACCTACATGCAAAGAACCGTCGGCGGCCGAGCGACGGGGGGGCTCGCATGACCAAGCAAGGGCAATTGGAAACCCTCGGGGAAGCCGATACTATCGAGAGAAAAGCTTCGCTGAAAATTATTAATATTTTAGCTGGAGTGACGAGAGGGGTAGAGAGGATTCAGTGGGTAAGGAATCAATCGTCAAACGGCCAATCCTCCTCCCACAACTTCCGCTCATTCTCATCGTGAGCATACAAATCAAGGACCTGATCCTTTACCTGTTGTAAAGCATTTTTGGCTTCATCATATTGGTCTACCCGTACGACACCTTTTTCTGGAAACAGATCCCTGCCTATACTGTCCCTGACGCTACGCATAAGGTTCATGCCTTCAGCTGCTCCCTTGGCATCAGCCTCTATCGCGGTTCTCTCTGTGGAAGAGAAGCGGAATGGGTAAGGCGGAGAACCCTGGGCCACGACACCAGGAAGATCCAACCAAGCGTTCTCGAGCTTGAGGATTGAGGCTAGGTATTGTGCCTCGCCATCAATGAGAAGCCTTTGCGCAATAAGAAGAAGCTCGAAGCTTGCGGTTTGTTGATATTCCCAAGCGCGGTAGAGAAGGGGGACATCATTGTGCAAAAGAATTCGGTACATAGTAGAGAGCATTTGACTCAGGTATAAGGACATGGCTTTCTTTTGCGATGCGTCATCAAGTTGATCATAGTTACCTGGGAGCTCTGGTCTCTCAAGCCCCTGGGTAGGCGGTCCCTCGTAGTCTAGGAAATACGGCTGGCGAACCTGGTTAAACAAAGGCGCTAGCTCAGTCGACTGCCAATCGATGATTGCAACGATTTCGCTGGGATTTTCAGGGTTGACAAATATGTTTTCTTGATGGAGATCCGGGTGCCAAAGGCATGACGATGCAATCGACCGATCAATCGGCAACAAGTATTTAGCAATGGTGAGATACGATTGCAAGGCTTTCAGCTTTTTCTCCCTACACGTCATGTACGTGCCCGGCCCACGGAGCGTGATGGGCGACTTCGGTAGTCGAGGGATTCTTTTCACACATGTGATCTCTCGATTGCCAATAGCTGCCAAATAGTCTTCGACTGAGGCCCCTAGAAGTCGAGCGTTAGCCGCAGAACAAGCAATTTCTGGTTCTAGGCTCACATACATGGGCCCCTATCATAATGAACCGACGCTCTGCCGGCATCGTAGTACTCTCGGCCTGTTGAGGGGCCTACCGCAAATCTTTGATTTTTCATAGCCGTGCCATGTTCATCGAAGTAGAGTGGATCCTGCGAGTCCTGCTTCCCTACGTCGTGGGCAAAGTAGAGACTCCCAAATTGCTTAAACGAGGTCGACGTCCATTTTTTTTGGTAGCGCAACATCTGTTTGACGACCTCCAAGCGGTCTTCCAATTCCATCCCGCTCCATACTTGTTCAAGTTGAACACCAGGAGCCTTTTGCATTATGATGTACTCAGCCCCCACAGCGTTGCTCTGGGCTCCCGAATTCCAGGCGTAAACCTTTGGGACTGGAGTCTCGAGGACGTCGCGGGCCTATAGAATATCAGCACTGTTGGTCAAAATAGGGTCATCAGCATCACAAATTCCATTGTCGCTACTTCGCTTGCGGTTGTAAGTTGACCTTGTCCAGCGTTTGGATTGGGCACTTTGGCAACCACCTGCTTGCCGTCTTCCATTGTCATGAGAAACGCTTTAGTATACTGCCCATCAGGATACTTTTCAATTGCGACGCAACATCTTGAGTCAACAGTTGAAGCGGCAATCTGAGCCAGCTTGTCCATATTGAAATGTACGCATCTTTGTGACATCTCGAATTTTTCATTGCTCACAAATCGACCTCGCGTGAAATGAAAGAAAGCCTCATTGCCTTGCCAGCCTAAAACACATGAGCTTTCGTAAGAGGGACTTGGGACGCCAAGATCCTTACTACGATCTCCACTTGATGGGGACTTGTGGGATGCGTTGTGTATCCACCTCAACATGGTCTTTGCAATATTAGAGTGTGCATAGATACTCCTGTGAATGGAAGATAGTGACAGAGAGCTTTTTGTATATGCCCCGCGGCTGTAGAGATTGACTAACATGTCTTAAATAGCTTTGTCATCTCTCTTCGCGAGGGCAGTAATGACCTTCTTTGCGACTGGAAAATTTCAGTGGTTTTGACGGCCGAGTAGGGCTGAGAAGGCGATAGCGATGTGGAGGAAACTCTCAATGTAGGAAGATTAATCGATCCGCCTTAGAATCAGAAGTTACCCATCCTGGTCAATCCAGAAACGAACGATCTCCATCGTAGATATATGTGGCGCAATCTTCGTGACGGAAGCGATCGCCGTCCAGACTCCATATCCGGATCCCAGGCTTTTACCTTGCAGAAGGCCTTGTGTTCCAATAGTCCCGACCGCTGAAGAGCTTTCTCCCTTATTCACGAGTTGTACCTCATCCGACGAGTCTGTAAAGGACGCAAGGGCTATTCCACCATCTTTTGTAATCCGTAGGATGTATGCGCAATCTTTTCTTCCTGTGCAGCAACGGTATCCGTCGGCTGGACGACTTTGACTCGCTCAAATACCAAATGAACCCATATCCCAGCGACTTGGACTGGTCTGCCTGGTCCAATTGACCAAGTGGAAAAAGTATGATATTGAAGAAGTCAGAGATTTCGTGAGAATGGAGAATAGCTGTAAGTGGTGTGAGCCTCCGAATATCAATCTACGTGACGGGACTCAAATGTACTCACTATCAGAAGGTGGTCCCTGGATAGTTCCATGGGGGAAGACATGGAGAAGTGTTCAGGAGTCTGGGAGCTCCATAGATGACGACAAGTGGAAAACAGCTTGCGACCGCTGATGGTACGGTGGCCGGGGACTGCGGGGAACGAAACTACTACTCCACCACTCCCGCCGCTATTACTAGAATACTTTTCACTCGTATGAGCCTCCGGTCCGCCGCCAAGACGCTCAACATGTCCCTAGAACTATCCCTTATCCAACGCTCGCATCGACTTGCAAGTTGGCGAACGTGGTTTCACGACGCTCGCCTCGACACTCTCGGAAGGATCCTCGTTCTTCGCATCACTACTATCTGGCCGCTGGGAAGATTCCCCGTCCGCCGACGGCTCATATTTCATCGACGCAGATCCCGATCTCTTCGCTCACATCTAACGCTACTTGCGGCGTGGAGTGCTACCGGTTGTCTATGAGAAAGGTCACGGGTTTGACCGTGCATTTTATAAGACTCTACAAGAGCATGTACATTCTTTGATTGATTTTTTAATTTTATAAAAAATGAGATTAAAAGTTTTTTTGTGCTCATGTTATAGTAAATCTTCATGAGAAGTTGTTGATTAAATATGTGATGAGTTTATCATCAATCTTCTCTTGAGTTTTGCAAGTATAGAATTCAAAAAAGTAAACATTTTCATGAAGTCTGAAGAATCTATTAAGCAGAGAAAAGCAAAGCAAAGCGTAAGCACAGTTCTTTCAAATCATGTAAGACAAAATCATAAAACTGATTCAACTCAGATTTTCAACGTCTCTCTATAAATATTCTCACTATCACTCATCATAAACTTAAGAATCTCAACATCATCAACAAAAGTCTCATCATCATTGTAATCATTCTGACGTCAGCAAGTTTAACTCGATCGATCGAGAGATCTTGCATTTTGTCGCTCATTGCGCAGCAAAAGTCAAGAAGTGCTGAAAGAGAATTTTGCTTGAAGACGAGATCGATCGTTCTGGGAAAGAGCAGGTGCAGATGGGCAAATAAGGAGAGCGTTGATGGGAGTCGCTCGAAGGGGAGGCCGCGCCGCCTCTATATAGAGACCGAGCTGACTGGCACGGTGGCAATCACGTCCTGGCGGCATCGTAGCACTCACTGCCTTGAATCGTTGTCGTCGTTAAAAACTTGATGATTTTCGCATCGATGATGCGGATGAAGAACATGTGGGACTCTTTTTCGAGCTGCGGCACCCCACGGCTCACCCAACCGAGGTGAGCCAGGATGAGCGCACGTGATACGTACGACTCGCCCAAAGAGCGGCGAGCTCACTTGCGAGATCGGATCAGGTCGACAGGCCTGCGCACGTACATATTCTATTCGGAGGCTGGCAAGACTCTCACCTCCACGTGGTGCCGGCTGAAAACCTGATAACAATTGATTATTCTATCAGAGCTAAGAAGAGTCACGAACCCGACGATACGCAGCCGAAGAAGCTTGTTAACGATCTTTATCGAGCGATGTGCGACTGTTACAACGATCATCGAAGCCATCGAGCCAAGGGGCAAGATACTGCGTCCTCACCACACGACTTATATACCTCAATGCCGAAGTTCTATCGATAGAGACTCTCAGCGATCTTCGACGGTTAAGCTCTCGAGGCTTATTCGACTGCGTTTCGTTCAAATCACTGTTCTGTTGGGAATGAGGCTTTGTCAATAAACACACTATATGGGCTATAGGATGGCCTTCGGTAGGAGTTTGGCTCTTGGATTCAGCGTCCACTACGATGGAAGATATACAAGTTGATTGGAAAGTTGGAATGCTCAGGAAGAGGGGGAATCAAGACTTAACGACGTGTCGTTTGAGAGCCAGGGACTGTGCAGGACTGGATCCAATTGTCAGTCTCCCTCATACGCCTCTATACCTAGAGACATCGATGCATTTCTACGGTTTAGAGTTTCCACCGGGTAAAAAAATCGGTGGTTTTTCGTTTCCGTGGGGCTATTCTACAAAGGCCAGCTATCCTGGAGTACTGAAGGAGGGGGTACGAATAGGAGGAATCTCGTGTATTGAGAACCTGTCTTGAGGATGGTACAGTTCGGTGGCGATTGTATAATCTGTGGGTAACCAGGCCTACATATTTAGGGAGTGTCTATTGTAGCGTTAGCTTCGCACTCGAGTCAATAAAAGAACTATTTATTCTATTCGGAACAAAAAACACTTTTTCTTTTTTCGGACTCTTTTTTCGGACTCGGTTGATAGGAGAGTAGAGGTTAGAAGGCGGGGAAGAGGGAATGGTTCGAGAGGGGGTGGGATGGGCGAGAGCTTGATGTTCTTTGTTAACGCGTGAGATCTAGAAGGAGAAGAAGATGAGAAAAGAAAATCTAATTACAACCGCTACTGCTCTCTCTTTCCCTCATCACCCCCGCCCCTCCCTTCATATTCTCTCATACCTTCATCAAATGAACCTCCCCCACTCCGACTAACAAAAACCCCGCTCATCGTCGAAAAAACCCACCCCCCCTTGACCCAATAGAAAAATATCCCAGGAATTCCAGATTGCGCACTTCTGACCCAAAGGGCTAGACGCGATGATATCAGAGTGTCTCAAGTAGCCGTAAACGTGGTTGTGTGCGTGTGCGTGCGTATGTAAGGACAGAGGTCCGGGGGTGGAAAATGAAATGTTTGTGTGCGGAAAAGGTGAAGAATGTATAAGAGGATACGGGCGGGAGTTGTTGGGTGTTGAGTGGGAAGCGGAAAGTGCAAGGTAGGATAAAGCGTGAATGATTCGTATGCGTCGTCAAGCCCGTTTCCCTGTTTCTCCTCCAATTCGTCCCAAATGGGTTCATGGCCTGCCATTGCCAGAATGTGTACGAGCACCTCTGATTCCCAATCATGGCAGCGGAAGATCCTCACCGCCTGATGGTTCAGCTTGCCCGTTTGTACGCTGCAGCTCATCATATTCACAGACTCATGGTCAACCACTCCCACTCTTGTGTACCACTACCTCCAGGCCCACCAGCCAGAATCCCCTGCTGACCCACCATCCCCGCACCTTGGAGAGTAGCCATACTGCCCGCCGTGAACATGGGTTGATCTTTCTTCTTCGATGAAGCCGGCAAAACAATTCCACTTGCATCATCGGCATCGGCCATCTCTGCTTCTCGGCTACCATCATGTTTCGAATGCCTTCGTTGTCGCTTCGGAACACTGGCTGCTGTTCTGTTGGATGAGTTGGTGGAAACCGGTACCACGGTTGACTTGGGCGGGGCGGCAGCAATGGGTATAACACCACATTTGGCGGTTGGATTGGCTGTGGGACCATAGCTAGTAGGTGTACTTCCAGCTGTAGAACCCCCGTTGGCAGAGCCATACGCTGAGGGCGGCGACGCAGAGTCGTTTTGGCTCAGAGCTTTTCCGGAAGGAGGGGTAGTTGCGGGTGTTGGATGGATGGAGTTCTTGCGAGAGGCTTTCTTGGATGATCTCGTGGCGGTGCCAATAGGTAACTGATTGCCGCTGCCACGGTTTCGCTTCTTGATTACGTCCGTCTTCAACGATAAGGGACGGACTACGCCATGGAGTTTGAGGAACAAGCCGCAGGCATTACACAAGGGATGACCTTCGGGATTTCGACGCCACAGAGGCGTAGTCTGGGTGAAGCAGTTGGTGCAGGTCGTGGGAACACCATTGTTCTCATCGCTCTTCGATCCGCCGGGACTTTCTGGACGGGACGGGGCTACGCTGCTGAACCCCGACTCTGGGGGAGAACTGGGCGAGGACTGCGGTCGAGTCTGCATGGCTTGGTGATGGCCAAGTTGAACGGTATTGGGGGTTGAGCTAATGCGTGGTATCTTTTGCCTTCGTGTATCGCCGCTGCGGTTGCGGATGTCGCTCACAGATGCTGCCGATCCATGCGCGCGGCCTAAACTCCCACCTTGCGCCCACTCTTGTGGAGAAGAGACCGTCTCTGTTCCACCTATTGTGACTTGTTTCCTTGGAGGTCCTCCAGGATATCGTGCTGCCATGGTGTTGAGCTGTCCCCCTAGATTTGCATCCCACTGTACTCCTGAATGTAAATCGAGAGACGGATCCTCTGATAGAGAAAATTCCGTCTGCATCATCATCGATCTGTCAGGATATGGCATTCCATCTTCGTCTTCATTGTCGGAGTCGGCGCCAAAGGAGAACATATTCTCATGACGGCTCAGGCTTACCGCTTGAGACTCTGCACTTGTGAATTCAGGATGTAGCACTTGAGACGGGTTGACGTGTTGCAGTGAAAAGGCAGGAGCGTTGAAGTTGGCGGCTGCGGAGGCAGTAGTAACGGCACTAAACATGGAGTCATTGTTGGGGTTGTAAATGTATTGTGGCTGCTGCATTGAATTCGAGAGATTGGAAGGTCGATTCGTGGGGTAGTTGTTCATGGACCGTTGTTGTCGTTCAAAGTACATATGGTCGTTATCGTGCATGGGCTGGGGCGTGGATGTTGTGGAACGATAAGCGGATCCCGGAGGGGAATAGTAGTCGGAAGAATTGAGCGAGGTGCCCATTGGTGTTGATTTGTAGGTGGGATACGATCCACCATGAGGGACAAGTGGAGATCCGGCAGGGGAGAAGGTAAAATGCTGCTGGAAGGGTCCCGCTGAGTGCAGTATCGGGTCTTCATTGATACCGAAAGTGTCGAGGTTGAACGGAAGGTGGGGGTAGGTGTTGGTCGTTAACGGATATGCAGGGTGAGAACCTGCTTGATCAAGGGTATAATCGCTCAGTCCGACGTCTCCATCTGCATCCGTTGGTATCATGATACTGTGGGCCGGGTTTACTTGGGGAGAAAATTCCGCCGGGCGCTTTCTGGGCTGTATCATCCATTCGTCAGTCTCCGCATTCCAGACCTGCGAAACAATTCCAACGAACCCTTGTCTCGTCAATACTGGTCTTCCGTACCCTCCTCCGGACATAATCAAACTCTTGGTTCCTCATTCGATCTTGCGGAGGCGCGGATGGAGGAAAGTTGTTATGCGACCGATCTGGCGCATCCTTCCTCATCTTGATCGGTATTGCAGCAGCAGTGGTATTCGAAGTTGCTGACGAACCCTCCGTCGGAGGAGAAGGCGAAACGCCAGCAGGAGAGGCAGTCGAAGAAGGGAATATCAGATCGTCAATGTTCATTGGCTCGAGTTCGTTGCTGTATTGCGTATTTGACAAGTCCAAGGACTTGCGCAACTTTGCAATCCCCGACGGCGCACTCGAATTCTGCTGGTTCAGACTGACGTACCAATGTCAGTCAAGGCCGGGGTCCCGCGTGCGCAAGCGCTGGGACGATGCAATACGTACCGTGCCTGCTCACGCTCTTTGCGCTTCAGACTCATGGCCATCATCCTCCAAGTCAGATTCTCCATTCGCTCATGGTTGGGCAATTGCGTCTTGGTCTTGCTGTAAAGCTTCCATATCTGCGTTGCCAGCGGGTCCTGCTTCTGCATCTCTTCGGGTGGTTTAAGATCCGCACTGGAAGCGTCGTCCCGCCAGTCTGGGAAGAAGGCTTCGCGAAGGAGTTCCTTGCGTGGGTCATGGTTTCTTGACGAGGTATCCAGCTTGCCTCGAGTACGATTGGAAGCAATGGTGTCTGATGTTGGTGGTTGTTGTTGAGGCTGCACAATCGGTGGTCGCCGTGGTTGTTGCAAAGGGTGTGGGGTAGCAGCAATGGGGGTGATGACATTGGTGTTCAGCGGGGGCGACGGGTCACCAGCGTGAGCGGAGCGGTCCAATTCATGATCATGATTATTATTATTATTGTCGGCGAGGGTGGTTGCATTGTTGGCGGGCACCCCACGCGATCCTTTGTAATGCGCAGTAGACATCCCCGACCGAGGATTCTCATGGCTGTGATTGGTAGCCAAAGCGTCGATGGCTTTGGCACGGCGAGGCATTTGGACTAGGTGAGGAGGTGAGCGTCCTCTGCTCCAGGGGCACCGCTAGTTCGATCCAAGCCCCCACCCTGTTTGGCTGGAATTGCACTACGGAGTACTGTTGCAACAGAGCGAGAAGGGGTGTGTTCTGGGGTAGGGGAGGTTCCGGTCGTCGAGGGAAGGATGTCGCAAGTTGACGGGAGTTTGGGGGATAATTCCGAGAGAGGCTTTCTTCAACGACGTTTGGCATCGAGAACCCAATCCCGTGTGAACTGCTAGTCTGCTAGAGCAACGGTGTTTGGAAGTAGTGGAAGTCGAGGTTTCAATACTTGCATCTGGCTAATACCCTAATGTGCAAATTGAGACCTTTCACGCTATCACTTGGTAGTAACGGAGGTCACTCCAGTAGCAAATCTAGAATTGGAAGAGGGCTAGCTAGCCCTTCGTGCCCTTTCAACCCGCGTGTCGTAGTCTCAGTGATGAGTCGCCCCATCCGAAGCAACTGCCTTGCCTTGACCTTATTCCTTCGACTTGACAACGTGGTTGGTGTAACGGAAGGTTGGAACTACTGTGGTAGATAGCTTACTCCTACAGTAGTCTCCTGCCAGTGGGGGGTTCGCCTGGAATCCCACCTCCCCTTTAACTCCGTGATCCACTAACCAACACCAAACCAAAAGGTTCTTCTTGATCTCTTGAAACGCTCATGGGACATGACTACCAAAGATCAAACGACATCTACCGTGGCATTGATAATACCTGGCGTTCCCACACAGGCGCAAACATCACCTCCAGAAAGAAATACCCTCGAGTCACCCGTCCCCTCCTCCAATTCGTTGTCAGGCTCAACAATGGACAGAGAGGAAGAAGGAACATGATCATCTCTCTCTCTCTCTCGCTCGGACTCTCGGACCCTCCTGACGCAAATCGACCGACGACATATATACACCCAGGCAGTCCTAATGGAGTACCGAGATCGCCGCGAACAAGCCAAAACTGACCTTCCCTGTGGCCCTACCAATCATACCTGGACGTCAATTGTCAATCGATGCACAGAAGCCAACTAGCGCGATGCCCCAGGAGTCAGGATCTACAGTGTCGTCCGGTACTAAGGTATTGATCGGCATGGTTCCCCGGCTTTGGGCTGTATTTTGACCCCACGGAGAATTTATGATTGTTTTCTAGTGTTGTTATTGTTGGCTTTGGTCTTTGTACATATTAGAAATCCGATCACCTTCATCGTGTACCGCTGATACCAGGAGGGGTGCTCACTCCATGGAGTCCAGTCATCAATCCGGAATAGTGACATGACATCAAGATCGCTCTCTAAACAGCGAGTGAATGACTAGGTAAGGTATGAGTGAGTTCCTCCCGTGGGCTAAGGTACATAACCGGTTTTGACATGTGATTCTCCTCGTGGCGCTACGACTTCCGAGGGTCTCCGAATCCACCCAGAGTTTGACCGGAGCACTCGAAGAATTTGCGCGTCGTTCGAGCAAGCCGACTTTGGATATGAAAAAGCTACCATAGAAATGTCCGACTTGCTATGGATCCCAGTGCTACAGTATCCTCAGAAACGCCTCCAACATGTACCTTTTAGTACTCCGTACTCGTGGATTCATGATTCCTGATGAACGGGAGTCAGGCGCCATTGATTGGTCAAAATCAAATAAAAAGCACGTTGAATGGGGTCCGGGGAAGCGGGAATCCTCCTGCTGCGTGGGGTTCCTCCACTTCACAAAACATACCCTGTGTGATCGTGACCGTGATCGACCGCACCGCTGTCGTACGACGTGGGGCGATGTGTGGAGAATCCGAACCCATGGTCAGGCCTAACTTGGCACTCTCGGCCACGACTCAGCGAGTAGTCAGCCAACAAGTCCAAGGGAACAATGCTTCTTCCAATCAAGCCTTTGAAAGGGCTGCAACTTGCCACTCTTCCAGAGACAGTCGCAGTCGAACACGGAGCCGAAAAAGCAAGCGAAGCGCTAAATGGGGTGAGGGTGGGGGTGGGGGTAGGGGCGAGAATCTCAGTCGGCCCGTGCGGACAATCGTGTCTCGTTCCATGAACGTGACAGCGGCGTTGATTCGCGATCCGAGTTGCCCAAAGAGTGGAGAGGAGCAGACGATTGCCTTTGGATAGCCGTTCGTTCCAGTCCAAGTTCCGTTGCCATTACCATTCCCATTCCCATTCCTATTCCCATTCCCATTCCCATTCCCATTCCCATTTCCATTTCCATTTCCATTTTCATAATTCCATTCTCCATTTCTGCCCTCACAACCAATCAATGCGGTTTGCCGGTTGGTGAGCCATCCGACAGAGGAAAACCCAAGTCGAAAGTGGAAAAGACCTCGGCTGGACAAGGATGGCGGTGGACCCCCACGCGGCATCGTTTTAGTTTGGACACTAGCATCCGACCGGGAATCCAATCTTTCCCCCCAATCAAGTCAATCAGAAACCTCCTACGGAATATCCCCCGCCCATCCATAATTAAACAGATCAATGCAAATCATGTCAATCGACCATGCATAACTGAAAGCGGGGTTTCCATCTCTTGGTTGTGGAGTAGAACGCCAGTCCCATGCAAGTCAGGGACCCAATCAGATAATCGCCCGGTCGCGAGGACGCTTGGACGGAAGCGTAAGCCACGAAGTATCCATGTTGCAATATGCGGACGTGCCTAAGTGCAAAGGTCATCTTGGTCCTGTTAGACTTACACCGTCCCGCCACGATTTAGTAGAGGAGGTGATGGCCCTGGACAGGCCGACAAGCATCGAGATGATGGGGCCTCTACAGTGGCAACCTGATCGGCTTTTTCCGACCATCAAAGGATCAGCGAGGCTTCCAAGAGCCAAGACTGTGTGGCAATTAGCCCTCTGGAATAGATGTCGCTCTTTCCAGGGTCTTCTCTGGGGCCCCAACGGCAGTAGGGAAGGGTTGGGTGTCGGATTGGCAAGGTTTGTTCCATTTCATATAGGGTTGAGAACGAAGTACAGCGCCAGAAGCTAAGGTGGGGTGAACCTTGGTCCCATATCCATAACCGCAAGAATAATGCAGCACCTCCTCTGCATTCAATAGTTGGAGACAGGTTGGTGCTGATGAGCAATCCATGGCATGAACGCGTGCGTAAGCGGTTTGGTGGTACTGTGGTTGCGACATGTATTGCTTTCAGCCCTCGGATGCTGCTTTGCTCCACGAGAAGTCCAGAAATCGGGGCTTGGTATGATCCAAACCGTAGGGGTAGACCTTGACATAGCGGTCAAGTGTTGTTTCTCTTGTCAGAAATGAAGAAAGGAGCCCATATTTGAGGAGTACTGATAGTACTTGAGCAATATAGGGAGGCATTCGAAGGCTGATGCTTCGAAGCTGGAGGAGCACGAAAATTGCCTCTGAAAACGGATTGGAGGTCCATATAAGAACACAGCTGACAAGATATCCGAAGATAAGGATCCTCATGTGTAGAGCCAGCACATGCAACATCGAGCCTCCTGCATGCCAGATGCCTGGAAGCTGGAAGATATCGGGGCGCGCAGGTACTGGTTTCTGGAAAATCCGTGATAGCGATTGGGAATGGACCTGCACAGCCGCTGCAACTTAGCCCTGATAACGTCGATTCCGAACAACTCGGAGCCAGTCGGGTTCCCCTGAAAGATAAGAAAGCCACGTGGTGCTTGCTATTGAACGGGGAAACCTTGTGGATGAAGGCATCTTTGTGACACAAGATAACCCTTCTTTAGACCCTGAAAACCCCAGGTGCGTACAAAGGCAGAGGAGATCTGAATTTCCTAATCGCGTACTCGCTTCCATTGTCTTGATCTATTGCAACTAAATCTGAGTCTTTGATCTAAGAAGAGTTCAATATGCATTAGCTTTATCGTATCGGATAGAATGTAGCGCGGTTAATCCGCTCAGTTTCCTCGCACACACCCAGTCAATGGAGCAACAAAATGTCCTGCTCCAGTAGCATGACTCCGCGCTTATCTAGCTTGATGTCGTGAGCCTAATCAGAAATTCGACATTCGCAGCAAACTTAACACAAAACAGACAGCGGTGATGTTGGAGTCGACATTGTTACTGTTCGGAGTATAGGAGTTGAGTTGAGGTGCATAGGCGCGATATCACATGATCCTGTCAACTTAACCTTAAGCCTGCTTCTAGCGAGTGGAGATACGGGTAGGGCCGAGCTCTTGCAACGACAAGGTTTCGCCTTACCCATCACGTTAGGCCAAAAGGACTTTCCATTATCTAATGGACTTTGTCACCAGGATCAACAAAGTGTCGGGCACAGTTCCTCAGCTGGATGGGTTCCATCTGCAGATATGGATGTAGGTATATCGCGTTATAGATATCGTCCAAATTGTGTGCTCTTCCACTGCCGCAGATGCCGTCTTGAACACTCAATTCTCCATTACCTATTGCCTCATCGAAGAAACGATGGTTAAGTCCAACCTGAGCGAACCATGCCGTGTTCCTATACAGTCATACGCCACAAGCAGCTCAAGTCTCTTGACTCGCCCCCTCTCGCCTTGTCAACGGCCAGGGCCTTCTGGTAAAGTCTTGTTGTAGCCTTATTGCCATCCAGTGGTCTTTGTCTGGAAGGCTTTTTCCCTTCTGCACTTCGGACCACACATCTCTGACTCTTTCTCGTCTTTTATGACATAGTTTTGACCCCCCCCCTTGTAGCCCTTCTCTCCCACAAGCCTAGCATTCGCCACCTCTTCTTCAGTTACACCCCTCCACTCCTCGATGGGAATCCACCCAATATAAGCTCTATCCCCAAAGCCTCCAAACCAGTAGAACTCCTCAACCACCAACTTTCCCCACCAGCTCTCATGAATGTCGTTTCCTGGCGACCAAATCTCCGCATCGGAGTGCGTCTGGAGAAAACAGGATTTGATGTTGTGTTCTTTCACTTCCGGCTCTGAGAGAGGCTCAATGTGGCCAATCAAGCTGAATCGGGGCAGATTGGCTGGTAAGTAGAGATAAGGGTCGTCCGAGAGCGGGTGATCTGCGGGCGGATGATAGCGCAAGGAAAGAGTCACATTGCTACCGGCTCGAGCATTTTTGAGTGTGGTAGCGATGCTGACAGCGAGGATCGTCGGGTCGTATGGGTGGGGACCACAGGACGCGTAGTAGTCTGTCAACGCCATTGGGGCACCGCCGACATCGCCGGGGCGGTTCTCGAAGGTGGAGGCTGTGCTTGGGAATACAGTGGAGAAGGTGGCGATCGAGGACAAGTTGAGAATGCGGCGTGCTTGAATGGCGGACTCATGTACGGTGGGGTAATGGGAGGTAGAATATGTCAGGTCTGGGTTGCTGAAGACATGCTGAGGGTTGAGGTGTGCCGAAGTGGCGAAGGGAAGAGAGAGAAGGAAAAGCGTGGCGGGGGTCATTACGGGCGTATACCGATCGAGTACCCAAGTATGATCTTGGACGCCGTTCCAAGTATTGATGATGCAGCAGTTGCTGGTAGAGGAGGAATGCATTTTCTCGCTTCACGTTGACGACATTGCCGTTCAGAAGCGCCATGACTAGCGTAAATGGAAGTTGATTGTTCATATATACACAGTTGTGCATACACTTCTACATAGCCATCTTGATTATGACTAGAGCTACTGCAACGAAATAGGTTGTTGTTTCCGGGCTATTGTACTCTTCCTAAAGCCTCCCTAAAGCCTCCTGAAGCCTTCCACTGGCCCCTACCTTACTGTACTAGATATGGGACTTGTCATAGAACATCCAGTGCCCCCATTAGACAGGAAGTCACTTGATGTCTACGTGTTCGTGACCGTCTCTATATTGCTTGCCAAAGCCCAAGAGGACGCAGGCTCAACTGCTTATTCTCCCCAATGTTGGAGCAGCAGAGTCTATAGTGATGCATTAGCCCGGAGGCAAGATCATGGCACTTAGAGATGCTCCATTAAGCTCTGCGCATCATAAATTGATTAGAAGAAATTGTACTTATAGAGCTTGACTGAATATTGGCGAAAGGGTAAGGGTAAGCCCTCGGATGAAGCGCATAGGATATTCAACAAGCAAATATGAAAATGAGATCAGTCTTGGGGAAGGTAACTGCCTAGAGAAGTTGAGAAGCACTCTATGGCTGTGTGACTTTGCCGGGGTATGCTCGGCTGTAGAATCTGCCCAGGAAGCTCTCGAACGCGTAACTTGTTGAAAGTACTGCTCTTCGGAAACCGAGCATGCCGCAATGCACCACGTAGCATACTCCTAGGAGCTGCAGAGGAATGATGAGGATAAGTAAATAGGGGCGGCCACACGATTCTTGTAGAATGGAGAGAAGGCTTCAGAAAGTCTCTGGCGTTCGTATAAGCGCTTTGATGTTGATTCTAGGCCACCAGGGGAGGGAGTCTGTCTCAGAAATATTAGATTGGCTAACATTGAGAGATGTTCTCCATGGGTTTCGTTTCGAGGACATAGAGCATTCGCAGGGTGAGCAGCAATGTGGACCAAGTCGAATTAGACCTCCATTGCCGGTCATGAAATGTTTCTTCCCCGGGGATGGTAGTTTAGGTAGGGCAGTAGCTGCCTGCTGCGCAAGCTGACCGGCTTATTTTCTTGAGAGCAACCCCTCATAGTGTTCTGCATACGGATAAGTTTCGGAAACGCGAGTGATTGGAAGCCCTTTTACACCCTGCTTATATCTCGTCTTTCGGTTCTGTTATCCAGATTCCAATAGGCTTCAGCCGCTTTCACACGCCTCGATTAAGCAACAGTCGATAAATGTTGAATTGTTGTAAAGCTTTTCCGATTAGCCACATCCCGCACTCGTCTAGCGTCCAAGGTGCCCTAAGTTGACTGTGGAAGGGTTCGATTTCAAGAGCCTTAAGACTTTCCTAGTTTAGCTCTTCGCCACAACTTGTGTTCATCTGATGACATCTCATTCTGCTACTTCTTTACCAAGATCGGAAGTCATTCGAGTCTGACAGAGGTGGTCTAGGTGAATAATGGGTTGCTTTGCCTTGCAACATCCTCCTAGGATTTGTAACATGAACAATCGCAGTTTTGTAGACATACGTAAACTCCAGTGTTCAGAGCCTGGATGGCAGATCATTGTGAAGCCAATCGGGCCACAAGATACCAGTTTTGAATCATTGCGCCGAAGCTAAGAGCCATAGCCGCTTGGTGTTCAAAACAAGCGCTATTTGTTCGGTTCAACTCCTTCAATAGGTCGACGGTTTCTCGTATTAACGTGTACTGTAGCCGTGACGGAAGGTTCTGTGGGCCTCTAAGTTTTGAGCGAAGTAGTCGGAACCCAGCGGTACTATTAACAGGTAATATATACAGGTGTTGTTTCATGGATATCATTTGCGTCCTCGTCTGTTGATTACCAGCTTCTCTGAATGCTAGACGTCTTCCTTTGATCCAAGACCTCTCCTATACCTTACGTGTAGTCTGTTGCGTGATCCCTATTTCTGGCGGCCTATTTATAATTTCCTTTAGCGTGGATTTCGAGTTGGTGAGGCATTGGATTTTCAGATATCGTATCCCAAAGGAGGCTCTTTGGGCCCTCAGCCACGGTGGAGATCCTTCTAAGCGTAGATCTAGAGACTTTGGGTGGATTTCCAGGTTCCAGATCCAGTTGGAGTGATGGTGAGATGATGAGGTGACATCTGGTTTCCTGGTCCCAGTAGGCGGAGGCTAAGTAGTAGCTGGCGTCGTTGGTGCTGTCAAACATCAGAACACAGCCGGTTATATTTCTTTGAGACGAAACACATTCAGACGGGATGGAAGGTTGAGAGCCAGACCTCAGTACTCTCAACGAAAGTCACGTTCCGATTTGCTCAAGAGACAGACTGTCGAGGGTCACATATGCTGCCTGCCATACGATGCAGCTTCGAATCCCAATAGCCGTTCAACTCTGACACCAACAACCAACATAAAGGAATCTAGAGAATGCCTTTGACAGGCTGTCGTTCATCCTTTTCTGCATGATACGTACCCTGCTGGATGTGTTTCAGGAGGGACGTGGGAGGGGTCCAGAAGGACGATTAATAAGCTTTTGAATATGTAGTGATCGTACACCCATTGCAGGAGGCCAGTTAGCCTGACCGAGGATTCCCGAGGAAGCTACGGCTTGGTGTTGTACCATGGCCAGCATCAGTAATTAATGACGGAAACTCAAATCTGTCAAAGCTCCCAAGTGCATATCGTGTTGCATGCAATAAATCTTCGACAGTATCGTGCTCTTAGATGCAAACAGTTGAGTGCTGGGCTACGCCGATATCGGAGAAGAGAGTCTTGCTCAAACAGGAGCAAAGGTGATTATAGACGCATTATAATAGGCCTTGAAGGTGGCCATTCCCGATGAGCAGGCCATGCTTCGGTCTCAACAGCTATGATGTTGAGATAGCGGCCTCTACTCTTGACGCAAGGTAGAACTGAGTAAAAGCAACAAAGATCTTGAGTGTATCCGTGCGGACTGGAGATTTTCCAAGTGAGAGTTTTAGTACCGTACCACACAACGAAATAGAAACAACATGCAGGTGCAAGTAACGACACACAATAGGGGAAGTGTGTCTGATGGAGTCACCGCATACTGACATCGTCATTGGGTTGATTTTCCACCTTTTCCTATAGATGACGACCAATCAGAAGTTGGCAACCACTCGCAATATTTCTCGAAAGCCTCGGCGCCCGAAGATCATCATTGCAACGGTCTCGGACTAGCCAGATTGGCAAATTCAAGGGCATACGCCGTTAGTCCGGACGTGCAGCACAAGGGCTTGCCCTAGACCTAGAGACTGTCCTGAGTGGTTCAAGGTCACAGCGTTATAGATAATACAACTAAGCATCTACCGATAGGTACAAAAATCTTCCTCCAATCTACCAAGGATGCATTGCATACGTACGATGAGTTGTATCAGCAGGAGGTTTGAGCACGTACTGGCATATGCCTATGTTGAATGCTAAGGAAATTGTGGAGGTCCCTTCGACATTGAAAACTAGCTCTGAAAAAGTCCTGCATATGCATTAACAGCACGCATTAATGCTCGGACCTGTCAAAATCATGCAGAATGCAGCTTGTATCAGATGGAAAGTCCTACCGTAACCTAATGATCTGACATGAGGACGTTGGCAATCGGGTTTCTGCATGTGCTGAAAGAGCAACTCGACCTGTAAACGAATTTACAAGCTGGTCGTGATTCGATGAACAAGTCCACCGTGATCAGACAACGATACTATTTGGTCTCTGATCTGCCATGAATCCCAGTGGTGCATCACCCAGCTCCTACCTTGGGAGAGTTCTGTCCCACATGCAAAGGTAATAATGATTCCTGTTCTTGAAAGCCAGGCCCGCTTGCCGCTGTCCAAAAGCAGTGGTGGTGGCGTGCTGGCATGCTTTTTGTATTCACAGAAAACCACAGTTGTACTGTCACGAGTTCCCACTTATGCACCTGCTGATGCATAAACAGATAAAATGCATATGGGCTCACGGGTAATCCTGATTGTCGAAATGGAACAGCCTACATGCGCTACTTGACGTGGTTGCAACCATATTATTGTCGAGAATCCGGGTTTGAGGTAGGTCCTCCGCGGTGGCAGGTAGCCATAAGAACCGCGTCCAGCATTAATAGGTTCTGCCTGTCATCTTATCGACCTGGCTGAAGCACTTCATCAAGAAGGCAACCGTTTTGGTAGATGTGAAAGATGAGGTAAGTGTTAATTGCCACAGCGAATGGACAGCATGAACGTATCTCCTCCCAATTGAATGCCTATCATGTCAACAAGTGGTAGCCACAGCAGGCCCATGCGCTGACCAAGGTTGACGTAAGTGTACGAAAACAAAGTCGAATCCGAAGAGTGTCTCGCAGACTCGCGATCAAAGCATTCGACCCTCCTGCAGTCTGTTGCTACTTCAACAGTTAGGACATGTTCAGCAGCAACCAGCTTGCGCCACGATGTCACTAGCCTTCTGTAAGTTTCTGGTCATTGGTCCCTGGGACGTGGACGGACAAACCGTGTGTAACCCTCCTGCCAGAAATTGTAACGGAAACCCAACGAGATAGGAATAGGGAGCAAGGGTTTTTCTGCGGCGATGGAAGCACCAAAAAGCCTAGAGCGGCAACCTAGATGAGTGTGACGCAGTGCGCAGTGCGGGAGATCGTTACGATAACCGTGAAAATCATGTCGCTTGGCGGCTTCTGGGCTTCTCTAACTCATCAACCCTATCAATCGAGGCAAAAATCCCGTTGATTAAGGAACTACTAGGTACTGTCTGCAGGTGTTAAGCCACTAGGAGCAAAGAAACCAAAGACAGTGCGTCAAAGCTCTCGCTTCGCATCCGAGCCCTAGTTCGCCTTTTCACTCTATCATTTTCTCGATCCCATCTCATTCTATGTGAACGCGGAAGGTAGACAATTGAAAGGCGCTCGTGTTTCAAATGGGAAACGCGTCCGGGCTTCAATACCACGTCCATGGTCAAATATCTGTATAGGCCCGTCGGAGGATATTCCGGGATGTAGCAGGAGGAACATGGTAGTGCTCCTGCCAAAAGGCAGCGGGACGAATGACTGGATCATGCGTTCATCTTGGTCAAGCTTGTGAGCTCGCCGCCTTGGCATATGGCAGAGGCGCAAATGTAACAGGCACCTGGCTGGGGGCTGATGCAGCCTCCTTCGTGCTAACGTCTTTCTGCTCGACAAGCTAGCACACCCGACGGGATATCTCATCATCGCGGCGTTGAATTTTGGAGTATGCTATACGATTATGCAACTCTTTCCTCAAGTGGCACCGTGATTTTGTAAGAATTTCTAGTTTTCTCCGCCCAGCTCTGGCCGTTTGCTTGTTTTAGCAAGATTTTCTTGATCCGAAAACGGTTGCTTCTTGGTGGGGCATGCTGTTGAGAAAGCAAAACAGTTAATATAGAGTAGTGTCTGATGTACAACGATAATCATCACTTAAGCACGCGGATAACACTTGACGGGACATTCCCTCCGTGGAGTGGTAGTAGAGAGGAGCCCTTGCAACCTCTTCGGAGGATTTCGCGGAGATTCTGTGCCTTATGAGTACGTGACCTGTCAAGAGAACGACCATTGTTCGTGATGCATATTTTAAGCATGGGGGCTGTGGAAGGAACGTGCAGCACGCCTACTCATCAACACCTAAAGTAGGTAGTGACTTGCCAATCGTTACAGCTTTTTTCGTCTTATTCGATAGAAGGAGTCGGCCGCATGACATCGACAGACAGACAGACATATGCCAGTAGGGTATTCCGTACTACACAGGAGCAATGCTGAGCACACAGGAACAGCGGTAACAGCCGTCGGTAAAGTCACCTAGTGACACCTCACACCGATCATCCGGTATATCATCATGCATGAAGAGGATCTGGGGGTGATAGTCAACTTGCAGTCGCTTAATGCAGCTTTGACATGGATTGTTCCTTTTCTCCCGAGCTGATCGTCGTCCGCCTGGGGAGGACTACGTACTACGTATTCCGTTCCGTACTTCAGTAGTAAAAGCTGGGACGCTGCATCCTTGGTACCGGTAAACTCCACCTGCAACCTTGATCACTCGTCTCGATTCGCGCGGGATTTCTTGCTCATGTGGCCTAATGCGTATTTTGGGTCCCACCTTGTTGGACCCCTCCACTCCCTCCTTCTACCACCCTCGTCCAGAACAAGACAACTTGCTTAAACGGGACAGTCCCCATACAGTAGTAGTTAGTAAGTAGTCGTAGTAGTAATAGCTTGGTGCTTGGACTCTTCTCCACAGCCCATGTGCACCCAACCTGCAGATCTCCATTTCGCAATTCCCAATTCCCATTTTACTACAGAGTACACAGTAATAGTACTTTACCGTGCGCTTGACTCAGTTCGACATTTGGCGATTTTGCCGGACACACAGCGCTTGAGCAGTAGGAGATCCCGCAAGCCGTTCCACGCACACACAATGGTCTGTGCGCCGATGTTGCCGGTCTCTTTTGATGTAACCTGGCAGCATCATCGGAACGACATCGAGCCTCGAATGAGTTGTTGAGTTGATGTTTTTGGAGCAATTGCCTTCTTTGCATTATGGGTTGTACACTAGTATTGTAAAGTGGTAATAAATCCCCTTTGAAGATCCGGCCGAGGCTAACTAAGGTACCTACCTATGTACTACTTGACGTGTACATGTTAGAATAATACCTTGATGGCTGGCACGAACCCTGATCCTGGTGATGTCGACCATGTGCTCGGTCGGTTGTACATCTAGGAGGCATCTCAAGGCTTCGAAGGAGCTTCTAGAAGGGGGCCCCTCTCGGGCGTCAGCGAATAGATCTCCGGGGATTCCATTCTTACCCCTTTCGTTGGTTCCAGACCGAGGTACATTTGTACTTGTAGCAGTACTACATGAAGTAGGCATATAAACTAGAATTCATCAGTCATTCTAGCCGTTCAAATATCGACGGTAGTCCCACGTCATTGGATATCATTCTCATTGCCTCGTTTGCCTTGGATGTTGACGTTGACCGGGGGCGGGCAGGGAGGGCCTAAAAGCGTCCAAAGTTGGCCCCGATCACCGATTCCTCAGTCGTCCTCCCCCACATGGTTTGATCATCGGGACGAAGATCATCGACAAACCGCCTGCGCTGTCGATCAGGATGATCAGCCGGGACGGTAAGTTTAGGTGTCTCGTACTAGCAGGGCGGAGTAGACAGTAGACGGCGACTGAACACCAATGGCCATCACCCCTCGGGCCAAATCTGGAGAGGTACTCCAACACGTTGGGGACATTCTTCTGATCTGTGATCGTCGGGTCAACTGTTAGAGCATGACCCAGTTGCTCCTGCTTCACCTTGGATAGCCTGTTGCTCAAAGAGATAATAATAGCCTGTGTTCGAATTGCCTGCCGACTGTGTTGCCACCTTACCATCAGCGTTTCCACCGGCAAGTATAGTGTCATTTATCTACCAAGACCAGCATCGTCAGTCAAAATGGAAAGTCAATGCAACATGAAAAGGACCATCACATCAACGGCCACCCCGTCGTCCCCGAGGCGCGTATCATGCTTGTGCTGTCGTCGCCCTATGACATTGGAATGATTGATTAAGTGGCAGGGATATAGCGATAGAGATATATCATATAGAGATAGACCCCAAAGGACCCTACCTCGTCTTCGTTTAAGATAGCAGAGTAAAACTACCTACCTTACCTTACCCAGGCACGGTACTCTCCACAAGTGGCGGCTCCCTACTTTAGTCAAGCGTATCAAGGACGTTTGAAAACCAAATTACACTGTTGCAACAATATTAATCAATAAATAAATAAATAACAAATCAATAGTTATAGTCGAGCTTCGACTCTCGAGGCAGGTTCCTCCTCCTACCTACGTAGTACGATCTGCTACTACATCATAAGCCCATACCGCATCCTCGCAACTTACATGCCAAGTACGACCTCCCCAGGGCACTCCCTACTACCGTACTTGCTGTGGTCCCGGGACACATCCTATGGGACAAATTAGAGTACATGGTAGGAGTAATCGTTACACCACCACCACCACCCTCCTCCGCCTCCCTGGTACTGGGGATCCCCAAGCTACAGACCAGCGGCGGGCCAGGCCAGGATTTGAAAGGACCGGGGTTCTTACTTCCCTGGCTCAACTTCATTTGGCTCTCAGACCACAGTCCTATGTCCCCCCCCTCGAATTTATTAATTGTTACCACCACCACTACTACTACTTGAAGATCAGGGCTATTAGAAAGCTTGCATCGTCGGGCTCTGCCTTCGCGCAGGCGTCGAAGAGGAGGATCGACATTTGCCCTTCCTGCGACTTCGGAAAACCCCCCCCCCAGTAAATCCCAAGAATCTCTTGTAAGCCGTTACTTTAAACAATCTAATAGCTCCAGCATTCTTAGTGGTTCGGTCATCCCTTCTTCGTGTGTTCTCTTGCATATCTTCTTCTAGCGAAAGCTCCAGCAATTCTCATTCTTCCTCGCCGTTGCTCTACTCAATCTTGCTCTCGTTGTAGGAGGAGCTTGACTAACGCTTGACGTGGCGTTGAAGATATGAATCTGGCGAACCTGGTACATCAGCACCGTCATAATACAAACAAGCCCGCTTATTCACAACCGCATCAACGCATTGTTGTAGGTAGAACGCGAGCTTCCCAACTGTACGACAGAGAGATGGCAACTGCCTTAACAGCAAGCCCTTACACCAGCCAGCCTTCTATGTACGCTCAATCACCGCACCATCCTCCTTCACCTCCTCTAGAGGATATTGCCAGCAAGTGCACTCTGCCTTCCATCCAGAGCTTAATCGGTATGCCCGAGACTTCTGCCCCAAAGCATGAGCAGCAACGTAAGCTCCTTCGCCACGATGAAGCCCTACCGAAACTAATCTTTCCCACAGCAGAAGCGGAAAAGCAACAGCAACAGCGAGAGCGGAAGGCCTCCATAACAATGTCAACATCGTCCGACTATGCATCACCAAACATGACCGACTCGAAAATTATACCACCAAGTCCTCCCCAGAGATCGGACTTTGGCTACAACGGGCCCAACGGCTCCCCCTTGGCAAGCTCTTCGCATTCCTCAGTGTCCGTCCCTCAATATTTCGGCGGTGCAATCAACAATATTGAGCCCCACCAGCAACGCCAACCGCCTCCACCATCTTCACACCCTCAGCAGGCTCTCCCTCCGTCAGCATCGGAATCGCCATATCAAACCTCTCCATACCCCCAATCCCCTGGAACAATCTCTACCTACTCGTACCCCTCTCCAGCGCAGCAGTCGATAGGGCCTCCGTCAATGTATTACCCGCAACAACCACTACCATCTACCTTTCCTCCTCCCAACTTGCCCGCCACCGTCACTCCATCCATGTCCAACTCCCACGAAGCATCGCCAGTTGACCAGAACAACCCCTGGCAACACCACCACTACATTTCGCCATCCTCGTCTGCAGCATTCGTCGGTCAGTCTCAGGATAGATACGTTTGTCAAACCTGCAACAAAGCATTTTCACGGCCTTCGAGTCTACGGATTCACAGCCATTCTCACACGGGCGAGAAGCCCTTCAAGTGCCCCCACGCTGGATGTGGCAAGGCCTTTAGCGTTCGAAGCAACATGAAGAGGCACGAGCGAGGATGCCATGGCGGTGGCAGTCCTGGAAGTACATAAGAACAATCTTGCACACGAAAGAAGCAGCGTATATAGACGCATGACACATACCCCAGACGCCCTAAAATTGTTTGTGCCTTCTATACCCCCTCTTGCATTGTCGTGGCGTTTCTTCAGCAGTCGGTTTGACTAGGCTATTGGTGCTTTGGAAAGATGGAGGAAGAAATTCCTTTCGGCTCCTTCGGAAAGCGAAGAGAAAGAAAAAGTGTCACTGATGCTACGATGTAGACTATGGTTTCTTGATCAATTTTTCTTGAAGCTAGATGCCTCATGGCCAGAACAAGAATGCTTAGATCCAAGAGATCCGATCATCATCGCCAAAAGCAGCCATCAGCATGACTTGCAAGTGCCATGCTACCAAATCCCGACAATCTAATCTTACGCAAAGATTAGATGCTTACTCTCGGGTTCGTTAGCATTCCGCTAATGGTTACCACCAAATACGTTGAGTTTGACACTAGGAGATTGGTCCAAATTCTGTTCCCTGCCATCAGTAAGTGGTGAAAGGGACTGCCGTGTTAGCAAATAGCAACCCCCAAAACCTCCCTTCGGAAACCACCCTACAGAACTCTCCCACCCCCTCCCCCACGACTGACACACCTTTCACCATATCCTCCCCACTCAGTCCCCACCCCCAAAACACCCCACCACCCTCCCACCCCCGCCTAAAAACCCGTCCCCTCCCGTCCCTTCCCACATCTCCACCTCACTCATAGCGATAGAAAGTAAGCGGTCCTTATTCCCGCGCGCGGAATGCGGTGTGGTATTATGGTACGGTACGGTATGGTATGGTTTAAGCGGGCCTTGCGGGGTTTGTACTGTAGGTGTTGCTGTGTTGGTAGATGGAGGTTGAGGGGGAGGTGTGAGGGGGGGGCGTGGGAGAAGGTTGAAGGAGGGGGGGGGGAGAGGGAGTGGAGAGATCGAGGGAGAAGGGCGGATGGAAAGATGGAAGGGGTGGATGTGGCAAAGACGAAGAAGCAGACCCTACTTACTTACATTATCTCCAACACCCGCAGCCTAGATGTTCCCCCCAACACCACCGCTCTAATCTTATACTTATTTTTTCTCAGTTAGGTCACCACATCCATCATCTTTCCACTTCTACTAGCGATATGAATCTATTCTATAGAGTTTCGTTGATTAGGGCTCCCGAAGAGTAAAGCGGTAGGATAGTTGGGGTGGATTGAGAGGAAGGAAGGAAGGTGGGGGGTGCGAGCAGCTGTTACTGCGAAGCTGGCTTTAATACAAGTCATTCCTCGCTTCATTCTCCTTGTCCTGCTCATCGCCAGACACAACTTCTTTCGAGATCTCGAATGCCCTACCACCCAGGTCAGCATTTTTTTTTTTCATTCAACCTCCCTTTCGTAATAATAAGTATTTGCAAACAATAGCACTGTAGCTCTTAAGATCAGGGGTTGGAGGCCCAGATTCTGGACTGGGCTGATATGGCTGAAGTGAAGGTTGTGCTTGTTGTGCTTGGTGCGCTGGGGTTTGGGGGGGGGGGGAAGGAAGGATGGTTCGAGGGTGGTTGGGATTAGAGAGTGAGAGGTGAGAGAGGAGAGGGTTGTAGGGTGGATGGGTGGGGGGTTGGGGATTAATTAGCTGATTGGGTAAGGGAGGGGGGGTGTTGGTAGATGGGCGGTGGATGGATAGGGGAGAGAAGAGATGGAATAGAAATAATTTGGAGAGGGGTATCAAGCCAATCACAGGGTAGAGTGAAGAAACCGGAAGCGTCGATGCAAGATGTCAGAAAAAGAAGTGCGGCCTTCAAACGGACAAGTCGTAGATAGGAGACGAACATGCTGCCTCTTTGAGAAAATTGAAATGGCTTCGTACGCTTGTGTAATGGAAATGTGAGAGAGCTAGGCGCGCGGAGGTTTATGATAAGAACGAGCTTTCGAGAAAGTGGCAGGGACAGTTTACGAGCGCCGGAAAACACATGTGAATCTGTGAAGAAGTTTGTGGGGGTAGGTGCCCTGGCTGATGTGGTTTGAATCCTTGCGAGACTTGATCCCAATGTGTCGAATAGGCGTATCTGCACGAAATCTCCACCAGCTTCCTTCAACCCCCTTATGGCACGCTCCTCTACTATCTTAACTCCCTCCTTGCAGCGTCCTCAACCTCCGACTTAGCTCGTTACCTATGAGGTTGGGTTGGGGTTCATCTATAGCGCGCATAATCCGTCAGCAGAATTTCCAAATCGTCACGCATTCCTCATCTATATCTCTGGCCTCTAATCTGTTATACGAGGAATGGCTGGACAGGGTTCAAACGTACCTTCCTCTTCCCACCAGTCATCGTAACATTGACGAATCGCCTCGTGTATGTGATTCTCTTCTTTGCGCGGCCCTTTGGGGTCTTCTTCTTTTCTTGTGGTTCAACCTGAAGGATGAGGAAGGGTTAGCGAAGGGGTTTGCTTGGGTGGATGGTTGATGTCTTTGGCCAGGCGGGTTCATCGATGAATATGATATAAGGCAGGGATCCGAAATATGCAGTGCAGGCGATTGTGCGAGGCCCTCATCAAGGGAGAGATCTTACCTTTGGAGTCTGCGACTTAACCTTCCCAGCACGAGCAAGAGACCCGTGCACTTTGCCCATGGTTGCGAATTATGGCTCTTTAATATCGGGGTGGGTTTTCGGGTTTGTTCTGGGTAGTGGAGTTGGTGGTCAGTTTATAGCTGCTTGCAACCCTGAAGATGTTGTGATGAGATGAGAGACGGAAGTGACCTGCAGGTAAGAGGAAGCACAAGAACTTACGGCCGAGGGTTTAATGAGTTGAGGCGTTGGTTGATGAGGTTGACTCACGATGTGTCGGCGAAAAGATTAACGGAGATGTTACATAAGCAGCTAGGGCTAGAGCCCTAAGGGTAAGCTGGTGAAAAGGAATAAGGTACTTCCGTAAAGTGGTCATGATGGTTCCTGCTGCCGCCTGCAGTGTCACCGCACAGCGTCCTCATAACAGAGCAATAATGGACAGCGCATCAATAACCACAAGCCGGGTATCAATGGCCAGACTCCTCGCATCGTTGTCTTGAATGTATTGACTCAAAGCCCAATTGCTTAAAAACGTATCCATCATACAAGAGCTTCGCTTTGACGCTGTTGACATTAATCGCTTGGTTATCTACGTGTCGTACCGGTTCTCAAGTGCCAACGCCTGGAAACAATTTCAACGATACTACACGAATGCTAACGGGCACAATCCCTAGGATAAGGCAAGAATGGTGCTGCAGCTTCTATACAACGAGGTCTTAATATCACCCGACAGAGACCGATTGAAGAAGAATATCTTCTTTGTGGCAATTCAGTGGTTTTAAGCCTAGATTTGTACTGCCAAAACATGGCTGAATCCATGTGGAAATCTATCAGCGGTCATTTACGTGTCTGCGTTCTTCCTGGATGGTATTGCTCTTGCTGCGACTGATGGCTCAACAGAGTACAGTGTATCTAGGAGGTTGGTAAACGCTGCTGGGATGAACTATATCGCAATTGCCATACAGAGGCTCTATTGCGGGCCTGTTGAAGTCTTACAACTGGCTAACTAGGGATTTAAGAAGCATGAAGCGCTAGGCGTATGGAAAAGTTTTGTAAGCTCAAGCAACACCGGCTTCTGAACCGTTAACCTCGGACAGCATTCCTGTGTTGGTTACTAGGAACGCGGTCACTATGGGGATTGGGGGTACAGGAAAAGTTTATGAAAAAGCCGTAGGATAACTACGATGAAGGTTATTTCCCGACACCCGCTAGTAGGGGCTCTGCCCAGGTCTAAATCGCCGACGTTCGGACTAGGTTTTCCAAACAAGTATTATGATACTTTCCGATCAGGGTTGTCGTCGATGGCAAGGTCCTTCCACTCGATGTTCTCCTCTTCTTCCAAGCTCCTTGATCTACTGCAGGATCTCACCGCCATGCTAATCCCATCTTAGGCCATAATCTCGTCACCGACGTAGAGAGAAAGCATTAGGCGATCTGCCAGGCAGAAGTAGAGGGCGGTGCCGAGGGGGCTCCTACATTTCTCACATCTTCCGCCGAGAGCCACGGAGCATTCGATTCTTCGGACAATTCAGCACCGCACACATCTGCAACTGTTTTCGTGATACGAGACAGCCAACCTCTATGCATGCTCACCCGGAGGGGGTTTAATAGTAGGCGCAGTAGGTACAGGAGCAACATTGCGCCAACTGTAGCATGAGGCTCTTGTAGAAAATACTCTATCGATCGGCATATTTCAGCATAAACCTCTAAAGAAGAGATTGGATAGAGCAAGACGCGGTGCGTCTTCGACGTTCCAGCCATTGGCAAGCTCGAGTGCCACAAGCAATGCCGAGTTGTAGATCAACAACTGCTTGCCTTGATGGATTCCACTGTAGAAAAAGACTGTTCGATAAAGTGGTATGCCATTCTCATCCACGCTTAAACTAACTGTAGGATCAACGATAATCTCAGAAGCACCCTGTGGGTGGATACATTCCCAATCCCACCGCCAGATGAACAGGTCACCAACAAATTCGACTAGGTGACTGCAGAATGAGATAGCCTCATCTTGGTTGGCAGAGGGTGTTGCCGCTTGGTCAGGTCGGATTCGATCACTATCCTCTAGAAGTCCTGGCAAGCTGGCTATTATACCTAGAATGCGATTCAAAGATGCTTGAGACGTTGGTGCGTCTGTGTCAAGAATGGATTTCCATGGCTTTTGCTCGAGATATGTACGTTGGCGACGACCCCGAGCACCAACAGTCCGTAGGAGCGAGTCAGTCAGCCCGAAAAGTAGCCTGTTAAAACACTTACTAGTTGTAGACGACATAACTCAAAACAACTAAAAAGCCTGAATGAGATAGCTGAGTCCTCTCTGGAAACACTCCACTTACTCGCTTGCCGGCGACTCTCGGTGAGCCTCTACTCCACACCATTCAATCATCTTCGCCATTCCTCCAGTATGGTGAATATACCCATCATGATTGTTAAGGACCATGAGCTTTGGAAGTGTGAGCTTATGTTGATGGGAAATAGTGGCCTACTGACTTCATACCAGCTCAGCATGAGCGCCGCAACAACGTTGGCAGGATCCCGGGAGAGCAGTCGGTCTTGGAGATTGCGGCCGAGACGGCATAAAGCTTTTCCATAAAAGATCGCTCCAATATATCCGGTATTGGGTTCGAGCCGGTGCATGCCTACGTTCTATCAGCAGTCGAAAAGAGCCACAGATTTGCAAAATATACGCCCAAAAATCGCCCTTGCTAAGCAGTCAGTTGCATCGAAGACAACTGATGTTGAGTCTGCCTCAATTACATCGATTATCCACCAACGCCTATTTGCAGCTGACTATTCCCAACATCAGCATTCGAAACTTGCGATTACGATGCGACAGGCTGACACACCTCCATTCGCATGAAGGGTGGGAATAGTATATGTTCCAAATGGGAGATGCAGACGTTCCATAGAGAGGATTAGCATCAACGTCTACCATGGGGATGATCAACGAACAGACTGAAAGCCTCGCAAGTCTAAGCCATTTTGGAGACGGGGTGCCAACTGAGGCTCATGATGGGCCGCTCCTGGCAGACTGAAGTCGCGTGAACCAACAATAACAGCTTGTTTCCTTCCCAGCGGCTCCTTGCTCTCGATATGGCCTGGTGGGCCCTGGAAGCGTTTCCCTAGCACCGTGTCAGACAGGAGACCTGTCTACACAACTTTCGGCATACCTTCGTCCACAAAGAGTGTGATTTGCTGATATCCTTCGCAAATCATGTAGGCGCGTTTGCATCGGTCACATAACGGTTTTGCTTCATCTGCCAAATTTCAGTTTGGAACCCAATATGGCATGATCTGGTGCTACAATTACCGCATTTGACTTTCCTCTTCTTACAAGTAACGCAACCCGTGGATCTTCTAACATTTACCATGTTATCCAGGTCAATTCCCTATTTGTGTGCAAAACTGTAATGGGATCTAAAGATTGACCTCGCAATTTAGTGCTGAGCAGGATACTTATGTGCCGGAGGAGTGTGTGCTGGGCAAACAGGTAGCAGCAGCTAGCTGTACAGCACCTCGCATAATCTAACCGCAGTAAGTCATAAGGGAGTACCCTGCATTGAGCTGATCGAAGCGCTGATATATGATGGGCTAACAAAACCGAGTTGAAGGCATCTTGTGTGACTTATGTCAGTCACGAAAGTCACTCAAACATTCGACATGATTAGGATGTTTGCGCAAGGGTACAGAGTGACGCGTCTATACTGAAGGTAAGGGATGCCTGCGTTATGCTTCTGATAGGCCATCATTCCTTTTTGTTTATTGGGTTTGTAATATCAACATTATGCCCCTTTTTTCCCTTCGAACCTTTTTTGCCAAGAACAAAGATGCGGTGCAACCCATGATAAAGCGCATACGCCGTTGAAGGCTCAGCCCATATATTACCTCAACAAACTTTGAGGCTTTATGTCCTCACTATTTTTTATAAGGACCGAATCCTATAGAAGGCACGCATTGATTTCTAAGACGTTACAAATTTGAAAGCAGGAATAACGTCCCTTGTAAAAGTCCATCACATCTTATGGAAGGTTAACATCTCTTTCAGCCCAGTCTACGGCAAACAACATACTAGCACAGTCTAGCCCATCCTAACCTTGGTTTTCATACCCAGCAAAACTCATCTGGGATCATCGAATGCATACAGGGCTAGTAAGCCCGAAGGGAAGAGATGGAGATTATATTGCGTTGAGAATCGCTCTAGTTTTTAAGGGAGCACTTCTGCCTATTTCTTTCTCTTAATTTCTGCAGATTTCTGGTCAGGATGTATTGGACTAATCGGAAACTTTAGGATGATGAATAATGGCCTCTTCAAGAGGGACCAGGGCCTTATGCATTTCAAATGTTGCTCTCATGCTCACTAGCCTACTCATCGACATCACGAACTGCTTCCGCTCTTTGCCTTTGTGGAACCCGAATACAAAACCCAGGCTGCTCCCAACACCTTTCTATTTATTGCTTTGCAATCTAGTATTGTCTATGAGAATTATCATGACCTTCCAACCCCCCAATTCTGGACCCTTCGTTCTATATCCGACTCCATCTCCAGCCACCTCCTTTCCTAGTTCTAAACCCCATCATCACGACACGTACCCTAACCAAACGATTCCACCCCTAGCCCACCCATTTAAGTGTTTACATAATCGGTTACATTTGAGGCATCCTTCTCAACACCATCAAACAACTTTGACACCGCTTCCCAGCTCCAAAGGCGTTAATCAGTTCAACTAGCCGTTGGATGCTTAACCAGTAATACTGGAACCTACCTCCCGACGGATGAACATTAAAGAGCCGTTGCAAACCGACTCATCGAGCTCTTGAAGCACGTAGGTAAGCAAGATCGAGTACTCATTGTTGTTCATCTCTGCAAATCCTCCCTCTTTGCCCTGGACCACGGCAAAACTGTTTTCGATCCGCGATCGCCGATTCAACAGCCTGAAGGAGTGCGTGTATGGGCTCTGCTGGGACATGCGGCTGATTCGGAATATTGCTTGAATATCCTCGCATTTGACATATCATTGAACAAATGAGCTGAAAGTCGAGATAGCACGCCCTTGGCTGGAAAACACTCCTGAATTCGACCGCTTCTCTGTCGATATCAGCCCACTTTAAAACGTCTCCCGGTAGCTTTACAGACAATCCTCATCTTCCCCCTTTGTTTATAACATCCATGCAGTCGTCCGCCGTGGCATTGCAAGGGTGGTGTTGGTCTAAATTGCCTGCTGCTGGAGGACTTGTGCTTAGCTTGGTCCAGATGGTGAACTCGACTGAACAATCCGCCTTCCCCCCATGTTGGCTAATGTTGTTGGCATGATTGTAAAAAGCCTCGGTAGGAGTGTGAGGTGGACAGGCAAAGACAATGGTAAGACTAGACTGCGAAGGCCTTGACGGTACTTTGAGCTCACCCTTGAGACAGAGATGCCAGCATGGCAAAGAACTGTCAATTATCGTTGTTATCTAATAATTTTCCTGCCCTCATTCTTCGAATATAAGTTTCTACTGACGCTTAAAATCCTGATCGGATGATAGTCATTCTCGAAATAACAGTGAATATATTTATTTTTGAGTGTTTTGGTATGCATATTTAAAAGAGTTGAAAGCATATTTTCAGCATAGAATAAAGCTTCTAAGTTTCTCTCGATAGTAAGCTAGAATACACACGAAATTCATCTTTTCGTTCATAATCATATTCTTTAGGTCTCGATAACTACATCAATAAAATGCTTGAACCTTCGCTTCTTCGCCTACAGGCAGTCGACGCGTCTGAATTCAACTCGTATACACAAGCTTGATGAAACAAATCAAATGTTGATTCAAATCTGATCTGATAAGCGCTCTAATACAATTAAGTTTGCAGAAAGCTTTTCATCTTTCTATTATACTACTGATTGCGTCACTCGTTCTCATTTTCGATCAATTCATTTGCAAATATTGTGATTTCTTGAATTCGATTTTGCTCTCTGTCATTTAGCAGGTCGAAAATGTTGACATCTACATGTCTCGCGAATGCGAAGTGATTCTTTGACATGCACTTCATGAAGTATGAGAAGACTATGAGATCGATCTCATAATCAGGCCTTAGCATCATGATGATGACATAATACAGCAAGTTCTGTCGTATCAGCTGTTGTAGCATGATATACATGATAGTTCTACTATTGCCGTAGTTCATTCAATATTTTCCAACGCTCTCTGCTGCGTGACACATGAGTATGTCTGCTTGTTGCAAAGTCATGCTGTCATGTTGTTGAGTGAATGTTTTTGATATCTTTTCTGATGTAAGATCGTAAGTTGTTATCTTATTTTTGTGACGTCCAACGCGCCCTTCGGGCCCATAAACTGTTGGTTTACAAATCGGCCAAAATGTGAACACACTTTGGAACAATCCTGTTCAGGTATGTATAGCATATTTCAACACTAAAGGTGTGGCTTGGAGTATCATTGCTACATTAAAGTCCCTTAGATAGGAGCTCCTTTGGATTTCGGTAGCATTGTCCGTAGGAGTATTGACACAGGCAGTTCCATTAGCAATCCGTAGAGCTTCAAGGTCTTATGCCTATCAAAGACTGCAACGACGTGCAAGTTTATCTCGACGTCTTTGCGCGCAAAGATGTTGCAATGGATGCTTTTCTCGTTTCTACAACTGTGTAACTCAGCTGCTTCTCAATCAGAAAGACGAGTCGTTAGGAATTCATGCAACGTTGAATCTTTTGTGAGGTGCAGATCGTCCTTCCTCTTAGAAGCGTTATCGGGACATCCCTCTCAAGTTAATGAGACACACCGTCGAATATCAGTCGGATCTAGAGAGGTCTTTCTCTTGCATACATATAATGAGCATTTGCAATAGCCAACTGAAAAACTTGAAAAACTTGAGGAAAGCGAGAGTATTGTCTCAGTCCATCGAGATCTGTCGGAGATAGCTGCTTTGACTGTGTCCAAATCAGCTAGCACTATCAGAATAATTTCTCTTCTAGTCTCGAAAAGAGCTTGTTCTTGTCTGGCCCTACAGCGACTCTTTTGATAAATTTAGCCACTACTTTGAACACTGGTTCATAATTTTATTACATGGCAAAAAGTCGACAAAAGCTCCTTCTTTGGTATGCCGCTGCGGTACAGTTCGAAAAAACCTTTTGATAAATTGGTAAACTAAATATGGCCACATTTCAACTTAGGTAGACGCGAGTGGACTGTATTGATCTTCGAGTAGGTGGTTTTGAAAGTATCATGACCCTGCGGCAGTGCACGACTGTTACTTACTCGAGCATATTATCATGAGAACTTTCGATCGAACGGTTGGAGGTGATTCGAGGAAACGAAGAGTCATAGGCTCAGGAGTAATTACCGCTCTGAGCAGCTGTCTGCTCTCGCAGTAATTGCGGCCATAAATGATGCGGATTCGTTCGTACGAGCTTCTGACACCGAATTCAAAGGATTGGTGATGGTATCGTCACATACGATACGAGTGTCTCTGGCGTGAAAGGAGGCCTTTTTCGGATAACCGGATAAGCTTTGTCTATGAAGACATCGTTAGTGAATAATCAAAGTCAATGTACATCACATTGCAAGACTGGTTCACGTACAATTCTAAGCACATGCCTTCTCTTAGCTACCTCATTCCGATACAATCATCACAGATACCAATTCTCTTGGAGATCTCCCACAGAGTGTGACATAGGTGCAGTCACGAATAACTGTGTGCAGTAGTGAATGGTGATGTCGATATCTATTGCTTAGATGTTTTCTTCGCACTGCTAATGACCTTCTTGAGATCTTCCACGTTGCTTTCGTTGGTTGTAGAACTGTCGTCGCCTCGCTTCTCAACCGTCAGGCCTTGTATGGTGTTGTAACTCGAGGTGGGACTTGTTGTTACGCATGGGCACGCCAGTGGTCACATGCTTGGGAAGGACATTTTGCTCTGGGTTGTTGCGATTGATCGCTCGTATCTTTTTTCAAATAACGAGGAGAATCTCCTTCCGTTTGTACTTTTTTGATATTCTGACTGGTTCCATCGGTTCGTTATCATCCATGCAAAAGCTGTTTTTCAACGAACATGGTTAGCCTGACCAAATCTGACTGGATTTAGCGGTAATGACCTTACTAAATCCCATGCTATTGGCAAGAACCAAGCCGGTGGAAATCCCCCAACCGATATGATTGTCACATCCCAACAAATCAATACCTGTATTAGTAGTACCAGAATCATTGTTCGTACCAATCGTTTCAGTTGTAGATGGAAGCCCATCATAGGTGTAATCCCGTTGCACTTATCCAGAAGTACTGTCAGTCTAAGTACCTGATATGATTCATGTTGCACTACGCTCTGCGCATGTGAAGTCTTCGTAAAGAGGCTATGATGGTCAGAAAGCTCTTAGCTCTTAGTGTAAGCATCTTCGTAGCAACCTCCGTAGGAACCCTGATGGATCAACTTCGTCACATCTAATTGAAAAGACCTTTTCTTTTTCTCGAGGCGGCTACAGATTCTCTGTGCGGCAGCGAAATTCTTGTCTATTTTCTTCTTCGCTTATATCTTTTCTTTTCTGGCTGGCAACGAGATTCACCTGTACGTGGTGCCGACTACGAACCTTTTGATTCTATTCTGTTCCGAATAGAAGTCAGAAGAGTCAAGAGATCTCAATCCGACGCAGTTCGAACGATGTTAGGACGTTGCGTGATCAGGAAAGCCGTCGTGCAGAGTTTTCACCCACGCGACAACATCTCTCCCTAACAGCCACAATCGATCTACGAAGAAGATTAATGACATGTCGATGTCAGTAAGAGATGGGAAGATACTACTAGTAGAATAGTCGACCCAGGTGAAGAGTCTGAGAGTCGTGACTACAAGTGGTCGAAGGATTTGCGATCCGTCGACTGCGTCGATATTGAAACGTCTTCATCACATCGACAGTGTCGTCGAGTAATTGATGGAAAGATATCAGATAGAATAGACGAATCAGGTGATGAGCCTTGAGTTTGTGACTACATGTGCTCGAAGGAGTAGTGACCCGTCGGTCACGCTGATATACTGAGGGGGCTTGAGCTCACCTTCTTTACTTGACGTCAAGTCATACATCTATCTACGTGGAAAATCGAGAGCGCATGAGAACGATCAGAACGCACCTCTACTATCGATCAGCTAAGCATCGAACGATTGCGATCGCACGCCTATACTAACAATCTATTCAACGTCTACGTGACACAAGTCAAATCAAGAGAAGGAAAGGATTATTCAATACAATCACACTCTACCTTCCCATCGTGCGCGCCTCTCTTCCATCACACATTTCTCTGCTCAATGAATGGCAATCATTGAGCAAGAGAACACAGTTTCTGCGTTACAACCACGAGCACCACGGGTGCAAAGGAACGTCTTTCGTCTTCGAATCGAGAATCGAACCGGAACATCGTTGTATAGAATACCGTCAATGAAGAGCAGAGTAAAGACGATGCGTTACAACAAACAGCACAGGCACTCATAAGAGTTTACTCGAGCGTCACGCGCTGGATAGAAGCTATAGGTTCATTATTGGTAGCACAGTGCCAATTTATTGTTTCGACGGCGTGAAGTCGTTGTGTAGTCGGCGAGCGGTTTTCTCCCCCAGAGGGTTTTGTCCGTTCGATACACATAGCATAGTTTCTCCCATGGGTCGGGCCTAAACCGATGTCACAAGGGTGTATGAATTCAAATCAAATCAAATCAAATCAAATCTTTTCTTTTCTTTTTTTGATCTTAATCCTTTTCTGGGTAGCGTTGACCCTAAAAGCAAATCTTTGTTCGCAAGTATGCCCCCCGTAGTGAATAAGCCCTTATTTCAACTTCCACTTGGCAACATCTAGAAAATGCTTGAGACGTACAAGCAAGGTAAGTTTCTAGGCCGTGACCTTAAGACGATTCTGATGACGAGATAGACGGGTGTAGAGACCTCCTTGGGGTTGCGTGAGTCCCATGTCCATCTATAAGTTCAGTAAGCTTCACGAGTCTTCCGGCCGTCACTCTGTTATGAGCATACTTTCCAAAGTTGCATGCTCCCGAACCTTCTAGGCCTCTTACACGTGACATATCTATCCTCAGTCAAACCCGCAGATTTCTAGTGTTATGGTCGAGATATGATTAAATCAGATGGTGAAACGGTAATTCCTAAGTGCCAGATGCATATGCGTCGTATTCAATTGCACGTAATTTCGATATTTCTTGTTCGTCTGTTTCTCTGTATGCACACTCAGCATTAGCCGCGGGCGACAATCCGAGTAAACCGGAGTAGATGACAATAGCGAGCTGATTTCCCCTGTTGCAACGACTCCTCAAGTACACCGGTTGACACTGAAGGGCTATTCGAGCTTTCGCTTGAAGAGTTTCAACTGTGCTTTGTTGTTCAAAGGCTTGCCTTTACTATTTCCAGTGTGCAAATCATGGGCCTGGTGACATAGACATACCCTAAGTGGGATACCTGTCTGCCTCCTTACTGCACCAAGCTCATGCTGAACACTCAATATTGTTGTATAAACGCCCTTGGATAATCAACTGCATAAAGGGCGGCTTTGTGTTGTTCGTTCTCGTGAGTCTGTACCCATGCATATGAATAAGTATATAAAGAGTTGAGCTTTACAGGCTGTTTCAAGAGAAGGCCAGCTGAATAGTTGGTGGTGTTCTTTGCTGAGTGTTCCTATGGCGAAATTTGAAAATAATAGTTAATTGTTGATGTGAAGCAGCATTCGTTTTGATCAACGGCCAATTAACCGCATGCACTTGTCTTCGGTGTGTCAATTCAGTACTGCGAAACTATTCACTTCCTTGAACGTCAAGAACATTTTCGTCGTGAGATAGCGATCAAGCGTTTCGTACCACACAAACATGTCTCAAAGTCATGGCCATTGCAAAAGTCTAAGCTCTTCGTAAATTTTCAGTATGCAGACATTCGCTCGTTCAAGACCTCTGATAGTAGTTGATAATGTGAGAGCCACTAGCTACTTGAACTGAGCGCGACCGTCGTAGTCTTGGAATTGGTGATTTTAGGACAGTTTTGGGTGTATCGGCATCAGGCACCAGCATTGGTCATATCTAGGTCCACCTATCTTATCGGTTTTCATGCTTCGAGTATTCAGTTGATCGACCATCTTATAATGATTGGGGGGTAAGTGACATCGTGAAATAAAGCGATCCCAATATGCGAATGCTCTTGTGCGCGAATCTCTGTAAGATCGTGAGGTCCCAAACAAAGATGAGATTCCTTGGCCTCCTTCCACAAACATTCGATTGTACAGCAAGTCTACGTCCGTCGTAGCAGGATCCAGCATCGATTTTAAGCGGAACCGTGTGTAGATGTGCAATGTCAATGTTCTCCGGTATCCGAGTTTATCGACATTCTGAAGCTCTGTATCTCAAATCAGTCTTGATCATGTCTCGTATGACGACGACAAATGTCATTTCCGGGAAGGTGTCTTGCATGTGTCGCCAACCCTCGACGTTCAAACACAAACACTCCAGCCCGTGCAAGACAGGGTAGATGATAGCTGTGGGTTGGAACGCTTGTAGTTAACTCAAGTAACGTAACCTTCAAGCAAAGTAGCAAAATAACATTCTTGGATCAAGACACTCTCCCCAGCAAGCTCTGGTAATGTTCGCCAATGCAAATTTGCAAGGGGGAACACAGAAGCAGCGAGATGATCTTATGTATTGGGACGTCCCAGCTGCGGGCCCCTTCTCTCAATAATGTGGTGCTCATGTAATTGTCCCTATAAGGTCGTACACGCACAACGTGCAGACTTTGAGGTCCTCTTGCTTTGAGCCTTGGCTTTGCCTTCAGTGAGCCATTCCTTCCACAGAATCATCTTCGGATATCTATAATCACACCTCCCTTGACGAGTATTTCTGCACTAGACCGTTACCCGTCACCTTATCTTATGAAAGGTGATGGGACGACAAGACCAATGGTCAGACCAAAGTTGACGGGTTGAGGCCAATGTATAAAGGCTTTGGCGTTAATAAAATAAATAGTCGGTTCCATGTATTGAGTTATTTTTTATCGACACTGAGCTTCTTTAGCTTCATGTGCTTTTCCACTGACCGTCTCACTCATTAGAAGACGGCGAAGCACACGCAATGGATGTAAAGATGATGTGAGAGGTATCCAGTGTGGTAAATGAACACCATAGATCTTCTATGTTGCTAGATTCTTTCGAATCGTACCTATTGAGTGGTTTGTTGCTCCAATTCTCCAGCTTCTTCTTTAACAGTGTGGTATTAGGTCTCCCTGTTTGCTTGCCCTTAGACTGATGGGTGATAGTTCAGAATTGCCCAGAGGTATTAAGATAAATCCGGGGAGAAGACTCACGGCGACCCTTATCGGACGTGTTCGTTACTTGGTTAATATATTCGTTATAATTTCATATAATAGCCCGAGAGATAGAGCTTGACCGCGTCCGGTAAGGAATGGTGTTCGGCCACAATGATATTTTCTTGTTAAGTATATTCTATATATATCTCTCGTAAGAGATGGTGTTTGATTTTCCTTGTCAGATACGTCTTCTGCCAATGTACCCGGACGAGAACCAGGACTTTCTGCCGAAACTGTTCTGCCACAGCAATAAGGCAATCTGATAAAGAATCCGACATTTGGCCCCAGTCCGAGGCCGTCATCCTGGTTATTGCTCTGAGAAGTGCTTTCGGGCCTGAAACCAACAATTCTATATCCTTATCATAATTCTTAAGCTTCTTAGTCGTTAAAGATTTGGTAGCTTATTTGTAGGCCCCAGACTGCTTGTGAGCGGTCGAGTCAATGTCTTTGAGGGTCTGCGACTTCTGTAGGAACCGTTTAGCCATTTCCAGCGAGCCCAACTAAGAAGGGTGCAAACATGTCTATATACCAGCCTATTGTCCTTCTCTCAGTTCCGACATCAGAACGATGAACTAACATTTATGTTAAATATAGGTCAGAGCTTGTGCCAATTCCTTTATGAGACAATTCATGTTGGGTGCCATCCTCGAATGCAAATAGGGCGGCGGCGGTGACGGCAAAACCAACATCTTCGGTCTTGCGTTTGCTGCGGAAGATGACGAGCGAGGCACTGTCAATAACGAGGAACTCGGCACGTAGAGAGAACGATAGCAGCAAGAAGGTTGTAGCGTAAGCCTCTGACCGGGCGACCTTTTGGCCGGGGCCAATGTCTGGCATTGCGCGAGTGGTGGCGGCGGCGGCGACAATATGTAACAGTAGTAGTAGCTGCGGCAAGATATAAGCCTCATTCCCGCCGAGAAAGTTGGTGGCATACTTTCCAGTCTCTCATCTCAGGATTCTAGGTCGTATTTTATTCCTCCAGTGCAGAGTAAGACTCCTGAGTTCTAATCCTCCTATCGTACCTTGGGCTAGATAAGCATTTTTGCGAAAATTGGGCAGTTGTATTCATGGCCTGAGCCTAGCATGACGCCAGGTCTAGTCAAGTAGGCAACCACGAGATGTTGCTCTCTAGTGAAGGCTTTTGTGAGGCGATGCGTGACCACATTATCGTTGACTGTAGAAATTGAACGGGCAGTCCACTCTAGAGCCTGGTGAAAGAATCTGCAACGCATGTAAAAACACGAAGGCACTCCCTGAAGCGTCATCTGCAACACACTGGACCCGTGAAAGAGAGTCGAGAGAGCAATTGACACGGCGCCTTAGCGTTTCACAGAATTGAGACCTCCTGTCCGCCAAGCACTGCATTCGTGGACTCGGGATCGTATAAAATACGGGATTCTTCAAGACCTATGGGATCTCTACTCTCGAAGGTTTTCGCCCCGATGACTCGAGTTTATTTCGAGATGAGACTAGTCTTTGACCAGCTTTGAATTCCAGTGATGGTTCACTTTTATCTTTTGCTGGGAACAATGTTGATGACGATAATGTTCGCAATACCGTTTGTTGTCGAAAGCCAATCTTTATGGTATTCAAACAACAGAAGCTCAGATGTAATAATCCTGGGGTATTATCTGAAAACCGTTCGCTTTTTCGTTATTGACATGTCCCGCGATATCTTCTTAGCACTACGGCCACATCGGAGGCATAATGTGTCTCCGCAATAGTAAGATATTAGTAGAGGATGATACGGCGTGGGACGACACCGAGTTTTATTACAAACCAAAATATTGTTCTTGAGGCGAAACCGCAAACACACCACAGGCCATAGGTAGCTATCCCTGCGCTGCCTTGAGCGATGATTTGTAACCGAAGGTCATGAAAAGAGCGACTAGATTAGTAGCCGGGGCGAATATCGAAGTAAGAAGCTCCATTGACGGAGTTTTGACGTTAGAAACCTACTGACGGAGGGCAGGTGCTCGACCAGACGGACTAGATTGTAGAAAGGTAGGCCTCTTCAGCACTTAGGTCTACATGCCTACGAACAACGATACTAACATCTGTGATATTGATGATGCAAATAACTCGGGGCTATATAGAGATAAGTTTATTCAAAGGTATAACAAATGCGGGTCTGTGCAGGCGGGTGTTGATCTTTGAAGTTCCTCATGAATTTTGAATGGTAGAGGACTGGATGCTATTTAGTGCTCGTTTGGCTCCTGGTAGTTGAAGGATGAATAGACTGAGTGCAATGAATACCTGTTCTCGTTTCTGGTAGCTGAGGTTTGCTTTGCGAATTTCTGGAGGAATAGAGAGCAAGTAATAGCAAAGAGGATCAGTACGAGGATTGAATAGCAATCGTATAGATATGAACTCACTCGTCGATGGTGATAAAGGTATTGTTCAGACGGTAGGATGTGAACCTTGATGGGAATTTGTAGTGGAAGAACACTAGAGGAGCACCAGTGAAGAAGACGCTAATGCCTCGATGAATCCTCCTTGAAGCTGAGCTCCAGCCATGAGACGAAAAATTAACAGATACAGATCTCATATGATAAGGATTGAAGAAAAGACCAACGAAGCAGAGAAAATGCAAAGATGCCAGAAAAGTAATAGATGACCCGCATGTACAAATTATAAGGGTATGCCGTGAGGCGACACGATCTAAAGAAAAACAACGCTTTTCGGGTATACCCATTGCAGTCAAACCATCCTAGCAGTCACATAATCCAGACACCCTCGCTCAAGTCGTGGCATAAATAAATCGAAAGTTCTGTTGTTCCTCGCGCCAACATTACCTCTCTCACCTTCTTCTCCCATCAACCCTCCTCTCTAGCCCCTCGACTCGGGCTCTAAAACCCTTAACGATGTCCCGGATGTGTCGCACTTTGTCAAACTCGACCTCCAGCTCGTCTATCTGTCGTAGTATCTCGCGAAAACGTGCTATTTCAGCGTCGGCTGCCGCCATTGCGTTGCCGGCCCGGGAGGACTGAGTAGAGGTTGAGATTTGGGTTTGCGCGGTAAGCTGAAGAGAATAGCTGTTTAGTATAATGTTGCTGACGGATAGACTGTAATGGGCAGCGAGAGTTGGAGAGGTGAGGGAAAGCAAAAGGGCGGACAAGGTAGTCTAGTTTCCTTATGCAGCTCTTAATTTTGAACTGTCATATAGCAGTGAACGTACACTTTCAACCCTATTCTGTATCGCCCCCATCAAGCGCTCAAAATGCTGCCCCAAGAGTGCCAGACTCCCCGGGTCAAGCACCAGCCTGCCCTGGCCAGAGGAAGCCGCGCTGGCTGCGCGCGACGTGGAAGCTGATGTGCGCGAATGGCCGCGGCCTCGGGTTGAGGTGGAGTGTGCATAATTCTGGTTGACTAAGGCGATTTGCTGATGCTGACGGAGGATGTGGACTTCGGACTGGGAGAGACCGAGCTGGGAGTCAGGGATGGAAGCAGGAAGGGAGGTCATGGGTGTAGACCTCCTCACATGTTCGGTGAGGGAGAGCAGATGTGGGGGAATCGCATCGCGATGAGGGAAGAAGAGGGTTTATTAAGAGGATTACGAGTGGTCAGACCATAGGTGCTGGAGGGCTTGGGCAGCAGTAAGGCGAGGAGCTTTTTTGAGATGGGCACGTGATTGGGTTCAACGGCTAAGCTCGGCAGGGTTACTTCTACGGTGACCAATTTGGTGTAACGATGTTGTTTCTCGGTCCAGTTCGGTTTTGGCACGACTCTTCTCAATGAAAACAGCCGGTTGCTTCTTCGGGGGCTTGTTCTGAAGCACACAATGAAGCGAACCATTCTTCTGTCAAATTGTAATCATCGCGGTGGTCTCATCTGCTCAAAGCCATCAACGTCTTCTTGCAAAATATGTGTGCTTTTCACGCCTAGGAACAATGTTCCACTGTAGAGCTGGCAAAGGTATCCGGTGCCCCTTCACGGTGGCATTTATATTTATATCAATGGCAATATAGGGCAATCGAAAAGCAACACGTACCTGCCGTCCTCCTCATCCTGTTGTATTTTCAGTTAGTTGGTCTCCTCGGAATCCCATTCTTGTCTCTAGTATGGAAACGTGCCTAATAAGAAGAGTCCGCCTCATAGATTTATGAATAGCTTGTCTCATGAACAACGATAGCCAGAATTCAACGTGTCAATACAAAGGCAGCCACCGTATGCGTATGGAGCTAATGCATATAGCCCAATCGTAAGAGGCATTGGAAGCTTCGTAATGCGGCGCAGTGAACTGGGTTTGGCATTTTTGTAGTCTTGACCAAACGAGAGATGCGAGGATCAGGAAAAGAGTGCCGCCCCGGTGGAGGAGGCTCCACGAGGCTCTGCAATCTTTGATCGAGATGATTGCGCTGTTGATGGGTTTCTGTAAACGTAGTACTCTTTCCTTGAAATAGAAGCAGTGCGACTCTCACATACTCAATACAGACCGTCAATGCGGTTCAGGGTGGCACTCATTGCGTGAAGAAGGATGAGCCGGATGCAAAAGCACAAGTTAGATTAAAGCCAGTAATAGTTCGAATAAATGGTGGGCATCCAACACATTAAACACCTAGCGCTCGACAATAATCATGATGTTGGTATCAATAGGGCCAATTTTGGCTCGCCAATCTCTATCCTTCCTGCATCCCGTGCAGTCACTGCTGTACATTACGCTGTCCCCAGCTGCTTTTCACCAACGCCACTTGTCGTCTGTAAAGAAATTCGTCCGAGAAATAATAGGAGTACTCGTAAAGGATAAAAAAAGATCAGGTGATACGAAAATAATCTGAATCGTGCTGAAGCTGACTTCAGTCTTGGGGGAATCTACCTTCCATGGTATGCAGCACTGTATCCATCACCAAGTTGGAGTATAATGACCCAAACGCCAACACTCCTACTCCTTTCACCAGTTCGACATGTTCTTCCTTCATCTTATGCCTTAATTAATAACTGTGTTCTAAGCTCGCTGACTTGAAACGGGTTATGACGTAGAACTTTGTGATTCTGCTTGGTACTAAGCCTTGCGGGTGATTCGGATATAGGCTGGCGGAATAAGAAGCTTCAGTGGAGTCCGGGGCTTGAATACAAGATAGCAGGATCTCCACCAAAGGGAGGCGCCACATCCTCCTCCTGAACCTGTGCTAGTATGGCCGGCTCTGAGTACCACGCACTATAGTCTGGCGCCTTGCCCACGTGCGAGTGCCCAGGAAGATGATTCCAACTTGGAGAGACGAAATGATGCGGTGGTTGACTCGAAACGGGCGCAGAATGTGGTGCTACGTGTGCTTCAGGTATCGAGGTATTCGAAGAATTTGAGCTGGTGACTAAGGATGGTGGGTTCATCTCTGATGCTCGGCGGCGGAAGTCCATTTGGAAGCCATGGTGATAATGGTTGGGGTAATGTCCAGCCACATCCTCGACATAACCTCCAAAAGACATCGACCGAGTGGGTATCGGCCATCCATGGTCTTCTCTTGGCGGAGCAAAGGTCGTAAAACTTCCCACAGACTCTCGAGGATGATGGGCCGTTGAACTGGGTGGGCCTTGAAATTGAGAGGGAAACACTGGTGTCATTGGAGACTCGGCAAGCTTCCAGTAGGCTTGGGAAGCATCTTCGGGAGTCGATTGTCCTGTCGATACAGGGCCGTGATCGAAGAACGGGGAATCCCAGTGCTGACGTTCATGGTGATTAGGGAATTCATATGCGCGGGAGTTGATAGAAGCTATGTGGACGTCAGCTGTCAGTCTTCGGTGACATGTCGCAGAAACTTGACAAACCTCTTCTTGCGGGAGATAATGGATTCGCACTCATTGAAGATGAAGACGCAGAAAATTCCTGACTTGGTAGTGGAAGTGGGGGGTAGTGGCTATAGTTGTCTACTTGTTCAACATTCTGACCAGCACCTAGAGCGGGTGATGATGAAGAAGAAGCCGACGCATCGCCAGATCTGGCCTCTGCTTTAGAAGCTGTACGGGGCCTTCGTTCTATTTGGGGTTGCTGGTCCACTGGGAAGAAATTGCACTCCTTTTTCAGCCGGATACAGTTCGAGCAGCGATTTTGAGCGTCATCAGGCGCAAGGAGACATCGTATCTTCCGCCGTCTGCAGTGTCCTACGATCCGAAGGATTAGCGGTTGTACATTGACCTTGTAAAGACACCATATACCACAAGCAACCGATGTTCGGTGATAGCCCAACTTGTTGCGTCTCTTGTCGGCCAGAGACATGCCTGCATCCGCGATTCCAAGTCCCCTAACGTTGGGTGTCGATACGGACCGCTTGAGCTTGGTGGACGTTATGGATCCTTTGGATGATCTCCGCCGCCGCTGTGTAGTCAAAGGCAGTGTCGAGTGGGGTGTACCTGGCAGAGGTATGTTGATTTGGCTCCCGAACGGTGGAGACAAAAACCCGGGGCCGTTATCCATAGGCGAGTGGGAATTTTGGCCTTGCGCCGACACCATGGGTACCTGCTATATATTTCTTACTCCTTTCGACAGTCGATCAGACAAGTCGAACCGAGTATCGGAATGCCGTTTCAGTCTAATATCTCTTTCCCCGCAGTCAAGATAGATTTAGAAAAGGTTCGGCCAAGGATGCGCCCCAAGATCATCTGCAGGCCAAGTTTCAGGTCTGTTGCCTTACCCCAAGCCACGGGTGAGACGTGCTTCTTAGTTTCTATTTGTGTCGTCTTCAAGGGTGACACGGCTGGAAACAAAACAATAGACGTAGCAAGGCTCATGGGGATCGTAATAGTTTGAGGCAAGTCAACGTTTATAGGGAAATCTTGCGTAACGTCGTTTAAATGCGTACTAAGATAGCTGGTGGAGGGGGGGAGATGTCAGGGCTGCTCATCCGGCCATTTACAGCCTGGCGCAAATGCAAGGAGGGGATGTTCCGAGGGATCGGAGGATAGAAAGTGAGCAGAAAGATGGATTGGTAGCTGAGCCAATGATGGGAAGCGTCGGAACCAGATGCGTGAATAATGGGTGGAATCATGGACGACAACGTGGCATAGTGAGCACTGACTCGAGTTCGAAACAAACGATAGTCCGGATCAGCAAATCAATCGCTGTCGGCAAAAGAAAAAGAAGTCCATTAATCCCTTCGTTTGCACCGCGACCGTTTGTTTGATATTCACTCGTGCTCTTCGGTAGAAGGCTGACTGACTGCTCGGTTCGTAAAAGTACAAGTACAAAAGTACGGTACGGTACGTGAGTACCTGATTTAACTAGTGGGTTGCACTGGCGGCATAGGTATGTAACAGGCTTAACAGCAAGTCCTAGAAGGATCACCAACGTACACGTACTTTAGTAAGTTAGGGTACTTAGTTGGATAGTTCGCTATCGTTCACCCAAATCCTTGCTTCCTGTTCTTACATGCGCCCTTTCCTGCAAATAAGTAATACAGCGGTGCTCCCCCGTCGGCTCTTTAGACCTGACTGATCAGGCTAGCCCTGTCCGCAGCGGAGATTTTTGGATGAGTCTGTTCTTCAGTTCCTGAATGTGAGCGAGATGGTCATGCTTGTCCATTGCTACCGAGGCACACACTTTGGGGGTGGACCTTTCGATTGAAAGACAGCATACGCCTCTTGCACGCAGGACTTGGTTGAACAAGGGTGCCTAAGGACCTGGTCTTTCAGCCAATCGCGCCAAAGCTGTCGGCCTTAGCTGTCCGAAGTAAGCCACTGCCGTCGACACCATCTCGAGTTGGTGTGACGATGAAGTCCAGCCTTTCTTGTATGGATATTGCAATGATTGGCCGCTTGCTTCATGGAATTCGTCGGGGATTTTCACCTCGTGTCCTCAATGGATGATTGGCAAGCAGAAGCTGGATCGCTTGCGTGTACTGATCCCTCTGGTCACTTCATCATGCATCATCGGATCCTGATGCCAATATAGAAGGTCTACCAGTACCCTCGATGGACAAGGTGGTGCGAGCGCCAATAGGGTAGAGCATTTTACCCTGGGCCTCTAGGGTTCTCCGCGTGGTCCTTGCGTTCCCAGGGATTTGGAGCAATCTCCATTGCCACGTGAACAGGAAGAGATAGGGCATCAATAATACATACACTAGGCAGACGAGGCACGGTCAGGTATGGTAACTTGGTAAACAGGAAGATTACGGTGTAGCGGTGCAGTCTGTTGGAGAAGATGGGGCGGCTAAAGAAGGTCTCGGTAAGACAAACATGGAAGCGTCCGAAAGTTGCGGTGGGCCAAGCAGCGTGCTAGAGTAGTCAAGGTATGTAACTAAGGTAAATACCTTACCTTAGTAGTAGTACCTCCGTACTGTAGTAAGCAACCCACGAGGTGGAGTCGAAGGATCGTTTAGCGAGGGCCAAAACTAACGCCGATGCAGCAGAATGCGACGTTTTCGTGCTGATCGCAGCACTATTCTACTAGTGTCCTACTGACAAGGCTGCAGCTTATTGGGATTTCGAAAGTTACCTTACGCATATTACTCTGATTCGTGCGCCATTGAACATTTAAACGAGAGGTTTGGAATCCCTAATATTGTTACTACCTTAGTCGTTCCATTATTTCTCCAACTTCCCACAGCTGACTTAAATCTTATTATGATTATTACCGTATTATTGTCATCATCATCACACTTGAATTGAACGTGGTGAAGGACTGACTATTGATCATTAGAAGCCAAGGTTTCAGCCCTTTTCCAGGCTTTCTCACCGTCCTTGTCTTTGACGCCATTGGACCTCCAAAGCTTTTACATGGCGAGAAGTATTACTGTATAAGCTCAGTCCTTATGCTCTGAGTACCCCGAAAGCACCGACCTATAATCCGCCTTGGAGGTATCTTAAGCTTCAATCACGATAAGGCCTGCTAGAAATAGATCCCTGGTGCCCACGAGGACAATTCGCACGTGGATGGATCAGCGTCAGCGTAATGATCATACATCCGTAAAGTAAAAACACAGCCTAGAGAATTTTAGCATTGCAGATCTGGAAGGAAAGGATATACGCCAGAAGGAACTGGTATGATTTCCATAGAAGCAAGAGCACTTGAGGTACGATTATGACCATTTGTTGGCTGAACCAGAATCATACGAGAGTATCACCACCCAGTTGATTCGGTGCCGTACCACGCGCACTCATCGCAACAAGCTCCCACACTCCTTATCTGTGGGTTCAAGCTTCCGTACCTTGCAGATCCACAGCCCAACGGCTTGCTTCCTGTTGCGCCATCAATATTCTAAGTGTTTCTTTTGCGGCGACTCCTTGCGATGTCCCACGTTTTGGGACTGACTGCTTTGTGGTCCGTACGTCCCCCGGCTTTCGCTACCAAATTTGCTGGGAGAGGGTTCTTCCCAAGGAGCACAAAGGATTCGGCGGTCAATCGTGGCCTCGCGATCCCCACCATCAAAACGACCGTTGTGCATCCTCTTGTCTATATCTGATGTCGGTCATGCCACAATACGTCATCGTTATCATTGCCATGCGAATAGACGAATTAAGCAGTCCTGAAACAGTAATGATTGCTACAAAGTATATGTACTCCACTGTACGGAGTGCTGCCAAGGGTATCGCGAATATCAACCAATACACAACTAGTTAAATACTCCGTACCATGATACATACAGTAGGGGAGCGTGGTAAGGTAGGTAAAGTAGGCATAACCTAAGGTATCCGTCCGATCTCTCGGATGCGAATGTACCACGTGCGAGCAATTCTCCGATAACCACTAAGGTAACTTTGTTAGATAGGTATATTACGGACGTAATAATGTACGGGGTTTGCCCAGATATCTTCGTGGCAATTAAAAGGTCGAATCTGGAGCAATTGCGAACACTCAGATGTCGTGTCCTTGCTTTACAGGTTGATCGCCCATATGTCTACTCCGGGGGAAGAGGTGAGTGGTCACGATACCTGTTCCCAGAAACCATTTTGTTTCAGGCTGCAAGCACGACTGTCTTCATTCCTGCGCATATAAATTCCCCGTATTCTCCATGTACGGATTATAGCAAGATCTACAGAGTGTGGCGTTGGCGGATGTATCCGATCGCATACGCACCTGACACGTTGTTGACCCTCAATTCCAGCTGGTGGGAAAGTGAACCCCCACAGGGTGTTGAGTATTCCGTAGTCTATTGACACCACCAAGGAGGTTTCGTGGTTATGATTAGGTTGTCCGGTGTCTCATCCGCTCTGCTTGCACCGCCACGCCCAGCCTGTCTCATGTACCTACTACGAAGTATAATCATCATCCGTCCTGCGACCTTCCTAAACTGCTCTACCGGCGCATGTCGCTTATACCTTTGCTTCCTTTAAACATCCAGGAATACACCAGGCACTTCACTTGAAACTCGGCATCGTATTCGGTTCACAATCTTTTTGACCATGAGCACGACTCTGTGCAGTGCAGACGCATTGTGTCTCCGGAATGCGTCAGTACCAGTCTCAACTCTGCCAGTGAGCTTCTAGCCAGCCCCGTGATGTACATGGGCCTCCAAATTTGTGACCTTTCGATCGTCGTCCAGCATGAACATCAGTATGCATCAAGGTGTTCCATGGAGCTTCTGTGACCCGCAGTGTTTTCGTCATCGTTTTCACTTCTTCCTAGTCAGTTTTTGTCAAAAACTTATTTTCTGGTGAAGTTGTCTCACTGTACTTTTGCTTCGGATTGGGATTGGGATAAATTTGATATTGTGTTCGATATAACCGTGCTCCGGTTCTGGATCGCCTAAGTACTACCTAGTGTCATAGCAGTCTATCAATCTTGAAGGGTGGAACGGACTAAATGCGATCATAGTTGATTTAGTGTGGAATGACCAGCTTTGCTCTTTCGTTTCATCATAATCTGAAATTATCTAGACCGCTTCTCAGGTAGACCTAGGAGAGCCCCAGTCTTCTTCAGGTGCGAGCTAGGAATCCGAGAAATCCCTTGAGAACTAGTATCGGAGGCGCTCAGACCGTCGCTCATCCAGCATACGTGGTTTCGAATGATGTGCATAACACGAGCCCTCAGCAATCGGTTTAGAGGTGTATCATAGACAAAAATGCTTTCAACTAATCTTATATCGTCCATTGGCTCAAAAGTGAAAGCGGCAGATGGTGCCGTTCCTCTCGGACTTTTGGTCGATTTGGGTTCTCCAGAAGGGCCAATCACGATCCGAGTGTGCTACACTGACAATTCGTGCAGCTACAACAACAAGGGACCGCAAGGTCTATCATACCATGGAGGCGAGGATATTATACTCGAATGACTCGACGACGGCAGAGTAGGTCGAATTGAAGCATTCACCGTTCCTACAAGTGATAGAATGGCCCCATTACTAAAGGCGTCATATATATAGCATGGCGGTGTCCACCCACCTAACAAGCATGGGCTTGAAGATCGCCACTCACATGGGCCAGTTGCGGATGTATGTACCATTATGTGATCTTGCCCTAATCGACAAGTTATATTCCAGAGAACGTTGAGCTGCAACGACGGAGCCGAAGCGATCATCAACACTTCTCACGGTCGTTCCGTTCCCTACCTTATCGGAGAGTGGGCCGTGAAGGTAGCTCCTTGCTCCCTTGTTTGATGGGCCAAGTTTCCCAGGGGGGCTGTTAGAGCAGCAAAGTCGAATGACATGGTCTTGCATGTGATTGGTCCTATGCAGCCCCCAAAGAAAGCCTCCTGGCTTCTTACGCCAGATCGAGATCCACTGAAGCTTCAAGTGTCTGGAGAATTGGAAGAGTTTCCGCAGGTACATGCAGTGACGAGTAATGGAGTGTTCCAGCCGCTTTCCTTCCACAAGACTCCGTTACGCCACCGCGTAGCGAGTCTCTCTGTCAGCAATGTTGACGCAATCTTGGTGCCTATTCTATAGCTAAGTCGGCCGTGCAACGCCCTTGTCGTCAACTTCAATGCCAATTCAATTGGTGACTTCCCCACAATCATACAAGCTGGATGATGTGGAATTGAACCGCAGCAGCAGCGGCCTCTTTGCCAATTTGTCCATCGACCAGGATTATCAGAATAAAAAGTAGCGTCTCACAATTTCCTCCGCCATCTCGTTGTCCACGCAAGAAGTTGGGCTGTGGCAGCACTTTTTAGTCAACGGAGCAGTCTCACTCCCAGCTCTAATATCTTGATGTCAAGATCATGGTGGGTCGAAAAGACCGAAAAACTAGCAATTGCCCAAAAAGACCAGAGCGTCTGTCATCACAGAAGACTAGGAGTTCCGGACATTACAAGGACTTGAGGCCCTCGTGGATTGAGCCAGCATTCAGTTTGCGGATTCGGCGGATCCCAATATGATTTCATATAGCGGATTTGTCTCATATCAACTGTTACGACCTGCTGTCGTAATCGCTTGCACATTCAGGTTGGTAACGATGATGCAAAGCGAAGGATCGAGCCCTGTCACGCAACACACTGGAATGATTGTAGAGGCCTGGGCTTTAGGAGGCCTAGTTGAAGCCGCGAAGGACAATCTGAGCACAACGAAGGCCAACCCGAAAGTGTCCAGTCTAAAGGTTTCTAGTTACCCTTATCGTAACCTCCAAACAACGGTCAGCTTCTCTATCTGCCTAGCGAGAAGCACAGCAGTCCATCTCAGATTCTACTAGCTAGGAAAAAGAGAGGGGACCTCAGCGTGCCTTTTACTATCTACTGAGCTTGGATATCAACACCGCTATACAAAACACCGAAGCTTTGAGAGACGCCTTCATTATCATGGCAACCGTTAAGTCCTACCGAGATCTCCTAGAGATACCTACTAATAAATGGCAGACCTTTCCAGAGTCGAACCATGCACTGGAAGTACTGAAGCATGATGGCTCCCTTTTACTGAAACTGTATGACTGCAATGGAAGAATATTAGGAGATAATATAAGATTATATGACAGCACTTCGCAAGAGGGTACTGGACATTAAGAGCTCCACCGCAGACCACATTCTCTCCTGCATTTGTCATCTGCCTTTGCGGTCTTTTCGTTTTTCTGCTTCCGTAACAGTTGGAGATTTTTTCAAATGGATTTACCACCCCAAATTGCTCTACAGCATCACAGAATCGCTATCTCCTCCCTCTCAACATCACATAAACTATGCAGGCATCTAGAAAGACTTTGTCTTCTACGACTCCTGTCGTCAACTCGATCCTGTACGATTGGAGGACACTTTTCATTACCATCCAACTCTTTCTTCTTTCGCCCATATCAAATCATACATCTCAACTCATCGCACACACTTGTACAGCGCAGTTACTGCTAAGCGTCGTGGACCCAGATCTACGCTACTTCCTCGAAATGTTTCGCATTCAAGCCACCCAATGTCTGTCCTGCAAGCCAAACCCTTCGAGCATCAGCGCTCGCTTTCCCTCGCGTCTTCTCCTACAAGCCATGCCAACAGATCAAGCGTGGAACATACCATATCTACAGCAATAGCTTCTCGGTCACTTAGCTGTGCGACTTGCCACGCAGCGTCTCTTTCTGCTCGCCATTGATCAGTGACCAGCACGGTCAGCTGCACCACGCGTTTGAACGTGAATCTCCAACAAGCTATAATAACACACAAACCTGCAAGGCCTTCCACGTCGATCTTTTGTTGACGAGCCTGGACCATAGAATGTCTCCGACATACTATCTCCACAAAGCCATGGCCACCTCCAAGATCTCACAACGTACAACCACCCCGCTCTTCAAATTCCTCAACGCAAGACCAATAGCACCTCCCTATCTACAACCACAGGTGTACCCCTACTTCTCGCCTCCGAACCCATAATTTTCAGCGTCCTTCTAAAACCTCATCGACGATGCGTTCACCAATCCCTTATTACCGATTGAAAACCCATAACATGGCTTGCAAACATCCCACTGTTTGCTAGGTAGTCCTCTAAACCCTCCCCCCTCTAATCTCCCTACTACCTACGCACCCCCAGCGCGACCCAAGAGCAGCAGTCGCTTGTCTCTCTCGGTCAGATGTAATCTATCTCCTACCCCCAAAAATTGCTCTTCCTCTTCCTCTTCCTCTTCCTCTTCTCTCCGTCACTACTATCTTTGAGCTTTATCTTACTATTCCCCCTTGAAAACTTGCACCAGCCAAGTCCATCCTAACAAATTATCTCAATCATCATCCTAAGCTCTACCACACCAATAATTATCTGCACTTCATCTCTACTCGGGACGTTGTGCTTGGAACAATAGGTACGTGTTGACACGCTGCCTGATTACGAACGAGGAAAGGGCGATGCCAGACGAGAGTTGGTTCCGATAAGGTTGAGAGCTTGGGTAGGTCTTGCTGGTGTGGAGCCATTTAGTTGGATAAGATAGACGGTTCGTGTGGATATGGTTGTTGATGCGATCTCCTCTTCTTGATCTGTCGTTGATGTCGCAGCTCCGAGTTTTATTTCTGCAGCTGAGTTGAGGTGCAGGTTTGTTTATTTGCTATGGTAGTTGGGTGGAATATGATACGATTTTACACACACCTTACCATTAAGGTCGGTTATAGGTAGTCCATGCCCAAAGTGCTAACCAACAGATCTAACGCCTATTCACCATATCTCTTCCCGTACCAAAAATCTCTCGGTTCATCAAAGCTTAGCATCTATCCGCAATCGCCTTATTCCCAACCCATCCAACATCGCTGCCTGCTTCCTCCCTCTCCTTTCAAGCATCTTCTCCCCGGGTATTTTCTCTTAAACATACTCCCTTCAGCAATCACCACGACCCCTCTCTATCTCCCAAACCAAGCAACAAATCCTTCCGAATCGCCAACCCCCTCGGCCCCCCTCCACGGGTACTGCCCACCACCCCTTCCGACAAACCCGTTGAAGCCTCGAGCTTTGTACCTCTAGCACACATGCCTGCCCCCCTTGCCCCTTGTTCTCTTCCCCTTCCATCCTCCCACCTCGCTAAAATTGCCAACCCTCCACTGCCAAAACATGCTCCCATGACCTATTAATTGCCTCCCGGGCCAATTACCGGGGTACGCTCCGCTTTCTCTTTGTTTGGTTTAGATGAATAGGCGGGAGGTTCAGAGATGGAATTGGCCTTGGTACGAGGGGACGATGAGGAGATTGGTAGTAGTTGATTGAAAGATGTGAGAGTCTTTTCGACAATGTCTCCGTTCCGCCATCATTAGAAAACGAGAAATAGGCAAAACCGCATCATTAACAAGGAAGAAAGATGTGATATTCTTGCCTCTCTCTTCACTCCCCACTCCCCAACCCCTAATAACTTCATCCATAAACATATTCTTACCGCAGTCAATGAACTCACTCCCCCCAACACCCCCGCCATTCCGCCATCCATTATGGCCTCCCACTAGCCTCATGAGTGACCGCCAACATCAACATCCGAAGGCAGCATACCCCTTCACCTTAGCTCCGATAGAATGCCCGTTTCGAGCATCCAAAGTTTAAAGAACCCTTCCCCCTCCAAGAACTCCTGCTCTCCTCCATTCAAGCGACTGCCCTCAAGCTATAGTCACCACCATGCATGTACCATCCCAGCAACTTCTCCTCATTGACTCATTTATCTTAGGAAGATGGAAGGGTTTATTCGTTGCAGTAATTTGGTAAGCGGGGAACCAAACAAAAGAGATTCGAGCAAAGGGGGCTTCCAAATTAGTGACAACTCTCTTAGGACGGTTTGAAGCGGAAAGGAAAAAGGAATCTATCGATAGGGAGGGGTGGAATTTTGGAGGCGAAGTAAGCGGTGTTGGATAGGAATTTTGTAGTGCAAGTCCAGGAGCGTGTAGTAATCTGCTTTGGGCGGGTAAAGTATGGAATACAAAACAGGAAGGTTGGGGGTGTGATATTGGTCAGCGTTGGTGATGATAAGCATGAGGGAAAATGGATGAACTGTTCTGCTTAAGACTGACCAAGAATATCCAATTCACACTCTCTACTGAGATGGAAGTAATGGCGCACAGGGATCAGAACAAAGCCATAAAGCAGATTGGGATTGCTTAGACGGATTGGGTATCTACCACCACAACTTCAAACCACTTATCTTCTCAAAAGCTCGCACCACAAAGCCCGGGAGCCTAGCTCACTGATACAAAAACTTGATCTTGTCGACCGCGCCTCACTGAGACCGCAGACTCCTCTGGAATCCCAATTTTCCCCTTCTCTTCACCAATGCTGAATTTCCTCCCACAAACGGCTAAAACCGGGCGCTGGGGTACAACTCGGCACGGCAACAATACCGCTGCTGACATTTCATGCGTAAGAAGTGGTGGGCTGCTGTAAAGCAGTCATGGCGGGCTCGTTTCGGGTTTGGGGTCTTCTGGTGGGGTAGATCTGGGTTTGTTCGCTGGTAGTCTTTGGTAGGTTGGTGCGGAGCATTTATAGGGCGGTTGAGACGTTCGAAAGTTGTGCAGCCGCTCATGGGAACGATCTGGAACGTTCGCCAGGTGCGTAGCGGGGGGAGTATGCGAGGGTGAGGGGGCGTGGGGAAGAGAAGAGAGAGAGGGTAATGAGCATGGGAGTCATGTCGCCATCGTGAACACTGGAATGAAAGCGGTCAATGTGAGAATGTTCAGTATACTTGAGAATGGATCTGCGTAACCCAGAAATTTGCCTTCAACGGGCTGGAGCGCGGAGACAAAGGATGACGGCGGCAAGTGCGCAGCTGGTACCTATTGTAAATGTAGAGTATGGGTTGGCATAAGATCCAGTTGTTGTGAGCTCAATATGATGTGTGGATGGTCCTGAATTTGTCGTCAATGATTGTGAAACGGATGCTCTCTTTGCAGCAGCACGCCCTCACTAAAACATTTCAACTACTTGACGAGCTCAAGGTCACATTTGAGAAGTAGAGCAAGCATGCCTAACGTTATTAGAAGCTGAGTCGCAAAGAACGTGGGGAGCGCGTCAGAGACAATTCAAACAGCAGGATGACCTACGATATTGTTCAGCATGTCATGCCATCTGAGATCTCAGTCAAGATCAGCATCTCCGCATATTAGGCACCCATCTGTACTATTGGCCATGTAGACTGTGTCAACATGGCTCCCGGCGATACCCCGATGCCTCCTTTCACTACTCTACCTGCTTTTGAACCCATACACCCTATCCACCCAGACGTATATCCATTCCAGTTTCTTCCATTGTGCCACTAAGTGGGCAATACCAAACTGTTTAGCTACAGGTATCCCAGGACCCAACATCTGCGAAGACACGTATGGTACCTGAATAGAACTTGTAAAGCCAAGGCAAATATAGAAATATGCAAGCACAGGCTGATACAGCGAAGATAGAGCTATGCATCGGGTTGTGGTACCTTAGCGGAGATATAAGAGTGGATGTTATGTGCCAGCTCGAACACATCGATTGCGGTGAAGTAGCGGTAGCGCAGCAACTTCTCCCTGACGGAGGTGTTTTAATCACTTCCATTCCCAGGCACGCCAGGGTTGCTTACGGAAGAATGCGGTAAGCGAGAAACGCGGCAGAGTACTTTAGGTAGATAAGGGACTGTTTCGCGTTGACACGTTGCGCCTCATAAGGGTGCCTTCTATGACTCACACCGAAGCGCGTCGTAGAAGCTTTCTAAGATCTGTAGAAACATTCTTGTCTCATACAAGTTATTAAGTATTCAGAAGAAGTTAACTCAGAGCGGCCAGGTCATGCCTTTAGTTCTCGATAAAGCTGTTGAGACGGACATAGACCGGATGATCGAAGTGATGTATGCTGCTTTGTCCGAGGATCCATGGGATCGGATTATGATCCCAAAAACCCCTGGACCGAAGCAGAGAACCAATTCGGTCGAACGCTGGACTAAAGAAATGCTCACGAACACCTCATCATTGATCATGAAGGTTGTCGACACCGACCTCGATGAGATCATCGCTTTTGCAAGATGGGACATGTATAAGTCCGAGAGACCGGAGAGCGAGTGGAAGAAGCAGGAGACAAGAGAATGGGATGAAGGGACAAATGTGAAAGCGGCGAATGCATTCATGTTCGGTATCATCGAGAAAAGGCAGAGGGTTATGGGCGGAAAGGCGCATTGCTGTGAGTACGAGTGAGCAAGTTCAGATTCAGAGATGCTCTAATGCATTCTTTGTAGTGCTGAACATGCTGATGACTCACCCGAAACACCACCGCAGAGGAGCAGGAAAGATGCTGGTGCAGCAGGGTATTGATATTGCAGATGAAGCTGGGTTGCTCTGTTATTTGGAGGGCTCTCCCGCGGGTCATCGGTTGTACCTCAGCATGGGTTTTAAGGACGTGGAGACCCTCGATATGGATATGTCGGAATATGGACTTGAAGGGATCCACCCCCATTATGTCATGATCAGGCCAGCGAAGTTGGATTGAATTCATCTTCCCGTAGCTGTAGCTAGCTAGACTACCTGAAGGTATGGAATGCACCTTCCGCAGCCTATACCGTGGCCCAAGCGACACCACCACTTCCAAATACCCGAAGCAATGAGTTATATGATGTTGGAGGTTGGAGGTTGGAGGTTGGAGGTTGGAGGTTGGAGGTTGGAGGTTGGAGGTTGTATTCATGCATTCTATAGGTTGGGTTAGCGTTCGTCTTCAGGTACATGCACCTACTGAGTACCTGTGGGTCATCAAGCTCCACAAAGTTCATCTAGTCTGCTACGAGATGATGGGATCTGATATGGCTCTGGTGCCAGATAGGGCTTTGCTATAGCAGGGCCGGCATTCCTAAGCGTAATAAGACTTAGGGTGTAGCTCCCGGCAGCTCCTCAGCCGTGGCCTGCGCTTGGCCATGATTGTCCACATGAGCAACTTGGTCTTGCATAAGTCGTCCACCAGCTTCATTGGATCTCTGCAATCGCTGGGGAAGTCGTTTTTCTCCAACAGGAAAGCGTTTGGTAGTCCCACAAAGGTTGCAGGTTACCACAAGGACATCGGCCCAAGGCTTTCTGCCACCACGGCTTCTGTTCTCCGTTCGCACCGTTGATGTAGAGCCCGGCACGAGCAGGACATCACACCGCTTGCAAATGGATTGTTTTATTGTAGGGGAGAGCCGAATTTGGCTTTTCCTAGACACGGCGCGGACATGTGATAAAAGGTGACGAGGTAATCCGACCGTGTCGGACATAGGAAGGGTGGACACCTCTCCACTGGTCACATTGGTTTCTGGGGACTCAGAGCCATACACTGCTACTGATTTGCCTTGCCGGTGGCCATCGTTTAGCCCAGTAGAACCTTTCCTAATATTCGCGCATACGGTTTGGATCCTCTGTTGACCGATCGAATTGTTGATCAAATATGTAGCAGCTTGATAAAGATAGGATATCCTTGAGTTTATATGTTTCTGGGGAGCACTCAAATCGCCTTTCGAGGCCTTTCGAGTGAACTTCGTCATGGAACACCATTCATAGAGTCCATCAAGCTGGTCGATGACGGAACTGAACAACGGTAATTTCGTGTGAAGGATTTGGTGTCTGGAAGGTGAAGACCGTGTTACAATTTCACAACTGCCCAGGGACACGGGCACGCCGCAATAGGACTAGTGCTTGTCGAGTTTCAGTTGTTCACCTTTCTTTCGAATCCCTCCATGCTTCCTCACCTTCTCAGCCACCATCACATCTCATCTGTTTGCGGTCATATTCTTCTCTATCCGAAGCTCGTCCGTCCGTATTCTGCAACCAATCTCTGTCGTAATTTCGCCAAATATCTGGTTTACCAGAGTCCGCAAGCAGTACCTTAATCTTGCCGCTACCAAACTACTGCCGCCTAACCTGAACATATTTTTACCTGACCACCTTTTCGAATCATCCTTCACTTGAATACAGCCTGAGCGGTGCTATCTCAATAAAATGTCGGCAGAAGAAGACCTTATCGATTATTCGGACGAGGAGCTCCAAACAAATGAGGCAGCGGCTACTGAGCCAGCAACCGCAGCTACCAATGGCACCGTGAATGCGGGCGATATGAAGGTGTCCGGAGGTAAAGGCCATGTGGGTCTCAACACGGCTGGGTTCCGAGATTTCTTGTTGAAGCCAGAGCTTTCCCGGGCCATCACCGACTGCGGTTTCGAGCATCCATCGGAGGGTCAGTCATAACTTTTCCCCCAAGCTCCTCCTAGTGCCTGCCACGTCCATCCGTCCGTCCATCTTTGCAGAAAAAGCTCGCTCCGCTACGCCGTCGGGTTTGCAGGCGGCTCGAGGAAGTCTCTTTGGATCTAGCTACGCTGTATTTCGCCTGCAGGTAGTATCATCGAATCGATGGCGCATCGAGAAGATCTCGTCGTTCTTGTCATCGTTTTTAATGATCACAATGATTGATGTTTTCAAGGACGCAATACCAGAGACTTCCGAGGCCGCCTGCGCGTGCGTCCAGCTTGTCTTAAAAGATTACCTCATATTCCTTTTAAGCTGCACGATATGTTTGCTTGGTTTCGACAGAGTTTTGCGAGCCTTCTATCCACTATTGTATCACTGCAAGATGGACGGACTTGAGATGGATTGGGCATCTTTCTACCTCTTTTGGCGAAACAAATCTAACCTCGGCATCGTCTCATTACAGTCCAACAAGTTGCCCTTCCTCAAGCGATCCTCGGAAGCGATGTCCTCTGCCAGGCTAGATCTGGTATGGGGAAAACCGCGATCTTCGTGGTAGCAACACTCCAGCAAATCGAGCCTGTGCAAGGCGAATGCTCTGTCCTCGTCATGTGTCACACCCGAGAACTTGCATACCAGATCAAGAACGAATACGCTCGGTTCACCAAGTACATGCCAGAAGTGAAGACGGCGGTCTTTTACGGTGGAACTCCCATGCAGAAGGATCTCGAGATCTTATCGAACAAGGACACCCATCCCCACGTCATCGTTGCGACCCCAGGTCGAATGAACGCTCTTGTACGAGAGAAGAAGCTCCGCCTCGGTAATGTCAAGATGTTTGTCCTTGATGAATGCGACAAGATGCTGGACCAGATAGGTATGACACTTCCACCATACTGCCCCCGAGTTCTAGCTGAGCCAATATGATAGACATGCGCCGCGACGTCCAGGATATCTTCCGAGCCACGCCTACCCAGAAGCAAGTCATGATGTTTAGCGCTACGCTCTCCGAAGAGATTCGTCCAATCTGCAAGAAATTTATGCAGAACCCTCTAGAAATCTATATTGACATTGAACTCGCCGACACTAAGCTCACTCTTCAAGGTCTGCAACAATATTACATTAAGCTCAGCGAATCAGAGAAGAACCGGAAGCTAAACGAGCTGCTGGACGAAATGCAATTCAACCAAGTCATCATCTTCGTTAAGAGCACCCTCCGAGCAACAGAACTGGACAAACTGCTTCGAGAGTGCAATTTCCCTAGTATTGCAGTTCACTCCGGTGTCAGTCAGGAAGAGCGGTAAGTCCTTCACGATCACACTAAAGGTGAGACCAGCCTCATAAAAACTGTCTAGTATCAAACGCTACAAGGAATTCAAAGAATTCAACAAGCGCATCTGCGTCGCCACCGACGTCTTCGGTCGTGGCATCGATATTGAGCGCATCAACCTCGCCATCAACTACGACCTCCCCTCCGATGCCGACTCCTACCTACATCGCGTTGGTCGTGCAGGACGCTTCGGAGGGAGAGGGGTGAGTATTACGTTTGTGAGCAGTGAGGCGGACCAGGAGGTCCTGAAGTCGATTGAGAAGAGATTTGAGGTGGCGCTGCCAGAATTTCCAGAGGGTGGAGTGGATCCGAGCACCTACATGGCATAGTGAGCCTCTCCATGCGTTTTCTGCAGCCATTTCCTCAGCCTGTCCTCTGTGCTCTATCCTCTCTCCGGGCTGCAAAAGTCGTTTTTGAAGATTGTGGGATATTTCAATGGGGGATTCACATTCACGAGGAGGATGTTCTTCAAGGAGCGGATACACAATTGATGTACTAGACAGATCTTTGCAATGCAGCATGAACTAGGTTTTGCGGCGAATCTGTTACACCTTGCGGTCTTGATTTACCTCATGCTCTCAACTGATAGTCTCTCCTCATATCGCCCATCCAGGGTCATACTCTCCCGCCCATTGTCTATACAACTGTATCCCACTGCGCTAAAATCCTTCCACCTTCCTCTCTTTCTCACCTCGTTCTCTCGGCTAGAACTGGGGCCAGCTCCTTTTGAACGCATGCTTATTTCTTTCCAATATGTATCGAATCAGCGGTATAGATGAAACGATAGCAGCGACTCTGTTGGGTGTCTTAGATGAACTCCTTCAGAAAGCAAAACTCAACCCGTCTCGTAATCTTTCATACCTTCCACCATTACCTTTCTAACACCAGCAGCGGCTCGACCAACTTCACCTCCTTCTCCCTTGGCGTTCTCAAGTCCTTTTCCAACCGCCTGCTGGAATCTTAGATGGAAGATCCCTTGTCTGTCTTCTCTATCCTCGTAGACCTCGCTTTCTTCGTCCCTCGGTGCCCCGAATAAATTGAGATGTGCTAGACAGCTCGATCTTTTAGATAGTAGATGTTGTTCGACATGCCACAAGGGAAATCCCACAACCTCCAAGCTCTTCAAATCATCTTCTTTTGGAGATAAAAGGCCGGCCGTTAGTATTGCTGCAAGGGTATTGAGGCCCTTCACAAGTGCCTTGCCCTCTGTGCCCGCCTTTCCAAAGGACGCTTTGCTCGATGACCAAGCCGCGGCTGAAGCTTCATTTTGCCAGCCAAGCATTGCCAGCAGGCATTTCAGCGTCTTCACCCAGCCACCAGCGCATGAGACAAGCTCTTGACCAGCGCTCTCCAACGCCCATCCTAGTATATCCAAAGCGGAACTTCGTATGTCGGCTGCCAAGTGCGTAGTGCCTGCACGGAGGTAAAGCAGTAGCTGGTCAACATGTTCCTCGACATCGTGGGAGGGAAGTGTGCGAAGCAATTTCAATAGTTGTGCTCGGACGCTGTTGCTGCCGTCAAGGATGAGCGGTAGGAGCTTTGGTAGGATAACGCTCGCGGGCTGCTGCAACGGTGCGTTTACAGGCCGTGTCGCGATTGCAGTTGCAAGATAACTGAGGGAATCCCTGCGTTGACTGTCCGAGCGAGATGACAATAATGACAAGTGGTGCGAGAATTGGGCAGTAGTGGAGGGGGCGGTGGTGCTGAGGGATTGCTGATTGAGAACGATGCCTGGTGCAAAAACTTAGCTACATACTCAACAGATCCCCGTCTGAGAACCTAACCCTTAGACTTGAAATTGGTGTCTGTAAAATTGGTCGGTTTTGGCCGCGCTTTCCCAACTCTGAGCTTTGGTTTCTAAGACAATTCGGTTAATGGCTGGGTGAACGAACCACCACTGCTGACGACATACCTGGAAGTCCTTCTTCTTGTCCTTCTTTTTCTTCACGCTTGAACCCATCGTGGGGTTTGCTCGTCAATAAGTCAGGAAGATGGGAAGGTAGACGAGCCTACAAGGATCTGCGGACACAAAGTAGCGAGAGCGATGAATTTCTATGGAGACAAACACTTCCTCAACATCAGCTATACAACTCGGGATCGGTTCCTAACTACTCCTAGCCTCCTACACAGCGCGGCTCAAGACGCCTTTACGTACTCTGAGTCCGATCCGTTCCCTCTTATCCTGTCTTACGTGACCATTGTCCATCTTCTGAAGTCTCTCTGGCTCCGGTTCCTGGCTAGGGAACAAAACGAATTATTCTGGTACTTTCTTCTAGGCTCTATCACAGCTTTCACCGTCATTGAGGGCCTTTGTATTTACGCGCTTTTCGAAGGAGGTCACGCTTCGCCCTTCCTGCAGAGTGGAAAAGGCCTCCTGTTTCTTTGCATTCACATAGTACTGCATGGTGTTCCCTAAGAGAAAGCAGTAGAGATGGCACATGCTACAGTGGGTCTATAAATTTCCGCCAGGCATTGTTTAATGCTAAACTAGGCTCAGCCTGCCTCGACTTTAGACAACCTGTCACGTCTAGCTTCCAAACCTGGTTTCCAGTCAACACTAGTCCTTTCGAAAGCTGATGGATCGATCATTCACAGCAGTGGCCTCCTGGCAGCCTCTGCGCCCCCAAAATTAGGGAATGGGGCTCAAGACGGCGATGTCGGGAAACCAGTTGAGCCATCGAATGTCGAGGCTAACTATGACGGTATTACCAACAGAAGTAACGAGGGTAGAAACGCTGAAGAAGTGGCGAGGATGGTGTTCTCATTCGTTTCGGGCGCTCGAGAATTTGCGGAAGGGATGGACGACGAAGACGAGGTGAAACTTCTACGACTGAGAACGCGCAAGAACGAGATAGTCATCGTTCCAGGTCAGTTCTTTTCGGTCATAGCCTGAAAATTTTAGAATAATTCAATCTATGCTAACGCTGTTTATTAGATGCAAAATTCCTCCTTGTGGTAATCCATAATGCGCCGTCATGAGCTATCGTAATACAAGAGAGACTGATTGTTATCGGGCAGCGAGCATGAGCCCAGCATCAATTTGGCGTATGGAGCCTTGACCCAGGATTTCACTTAGTCCCGTTCCCTCTGCTTTTCCAGATACGATTGCGTTATACCCCAGAACAGAAGTTGTGCGACAGGCAATAGCGGCGTCCCAGACATTAGATAGAACAACTTTTTCTCGGACTTTTGTATGAAACTCACCCCAACCACAATCGACAAACTCCGTTTGGTTAGCACCATATGCGTATAGTGATCGATGGTTGCCTAAAAATGCCTTGAGTCGTCTATTTTCCTGCAATTCACTTATGTTTGCTTCGTCTCCTCTCTCCTCAACTGCGAGTCAATTACATTCTTGGGATCCTAACCGTCGGTGAGATATGGTCCGACTATAATGGTACATCACACTTTAAGATTTTGTGAGCAAATGAAACAGTTTTACTTACCTTGGTCTCCCAACCTTCATTGTACGGTTCATAACTAGTGATTATCATTTCCGAGCATCTTCCGAAACCTCTTCCACTGTGCCTCGATCTACTACCGTGGACGCTTCTTCAATCTTCTTTTGCCCCCAGAGCTATATCAACTTCATCCTGGAGAATAACAGCCGCGTCGGTCTTTCATTTAAACAGTTCATGTTGATGATTATCTCCGCTACCAATACTTCAACGTTGAATGCCTTCTACTGATAGTACATCAGCGGTCCGACTTGAGAGGGGAAAAGCAAACGGAAGACTGACAAAAAGCCATCGTCAAGGTTCTCAGGTCTACTATCGCTTAGGATGCAGTGGGTAATAGTCCACTACTACGATGGCATCGAGAAGATGCCCCTTGAAGCGCTCGCAGCTCGAGGTTGACACGGGACATTCAGCTTTTAGGACCCAAGACTGAACAACAAATAAAAAGGAACCTTGTTATATGAGTTATGTCCGTCGCCTAGATCGTACCGCGACAAGTCGACGTACATTGCTAAGCGATCAGCTTCTTTTACTTCTGGAAAGCGCGTCACGATGTATTCGAGTTCACTCTCAGTGCATGGTGAGACACGAAGGATTTGACCGTAAGGATCACACCATGGGTAAAGTTGCTGGTTGTTATATGTAATCAGTCAGACTCTCGGGGAACGCAGCAATGGTCGCAGGGGCTTCTTTGCGCCGTAGGGTTGTCAAGCAAGACTGCCAGTAGCAGAACAAACAAATCAGAGCATTCAAGTCGGGAATTACATTCAGCCAAGTTGCAAGACCTGTTTATAGTTTGAGAGCTATTCCAAAGGACGGAAAAACGAACAGGGCAGAAACAACCGATTGAAGAAATAGGAACTTCTTATGGGGATCTGTATTATAATCCTCCGACCTCTTACTCTGATTCTTCGAACCCTTGACCGTCCTCCAGCTTGCTTTCCTTGATTTCTCTGCTTTTGTATAGGGAGAATTCCTAATGGAGAAGGGAAGACTATGTATATCAAGGCAATCTTTCAAATCCAAGATGTTTTGACAACCTTGGGATTCGATACATACCAAGATAGGTATGCAAGAGGTTGATAATCTTTCAGGTGCGGCCAGTTCTCTAATCAGATTAGCGGAGGCGATCTCCAAGGTTATATACCTTATGACAGTTTGTTGGCGGTAACCACTATATGGACACCACCCGCCTTTGCAGAGACACCACCTGAACTTTGCAAAAACACCACCCTCCCTCACTAAGCCTAATCAGGTAATTGTTTTACCCCTGAAAGAGATTTGGAGAAGAACGCTGGAAAGAACACATAAACAGTCGATTCTTGGTGCGAAAAGCATCTCGTTCTCTTCGCTCCCAAGAACATAATCAAAACCTGAAACATATCTTTTTGAACGCTTCAAATCGCATTCAAATTAACATTTATTTACATCTGAAAAGAGATCATCATGTCGTCTGAAACGTCTGCAATTTGATCATCTCTTGCTTCACCTTCTGCTTCACCTCGTCCTCGTCCTCGTCTACGTTCATCACGGTTTCGAGAGGCTTGTTGAGGCTGAGTCTCAGGTATCTGAGTCGCCTGGGTAGCCTAGCGCGACGAAAGCTCTTCCACGAGTTCGAGGTCAGACGGCTCTCGCTGTGTAGACTCTTCAAAGGCTCGTTGTCGCCGCTGAGAGATCTCTGGCCGTACACGATTAGATGAGCCTCGTGGCCGCTCTTTCGCTCTGACAATGGCGGACTTCTGAACGCGTAGTATGTCTTTCGAAGCCGTCGTAGCGGTAGAAGCAGTGACGACGACGAGTGAAGATGTGACTGACACATCTATCACCTCTTCCTCTTCCATTGTGTGATCCTTCTCTTCCTGAATCGCTCAAGGCCAGAGATCTCTGCCACGTCGGCACGGTCGCAACAAAGTCAGACTTTCATGGTCACGCCTTTCTTGAACTTCTTGGAGCGCTTCTTCCTGACGGCGTAGCCTTGAGAACCAGCGTGTTCATTGACTGACTTGACAAGAAGCTCAATTGAGCAGTGAAGGCCTTCTGAAGGAGGAAGTAATTGCATAGACATGGCGGCGACGTGGGTGAGTAGCAATGAAGGTAAAAAGTGAAGCGAACGCAAAGATAAACAACGCGGTGGACCCTGGAATTACCTGATTAGGCTTAGTGAGAAGGGATGGTGTTTTTGCAAAGTTCAGGTGGTGTCTCTGCAAAGGCGGGTGGTGTTCATATAGTGGTTACCTTGTTGGCACGCCGTGCAAGCTACCAAGACACCTAATTCGCAGAGAAAGCAACTACGTACAACTTTCCGTAGCTCTTGCCTGCAAAGTCCAAGGTACTTTAACTCCATCACGCCGAGGTGAATTACACGCAACGTAACTAGGTAGATACCTTATCTCTTCGGATGCGGTTGGCTACCTTACTGCTGACGGTTCATGATGGTTTCGTGCCTGAAGGTAGGTACTGTAGGTACGGAATACTGACTGCATTGATCCAAATCTGAATCTGGGAGCAGTGGAACAACCTAATAGTACCGCCATGGCTCCATCGGGCTAAGTCTCCACACGCCGACGTGCACTCGAGCTCTGAAGCTTATCATCGCACACCACCTCCGTACGCACCTTAGTCCTGGGTCCCTAGGTAAGGTAGTACGTACGAGTACTACAGTACAACATTCCTTGGGTTGCGGGGAAACGGATGCTTGCTAAGGTACTTGATCAGGCAATCCCTCGTCTGCCCACCATCAGGTCATACGTAGCTCACCTTATCTGCATATGATCTGCTAATCCAAGTCAAGCTGGGTTATTGCATACATGCAAGATCTAGACCACAGCGTGTGAGACAGGCATGGACTGAGCAAACAGCATCATGATTGTGTTCCATCACCTTCCTATTTCAAGCTACCTACCTACCTTAGCGCGTTATCTCCTTCGTTGAGCACCATCATGTCACCGATGATCTCGATAAGCATGGCGTGCCGCTCCGAATATAAAGTATCTTGCTCCCGATCGCTATAGCTCTGCTTGTCTCTTTCCACGCCTCCTTGCTCTGTATTTCGGATTTTGCCAGACTCAATTGAACGATGGCCGGTCAGTTGGGGACTCTCGCTCTTGATGGCGGGGATGTGCGAATGGGTTCAACTGCTGGTGTAGGAATCGGCCCAGAAGCCGAGATCAGTCGATCCGTTGCCCGCAAATTGCATGATCCAAGTATCACCATGGATGAATATATGCACTACGCCTCCATTACGCGCGCCGATACACAGCACGAAGCTGCTCACGGCGAAAATACCTTCGCCTTCGGGAAACCAAGCTTTCTCAACAAGAAGGGTAGTTCCTCTGCACCGGTCACCAGCGAGCCCCATGTAGTTGACGAGAAGTCCGGCGGAGCTGCGGGTGCGGCGAGCACCTCCCCTCCCATATCAACCTTTGCTATCGCGGACGAAGAATACGTACAGGCGTCACGAGCGGTCCGAACAGCTACCTGGGGAGCAGTATTCTATCTAATCACCACCGACATCCTGGGGCCTTTTAGTACTGCGTACGTCGCCCATTGCCGAATGTGTGTATCCAATATACTTACAGTCTTGGCTTTTAGATGGGCGTTCAAGCAGATGGGCTACGGACCTGCTGTTGTGCTTTACACGATCTTTGGTATACTTGCTGCATAGTAGGTTACAAGCGATACGTTACTGAGTGTGGCTGACATATCAACAGTGGTGGTGCTCTGCTATGGAAAATGTTCTTGCAATTGGACTCAGACCGCTATCCCTTAAAGACCTTCGGTGACCTCGCGTATCGTGTCTATGGCTCATTCGCACGATACACTGTCAGTCTTTTTCAGTCGGTTCAGCTGTTCTTAAACGTCGGCATAATCATTGTTACCAATGGCCAGGGCCTCTCACAGATAGCCGCGAAAGGGCCAAATAAAACTCAAGATGGCGCATGTTTCATTATCCTCTGCTTTGTCTGGGCTATTGCCGGAGCACTTCTCGGCCAAATTCGAACATTGCAGAGACTCGGATGGATAGCAAACGCAGCTATCTGGATGAATGTCTTTATTATCATCTCATCAATGGCAGTGATTGCCCACTCTGAGCCTAATTTTACTGCAGCGAAAGCCAACAACATGGTGGAGCCTGGACCGATATTCAAAACGGCAGGTCCACCACCAGGAGTGGCATTTGGCGGACAGGTTGTCGGCCTCATGCAAGCCGTCTTTTCATACGGAGGAGCTATGCTTTTCGTTGAGTTCATGTCCGAGATGAAGCGACCTTTCGATTTCTGGAAGGGGATGCTGTGTGCACAGACCTTTATCTTCTTCTGCTACCTGTTTTATGGCCTTTTCTGCTACTCTTACCAGGGCCAGTTCACCATTAATCCTGCGTTCCAGGGAATCTCCAGCTACGCTTGGCAGACGGTTTCGAACGTCTTCTACATCGTCTCTTCGCTCATTGCCGGTGTGCTTTACGGCAATATCGGGATTAAAGTTGTTTACAACAACGTCCTCTTGGAATTACTGAAATTCCCGAGTTTGAGTACCAAGGCAGGAAAACTGGTGTGGGTCGCTGTCGTACCAATCTACTGGGGTGTCGCCTTTGTTGTCGCTGCTGCTATTCCACAGGTCAGCAACCTGTCAGGTCTCATCGCGGCGGCCTGTATTCTGCAATTCTCGTACACATTCCCACCAATGATCATGCTCGGGTTCCAAATCAAGAAGGATGCGCTTCAAGCCGGAGAAGGATTTGACCCTAGGAGTGGCCGGACAACCCATCATGATTCTGGCTTCGCCCGATACAGGCGGGGATACATGAAGAAGCTCTTGTTCAATACCTTCAATGTTATCTTCTTCTTGGGATCATGCGTGACGGCAATCTTGGGTATCTATTCTGCTGCCAAAGGCATGAAGAAAGCATACGCTGCAGGGGCACCGCCATCATTCAGTTGCCGCAGCCCAGTTCTTACTGGTTAAGCGTTGGATACGATGCGATCTCAGAAGCGAAGAATTCTCACACGAGGAACGTGGCAATGTGTGCGATAATATGTTCGATGTGCAGTCTGATCTATGTCCCTAACAGTATTAATGAAGCAGCTATCAAGGTGCATGTATGCCATATATCTATTGCGGTACTTGTGTTGTTCACTCAAACTGTTCAAACCTTGTGCCGAATGGTGCCAAATCTAAGCATCATTGCCCGTCGCTTGTCAACTGGAGGATTTAAGAGAAAACTCCGAGAAAGCGCGTGACTTCCACCTTTCGAGGTTGGTACTAGAACCCCTCCAGCCAGATGTTGCAATGAAAAGGATTTGCTTCGGGGCTTCGATGATCCGTGGTCATGAGCTAGAGTATCACCTACCTTACCTCAGCTATCATAATTGATGCACTTCGATGTGGCAATCGGGAGATCTCCATGTTCTGCAAAGGGCCAATGTGCCATTGGGATACCCCAAGCATGCATGCCCTTCCAACCTTCCAACCTTCAACCTTGATTATCATGTGAGATGAAGTAGGCAGCACCTTATCGGCAATTCTTCCAATTAAGAAGACGACAACCATCATTCCAGGAGTGAGGCCATTGGTCAGGCTCGCTACTACCTCCTCCCGTCACAACAATAATAACAGTGATATGGTAGGTACTGTACCTTAAGGTAATAATGCCTTGGCTGTTAAACCCTTCGCGTACTGTAGTACTGTAAGGTAGGTAAGGGAGGAGCAACCCCTCGCGTGATAGCCTTAGCCTTCACTTTTCCGCGGCTACGTCAGTGCCATAGCGGGGCATTGCATCGGTGCCTACAAATACCTTGCCCCTCAACTAAAATTTTCTTCTTTCTTCTTTCTTCTTTCCTTACAACCACAATCAACAGAATCCCCACAAGCATAACAACACTCAGAACCAAGCAAACCCAATTTCAGTAACTTCGTACTCACACAACCATCACCATGACTGACTCCGGGTATGTGCCATATCATGTTGCAGCCTACTAGGTCACAGAGCAGTTGGTGGCAGCAGTGAGCATGGACTAACAGTTTATCGCTTCCAGACGTAAAGGTGTTACCGACCAGATGGGCGAGAAGATGACTCCCGACTCCCAAAAGTCGACCATGGACAAGGCCACAGAGTCTGTATCTCAGACTGGTGACAAGCTCTCTGGTGCCGTTCAGCCAGGTTAGTCTTATCGAACCCCGTAATCAACATGCTCATGTATTGTAACTTACTAACTCATACCACTAGATTCCGAGAAGTCCACAACCCAGAAGATGTCCGACTCCACTCGTTCTGGTAAAGATGACGCGGAAGACTCAAGCAAGAGCTACCTCCAATCTGCCCAGGACACCGTCGCTGGTGCTGCCGGCTCCGTGTCGGACACCCTCCAAGGTTCATACTCATTTTCTTTTACCATCCTGTCCTTACTGTTACTCACCGCCTAGTAGGCATGGCTAACTCTATTTCGGGTCAAGGCAAGAAGTAGAGTTGCTACCATGATACCTTAAACGGCCGATTGCTTTGTGTCTTTCGGAGCGTACGCGAGCGGATCCTTTTCTGGTGAGGACCTCGTTGTTATGGCGATGAGGATATCAGGTTGCTGTGCCTGGATCATTGGTGGTGTACGCTTAAGTATGAATGATGTGGATCAGCAACCGGCATGGAATTTGCTTTGTGGTACTTTCTTTACCTTTTAGCTTTTAGACAATCCAAGCCTACGGGCAGTGCCTGACTGATTCTTTTCCCATGGGTGCTTTCACATGTGACACTACAAATCACCGTGTGATATTCCAAAGGCCAAGATGTCATCTCTCATAACACTGGTAGACGGGTTTTACTTCGTAGTATAATACTGGTGTTGATAAGACTGCTACGTCAGTCATGATGCGCAATGCCTCAGGGAATGAAGTCGATATGAGATTATGTTGCCGCCACAGTAAAGCCACAACAAGGGCTACCCGTTGACGTGCAGCTTTTTGAAGCTTAAAATCGTGACCCACCTGGCCACCCCCCCTGGATCTCACCAATGCAGCCAGGCATTCATTGTCCCTCGATCTCACTCCCCTCACAACCTTGATTCAGCGAGCCTGTACCACTGCGATAGAGGGTCTAGCTTATTGTTCTACTAGACCTTTACGCGCACCTCTACAATGGCTAAAGAGAAAGGATCCCTCAATCCCGCCGCCGCCCACCTGAAATCTGAAAAGCAAAAAGCTCTCAAAAAAGGTTTGTCATCCTCCTCCTTTGTTTTCCCATTCCCAATTCTTCCTCCTTTCTACACCGTTAGCGACTCGCTCTTGGTTAGAGGTCTATCCCAAATCTCTAAAACTTACTCGTCAAACAGGCAAAGCGGCTGTCTTGGCCCAACGCACCAATCGCCTCGCATCCCGGAACCCCTCGCGTCTAGAGCGCCAGATCGCCGAATTAAAAGCCTTAGAAACTCGTCAAGGGAAGCTGAATGCTAGAGATCAGAAGCAGTTGGATGATCTGGAGAACGATGTCCAGCGGGTTAAGAAAGCAAGGGAAGTATTGGGGGACAAAGCGCCTTCCTTTATTGACAAGAGGAGAGAGCATGGGAAGGATGGGGCAGGCGTAGGGGGCAAGCGGAAGAGGGAATGGGAGGCGAACGAGCGGAGCAGTGAGACGGACGAGGATGTAAGGCGGATTCCAATGCCGCGCGACACACCGCCTCCGATCCCTTTCCAGTCACGGCCCCGCAAGAAACTTGGCAACGCGAATCTAGAACCTCTGGGTGAAGGAAGAGGAGGTGGCGAACGGGGTGGAGCCTCAGAGCACGAGTTGCCTGCTGAGCCGGAAGCCAAACCCCAGCCGAAGACGGTGTACGAATCTAAACCTGTGGTGAGGGACTTGAGGAGAGAGGCAGTGAGCAGGTTTGTGCCGGCGGTTGTGGCGCAGAAGATAGCAGCTACAAAGGGCCAAGGTCGTCTACTAGAAGAGGAAGAGGTAGAAAGGCTAGAGGAGGAGGGATACGGTGTAGGAGCTACAAAAGCGGGAGAGACGCAAGGGAGGGTTATGATGGTTGATGCTGCACCGGCTGTTGACGGAAGTGCGAGGGATGCGAGTTTGGAAGCGGAGGAAGAAAGATTTGAAAGGGAGCTGAGGGGCGTGCAAATGGAGGAGGTGGAGGATGAAGACCTGTGAGATATTGGTATTGGACGAAACAGATGTGTATCTCAGATGAGGTGAGACAGAAGGGTTGAGAGAACAGTGAAAGCGATCAGAGGGGAGATGAACAATCAGAGCTGACTGGAGGATCCTCCACCAGGCACCGAAAAGACATTCGAACTACCTTGCTCCTCTTCCTCGACCGGTATCTTCACCAACTTCGCATCCATACAAAATGATGGGCTCAAAGTCATGCACAAAGGGAGTTTACAGCGTCCGCAGCTCTGCAAATCTCGAGATCGTTGAGTCTGCGATTTTCAGCAGCTTTTCCTGGCTGAAATTGTGAATACTTTAACCTAAATGTAGGTCTAACCACCCTGCTGGCTTCTGACTGGTAGACAAACGATGATATATCACCTCCCCTCTTCCCTCCAGAACGCCAGTCATTCATTTTCCAAAGTGTGGTGATAGTTGCTAACGTTCGGTTCAGTGTAGGGGGAAATTCAATAAAAAGTCAAGCCGACGATCGTCTGTTCCCTTTGGCGGTGCCCTCGGGCAGAAGGAAGAGTCACAGTTCAAAGGCCCTCTATTTCGCTCCAGGCTTGGTGCACTGATGGTGCCTTCGGGCCGAGGATTAATCACGCTTCTTGTTCTCTTCTCCGCCAAACAGGGTTCCAAGTACAACTTCGTCTCATATCAAACATTCCTTGTCGCTTTAGAATGGTGCAGCATCGTACACATTTGCCGAGTCTGGAAAGTTTCATTCATACCGAGCTACAGGCATAGTTCACTATCACACTGACTGTGAAGCTCTGAATGAGATTTCAAACTTCCACTCCTATCCTCGATTGGTACATCTCAAGAGTTTCTTTGAAAGGGTCTGTAGCCTCCTCCGGGGTTCTCCGATAACAGGACGATCCTGTATATTCCCGACAGCATGAACCACTTGCTATGGTCGCTCACAAAAAAGACTATCAAAGAAAGCTGCAGTATCTTCTCAGACCCTTCGTTCAGGGCTTACTATCCGTCGTGCATTGAAGGCTTTTGGTATCTGTCAAATTAAAGGATACACTAGACCGCTACCACCTCGATCTTCAAATCTTGCTGTCTCCGGATTTATGTCAACCTGAAAGGGTGTCGGGCTTGTCTTCTCCTTCGCCATATCGCAGACAGTAAAGGCCGTTTCTTGTCAACGGTACAGATACGGTTTCGAATCTACTTCAAATCACAGAGCAAGCCGGATCTATATCGCACTATCGTCAGCTCTAATATTATTCTCAATCTGTCTGCCGGACTTCCGGCGATATTTTACTTTCGATAACTCAGCGCGAGCGTGTCAATAACGCTTTGGTGCAGTCTGGTTGGCTGATGCTGACGCGCTAATAGGCGAAGGAATCATCCTTTGGTTCACAAATTTATTCGTATGAGTGCAGATAACAAGATTCTATGGAAAAGGTTGTATTCGCGTACTATAAAAGGGTAAAGATTCTGATCATCTTCGAGAAACAGTCTAAAAATAACGCTGCCGAAGAACTGGATTGTTCAGAGAGATGTTGTGAGTTCGACTCTTTCGAGCTTTAGCAGGAATATTGAGACAACGAAGCATAGATTCAGGATGCGAAGTGCATAAGGAAATGTGCGATGTTTGACCGACGAACTTGACAGTAGCTATTGATTGTCTGTTGTACATTGAGGGGGTTTGGCATGCTCGATTGAGAGGAGTTTATATGTAGGAAATCAGAAATGTACATGTACCTTAGGAATTAGAGGTATCCGTGCCCCTCACTAAGCTCATTCTTCGCTTAGATATATCGGATCTGAGAAGAATTATCGCTCGGTACTTCGTATATTTAAAGCGGCTTCTACGTTTTAAGATCGCACAGTACCTATCCCTGCTATGCGTGTGAGCATCGAGCCCTCTGACTCTGTCACGGGAATACTATGAATGTATGTATAATTAGTGGGTAAAAAGAATGAATTGGTCTATTTGAGTGTGTGGGGGAAGCTCGGGTGCCGAGCCCAACAGTAAGGCTAGCCCTATGACACTGGGGAATACCGTGACAGACTCAATGCTAAGCATACAATTATTCTAATTGGAAATGCTTATCTCCGACCTGATTGAATGTTGTTCAGTGGTTTTTCGAACTTTCGTTAAGTTAAAGTCAATTTTTGTAATCTGAAGATTTAATAAAACATTATAAAGTACTAAGAACTGTAAGATAATATGTTTCATAAAATTAACAACTAAAAACGACTATGTTTTCCAATATTGTATTTGACATCATGCTTATTCAATAAATTTTCGAGAAGTCAAGAAAGCTTAGAACGAAGCTAATACAATCATTAGTGAATGAGCTTATTACATTTCGTTCATTGAAATTCTCGTAAAATAGAAAGACAAGAGTCTAGATGAGTAGAGAAGTGAGCGTGAGAGCATTAGACGCTCTCGCAAAATATGAAATTCTTTTAGCGAAATTTCAGGAAAACTTAACTATATATTATATCTATCTCTTTGATACTGCAATTGCGCTTCTGCAGGCAATCGGTTATGCCTTAAATTAACTCGAAATACGGGGCGAAGAAGGAATTTTATAAAAGCGTTTGCTCTGGCACACCTGCAAAATCGAATGCTGCATACATGTCACATGTGTGCAGTACCCCGCTTTCAGTCAGCCAGTCAGAAACTAGATGTGATTACACTACATTACATACTAGTACAAGCTATTATTGAATCTTACGATCATGTGATTAAAAGACTAAGAAATTGCGAGCTAGAAATTCAAGATCTTTTCATCGTTGTTTCGTTAACATACTACGAGTCTACGTGGTATATTGTCTATCGTCATATAAAAGCGGTAAGTAATCTTAAATTTCTTAAAATTATAACCTTACGGGGTTTTTATTTCAAGATAATATTTTAAGTCTTTCGAACGTGTAAGAAAAAAGATACAGAAAGCGATAATATAACTACACAATGTAAGATTACAAATGTTTTTGAACTGTACTAAAGTTGAAACAATAATAAAGATTTTTTTTTGAACAGAACGTTTGAAGAATTCTACTTCGTACAGGTTTCATCTCGGTCTGCTTCTTACTTGATATCTGATTGAAAAGCTCTTGTCATAAAGAGATGCTAGGACTTCTATTCTCAAGAGAGCTCGCGAACTAACCTCAAAACATTCACAGATCCCAGGATGCCTGCCGCTCAAAAAGCCCAACCAAAACAGCCAAGCTCAGGTGGCACAAATTGCGTGAACCCTAACGTGCAACAAGATGCCAATGGGGCCAACGAATCGCCAATGAATGAAGTTGACTCGGACATATTCGAGGAAGATGAGTACGATGACAACGAAGATGATTCACTCAGGCCTTTCACTCAACCCCCTCGCATGCCACCCTATGACTTCGCCAAGCGGAAACTCTCCCAACTTATCGGTACCATACCTAATCCTTCAAAAGACTCGTCTTGTGGTTGTAAAGCTGAATCTTGACAGAGTTGATGAATGGTCCCTATCTCGATCTTGCGCCTCATTACCAGCGAGATGTAGTATGGTCCAGGAAAGCGATGAGGTTGCTAATTGATTCAATGCGGAATGGTTATTACATTCCTCCGGTATGTTCAATGTATCTGTGGGCTGAGACAGGAATTGGATTGGGGCACTGATTTTCGGAAGGTTATTTTCAATGTGACGGAGATGACGGATCAGTATAGGACTATGAGGTTCAAGCGAACTTGTGTAGACGGAAAACAGGTGAGCTGTTTGTGTGGTGTAATTTTCGAGGGAACGGGCCTAATTAGCAGAGGGTAGAGGTTGACGTCAATAAGGGATTTCCTCAATGGGAAATTTCCTTGTAAGATTGGTAACAAATATTGGTAAGATCTGCGATCATTCTAAAGTCTTCAAAAGGAGAACTGTAATATACTAAATTGGCACCATAGGTATTTCCGTGACGAAAATGGCACACCCCTGAAAGGAAGCCGAAAAAAGGTATTGCCCGATACGGCGCGAGAAAACTTCATGAAGATAGAGGTTCTCTGCACCGAGTACAAAGGCCTTACCCAGACACAAGAAATAGAGCTCTTCCAGAGGGTTCAGCTAGGGAAACCACTTACTCAAGCAGAGGCTTTTCGTGCTACTCAGGGGAGCTGGCAGGAGTTCGCCAAACTGTACGAGAAGGACTTTGCGGATGTGGTTAATCTGGTCAAGCAACAACGCGCCTCCGGCTTCCGAGGAATCCTCACCTGCTTCTCCCAGATCTACGAATGTCTTGATCCCAGCCTCGAAGACGGCGTTCCAAGACTGAGGAACAGCATGAAATCTCTCGAAGTCCTATGCTCAAATCCGCAGTCCCTGGACACTCTGACCAAGTCGCACCTCCGCTCCGTCTTCGAGACGTTCCAAGATCTGGTAGACATGGACCGAACTATCTTCGAAAACAACGGCTACACGCGAACCAAGACGTTCTCGCCAATTGAATTAGTGGGCGTGTGTTGCTTGTTATCGCAGAAGACGGAGCGGCCCATTGGATTGCTAAGGGGCGATATATTGGCAATGAGAGCATACTTGAGGGAAATCTACAGTGATCTGAGGATTAACAAGCAGAGTTGGGCGAGTGTTTGGAGCTTTATCGAGGGGCTGGAGGGGCTGAGGGGGGCGGTTGACGGGTCTACCGTTGAGAAGAGCACTTGGAAGACGGTGGGCAGGCCTCGTCAGCCTCGAACGACGCAAATCCGAGCGGCAAGCTCCAGCCACCACTCCTGTTCCTTGAGCAACCCGCGGACTAGTGACGGCGTACTACAGGATAGCTCTCGTCATGCGAATACTAACCCTCTCCGATCATCAACGTCTCGATGGAGAATGGTAGATAGAACCGGCCAGAGTGCGCGGATCGATTCTTTGGTTATCCATCCAGACGGAAGGTATTCTGAGGGAACATCGCCTAATGAATTAGAGCAGGCCACTCAAGACATATTCCGCGACGGTCTTCAACATCGAGGAACAGGGCGCGAGCTAGTGGCCGACAGCCGTGACCAACTGGAAGCGCTCTCTAAAGGGCCTTTACATCAACCTCTCAGCACTACAAATACCAGTGTAGACGATGTAGGGCGTGCGGTATCGCGGGACAATACCGTCTCGGTCCCTCGGATTACTTCGGAGCCCTCGCCTGTAACCCCTACGTTTGGGGACAACGCTGCCCTCGGTTCAGCAATGGCACCTCCTGCATCTCGGAAAAGGGTGGCCTTGGACCTTGGCGCCAACAGTGACGATGTACTAGCTTTGGAAGCGAAGAGAGCAAGACTGAGGGCTGGTATTGTTAAACAGGAGAAGGAATAAGAGACGACAATCAGAAACGCCTCGCACTACGAACATGGGAAAGGTTGGGTTGGACGGTATTTGTAGAAAAGGGGCGCGAATGCAATCGAAGGAGGTCTTGCTACTTATGCAATATTGCTCACAGTGTTCATACATATCGAGAGCGGTTTGCTTGTACATATCTTGGGTTGGGATTGCAAGCTTTCACAGATAGCATCAATATCGCTTTGAGAGATGGGCCACAGAAGCCGATTCATCTTGACCAACAGATATGGCCTCTATGGGATGCAAGCTAAGAAAACTTCGTTTCGGCATGTTGTCGATGTCGTGCCCAAGAATGATAGTGAAGAGTCAAACGTGGATTGGTCAGTCGAAAGCCGCAAGCCTACGGACCTCGCTTAGCCTTGTAGATACAAATTCCCCAAAGTACGGCATGACTGAGAGACCGTATTTGCTTCAGAAAGTCGACAGCTTCAATCAGGATCGAAATCCTTATGTTACTGCTTTCTTATCCTCCAAAATAAGTAATTAAAGTTCCGTGGCAGGCATAAAAGCCCCGAATCCCCACCGTCCATCCTCCAGAACGTTCAATCCTCACCTAAAACTTCCTATCAATCCCGCGCAATCATGGATCAAGCAAAGCTAGCAAAGATGCAGCAGTCAGTGCGAATTGGTGAGCTACAGCCTAAGCTCTTTCTCTTCGCCCTTTCCGAAGCAATCGCTATAGATGTTCTGTCCAGGCACACCGCTAACACCACAATCCGCATTTAGGGTAAGCCAACATCCACACCCTCCCCAGCTAAATCCAGCCTCCCAATGGCGCTCCCCCTCCCAATACTGCAATCTGCATCCCAAAAGCAACCTTTGTTCATCTTACCGGCTTTTCAGCTGACCTAGACTCCACCCACAGCGGCAAAGGAACTCCCCGACGGAAGATGAAGAAAGTCCATAAGACCTCGGGCACGGACGATAAGAAGCTCCAAACGTCCCTAAAGAAACTCAACGTCCAACCCATCCAAGCAATTGAAGAGGTCAACATGTTTAAAGAAGACGGCAACGTTATTCACTTCGCTGCTCCTAAGGGTAAACGTTTCCACCATCCCCTTTCCTCGCTTTTTCAGAACCTGTACCTCCTCGCTCCATTCTATTTTCCTCATTACCATTGCTCTGATCCAACCCTTTGCAATTCTCACGGCTAACACCGCTCGGTAGTCCACGCATCCGTACCCTCCAACACCTTTGCCATCTACGGTGCCGGCGAAGACAAAGAACTCACCGAGCTAGTCCCCGGTATCCTGAACCAGCTTGGCCCCGACAGCCTCGCTAGCCTTCGAAAACTGGCAGAGAGCTACCAGAGTTTGCAGAAGAAGGAGGGAGGCGGAGAAGGGGGCAAGGGAGAGGAAGAGGATGACGACGATATCCCGGATTTGGTGGAGGGGGAGAATTTCGAGAGCAAGGTCGAGTGAGCGAATGAGAGCTAGGGTTATCATGAGCAGGGCCGATTGAGTGATCTTTGTGGGAAGCGTTGTACAGCTTAGCTTCGTGCGGAAAGAGAAAAAATATCTGAAATCGAGCCTTGTGAAATGTCAAATGCTCTACAACAAACAAGTCAGGATGCTTTGCTTTGAGGGACATTCGCATCATCGTCGCTACTCTTGGGAAAACACAACTTCCTCCCTTTTTCGCCTGTCCGCCCCGCCTCAAACTCACATAACAGATGCCTCGTGGCTGCTATAACGCTAACGCTGTAGTGATTGCTAATCTCTATACTGTCTTGAAAAGGGGCGAAACATCCTCGAACAATAAGCCACCAACAGAGAATAGCCTTATCGCATAAACCTGGCTTCGGAGAGGAGAACAAATCAACAACACAGTCAGGTTCTGAACTGCTTCCACCACCACCACCACCACCAGAAGATATAAAACGGTAAGCCCGTGCGTCTGTCTCCAATCAAACCCTCCCAATCATCCACAACTTCAACCTTAAAAATTCCCCACCCGAATCTTTTCACGCTCTCCTAACAAACAGCTCAACAATACCTATTCACTTCCTGTTCCGTGCCCTCTTCCTTACCCAGCCACCAGCCATCAACGAAAATCTCACAAAAAAACCGAGCATGAGGTATTTGCACTTTCGTCGGGGGACGTCTTTTTTCTTTAACCTGTATACATTTTCGTCCCCGTAGGATCCCGTTTTTTGGTTAATAAACGTTCTGTTTGGAAAACCCCCCTCTCACTCTCCTTCGTCCCTCCCCTCCATGCACTCCCTGCCATCTCTCCAGCTCCCCCCCTTTTTCCATCTTCTCTTCCCCGCTGCCCCTCCCCCCCACCCCCCTTTTTCGCTCCCTCTCCTCGCTATCCCCATCCACGCGTCCACATCGATACAAGCAGGAAAAAATCCAAAGACCAGACACTATTGGCTACAGACGCGCAACACTGTCGCTCAAGGGAGGCAAGGAAGAAAATGGCATGAACGAAGCTGCGAAGGGGTTGGAAGGTCAAAGTTCTCGGATTGGTCTCGAACATTGAATCTCAACGTTAATCAAAGTAAATGAAGAGTCGACTAACCATATGTACAGGGAATTTTGATCTTACGAGCAACGGATGCACTAAGCCTCAATTTTCGGCTGGGCTAAGAAATGCTACATACACATATAATACCGCGCTAGCTAACAGCAGTCGTCCCATCCATATCCTCCACCTTATCCATTCCTCCCAGCCTCCTTTGTCCTCGGGGTTTATCTCCTCTGCCCCTCCCATGAAAACCTCCTCCCCCTCCGCCACCACCTCGACCTCTTCCCCTACTCTGCCCCCTCCCTCCCTCACCACCAGCGCCGCCTCCTCTACCTCTTCCCCCGTTCCTCGCAACATGAAACTCGATCTTCTTCAGCGGCTGCTCCACCCATTCGTTCCCTGCAAGCTTGAGCTCGAATTTTTTATCTTCGGGCAGCTTCCACGGCTGGAAGATTACTTGGGGGTCCTCGAGAGGGCGGAGTTCTGGGAGCCAGTTTTTGACGTAGAGTGCTTGGGGATCGTAGTCGTGAGCCTGTTGGGTATGGTCAAAGAGCTTAGTTGGGTTCTTCGGTCCTTTCGTCGCTGCCTTCATCCTTCTTGGGTTTTTCAGAAAGAAACAGTACATACCTGTTTTACAGGATTGAACACTCGGGCTTCGCGTGGGTCGTTCCCAACGCCGGCATTGTACTGCCAATTTCCCCAATTGTTGCTCAGGTCGTAGTCGGCCAGGAGACTCTCGTACCATTCGGCACCAATCCGCCAATCTATCCCAAGATGCTTCGCGAGAAACGAAGCGACATTTTGGCGTAACCGGTTGCTAGTGTAGCCTGTAAGAAAGAGTTCTCTCATCGAGGCATCGATGAAACCGGTTCCGGTGGTTCCTTCCAAGAAACGCATAACCTTTTGCTGAATTGCCGGGTCCTTGGAAGGGGACTTCCACGAATATGAAGTATCGTTTTTGAAACCCCCAACGCGAAAGAGACGGGGGCCGAATTTGCAGGTTGCAAGCCTGAAGTAATCCCGCCAAAGCAGTTCAAACCTCACGGCAGCAGTCCCTTTACTCTCACCTTTGCCGTAGCCCGGGACTCCTTTCCCCAAGTCGGTCTTGCCATCTTCGAAATCGAGCAGGTACTCATGAGTTTGCCTCGCGGTGATGCAACCCAAGGCGAGCCAGGCGCTGAGTTTAGTGCTAAAATCTTCACCGAGGGTGCCATTGCGGGTATCTTTGTAGGCGGTCATGCTGCCGCTTGTGATAAGGTGTTTCAGGCGTTCGTGACCCGTGGTCTCGCCGCCGTTGAATGGGTGGGCAGAGGTGGCTTTCGGGGGGTATTCCGGGGGGTGCGAAAGGCCGAGGGAGGGTGAAAGAGGTTTATGGAGGGATGAGATTGTGGCGTCGAGCGTATTAGGAATGCTGAAAGGGCCGTGTTGAGTTGGTATTGACGGGGGAAGGGGAGGGAGCTCAAAGGGGGCGGGAAGGACGCGGCGGGGTGCCTCTCGGAGGGGTTCCACTTGTTTGCGGTAGGTTGTGAAGACATCGGGGAGGAGTTCCGAACTTTTGAACGGCAGATCTCGGCTTGGGGAGTGTTAGCTTTCTTGATGGGAAGTTTGCTTGGGAGTCCCACTCGTCAACGTAATATTTCTCATCAGTCTACAGCTTGAATTCCGCCTTGCCGCCCTCCGCAGCTCTTCTCACATCTTGTTCTTCTCTCTTCTCCTCCACACCTTCCTCGCTCGTCATCCACACCCCCACAACCTCTGTGCTCTCTTTCTGGAACGCATCCAGCATTTCCTTCACCACTTGTCCCACCATCCCCACCCTTATCTCCAATCCGCTTCCTACATGTCCTAAGGATTTTTTCAAATCCCATACACTCTCCGCAAGAAATTTGGCTCTATGAGGCCCACATCTCCAGAAACCGGCAACATTAGACCGAGCTTCAGGGAAGGGCGAACGATCTGAGTCGGAGGAGAGAAAGCCTGAGACTTCGATTTGCTGTGCTGCAAAGACGTAGACGGGTAGCAAATGGGTATATGGGTGTGGGGATTGCTGGAAGGTTTTAGAGATTTCGTGAAGGATAGGGTTGTCTGCAATGCGGAGGTCTCGCCTTAGGAGGTAGATCAAAACTCGAGGGACGGACATTCTGGGTGATCGACGGGGGCCGGGCGACAGGCTGCTCGGATTATAACAATGAACAGGAAATTGTTAGGTGGTCTCGAAGCAAGTAGGTAGTTGGCGGGACATGGATAGTAAATTGAACCTGCCAAGCAAACTTCAAGGGCCGATGAACAAGGAGGGGAGATGGTCAAGCAGGATATAAACGAGCAGGAACACGCAGAGGAAGTCGGCGACATTCAGAGGGAGAGTCCCGCCCCAGTTTCAGACTGATGTATTCTACTGGGAAGACTAAAGTACCACGTCAGTAGCAAGTTGCAGGCTTGCATGCAAAAACATCGACTGGCGCATGACGGACGAACCCCGATTGACTGCCATGCCACTGAGAGGCATCTAAACAGCAAGCCAACAAATGGAAGGAATGGCAACCCATGGGCCATGATACATGATACATGATACATGATACATGATACATGATGGACCACATACCGCCTTGAGGTAGCCTTACACATGATCCTTTGCGTACTAAATCGTAGTATATTCATCTCATCACATCACATCACACCAAATCAGGATTGGTGAGAGATGGCCACCGCTTCCCGCGTGTTGGGTTGTCATCGAAAGACCCTTGAAGGCTTGAAATGATGATGATGATGATGTGAACGAGACTGCCAATCGACGACGGACTGGAGACACTAAAGGATGAATTACTATGTACTGGTACGTACACTAGTGGCACTTGCCGCGTCGCTCGCCCCACTTGGTCCTCCCCCCACAACGGCTTAGCGTGGTAAACCCAATCTTACAACCCTAATTTACAGATCTGGCATTCTGCAAGGCTGGGACGGGGCATATTGGTTCTTTAGGTCTTTGGTTCAGTTAAAAATGTTCGTGTACTACTGGGTGCATCCTACTGCGGTTGGCTGTCAAGGATATCTGGCCGAGGCCGCCATCATGCTACGCTACTCTTCTCGGACCTTTAGAGCCCATTTTGCACGGCTTTAGATGAAAGGAAGGAAGGATGCACGTAGCAGCGAGAATACGTGGCACCTGCTGACTGGATGAGTTTTCCAGAGGGTTATGGTATTGGACCGGGTGTGGGCCAGAAGATCAAAAGGTTGAGTGCCTCGACACCTGTAAGCATCTTTCCTGGAAGGCCCCTGGAAGGGCATCGAGTTTGCGCTATGGTCTCGTTTTTGGCGGTGAGTGGAATCATAGCCTTATATGCATATGCACCTCCTCTGGCGCCACTCGCAAAGGACATTTGGCTCGATTGTCTTCCATCACCGCTGAGATCTTCCCGAGATCTTCCCGTCGTCTTGGCGATATCATACAGCGAATTGCTGTCAAGGCCCATTTCAGTGCGGTTTTGTCCTTCAGCTCATGTTCTTTTTCTCTATCAGGTCATCATTCTCATTTCGCATACACCATGTTTCTGTGTTAGTGAACGACATCTCGTTGATTGGCGGTTCGGTGAGTTGTCTACGACAATTAGAGATCGAGTGGAAAGATGGCCGTGAAGGTAATTGCATGTTGTACCGGCGGGAGGTTGGAATTCGTCCATGTATGCTGTCAAAGCAAGCCGACTTAAGCCTTCCAATGGTAAGAAGACTTCTTCAGCGCCGGAAGTTGAGAAAGTAAAGTTCACAAGTAAGAATTTAAAGAAGGTTGCAGAGCATTGATAATTGGTTGGCGTAGAAGAATGATATGCATGGCATAATAGAATTTGATTGTGCAGAAATTTCTCACCTGCAGAGAGTATATGTTACCAGAGTCCAATGCTATGCCACATCTGTATCCACGCTCTGTAACGGTGTACTCGGAACTGTAATCCAAAGCGGCCCCACGGCACCAAGCTATCGATGACTAAACCGAAAGATCTCATTCCCGCAAACGCCTGCCTCGAATGCAATCCAGCCACTCCTGAAATGTCAAGCAGCCCGTAAAGCCCTCATCAATATTCGAACGCCTCAGTATGCAAGTAGATGCCCTGTGCCCCAGTTCCCTTGTGCACCGCCCTCTCATCACTAAGCGCTACAACACTTTGCCGGACATCATCCACCAGGCCCTGTGGCCCACAAACCACGACCGCACTTTCTCCCAGTGCCTGCTCGAGTGTTTTTCGGATAATGTTTCGGGGCTGAGGGCGCCCGGAAAGGATGCATATTTCAGTGGGGATTAGGTTGAGGGTGGGTTTCTCGGGAGATAGGGGAGACGTGGATTGGACGCTTCCATGTGAAGACTGGGATGGCAGGGAGCCTTCTTGGGTGGTGTCAGCTTTCTCAGTGCCGCAGTTGCATTGGCAAGGCTCGGCTGTGTTGGAGATTGTGTCTTCGTCTTCGATGGTGTTCTTGCAACAACACGTCTGGTTCGGGCCACAACTTGTACGAGCCAGTTGCTGGGTTTCGGAATGCGATGAAGTGGAACGAACTGTCACAGTGTCTCCTTCCTCCTTATACTCACCTTTCTCATCTGCTGACATTGGGACCTTCGCAAGGGGTATCGCTTCAGCTTCACCGTGCACGAGATTAGTGGGCTTTGGTTGCGAGACCTGACCTCCTTCAACTTCAAGCTGTTCGTCACAGGTGATATAAATGCTCATCTCAACCTCAATTTCGTGTCCTTCCCTTTTCAAATGCGCGATATCCTGCGCTACTGCTGCAAGCTGTGTAGCAAACCAGCTGTATTGCTGTCTTGACTTAATCACCCAGATGAAGCGAATGTAACGAGTGACTGCACCTGTTGGTGTGAACGAAAGCGAGCTTCCGTTCGATCGAGGCAATTTCCACGTAGAAACTATGTCTCTCATCAGTGGTACCGTGAAAGTACCACCACTGCTTCCGGCAAACATTATAACGCTGTCGAATTGTCTCAATGGCCTCATACGCCCATAGGGTCCTTCGATAGTCACAGTTTGCCTATGTGAAGTCCGAAGGTCGTCGCTGGTCAAAGGGAGTATTTGGTATTTTTCGGCATGCTTGAAGAAGCGTTTCGTCCCTCCTGCTTTTGATTTGACTAGGAGCTCCATCTTTCCATCCTGGGGTATCGAAGCGATGGTGAAGGGATGTGACTGGAGTGGCGCAACAGCATGGCAAGATAAATGGACATATTGCCCTACTGTCCAGCGTATCGGAGGGTTGCTGATGACAATACGCGTCGTATCGAAAACGAGCGGCTCAAATGTAGCTTTACAGGCCCAAAAGCCGTTCGTATTACTGTTTGGGTGAAATATAGTGACATTTGCGTAGCAAAGTGTTAATGCGCGGCCACAACGATCAACAATATAAAGCGCAATCGGTATCCATACCCATACCCTCACTTCATCAGGGACATGCAGGTATACTGCTGCAATAAAGCCAGCGAATGAGAAGAGATGTTGAATAATGAAGAGCTCGTACTTCCATCTTCTAGTAGGAGCGAACGAGCTAGAAATGATCCACGTTAATACACACCATGCGGCGAATCCGGTTTGCGTCATGTTGTCCGTAGCCAATTTAATCTTGATATAGTCATACCTGGCCCAACTCGTGAACCAAAAGCCCATGTGGATGGTGACTGTGAGCCATAGTATCCTTGAAGCCCACCGATGCAGCCAATTCAATTTTTCGTAGCTGGAACCAATAAGTAACCCAATGATATTATTTTTACCTGCCAGCAGGAATATGAGTGGTAATTGAGCCGTGGCAATGAAGCCAGTACGATAACCTATACTTTCCCACTGCCATTGATCTCGTGGGTTGAGCTTGTAAAAGCATAGCACCATCACGACGATAAGCTCGCCGAGAACGAGGCAAAGACGGCCTAGAGTGGGCGAGGTCCAATGAAGCTTGGTTGCTAAGGTTATTTGAAAAGTGGCATATGTGACTTCTCGCGAAATCGCAGTCATGGTCGCGACGCTCGAGGGAAAGAATGCAGTCGGTCGCGCAGGTGTCCCCTTGCCCCGGTTGGCTGCTGCTAACCTGGGCCCTTGATAAGATATATATCCTGTATTCGGGGAGATCTTTTGCTTACCTTTGTCTCAAGAGCATTTTATTGTAGACGTTGACAACGGTCGCACAGGCTATGGCTGCCCCTACAATTACCCAAAACATCTGCTGCAAGTAGAATAGACTAGGGACACCGTTGCCCATAGACGTATTCCCCATGTTGCCGTCCCCGCCGCCCATGCTCATGCCAGACATGTCCATCTTCGCGAATGCACCCTGTTTTACTCAAAGACTGGCCTGGTTTATCTCAACATTTCAATGATACCACGCCTTCGGATCTCTTGTGGGTCAAGTACGATCCTTGGGCCTTGTTCTGCTCCTCCGCTAGCGAAGATCCAGTGGTTGGTGACAGAGTATAGAGACAAAGCCGCTGACACGACAAGAGAAAGAAAAGACCACAAAAGTTCGTACTCGCCAAACTATCAAGTGGTGTGACTTGATGCAAAGGGTTTACTGCTGAGTTGGCAATTGTAATGAAGAAATAAAAGGTTCGACAGGAGGTAGATACTTTAGATGCAGACAGGAAAAAAGACTTCAGCGCCGAGAACGAATGAGATGTTCTCCATTACTGTAGCTGACGTTATCTGGACGCTCTTACAATCAGAAATAGACCGACTCGTTAATATAAGAGAGCGGCGTTACGAGTACGAGTATCAACGATAAGTGAAGGACTGTACTGCGAATAGAACGTGCTCTAGCCGGTGTTCGTTTTAGCCGCAGCGCAGCAATTGCTGCAACCTTCGGCTTTCTCTTTGAGGGAAAATGAGCAAGTTATTTCATTTCCTTTTTGCATTCATGGCTACCTTACTTTCCTTGCGTAAATGGGCTCGACCAGTCTTTACCGCCCCGCCACTCTCATTTACTCGTTTGTATGTGAATAGATGATTATACAATAGCCACCGTAACTATCTACCTTTCTACACCAACCAGCCAGAAATACTCACTTCGAACAAGATGGACATGTCTTCGAGCAGTACCATGTCCTCTTCCTCCTCAATCCCTGGCAGAATGGATATGTCGTCCATGAACAATGTATTCTACGGCTCCTCGTCTACCCCACTGTATTCCATGGGATGGGTACCCGCAAGTACCGGATCCTATGCGGGCACTTGTATCTTCCTCATTATACTCGCAATCGCTTTCCGATTTATGTTTGCAGGCAAACATATTCTCGAGCATCGGTGGATGGATAAGGACCTCAATCGGAGATATGTTGCTGTACGAGGCGTACCAAAAGAGGTCGAGCGAATAGAGGCGGATAATGACAGCAAGAACGGGTTCCTGATCACCGAGCGGGGAGTGGAGGAGCATGTTAAAGTGGTGAAGAGACATACAAGGACTATTATGCCCTGGAGGTTAAGTGTGGATTTGCCTCGAGCAGTCTATGTGACGGTAATGGTTGGAGTTGGGTACTTGTTGTAAGTGGTGCATTTATGCATGCAACTGGCGAACAAGCTTTGATTGATTCTCAGGATGTTGGCTGTTATGACTATGAACGTTGGCTATTTTCTTTCAATACTCGGCGGTACTTTTGTGGGAGAACTCGCCCTCGGTCGATACGGACAGCTTGATGAACATTAATGATGGGACTTTGAAATTTTGAGATAGCGACGGTGCATACATATGGCAGCATCGTGGTCTAGATGGATTGAAAGCTGTCCGCAAGATAGCCTTTAAGTCATGCTCCCACGACGAAAGACTTGGTAATGCTGCCTTAGCACGACCATATTTTTCGGGCCCTGATCGGCTAACCCCTCTTCCAAGGCAATGGGGTGGAACCATATGCTTGAAAGTTGGCTTTCGAAATGAGTGAGTAAGTTTTCTAAGAGTTCTCCACGATAAATCTTCGATGGCGCAACTTCTGCATCATTTATACGCCACTCCTTGTACCCACTTCGTACGTATGTTCTACTGTTGAGTCCCCCATACCACCTAATAGCTGTTAGTTTAACCAACCGCCTCCGTAGCACTACTGTGCATGAGTGAGAAAATTCTATATCAATTTTGTCCACCCTCTTTACCGTATCAAACGATTTCACAGCTTTTCCAGCACATTCAATCACATTTATTCGCTGCACTTATTATACACATTCCTACTTCTTCCACCGCATGGTCATTCTTCAACAAAGAATTCGTGGTGTCCATTCATTTCTCTCACTCGAAAACTCTTTCGTTGTGCCGTTTTTGCCTACGAGAAGCTCGGCTCCTATCTTCTTTAGAGCAAACACTCTTCGATCACCGCATCACATTCATTATGCTTGTGCAGCCATGTCAGAACGGTCTGCCGCTTGTTGAATGAAGATATACACCAAGACCAGATCGTGAGTTCTCGGAGGTTCACCGACTCTTTCTAGCAGTTTATCTTATTACAAGGATGCACAACATATTCGGCCATCTTTCCCATTATCACCATGGACAAACAATGGTATATACATTGACAGTAATAGCAGTCGAAGCGGTGCCGACGAATACCTAATCTCCAACGTATGACTGTTTTGGTATCTACCTGGGCAATGTCTGCGACCTTCACGTTTGAGGTGACTGCGGCGATGTCTGTAACAAAATCGAACAAACATAGTAAGATGAATGACAGGTTGAACGAAGGAAAGGAGAGAAACAGGGAAGGGGATAGGTTCTGCCAATTGAATTCCATCAAGGTTCATCCTTTTCGGTTGTAGAGAAGATAAGAGGTAAGTAAGGTAGATAAGTAGGGCACTCGGTAAGATACCGAGCTCTTTGTTCACACTGCGACTCTTTTGGGGAGCCGACAGTCAACTAAACCGCAAGCTCTCTAAGAAATTAGCCGAGGAAGGAAGATGCATGAAACTTGCTCAATACTTCTCAAGTTTCCGAACTTCACATTGACGACTGTACCTCCGTATCAGCCTCTTTGTTCTTCCCGAATCACCAGGTCCGAAATGACGGGAGACAAAGTGAGACCGTAAGAACTATTCTACTGTCTCTAGACACACCGTATCGGTTGCCGTCAAAGATCGGCCTTGATGGTTTTTTGATTGTCGTAGCACAACACTGGTTTGAGCGCGTTTTTGAGCAAGTTCCTAATCCATCACTTGCCAAATTCCTCTTCGCTTTTTCCTCCTGTCTTTTCACTGCTTTGATGTTCTTTTGAGCGTAAAGTAAACGATCCGCACCGATCCGTGTCCTTTTATCAATCAACCTACATTCTAGTTTGATCCAATCGTCCTCTGAGCCAAACCAACTCTCCAGTACCCGCAAATATGCATTTTGCCTTCCTTTTCCTCTCCCTTCTGCCCCTTGTCACCGCCCACTTCCAACTCCTCTCCCCCGCCGCCCGCGGTTTTAACGAAGATGTTCTCGGCACCTTTCCCTGCGGCGGCCAGGACAACCCCTCACTCAACCGTACCGAATGGCCCCTGAGCGGCGGTCCTGTCCAACTTCTCATGGGTCATGACCGGGCTGCTGTCCAAGTGCTTCTCGGAATTGGCAATAATGTCGGAAGCGACTTCAACATCACGCTTATACCAACGATTCAGGAAGAAGGGCTGGGGAAATTTTGCTTGGGTGATGTTGTCAGTAGCCACGGCAATACTAAATCTTACCAGTATTGACGGTCTTTGACACAGGTCGTCCCCTCAAACTTGGGCATCATAAAAGGGACCAACGCAACCATTCAAGTCGTCACGAGCGGCGATCCCAACGGTGGTCTCTACAACTGCGCCGACATCACCTTCATTACCGGCACTACAACACCCTTGCAGTGCAGCAACGGCACCGGTGTCACGACTACAGCATACAATGGCCCAACCAAAAACGCCAACGGGACAAACCCCGGTACGAGCACCGTTTCTGGGGCAAATGGGACCCCCAGCCCATCAGCTACGGCAAAGTCAGCGGCTGGGACGCTAGGTTTGGAAAAGGGATGCTGGGGAAGCGCAGTTGGGATTGTGGTAGCAATGGTCAGATACGGGAGCTTAGTAACCGGCATTGAGCAATCTCTAAGCTAAAACTCAATCTACATGCAACAAGGTATCCACTAATCCATCAGTACATGCTTCCATGCGCATATATCTCGCGCGGGTATCTCCCAAGCGGAATCTAAATGTAGGCTTCCCAAACTCCAGAAATGCCGAAATTTGTTGCTCCTCCACCATGGTCCTATGGTACATTTTTGAGACAAGTAGTAGTAGAGGTGTAGTAGGTAGTGGTGTACATGGCAGATGGTTTGCTATATTAGCAGGTCGTAGCATATCGAGGTATGTATCATTCATTCGTCGTCCTTCAATCCACATAGGTCGGTTCCAAATCGACAGTCAATCCAGTAAAGTATCTTCCAATAAAAGCTTGCGTTCGCCCAGTCAAAATCTCCATTCTCCAGTCGAGGTATTGCGTGACCAATGATATCGTGAGGAATCCAACCCTTCTCTGCGAGCGACCGCAACATCTTCTCGCTCCATGAGGGCTGAGGTAAAAATGCTTCGGTATGGGGACGAATGATGTTCCTCGGTGTATCCGGGAAGCGTTGGAAGTAACGACCACGCTGTAGTGCTTGTGCAGTGGCACGAGGGAATGTAGCGGGCCTGATATCTTGGGGCTGAGAGGGTGCACGGTTGCGGAGATCCGGGTAATCTAGGCCTGTGGCTGTGGCCGAAGATGCGGTGGAGGGTGAGGTAGAAGCAGTATTAGCCTGTCCTTGTACATCTGCCGGTGGCATCGCATTGGTGACGAAGTTTCGAGGTAATGTAGACGCCACTCTTGGTTGAGTATCGGTGGTCTGGGGAGATGAAGTCTGTGGACGGGAAAACGGATGTGTTGGTTTAGGAGCGCCAAGTAACCCTTGGTTCCTATCATCAGCGTGAATCAAGATAGGCTCATCGACTTCTGGTCTAATGCCCTGGTAGAGCTGTGCGTAGACCCAGTGCCCTTGGATAAGGTGTGGTGAATGAGATATAGCTCTATCAGCTGCTGCCGTCGAATCGAAGGTGACTTTGATCCAGTAGTTGCCTCCAGCATATTTCCGAGACATCATGATCTCTGGCTTCGTGAGCGGCCTAGGATGAACGTAACCAGCAGCACTCGAGAAATTTGGGTACTTTCGTCGTTCGGCGGGAGGTTGACGTTCATAGTCCTCGCAAATCAGGCCACAAGACACCTTCTCGTAAAAATCAATGGCAGCCCATTGCGTATTCTCTCCGTAGCCATGGAGGTACACCTGGGTTGGCTCTTGCTTCTCCGGTTGTGAGCGACGCAGCAAGCCGTCGTCAACGGCTGAGGCTTTAGCCGTGTCACTGATCCGTTGCTCCTCGGCTGCCTTTTGCATATCATGCTTCAGCGCGCGTTCGAAGCCATCTAGAACCGGGTTCTCTTTCTTCGCAGGTGTGGTGGTTCGCGTTCCTCGCGAGGATCCTTTACGTCGAGTGGACTTACCAAACGGGCCTTTCTCTTCGGGCGGTGGACGCTTCTGGTTGCGAGCATTGGGATGATCTTCATGCCATTCAAGAGCCCATGGTAATGTGCGTCCTTGGCTATCAACTGCTCTCTCTTCAAGTGGAACTGCGTGGAACTGCGTTGGTCGTCCGCCAATTGGTGCTGACATCCTCTGTCTCTTGTGATAGTCAGGATCGCAGACCATACAATTCTCTTTGCAGATCTTTTTTTCGACACGTCTTCCGCTATGGTGTTCCACGATATAATCGTGTTTGTCCGAGACGTATTTTTGGGTCGTCTCGTCAACTTTCGCTTCTTTAGTACTTGTCTGTTGGTAAAATATACCATTAGCGAGAATGGACAACACGCGGGAGGTTTTAACTTCATCACTTGCATTCCGCAGAAGCCATTCTTCATGCATCGCTCGAAAAATCGAGGCGAATCCGCCTTGGCTTGCACCAATTTCCTCTTCTTCTCCTCCCCTTCGTCCATTGCCTTTATGCTCCACATCGCTTGCCATTCTTGGGGGTAGACGGTGATGTCGTCATGTATCCACCCAGCCTTCTGGGCGATTGCTTCGAAGTCCCCATTGGGACCCCGAGCCCAGCGGCGTACCGCCTCCAGGAATTCCTTCTGCCTCCCGCTGTCGATTTGGCGGGCCAAGCGACGGAGGAGGGTGGAGTCTGCCGGCAGACTCCACGTCTCGACCGTCACTTGGCCTTTCTCTAAGAGGTCCTGCCGCCGGACATCCTTTACCCAGCATTGGGTGTCTATGGTGGAGGGATTGATATTGGTCTCTTGAAAGAAGAGACCAACCAGGACCTCCCAAAGCCTTGGATTTCCTTCTGAAAAGGCGGTCAATTGAAGGATTGCTCCTTCCATGTTGTGAGTTGGGGTTTCGGTTTCGGCGTTTTAATTATATCTACTTCTGTGCTATTAAAGTCGATTTGGTTTGGTTAAAAAGATTTTTCAGGAAGTTGAAGTCTGCTTAAGTTCGACGAAGTGCTGTTTATCATGGCAAACATAATTGACCATGGCTATTTGCACTTATGATTGGTTTTTGACTATTGATAGTCGGTTTGAAACACTATTCCTATTGTCATTCTGGAAAATTATAACTCTGCTCTCAGCACTTCTATTGTCGCGCGATTGAAGAGTTGCAATCGAATAAGCACAATAGCCTTAGTGGACTGCCATTTGAAATACTTCCATTAGCGGATTTTGCAATAGATGGGCCCTTGGGGTTCTCCAATTATGTACTCCAATTTTCTACGCAAATACCCCTTTATTTACATATTTGACTTCGCCTTTCTGCAGCTTCTCTCCAAGTGATAACACATATCCAATTAACGACCTTGCGAAGTCGAGGAATGGTTTTGTACCATCTTCTATGAATTCTAATTAAGTCACAATCGGTTCCATGTAGAGATCCTTGCAGTCTGCAAACCTACGGGCCTAGAGATTTCCCAAAGAACAGACTTATCAACGACAATCCTTTAACAGGCAGGCAGTCCGATCCAAATGATTCAACAAACGATGAGCTTCGTAGCTGATGAGACCTCTAAGAAATGATGCCAGGTTTTTGTACTTTGACACCTGAAGTGTCGAATCACTAGGATGCTTCGAGTAGTTGCAATTCCTCCTGAGACACGCTGGGAGTTTCAGGATTTTGCGTTTGCTATTCCATTTCCCCGAGTACACCGAGGAACCTGCCTGCACCAAGAGGCATTAGAGGAAGGAGCTCAAATATCAAGCTCAATCAACGGTTTCAATCCTACATAGTGAGGATTAACGGCAGGGCGTTATCGACTGAAAGATCCATAGCATGAGGCAGACTTTTAGAGCAAGCAAGACTGATAGATTCCTGGACCCATACAATACGTTTTCTCCGATCATAGATTACATTTTGAATATATACAATACCTCCATTCGTGATCGCCTCTCGGTATATTGCCAATCGTCATATCCCCGTCTTAACTAAACCCGTAACCCTATCTTCAATCTCTTTGTCACTTAGACCTTTATCCAATGCACAAGTAAGCTTTGCCCTGTCATTACCAAAGCCAGAATCCACTTACCATCCAAAGGTTCCATCTTCTCCTTTCCGTACTCTACAGACAACAATTATAAGCCACAACTCCTCGTATCTAATATTGTAGCATACCATATCTCGCCCACACCCTCGGCTCCGTCCCCAATGCCTCTCGGATCATAATCGGTGTGTGTGGGTTGTTCTTCTTCATGGTTGGATAGGCGCGCGTAAGGAATGACCTTAAGTATGTCAGTAAAGTACTGTGTAGAGAATAACGAAGGGGCCATGAAACCTGGTAGCGGCGCTATGGTCGGAAGTTTGGCAGAACAGGAAGCGGACTTCCTTCAATGATTTGGTGAAGGCGTATTTGCCTGACATTGTAACGTTGGGAGCTGTCGAGTGGATAGCGGTCGTAGTCGTTAGGGCATGAAGTTCTAAGCTCTACCTCAGAGAGATGTGACTAGGATGCAACGTTCGGCAACTTCTTAACACCATTCGCCGGTATCGCCGCATCGCCGACGTTTACTCTCTACCTCCCCGTTGGGCATACTAACGTGAGCCAATCCTCCACGTCTCTTTCCAACAGCATGGCCTCACGCATTGGCCTCCGCTTTTCGCAGTTCTCCTCGAGAGCTACGAGATTATCTTTGCGAAAATCCATTGGACGACGAGTCCAAACCACGGATGCAGCAGCGGTTCCGCCGGCACAGGGTGCTTTCCAGAGGATGTGGAATAGCCCTGTTGGGGTGAAGACGGTGCACTTCTGGTACCACACATCATGCTAAAATTTCTCTCATATGCTCTCACTGATGAATGAAATCAGGGCGCCCGTGATGAAGGTCTGATTCTCCCTCACCCAGAATAAGTCGGATGTGGGATATTGAAACCGGACAGTGGGCGATCGTTCTTGCTGGCGTCTCAGACTTTGCCCGACCAGCCAAAGACCTCTCTCTCTCACAAAATCTTGCTTTGACGGCTACGGGCGCGATATGGACAAGATGGTGTTTCATTATCAAACCAAAGAATATGCTGTACGTTCTCCCTCTCCCTCTCCCCCTCAACGTCCTCCACCTCCCTTCAGATTCTCTCCCTGACTGACTTGTTGAAAACAGATTAGCAGGAGTGAATTTCCTCCTCTGCTGCGTCGGCGTTACCCAGGTTACTAGGATTGTGATGTATGAGTCGAGTGTTAATAATGCAACACTACCGCACGTTGTGGAGGCGGACGCGAAAGATGCGAGGAAGACGATGAAGGGGGTTGTGGAGGATCCGGAGGGAGCGGCCAGGAGGGCGAAGAAGGTTTAGCTGGGGGTGGAAGGAGGACGGAGAGGTGAGGTCTATACTTACATGGGTGACGAGAAAGGAAACTCCTGGTGGCGAGAGAGAGAGACGGCATTTCCTAGATGTCGATGGCCAAATCTTCGATTTTAACCATTTTTACTAGACGACAACAATCGAAAATGCTCTACTACGTAAGAGGACCATTTGCGCTCTCTCTCTCTCTCTCTCTCTCTCTCTCGTAAGTTTGACGGCGACTTGCCATACTCTCCATATCGCTTCGCTAACAGCTTCTTCTGAATCTTACACCTGTTCAATGCAAATCATTCACCCCGACCTCCAGAAACCCCGCCCCTCACATCTTGACAACATCCCCAAACCGAAACATTCCCCAACTCATACACCCTTCCCTCAAAGTCCACGTCATTATCCCCTCATCCGCTCCCGCCGCTCCAGCTCCGACATAGATTGGTAGCAAATGCTCAATTGTCGGATGCGCATTTCCCGCATCAGATCTATTTAGCAATTCAGTCATCCTTTGCTCTCTTCCTTCTGATGGCCCTTGCACGGCGTTCTTTAATGCTTCGCCGAAGGAAATTGTGTAGGGTAAGGGTGTCGGATCCCTCATCATCTTCCCTAAGTCCCTGAGGTTATGCACACTTTGTCCCGACACAAGTATCAGTATCCCCTGAGATCGTAAGCTTTCTAGTGCGCGGCCGAGTGCGTAGTGGGCATGAGGATCATCGGACGCAAGCAGGGAGACCTGGATGATTGGGACATTCAAAGGATTATCTTTTGGGCTAAAAAGGACCTTGAAGGGAAACCAGATCCCGTGGTCGAGTCCCCTCGAGATGGGAGTGGCGGGGACGCTATTCAATTGCAGGAGGGAAATGATTTGGGAGGCTATTGCTTTGCTTCCGAAGTTGGGGTACTTTTCTTTGTAGTACTGGTCTGGAAATCCGTAAAAGCTATATGAATGTGCTCGGTCAGTCTAATGATGTACCTATCTGATTGCTTTCAGTCATAGCACGGAACACTCGCGAACATCCAGAAACAAAACATTGCTCACTCATATATTAAACCGCCCCCTTCCCCTACGTTAACGTTAACCCCATCTCCTTGCGCCTGCCAGTGTGCCGAGAACACTACCACAGCTTTTGGTCTCACTCGCAGTGTGATTTCCTGGCCGATTTCTTGGAGTTTAGCATAGGCGGGATGGGTAGTCTCATATATGATATTCGGCTTTCGTAGGCATTAGTCGATGTTCTGTAATTTGGGTACTCGATTGGGGAAGAACGTACTCCGCCATGGGAAACAAAGTAAACTGGGGTTTTGGCCACGGTGTTGTTCTTAGGGCGGAAGTCTGGTTGAGCAGTCGGAAGGAACTTCGAGAAATAGGAACAGTGGGGTCTAATACAATCTCGAAGACGAGTCTTCTGGCAAAAAAGACTGGAAATACGCCAGAAGCAAAATGAGGCCAGAGAAGATGAGTAATGGGATTTTGGGCGGAAGCTGCGAGGTCATGGAGACGAATAGAAATCTCTCAGAATATCAAACAAAGATGCATTGTTATATAAAATAAATACTCCTTCATCAGAATTGTCTCTCGGCTACAATGAACATACGTATGATGAAGATAAGTGCTTTACAAAACATTTACCGTTGCTATCATAAGCCGGCCACCAAAGTTCGCAGTTCTCGGCTTCTCGGGTGGTGAAATGCCGATGCGGATAATAATACTGTTTGCTTCTGAGCATCTTGTACATTGTCTAAAGCGGGTTTAGTGGGCAAGATGTCCTGCATCTAGGATAACAAACCGCAAGCACCTGTAATTCATAATCCATTGGCTTCGTCATGAACGACCCGTTGATCCTAGGCGCTGATTGAAGAGTGGACCAAACCGCATCCGTAATCCCTCTTTGTATTGTCCCGAATTGGACAATCCAGAAAAGGATATCCAACGAAATATTCACATTACGACACAGTCGCCCTCTGACTGCTTGTTTACTGCAGATCGCGAGACTCGAGACTTCTCCATCTTGGCCCCGCCCTTTCGCAAATCTTCGAGTCGATCCCGCGCTTTCGGGAAATTTTGTGCTTCAGAACGACATGTCAGTACATTATCCCGTCAGACATTCGGGCCGAGAGACTTACAAGCCGCCCTCCAGTACCACCTCTTCGCATCCTCCAGATTCGCTGGAGCACCGATCCCAACTTCAGTAAAATACCCCATAGCATACTCCGCCTTGGCCAAGCCAGCCTGAGCAGCTTTACGAGCCCAGAGATAAGCTTCTGTATCACTTTGCTGAAGCACACCCTCGGATCCTGTGAGATACCATCCACTCAAGGCAAGTTCGCTCTGATGCTCCTCTTGAACTGCTGCTTTGCTGTACCATGCGATACTCTGCCTTGGGTCGACTGGGCAATCCATCAAGCCGTATTCGTAGGCGCAACCTAAACGAAACTGGGAAAATTTATAGCCGAACTTGGCTGCTTGCGTGAAAAGCTGTTTCGAGTATACTTCGTCTTTTATTACTCCTTGGTTGCCGGTGTCCTTTTCGTGGAGGAGGCCCAATTCATGCAAAGCATGGGGGTTCTCCTCATCAGCTCGATCGGCCGCCCGCTTTAACCACGTCACTGCCTGATTGGGGTTCTTTGATTGTCCCAAGAGTCCTTTTAGTTGAATGATGCCCATCTTGTACATGGCAGGTGTATCGCCCAGGGTCGCAGCTCGCTTGTACCATTGCATAGCTTTTAATGGATCTCGTTTCGTCCCTCCACCTTCTTCCTGCCCCATCTCACAGCACACTGCGACTCTGTAAGCAGCTTGAGGGTGCCCTGCTTTAGCTGCGGACTGATAGAGATTAAAGGCCTCCTTTGGATCTGTCTCCAACCCAAGGAACCCTCGACTGTAGCAGTCTGCAAGGTAGAATGAGGCATCGGGATAGCCGTTGTTGACAAGCTTTTTTACGATCTTGTGGGCATCCAGTATGTACTTCTCTCGCGTTTTGGCTCTAGTCCTATGATCAGCTCGCTGGTCTACAAGTACTGACGCCGCTTCGACCATTTTCTTGGCCAAGACGAGCTGCGTCTGCTGATCAGATGGACTCCTCGCAACGATTTTTCTTAGCCTTTCAAGCTCTTCATCCGTGATTTGCACAGAGTTCCGTGGCTTCCCAGTCGATGCACGTGAGGGGTCCGGTGGTTGGATGGGATTATCCTGTTGCAAAGACGATGAACCGGTGTTGTACAGTCTAATAGGAGCCGGTTTCGGGGCCTGGTTCACTGGAGAGCCTTGCATCAGACCTGGTCGAACTGGGGCTGGATGTCTCGGCAGCGCATCGGGATTAGATGGAGCGCTTGCTGGGCGTGACTCGGCAGCTATCGGAGACGTTGGACCCATTCTATTATCGGGCATCCTACCTTGGCCAGTGTTAGGGCGTGCGTTCTGTGAGTGTGGCAGTTGATGCTGGCCATATTGCACCCTATCTTGAGAACTTCTAGGCGGTGCTCCATAAGCGCTTATTACTCCATTGCCAGGCGAGCGCGCTGCTGGAGGGGCCGGCCGCTGATCGTTATACGGTCTGGCTTGTTGCCCGTAAATCTGCTGGCTGCTGTTTGGGTGTGCATTGACAGTTGGGGGCCTATGACTACCGTAGTCTCGTGGTAAAGGCTTGGTAGGTACAGCAGGGATGACTTCAGGCATATCGAAATTGAAACCTCCATGATGTGGACTTTTGGGCGAACGCGGTTCTTTGAGATTTGGTGATGACATACTCCGAGGAACCTGTCCTGGAGAATACCGACCAGTCTGCAAATATCCAGGATCAGCTCCACGGTATTGGGTAAGCATTGGCGGTACTGCAGGCGCTGCAGGTTGCGGCTCTAGATGCTCATCTATTGTCATTCCACGACGGTGGATTGTACCCGACTCAGGTATTGCATCGAAATCCGGCATGTCTTCATCGATTTCAGACTGAGGCTGTGTTCCCCTGCTCTGACCGTGGTTCCCCAGATCATGATGCGACGCGTCGTAATAAGAATCGAACAAGTCGCCAATGCTATCTTGCGCACCATGCGGCGTAGGATGTGCACTGCTTCGAGTCTGATATGGGCTGGTCTGGATAGGTGAATGCACGTCGGCCTGTACCCTCGAGTCGTTAGTGGGTCTTGGCCGAGGCGGTATCGCCTGTGTAGTACTATTTGGTAAATATTCTTTATCATTTGGACCATAGTATCCCGCAATGGGACCAGGTTCCTGCCAAGAAGGTTCGGCATAATTTGGATCCGAACCCATGACTGCCTTTGCGACGGCGTTAGGCATAGTATGACTTCGTTGGGATCCAGGATCAACATCTAGTCTGTGTGGGCGGAATGAAGATGCGGCATTGGCGTCCTCTGAACGTCTGCCAGTTATAGCAGGGGTTTGGCTGTTGTGCGGAATCGGCCATTCTTCGCGAACATCCAGTCGATGCTTCGGTGCGTTGTACGGTACATCTTGAACCTGACTGCCGTGTGCCTTAGGGTTGTACTGATTTTCGTTGTCGTTGTACCGGATACCATTACTTTCATCATGGGCGTTGCGATTAGCCTGATATTGTTGATTCGGATCGTCTTGCATTTGCTCCACGTTCGGCCTTCTCTCGTTACTGAAGGAAGAACTCTTGCTGCCCTTGCTATTGGCCGTGGAAGGTTTCTGATCTTTCGTGTGGGCTCGGTATGTGTCATTATGCAGATTCATCCCGGCAACAGCAGCATTGAGACTATCTCCGTGAGTCTGGTTGGCCTTCTTCTTAGAGGTTGGGAAAGTCGGAAATGGGTTGTCCCAAGCAAGGGTATCCGGTGAAGTGGGATCTCCCAGAATCCTTCCTTTGGCTAATTACTATGCGTCAGCTGGTGATTTCAAGAGAGCTCCGTCGTAATTAAGCAGATTAGGTGACTAACACTGATGGAACTGAGCAGTAGCTGGCTTTGGCGGAGTCGGCCGTCGCTGCCCGTGTGCAGGCGCTGGTCTTGGAGCGCTACCAGGTTTGTGACTTCCAGGATCTCCCTGAACCGCCCCATTTCCATGGGACTCTGTATATACCTGCGACTGATGCTGGCCCGCAGGTGGTGGACGCTGGTTGACCACCTCCGCGCTCTTGCTACTGGTGATCGGCGGTCGCTGAGTGCGATACTTTTGATCCTCACGAGGTTCATAGTATTGATCATTTCTATGAAAGCCTCTGTCCGCATCCGTTGAGTCACTATGCAAAGCTAGTTCCTGGTAGTACCCGTTCTGTTTAGCCTGTGTCCTTTGCGCCCCACGAGATGGACCTTTCTGTTGATGTTGATTTACCGGAGGTGACTTTTTACCATGTGGAGGGGAATGGTACTTCGGTTGAGGTGGTGGGTGGGCTCGAGGTTCCCTATATGCATGCCTCTCATCATAGCCTGTTCTCGAGTGCGGTTGCTGCGTGGTTGGTCCCCCATAGCCTCCACCTTGTCTTGTGTCACCATTTCGTGCCGTCCCTCCATAGTGGCCATTCTCTCCAGCACGCCCAACAAGTCCGTCCTGTGGAGCATAGTGGTTATCCGACCGATACTGGGTGAAATCATACGTAGATTCATGATAATTGTCATAATTCTGGTAAACATTGCCGTGATCGTCGACCGCAGGATCTCGTTCCTGCTGGGGTTCACCGAGGGGTTCTGGATGGGCGTAAGCGGGCCTTTGGACATCCCAATAACGTGGTCGAGCGTACGCCATCCGTTCCGTTGGGAATGTTAACCGTATGTCAAATGGCCTTCCCAGGCAATATCCAGAGTAGGCTGCGTTTGTGTTCCGCTCCAAAGCTCATTTACCGGGCCTTTTCGAGCTACGCATTTCGACAGCCATTCTGAAGCTTGATGTAGAGATTGTATTGCATTAAAATTTCCAAACAGTATGCTTATATTCCCTACTCCCGGCGCTGATATTAAAGTCTCCTGGGCTGGTAGCGAGTGATAATGTCTGTATCCAATCGTAGGTATCCGAGACTGTTAAAAGGGAATGTAAGCCTAAGAAGATCCATAGAATAAAAGGGCATAGGTCAGACTGCAAAGTCAAGTTGTTGGAGAAGTGAGCGACTCGTGCCTCCAGTACCGAGATGCAGTGTTCTATTCGGCTCTCTCTTTGTCGAAACCACAGGTCTATAAAAGAAAAAGGCAAAAGTCCACCGCCGCACCTGGAGCGCAGGCAGTATTTGACCGCTGGATTGTTTCGTCAGACTTACCACAGTACTCCTGTAATAAACGGACGTGATCTGTTCCGCGACGGTCGAGCCAATCAAGTGTCTGCTACGAACCTCGAGTGCCTTGGCCCGTGCGGAATTAGTATGTGGAGAAGTGTGGCTCAGTCGATGGCGGTGCAATGGCGGCCAATTAAAAATCATTCAACCACTGAATGTCAAACGCCATGCCAGGTAATAGTATCACTGCGGAGTCTAGAGTCCTTGAGAGCCACGTTGCACTACGAAGCAAACTTGGCAATCCGCTTTCGCCATCATGTCCAAAGCTGGACTTTATATCAAGATGCTTACCGCGTAGGACTCATAGCCCACCCATTCGCTATCAATAGCAGCTTTCTGATAATGTGGCCAGAGGTGTGGTGATGTGTATCGGAGGCCCTGCCTTAATCTACTACGTCACGCCTACAGAGGAAGAGCTATTTAAGGCACGTTGCACAATTCCGAAGCCTTAAGATTCGTACTTATGGTCTGCAGCGGTACAACCCGGAATTACAGAAGAGATCTTTAGAGAACAGGCAGGGGAAGCAGCAAGATTTTGATAACTTTGTGGGGAAATTGAAGGAGTATTCAAAGTCGGATAAGCCGAGTATGGCCTGTCGGTCGATGAGGCGCATTTACTAGGCTTACAAGGTTTTAAATAGTATGGGAGGCAGCCGCCATCGATGAGGCCCGGACGAGGGCCAATACCGCTGATGAGCAATTGCGGATGGCGGAAGAGATGCAGAAAAGAAGAGAAGAGATTAGGAGGCACTCAATCAAGGCCGAATAAGGGCGAGAGAGAGCTCTGAATTGTGGTTTGCGCTTGCTTCGTAATTGGTGTTGAGTCAGTGCGCAAAAGGCATTAAAGCATTGCAAGGCGCTGCCTTTTTTTCGCTCCAGGATAGCTTGTTCTTGTAACAGGCATACGTACAACGATTGCAGGACAGTTCACACCACTAGGAGAAGCTGATCACCTATGCCGATCTCTATATGTCTACATCTGGCAGATACAACGACTTTAATCGAAGACATATTGACTCCTCGATCTTCGGATTTTGCTACTTGGCTTCGCTCACATGTTGAGCCGTAGTATGTACAAACATGACCCACAGAACAGGCAAGCACTGCTGATATTACACATGAAACCGGGACGAGATTGTCCGCTGTGCATCAATCTGTTTCTCTTCGAAATGATCGGCGTGCAAGCCATCAAGGCACCAGACAGCCAAGGTACGGGCAAGCATAGGGGCCAGGATCCCAAAAATATGTTGGAACCCTGATAAGTTTCCCATTTGGTGGTCCTCGGATTCTTGCAGTATTTACGCCTAGTCACCTGATCATAACTTCGCCGCGGGGCCAACGGAGGTTATTTCGTTATACAACAAACTGCAAATACATTAGCACGGAATATTGAGTAGAAAGCTGCGTGGTCCAGAAGTTCTTACCTTGTGAGGAAGTCAGCGTACGACTCCCCTGTGACCTGGCCTGCGAAATATTGCGCAGCGAGGTGATACTTGTTTCCCTTGGGTGCTTTTGAAGCCAGTTCATCCGTTTGTTCCTTGAGCAACTTCTGTGCATAGGCTTTGTCAACCGTCTTCCCTTCCGCAGTCTTCACACCATGGCGACACCACTGCCAGAGCTGGCTTCGGCTAACTTCTGCAGTTGCGGCATCTTCCTACGACGCAGATCCCCTGATTAGCTTTCGCGGTTATAGTGACTTCTTCTAGGAGTCCTTACCATGAGGTAATTGATAGGAACGCAGCCAACTCCTCTCAACCAACCCTCCATGTACCCAAGACCAATGTTGAGGTTTTTCCGGATACCCTCCTCAGTGATTGTTCCCGGCATGTTCATATTAAGCAGATCGTTTCCGGTGATATGTACATCTTCTCTTCGTACAAACATTTGATTAGGGGTGGGCATGTGTTTGTTGAAGACCTCTGACGCAATGGCTGCTAGAGCAGGATGGGCAACCCATGTACCATCATGACCTGCGCGCGCCTCTCGGAGCTTATCGGCGTAGACGTTTGCCATCGCTGCGTCATTTGCTTTCTTGTCGTCCTTTATTGGGATTTGGGCTGCCATACCCCCCTATATGCCGTTAGCTGAAGCAAAGGAAGATGGAACCTCGCCCGTTCACCCACCATAGCATGTACACCCCGTTTGTGGCAGGTCTGAATTAGAAGCTTCACGTAAGCATCCATGAACGGCACCGTCATTGTCACAGCAGAGCGGTCCGGTAGCACGAAGTTCGAGTTTTGACGGAATTTCTTGATGACGCTAAAGATGTAGTCCCACCTACCGCAGTTGAGACCGGAACTGTGATCACGGAGCTCAAAGATAATCTGATGTCTGTTAGTCAGGACTCGCTGCTAAAGCGGATTGCCGTACCTCTTCCATTTCGAAGGCGGCGAGAATGGTCTCAATCAATACTGTCCCACGAATAGTTCCGCGTGGCATGGCTATGGTGTCCTGAGCCAGGTTGAAAACGTCGTTCCAAAGGCGAGCCTCAAGGTGTGATTCCATCTTAGGCAAGTAAAAATATGGGCCAGTACCTCTCTTGACGAGCTCATGAGCGTTGTGGAAGAAGTATAGGCCGAAGTCGAAAAGGCTTCCCGATATCGGTTCGCCATCGACGGTGAAGTGCTTCTCCTCGAGATGCCACCCTCGAGCTCGTGCAATGAGGGTAGGTAACACCCGATCAGTGCGAAGCTTGTATTCTTTTTCCCCTTGCTTGAAATCGACCTGCTTTCGAATAGCATCATACAGGTTGACCTGACCATTGATCATGTTATCCCATGTTGGCGCACTAGAATCTAACACCTCTCATAAGCTTCGACACCAATGATGTCAAAGAAGCAGACTACCCTCGAAATCGGCCATGTAGGTCCACACATTCGAGTTTAGAGCATTCACAACCATCTTCCGATCCGTAGGACCTGTAATTTCGACCCTCCTATCTACCAATCCTGGTGCTGGAGCAGCTCCTTTCCACGCAACATTCTCACGGATACGCTTGGTCTCTGGCAAGAAATCCGGGAGGACACCCTTATCAAGCTCGGCTTGCCGTATCACACGACGTTGTAGTAACTCTTTGCGGCTGGCATTGAACGATCTATGAAGGAGGGCGAGGAAAGCAATGGCTTCTTTGTTCAGGATCTTGCCGGTCTGGTCATTCAGAGGACCATGAATGGATACGCCTTCTATGATTGCTTCAATGTTTGACATCTTGACTTGATTATTCCGAGTACTCCGTTAAGACGTTGGACGATACGAGTTGTAGTGGAATCGAAAGCAGGTGAGCGGGCTACCTAGCTTTATACGTCAGAACAGGACCGGGACAATGACGAGAATATTAAGGAGTTCATGGTTACCGTCTACTTGATCAGTAACGCGGATCACATGCGGCAATAAAGTAGGTACCTTGAGGTATCAAACGGACGAGTGAGGACGGAAGAATGGAAGTTATTATCTACTAGTAAACCGAGAAATTGTCTTGATTGCGGGGAAGCTCTTATGGAGCAACAGATACCGTGGACTCAACAATAGCGAGTATCTAAGTCTATACGTTATCGCTCTCTGATCAGTCTAACAAACTTTCGTTTTGATTCTGGATGATGAAATTTCATTTAACTGTATATTTGAACCTTTGAGGCGAGACCCGAGTTTCTCCGCACTCCACCACTCTCTGAGGCTTCTTTTATCGATAACAGATCTATGCCTCGGCCACATGCCTCGGCCACTTCACTCGGGGCAAGGTTACCTAAGGTAGGTATGCCCTACAACGGGTCGGTAAGGTATGTACCCGTAATTTTCCATTTAGCAATTAGCGATCGCTTGTTACTGTAGCCTGTAGGTACCTGGGTAAGAAAGGGACCCTCGGGAGCACCGGGGGTTAGGGCTTTTCTTCTTTCCTCGGTAAGGTAGTGCAGTAGAGCAAGTTGGCAAGTCGCGATTGCGGAAGTGATTGCTGCTCGTTCACTAAAGTCATTTCGCACCCCTTACAAAGACAGTTGAGCATATTATTGCTCGGGATAGCCCATTCCCGTGGCTGCTACAGTCCAGCTTCGCATACCTACGGCTTCGATAGAGTTCCGCTGTCTGAAACATATAAAATGTACCAACATGTATATACTTCTACACTGTATACATAAACCTGGGCGACGCATCCCCCCATTCGGCAATCTCTTCATCTGACATATTGATAATCTCATTGTCTTCTTTGCCATCCCGCCTGGCGGCATTCTTCCGAGCGAGGATCCACCACATGAATCCGTATATGAGTGTGGCTATAGAGACCAAGCCTAGAGTCACCGCATGGCCTTTTACATATCTGGGACCTTCGGCGGTTGGGTAAAGCTGCGTCCAGACATTAGCCATATCACCCTGAAGCAGTAGAGGCACGATTGGAAAAATCTGACTCACGAAAGGCGCCATTATACCGCTAGTATTCCCAATCGTCAGTTGTAGTCCTGTGGCGGTAGTTCTTTTCCCATAGCGTGGTTGATTAGAGGGAAGCCATGCCAGCGGTAGCCCTACAATAACATACAACCCAAATGCCACGAGGAAGCAACCAACTAGAAACGTTAGGGATTCAACGATTTTCTTTCAACAGTAGGTTTTGAGCTAAGAAACACTTTGCAGAAATTATGCATCTAGAAGTCTAGGAGTCGTGTTTCGGTTCAGGATAGGGTTGGTCGACCGCGAAACTAGACTTACAGTATCGGATACCCACGCTCGAGTTGGATATGAGAACACCATAACCAATAATCGATATCATTCCGAAGATGATAGTATAGAGACCACGCCTCTGCTGGGAGTCCGATATCCGGGCCACGACAAGGTATGTAATTGCACCAACGCAATAGCATGGTATAGTCAGCGCCTGGGCCTGCGCTGAAGTCCAGTGGCCCAAGGCTTTGATGATGGTAGGCAAGAATGTACTGTAGCCATACAGCATACTGTCACCGCCAAATTGGCCAACGCAAAAGGCGTATATCTTCCAGTCTCTTAAACCCAGATACACGTCTTTCTTGTGGAATTCCTGGGCTGACTTTGTTTGCCCGACCTGCCTCTCTCGCCGCAAATTTACCAACCGTTTATCTTCAGCGGAAAGGTAATACGCATGCTCTGGATCATCCGCAAGGACGAAAAATGTTGCAATCCCTAGCACGAAAGTTGGAAGGCCTTCAAGAATAAGAATCCAGCGCCAGCCTCTTTGCCCAGCGACACCGTCCATAAAACCTATGGCATACCCTAAGAGACCGCCAAAGGCTCCGGCAATTGCAGAGCTTACGAAAAGATACCCAATGCGAAGAGCAAGCTCATGTTTCGTATAGAAGAGCGTAAGATATACAGCGAGACCTATAAATCATAGTCAAATTGATGGAGTTTTCTCCTGACCACGGCTATCACTTTAGCTGGCTGCTGACCTGGGAAGAGTCCGCCTTCTACTGCCCCCAACAGAATACGACAAACGATAAGTCCTCCATAGCTTTGTGTGATACCCGTTAAGGTTGCGATGATGCCCCACAAACTATAGCTATCAGACACCAGAAGAGAATGTTCAGATACAGTTACTAACGTGGTGATGAACGAGATCCAACGTGAAGGGGTGAATTTCTTGAGCACAAGATTGCTAGGAAGCTCTGACAAAATATAAGTCACAAATAGAAGAGACACGGCCGTCTGATATTGGTTTCCTTTTAGGCCTAGGTCTTTTTCCATCCCATATAGTCTAGCGTTACCAATATTCACCCTGAAAAGAAGGTTAGATATTTCCATGAAGATAAGTATCAGTCAACGAGAAATACTTGCCGATCAAGAAAGGAAAATAGGTAGAGCAGCATCACGATGGGAATAATATGTAAATCGAGGTTTTTGACCAATCTCTTCTCTGCTGCATGATCAATCTCCATCGAGAACTTAGTGATTTCTTTGCGTTGCGAGTCTTGCAACGGTTTACGCATCTCTGGACCTAGATAGTTTGCGCTTGCCATGGTGAAGCATAATTTGGCTGATAAAACTTCGAAGGTGCTGTACTAACGTACATGAAATTTGAGGGTCAGCAAGAACTTAAAAAACATTTCTAGTAAGAGATCTTACGATACCGTAGTACAGACTAAGCGTTAGTGTAACACAACTAGTACTAATGCGTGGTCTAAGATATAAATCTAAATTAAACACTTACGTCGAAAACGAAGGTTGCAACGAACGAACGAACTCAATTAATAAATTCAATAAGAAACAAGAGAGACGAGAGAAGACATCGCTGGCAATGATGCTGATGACTCATCCCGACCGTCAGGGTCAAGTGAGCGCGATTGACGTGACGTTCACAAGTGAGAGAAACGCATTCAGTGCGCTCAAACAAGACACATTACAAATCGTGATAAATATGATGATGAAAAGTTGTCTCAGTTCTCAGACGTGTCAACGTCGCTAAGCCCCTTCGGATTAGCGCCCTGCTGACTTCGCAGCATACGAGCGACACGTCTGAGTGCAAACCCCTGTAAGATAGGTTGATCTGCATTAATTTGATGACAGCTCGCACAACTTGTCTCGTTAACTTTTGCAAGTCACAACATTCTTGTTTGCGACGCGATCATCAATGCACAACATGTAAATCATAATGTATGTGAACTTGTGATAGTACTTTCACATATGCTCTATCTGATGCGTCTAATTTAAGTATCAATAAAATTCTGCAAGATCAATAAGTTGCGTCGTCACATCATTAAATCAACTGCATGTGATAATTCAAGTAGTTGAACAACGTGATCAAGAATATGCTAGCTTCGATTTTTTGCTTTCATCATTAAATATTTCATGATCATATTATTGATTGAACTCAGTTGAACTTGCATCATGTTGAAAGATGAAGATTTGATTTAAACATTCTTTTTGATGATCAAGAAAGTGTGTTAAGTTGTTTCAATAAAAAGTTTGATAAAGAGTTTGATAAAGAGTTCAATAAAGCTAGACTGATCGCGTCGAGTCAGAATTTTGAAATCGAGTATTCAAGTTGAGTCACGATGTTGATATCGAGTATTGACCCGAATTTTCGACTCGATTCGTCAAGATATGATTTACTACTACTAATATTTATCTGATAATGCAATAGAGTAATGCAATTGATTCGATCGCATCTTCATGATTTATGAGAATACTGACTACTACTGATAGAGATTTCCCCACGAGTATTGGTCAGAACTCACGAAAATACTGACTACTATTAATACGTGTTTTCTCAGCTTAGTAATTACTACGTAGTCAAGCATAAGCTTTAATCAATTGCATTACTCTGTTGCATTATCAATAGTACATTATCAATAATGCTCGAGAAATCTCTATCAGTAGTAGTCAATATTCTCATGAGTCATGAGCTCTGAAGATGTTGATCACTATCTATGAATCATGCTCGGGAAACCTCTATTAGTAGTAGTCAGTATTCTCATGAATTCTGAAGATGCTGATTCTGCTCGAGAAACTTCTACTAGTAGTAATCAGTATTTCTTCTCATTGAATTCTGAATTTTTGATTGCTTGATGAATCGAGTCGAGAATTCGAATTCTGACTCGGCTCGAGATTGATATCGAGTCGAGTCACAAGATTGATATCGAGTATTCGAGTCGAGTCACGACATTGATATCGAGTACTCGAACGAATCAGAAAGTAGGTATGAAAACTCAACTTGATAATCAGTCTAAATAAAGCATTTAATAGAAAGTTTGATAGAATGTTTGATAAAGTGTTTGATTGAAAGTTTGATAGAAAGCTCAACAGAAAGCTCAGTAAAGAACTTAATAAAGAATTTAATAAAGCATTTGATAAAGAGTTTGATAAAGCATTTGATAAAGTGTTTGATCAAGAGTTTTATAAAGAATTATAAAGAATGCTTTCTGTTGAGTTAATTAACATGTGCTATAAAGCATATATGAAACATACTATGAAGTAGATCATAAAATGAATGATGCTTATTTAAACATGTCACATAAAGCATGTTTTGAAGCAAATTTGTAGCATGTTTTGAAGAATGTAAAGTGATAAGTAAATGATCAAATCAATAATTAAGTTGATAGCTGAAAATGTAGATAAATGAGTAGATAAAATGATGAGTAGAATAATGAGTAAAGTGATGAGTAGAATGATAAGTAGAATAATGAGTAGAATAATGAGTAGAATGATGAGTAAAATGATGAGTAGAATGATGAGTAAAATGATGAGTAAAGTAGAATGATGAGTAAAGTAGAATGATGAGTAAAGTAGAATGATGAGTAGAATAATGATTGATGAGTAGAATGATGAGTAAATAGACGAGTAAAGTGATGAGTAGATAAATGAGTCAATAAGAATAGATAAACAGAGCGAAATTAATTCAATAATATGCTCATACTTTATCACATCAAATAGAATGATCAACATAGTTTAATATTATTTCAAAGTTAATGCAGATCAATCTATCTTACAAAGATTTGCATTTAGATGTGTCGCTTGTATGCTGCAAAGTCAGCAGAGCGCTAACTTGAAGAAGCTTAGCGAAAGCATTAACTTGAAGAAGCTTAACAACGTTGACACGTCTGAGAACTGAGATAAATGAAGAGTGCAAGTCAAGCGATAAAAGAGTTCATCTAGCACTCAACTAAATCTAGCAGTTCTTCAGCCCTATAGGGCTGAAAATTCACATTTCATATTCTATTGATATAATTCTTCAACAATTCAGCAAAACAATAACAGTCATTTCTCTCATTTCTTCTATGATTTTCATATCTTCTGAAGATATTGAACTTTCACAAAAAGAGTGCATAATGCTTACTTAAACTTGTTGAAATGAAATTACAGCAGTCAATCAAAATTCTTTCATAACAAAAATTGCTCATTAACATGATATATTAAAAAGTACTCTTATGAATTAAATCAATAATCAAAAGACTGCTTTTGTACATAATCAACATTTTCAAAGACTTAACTTTGAAGAAAAAGTCATTATATATGACTGAATTCTACATCTTCAGACTTGAGACTGATCTTCTCATATGAAGTAAGTATATTCAATAACTGCAAAGCTATTAATAAAAAAGAAGAATGATAAGTCAGTTGAAATCAATTGATCTTAAAAGTTTCTAAAATATTATTTGCAAATCAAAACAACATATGTTTCTTCACTTAATAAAAAGCATGCTATGACTCAGAATTTTGATATTCTAGCTGACTGATTCAATTTCTTTCAAAGTTTAAAAGAAGAATATAAAATAAAAATAAAAGATATTTTTTTTTTAATTCTTACTTGATTCAACACTCATTATGAATTTATGTGACATTCTATATACTGTAACGAGCGCTTGTGATGATTGAGTTTACCAAATGAATAAATAAGATTTATAAGAGTGATATGACAATGTGATATTTTAAGCAGGCACAGAATGAGTATATATTATGATAGAGCTAATTATTAAGAAGTTCTTGATAACTTGAGAGAATCGATCAACTATAAAGAGTTTGTCAAGCATTGTCAAGTTGAACATGACATAATTCATGACATATTAAGTCGAAGATATAACGTGATCTAAATGATGTCTTGACAAAGTCACAGAGTTTCAAAGCTAACTCAGATCTGATTTTCAATTCAGTCTCTGATTCTAGTCTTTGATCTAATCTTTATGTGTCAATTTATCATGACAATTGTTTTCTCTTTTAAGTGAGTTCATTCTTGATTTCAATAATTAATGTCTTGATTTATCTTAATAAACAATGATGTGTACTCGTGATTTCGCTCTAGAAGCTCTCGATAAAAATCTTCAAATCTTCATGAGAAAACAAGAAAAAGAGAAACTTTTGATTGAATGACAATTCATCTTCGATTATAATGCATGTAAATGACATTATATGTGATGTGTAATTGACGTAAATGACAGCATCAATCATGTGTAAATGACACATAAACATTGCTTGTCTTTTGATTAAATTGTGTTGTTGAGATGATAGAATGTAAACAAAAGTGAATAATGATCATTGCTTTGTTTATTGCTTTTTCAGTTCTTCTCAATCTTCATTTTCTTTTCATCTCATCTTCGTTTTATATCAAAGTTTCTTTTCATAACTTGATAAAGAATTGCTTGTACAAATAATTACATTAATATTTACTTGAAAAACTTTGTTTCAAGTATTAAAATGACATGCGCTCGATTTTTGACAGCTTCAAAGACGCAAAAGATCGATAAAGCTGATGACAAAACTGATAACAAAGCTGATGACAAAGCTGATGATGTAAGTAAGATATACAATGCTTATTCTGAATTTCTTTAATCGAGACTGCAATTTAACAATCATAGATTGTCACAAAGAAGTTGAATTCTTAACGTTTTTGTGATCATACAATGTCATCTTTTGTTTTGAAACTCATTACATTTATTGATTCTGACGATGATCTGAATGTCTTTAATGAAGAGATGAACGATGAAATGAGTTTTGATGCTTTCTCAGCATCAGAGCTCTTGCTCAATTCATCTTGAACTTCTAGCAATAGAAGAATAATAAGTTGTGTACTCAGCGTTTAGATGTCATTACTGATTCTTTTCAGCTTTCAGTCGTGAAAATTAGCGAAAGAAGTGCTGATGCTTCTAAGATATTAAACAAAGTAATGTGCATTAAATGTGCATGTAGATTTCATGATGAAAAGATGATGCAAAGTGTTATGATTTTAGTCTTCATCTATTCTTTCTAGTCTTCATCTTGATTTCATTCTAATCGAGTCTAGTGAGCATTCAAGCTAGAGATGATGTCATTGAGACTCTGCATCATATGTGTAAGACGTCAACTCAATCGAGTCTAGCACAGAGCTGAGAAACACACATATAAGAATCGAGTTCTTTTCTGTAAATACTTTTCTTTCTTAGCATTTATTTATTAGTTAAATGACATTCATATGACTCGCTCTATGCTGACTCTTAACAGTAGATAAATGCTAATCAACTACTCTGCTATTGACGTGTAGATAATACGAAATAATCTACTTCGTTTATTCAGAAAATTCGTAAGAGATTCTTTGAATTACTTTTACTCAAATTTATCAAATCACTCACTCAACTTTATCACAATCAATTATTACACACTTACATATTTATCTCTATCTTTATCTTAATTTCTCATCATGACACGCGACTTTGAATCAGTCGAATCTCGAACGACTCGTCTGCTTAAAAGCACTGCAAATAAACGAGTTTTTCTTCTTTCTTTCGATGCATCAGCTGAATCTCAGAATGTCGTGATCTCATGAAACATCAAGATTGAAGAACAACTACGTCAGTGAGTTTTTAATCAATTGAACAAGATCATCAAGATGTTAGATGAGCTAAGAGATCAACGAGACATAACTTTGAAATGCAACAAGCACTGAATCATTCTACAAGTCAAACATATTCAGAGACTGAAACAGCTAGAGATCAATCGCATGACAATGAACATTCTAGAAAAGATTAACACTCGACTACAAGAGAAAATGTTGAAACTCAAAGAGAAACAGCTTTGATCTCAACAGTCTACTGAGTCTCGATCTATTACGAATCATCTATCTCAACAAGATATCGAGTCGCAAGCTTCTATCGAGAATCATACTCGACGAGAGACGTTCAAATCATTGTTTAAATCATTTGCAAATGATCATCATTGATTCTACAAATTTTCGAACTCATTTATATTTATTGATGAAGACGAATTGAGTTGAGAAGATTGAAGAAACAAGATGAATGACAAACTAATTGTCAATGTTGATCAATTTGATGATGAGATCATCTGTATTGTTTACATGATGTCTAGATTAGAAGATGACGCTGCAAAGCACATCTTCGCTTGACGTTGTTTTGATTCTTCGAATTCATTCACTTCGATCTACGAGCTATTCGATCATTTAAAAGAAATATACGATGAACTGAATAAGAATTGAAAGTCTCGACGCGAATACAATGCTCTGAAACAAGTAGACAAGTCTTTCAATGTCTTCTACTTTAACTTTAGAAAGCTATTTAACTATCTTGATTATGACAATCACACTCTGATGAACGATCTTCAGAATAAAATCAACAATCGCTTGCAGAATGCTTTATCAGTCTGTTCAAAGAACTTTACTTCGCTTTTTCATCTAAAGAAATTTCTTCAAGATGTGAATAATAAACAGTGAGTCAACTATCAGCTACGCAGCGAACGTTGCATTGTCATTATCAAAGTCACTGTCATATCTGACAAACGCGTTACTTTCTTGTCAGCAATGATGACTTCGATAATTGATTATGTTAAATCGATCATCTTTTCTATCTTTGAGTCAGCGAAATCATCTATCATCTGCTACATCTGCAAGACTTCGAGTCACTTGTTCAAGAATTGCTCTCAGAACAAGATCAACATCTCAACTTCTTGAGCTTTCACTTCTCGTTTACATGAAATCATCATTTCGAAGAATAAAGAGAATGAGAAAATGTCTTCTTTCAAGAATAACGAGGCAAAAAACTAGAGACTTTCATCAAAAACGTGATGAAAGATGTGTTAATTTCTTCAATGATGAGCATGTCAGATGACTCTTTTGCTTCTGAATCTTTGACTATTGAATGTGTACTTTCTAGCAATAAAATTAGTTACTCATTGAAGTCATTGATTGACATTAAAGCTGCTGACTATTTGTTCATTGATGAAGTGATCGCGCAGATTGTTTGTGATCAGTTGCAAATCAAGTCTCTGACTTTGATCAAAGCGAAGTCAATTCGAGAATTCAATGATCATTATGCTAAGAAACTCATTATTTATGTCATTTATTTGAACCTGACTGTTCAAAATCATACGATTGACACAGCTTTTATGTTGATCATTTGATTAAATTAACATCAAATAATTCTTGAAAAAACATGAATGAACAAAATCAATCTAGTAATTGATATGTGAATCAATTCTCTTCATCGATCATTTGACGAAATCAGCTAAAACTGACTACAAGCTCATCAAGCTAGCATCAGTCAAAAATATCTGTTTAGTTGAGCTTCTAGCTCACAAGCTCTAATAGTCACTCATTAACAACTAATAACTAGCTACAATTACTTGTAGTTCTTGATGACAGTCATTTGCTTTTTATGCTCAAATAATACAATGCGCAATGTGTATCATCTGATCAGTGTTCACATTCAGCGCTCATTATTATCAGTATGTGAAATTTGTAATCTGTGCACGTTTCTTGACAAATACTTATCACGTCATTATTTCATGATAGATAAATTGAGATATTTTACTCAAATTTACTTCGTTGTCGCATTGAAACATCATGTCGTGCACTGCTCGAAAGTTTTAGTTTCTTGAAGACAAGCTTGTGTATTTCATAATGTCTTGTACGATTCTTCATTCTTGCAAGCACGTTGTATAAGTTACTCGCAATCAATAGAACTAAAAGCATCAAAGCAACTTACAATTGTGTTCATTGTTCATATACAAAATATTCTACTACTATCACTCGAGTTCTATATAATCGCTCTTACTTTCTCGTTGAATGTCAACATTGATGTTTAATTTCTTCTCTACTCTCTTCAGAAAAATCTGATACTCATCTTCAAACGTCAATACACATTCACTTTCATTTGCTTTTTGATAATACAGAGTCTTAATGTCTATCTTCAGCTGCTTGCAAAAGTTGTTGAACGATCAAGCGTAACTTATCTTTCGATTATCTTTCATCTTCAATGTTCGTAGTCAATATGTATCTCTGACTTCGTTGAACAAAATCTGATCAGATTCAACTTCAGTTGTGTCTTTGAGTTCTTCAGACATCTATCTTGCATTAATTATCACTCATTTCTATAGCTGAAAAACGAACGTTCACATTTGAATCATTCTTCTGATCTTGATTCTGTTCATCATTCAATATTTCTTGAAGTGTTTCATGTTCATCGCTATTCATTGATTCTGATTGATTTGTTGTATTCTTTGTCTTTTCTGTCGTGATTTCTATGTTGTTTGACTTTTCGAGCTGCGATGTTCGATTTCTTATGAAACTAGAGATCTCATTCACAGAATACATCAACGAGTATCTCGAATCAGTGAGAGAAGAGAAAGAATGTTCTCTGATGATTTTTCAAGACACGTTAATAGTCAGTAAATCATCTATCTGATTGCAATTGAGATTATACGTTGCAGAGATGCTGTTGAATACGTCGTTTTCATGATATTCAACATGACTTACGACGCGTTCATACAGCATGCTCAATATCAAATTTCTTCGAGTCTCAATTTGCTTTCGTTAGCTCTTGATCATTCGCTTATGTGTTACTGTTGCATGTTAATCAATCATTGTTCAATCGTTTTAAAGATAAAGCACAAGAGAACATTGACAGTTGAAATGTTATACTCTCTACTGCAGTCTCTTTTCATTTCTCGATCTTCTTCTGATCACTTGTTCATTCGCTGATGACATGTTGAATTGCGATTGCTATGAGTATCATGATTTCGTCTTTCAGCTCAGCAAACATGATTTTCGTGTTTGATAGTTGATCAAGACTACGATCTTCTTGATTGAAAAATGAGACAGCAGTGATCTTCACGATCATCGAGACTAGAAAACAACATTCTTTAGACTAAGTACATGTCAGTCAACGCATCACGTCTGTGAAGATGTTTATCTTTTCAATATCAGAGCTGATGAAGTTATCATTAACTAACAATCTGACAACATAGTTCGATGTATTGACTTTCTTGTAAAAAACATAATGATTCTTCACTACATCTTGAATCTGAAACATTATTTGTGCTCAATATTGTTTGATAGAATCATATAATTGTGTCTGTCAGTTTATTGATGATATGACAAGATTTGAGTTGCACATTATCTTTCGAGCTTCGTCTATTGTTGATCTTTTCGCGACAAAGTAGTTTGTTCGTGATCTGTGGTTTAATTGATGTGCGCGATCTCTGTTTCAGAGATTGCACATGAGATTGCTCAAGAGAACTCATTGCAGTTCTGATCATGACGTTATGCTTTTTTCTACTTCACACATCATATTCGTTGTCAGTAGAATGAGTTCTATGTATCTAAGCACATCGACATGAGTTGCAGCAGAGACTGTTCTCGATCGTTGTCTGAATTCTGCTCAAAGAATTTTTCTAGAGTTGTCATCTGAATCATCAATCTGTGCTGCGTTGTATCGTGAACTCAATGCAAAAGAACTTGATGAAAATTCTGTCAATCTTTGAGACTTTGAGATTCGCTCATTGAGCTGAAAAGATGATGAGATTGATAATGACAAGTGAGAATGCTGTTTACGCTGATGCATCTTTTTCTTTGACAAGATGTTCTTGAAAAATCGAATGACTTTAGTGAACTATGTTGAAATCATATTAACTGAGAATATACATGATGATATTGACATTGATTTTGTCTTCTTCTGCAATCGTTCTGCAAATCACTGTTTTTGAGATGATAAATCATCATTCGAGCTGTTCAACATGTCAAGAAACTCGCGTTCTTGTCTTTTAAATCTGAGTTCAGATTCTTTTAATGATATGTCGAAATTGTTACTTGCTTTCTCAACTCTTCTTTTGACACTTCATTGATAAATAAACTAAACATGATTATTGAGTCAGTTAACTGCGTGTCAACAATTCATAATACATGCTATGCATCTGACTATCAATTGCAGTGTTCGAGTTCTTCTTGTTCTTATTACTTGTCATGACAGTTCACTTAGAAGACGACATGAAATAATGATTGATACATGATGAATTGATGAATGCGATCGAGTTCTGAGATAAAAGAAAAAAAGAGTGAAGAAGAAAAAGACATGATGCGTACTTGAAGATATGCAATCTCTGAAAGCATGTAACTCTGTTGTTATTGACACTATTATGTTCAATTATTGACTGAGAATGAGTAGATTAGCATCTTAGTGCTCATTTACTCTGTCAGATTCATGTTCTAACTTCGTTGCATTGAGATTGTGATAATGTTTTCATGACTTACTCAAAAGTGTAGATAAATTTGAAAATTTGCAATAATTTATCATCGCACATGCAAACTGAGAATGCGAACTGCGAATCTTATTGTCGAAGAACTCTGAGCTCAAGCTGACTATCAAAGATAAATTTAAGAGAAAATTTGATAAATTATCTTCACACATTATGCAAAGTGAGAATGCGAACTGCGAATATTATTGCTGAAGAACTCTGATTATCAGAGATAAATTTCAAGTGATTTACGATAAATTTATCTTCGCATGTGCAAACTGAGAATGTGAACTGCACATTTTATTGCTGAAGAACTCTGATTACTCAAGATAAATTTCGAGAAATTTACGATAATTTGTCTTTGCATGTGCGAACTGAGAACGTAAATTGTGCATTTTATTGCTGAAGAACTCTGAGTCTCACTCATCACATTATCGAAACTCGATGTACATGATGTTGCAGTTAGATCTAAACATGCAGTTTGCTCTTCGTCACGCTTGATGACTTTGTAGACGAGAATGATGAACGAAGATGTATGAGAAGAATCATAATATCTTTCATCAAGTTCATTTTCATCGTATTGTGCTTGACAAAGCTCAGATCATCAAGAATCATCTGTCTCAGAACTTTATAGTCTGCAGAGATCTGATGAAAAAGCATCGTTGAATGATTAGAATTGAGTAGAAGAATTCTTCTCATTCTTCAAGTTTCTTTGCATTTCACATACAGAAACTGTCGAGATGTTCAAGAAGAATTTCATCAATTCGAGTAAAATACAGAATAAGATGAATAATGTCGTCTATGTGAGTGAAGTTGAATCAGCTGAGCTGAGTGCGTGCGTGCATGCATGCGTGCAGTGTGCAAACGACGTGTTCGTTGCTGATCGAAAAGTACTAGAGAGCAAGAAAAGAAGAAAAGCGAAAAGAGAATAGCGATGTGAAAGAAACGATGTGTCAAAAGAAGAAAAAAAGAAGAAAAAAAGAACTTAGATTCATGAAATCACAATCAACATCTCTTTCACTCTCAACTCATAATTTCTCATCGTTGATGCTCTCTCATTAGCATTCTCATTCTCTTTGCTTTCATTCATCAGAATAAATGACTTCTTATTCTCTTCAACGTTCATTAACTCAAACAGTCACATTATCTTCATCAAGCTCAACTGATTCAGCATCTTGATGTCATCAATGATGATATCAATGATCTCACGCTTGTTGTTTTGCAACGTCTGCAGTTTCTTGTCGACGCTGTTCTTGATGACGAGACGAGTGATGAAGATTTCGAAGAATTGATCGATGCAAAAGATGCAGCAGAAGACTTGTTGTTTTACGCTGCTGTTTCATCATAGATTGATGCAGATGATGCGCAAGATCAGTTTCTTGTCAACGTTGTTTTAAACAACATGATGAGTGATGAAGATTTTGAAGAATTGATTGATGTGAAAGACGTGACAAAAGACTTGTTGTTTCACGCTGCTGTTTCATCACAGATCGACGCAGATGACGCGCGAGATCATGATGAGATTGAATTCGACGTTGTTGCATTTGAGAAAGATGATCATGATCTTCATGATCGAGTCGTCACGAAACGTGATGATGATGTGATCACGAGCTTTCTGACTCATTTTGTCGTGATAGTTGACAAAGACTCAGTCACGCTGTTGAAAAAGATAACTCAGCACTTTCATGCTGTTTTGCAATTAACTTGTTCTCAAGTCAGAGAACTCATGATACAATGAGAGCTTACAGCATGTGAAATTGAGTGAAGATGATGATCTTCTTGTTTGACTTCTTCATCAATCACAGCTCAATCTGCGTCTGCATCGTTGTTGTTTTCAAAGATGAAAGAATTGAGTTGTTGAAATTGATTCATTTGAGATCTTGTTTGAAATCTTTGTGAGTGTGTAAGAAAGTTCTCTCACTGTCTTCAACATTCATCTGCAATTCTTTTAACTCATTGCATGATCGAAACTCGATGTAAATGCTGTCGCAATCTAAACATGCAGTTTGCTCTTCGTCGCGCTTGATGACTTCATAGACGAGAGCATTAAGATACTCTTTGCAGTAGACATGAAAACAGCTGATTACTCAGAATTCATCTGAAGAATCACGACATTTGTGACAGAGACTTCTATTCTTAAAATCATCATTAATATTCAAATTCAATTCTCAGTCTATTGTTAAGTACATTCTCACACTTGTAGTTCTGTTCTTAAGTTTTGCTTGCATCTCTCTATACTTTGCAACAATGAGACAGTTCACGTCTTGCACTTCATAAGAAGATAGCTTCATACACAGCATGTTGAATCAATTCATGAATGATAGTTGTTGAATCATGAGCACAGTGAAAAGTCTATCAAATCTTCTGATGATTTTCTGTAGATCATTGTTCATCTTAACATTCTGCTTGCGTTTTAGAGCGTTGAAGATTGATCTATTCATGACTGCATCAATTTATCTAAGCTCTTTAACATTGACAGAAATCTTGTTTCATTAACGAAATTGCTCATGATCTTTGTTTGAAGAAGTAGTCGTACTTGAATGAAGAGTTTGTAGAGCAGATGTCACAAATGACAATCTCATTATTGAAGATCTTGACAAAGACTGAGCAATGTTTACTGAGAGATCTCTTGATGATTGAATGTCTCTTTCATGAGTGTCAATTACTTCTTCTTTGCGAAATCTTCGTTGCTAAAGAGCAAGTTTTCGCTGACAATGTATCAAAGACTTTGCTTTAGAACTGAAACGTTGCAAATATTGTTAATTCAAAAAGTAATAGAACTTTTGCTCATCAATCATGAAATCTTCTTCATGAGCTTGTATAGCACAGACACGATCTTTGCTGTTAATGAAATCAGAGCGTCAACGCGTGCTTTCAGTTATTCTTCTACTCTTCTTGAATTTTCGTTCTCGAGTTTTGCATGCATGTAGTCTTTTTCAATCTAGCTATTGCATCTCTTTTCAAGATCTTTCGTGATCGCAGTTTGCAACGTTTGATTGATGACTCGAGCATATTCTCAGATGTTGAAGTAGCGAAGATTGATTTTACTACTTTCAAAGTCAGTGAACGAATTAATATAGTTTTTACAATTTTCTAGTTACTGATCTGAAGAGAGTTGATCGATGATGAACTGAAAGTGACAGCAGTTCTTTGCTGTCATCTCTATCAGCGCAGTCTGTCAGCATCGCTTATTTTCAATCTCAATTCGTCTCATATCTTCACTGTCGTAAAGAATTCTATTTTTCATCACGTCGTAAATTTTCTTCTTGATCAATAATCTTTTGTACTCTTTGAATTGCATGTTCAGCAGATTGATCTCTTCTTGTCTTTTATTCATAGTTAAGTGAATAGAACTCATCAATGATGTTTGATTATTTGATTTCTTCATCGTCAGCAACGTTGTAGCATTTCATGACATCAACGATAGTTGATCAGCATTGTCATCTTTAATCTCTTCTTGCAACTTTCTTTGACACTGAATGTTTTCATGTGTTCATTCTCAATGTTGTGCTCTTTGTCTTTCGTTGTTGTTCAGTCGCTGAGTCATGATTATCAATGTCTTGTGCAGTCAATTCTGTGATATGCTTTCAATCTCTTTGTTGAAGATAATGATAATCTTTGCAATCATCATTCAAAGCTTTTTCTTTGTCAGCTCACTATCAAGTTTTATGTCATATATCTTTGAAGATATCATCTTCTTCTTCATTGTCATTACGATCTCACTTTATTTGTCATCGTCGATCATTAAGTCTTTCTGCATCATCTTTCTGATTCAGTTCTGTCGCTGCAATTTATTATAGAAAATCATTGAAGATTTCATACTGAACATGTTGATTTTTCTTATGCAACAGAATCGCAGTGAGTCTTGAAGAGTGTCAAAGACTTAGAAGAAACATGAATGTGATACAGATGCAATGTTGTCTATGCAACGAAGAATGCGCAGAAATGAAATGCTGTTATTTCGATTTCAAGACAGACTAATGATTTCTATTACACTTGAATTCTATGATTATCACAAAATGTGATCACGAAAGCTGTGTTGATAGTTGAAAGACTTAATGATAATAATCTGATGAATACAAAGAGACGTAGCTTTAGTTGTGTTACAGTCACGTCGTAAGTCTTGCGTGAGTTTGATTCTAGTAATCTCTAGAATATTTAGAAAACACATTGCTAATGTAAAAACAGAGTAAGAAATGATAAATTATCATTTGACAAGATAAATCATCTGAATAATCAGAGTAAAAAATGATAAATTGTCATATTTCTATGACAGTGAAAATATACACATGATGTTATTTTTCTCGCATTTTCAATATTTTCAAAACACAGCATCTTATTACTTATGTCATCATGTTTATGCTTCTGCTGTCAACGATTACTTCTTTTGACTGAAATAATTAACAACGACTCGCTGATAACAGTTAACAGACTATGAAGCAAAAGTACTAAACTAAAGTCTCTCACACAGTCTCTACTATCTGATTATTTTCTCTCATCTTCTCATCACTCATTTCTTTCACTCTACTATCATTATATGTATCATTTTGAAAGATCTGACGTCACGTCTGACAATTTTTAATAAGTTTCTTGATATTGAATTTCAAAGTATAAAATCGATATGCTCACGTCTTCTTCGCGATTTGATCATATCTACTGATTCGAAAAAAAGTCTGCTGTTTCATTCAGATCATATAGTTGAGCTTCATCAGTATTACTTGAAACGCATGATGAAGAATATAATCTGTTTCTAGAACTTCAATAGTTTCAATCAGAATATTGAGATCAAAATCATTCTCTTTCATGTCTTGAAAACTATTAATCAAGCTCTGTCGATTTTCAAGACTTAGATCGCTATGAAAGAATGCAACGTTCATTTCACGAATCTTGATAAAATACTAGCTCGTTGTTAGTAAAGAAACAGATATACTCGACATTCAATGAGTTGAAAACATCATGCATGATGCAAAACATAGAAATTATGATTGAGAGAATTCAAGTAGATGTATCAATCAGACGATCTTTGCTATGATCGAAGAGAAGAACATTATCAGAATTCTCTTTCTCTGATCGTCTTCAATGATTATAGATTTGTTCAATATCTTCATGACTCGCTGTAACTTGCTGCTTGATTTGTACAGTTTCTCAATATTATCATCGTAGAAACAATTATCGATGATTGTCAATCATTTATTATGAACAAGTTCAGTTCAGATAAACATTAAATCGTGCTTTGTCTTCAATTCAATAAAATATGAGAATGTAATACACAGTCTCATCTGTCATGAGATCTGAACAAAGTCGAAGAAAAAGAACACAGACATTGATCTCTTCTTGTCGTCTGATATTCAGTTGTCAACACGTACTCGCAGCTCTTCTTTTACACTTCTTGCAGTCTTGCTCTTGAGTCTCGCGTGCATCTCTTTATACTTCTCAATGATTGAACAGTTCACATCTCGCATCTCATGAGAAGATAGCTTCATGCAGAGAGCATTGAATCAATTCATTGATGATAGACGTTGAATCATAAGAAAAGTGAGAAGTTTATCAAATTTTCTTGCAATTTTCTGCAATTCATCGTTCATCTGTACATCATGCTTATGTTTTAATGCGTTGAACATCGATTTGTCTCATGACAGCACTTTCTCTGAATTGCTTGACTTTAGAATGTGTTCATTCTTTTATTCATCAGAATGCTTCAGAATCTTTACATAGTGATCTAAATCATCTGATGAAATCTCAAAAGATGTGCTTGAATAGATTTACAGTACGAAGTGCATGCAACGTTTGAATGCTCATAAAATGCTTATGATCTTAGAATCTCTGCTCTTCTTCATGTGAAATTCATCTCTTAGTATTCGATCTCAGCATGTTCATGAATCATACAGAGTTACTCTTCTTTTACTTCTGTTGATTTCATTTCAAACATCTTTTTGATTGACAATGACATGCTTTACATGTGTTTCGTACGACTTTGATTCAATTAGCACTACAAGTCGTTTCTGTTCTTCTATGAAAGTTGTCACTGTCGCGTCGATCTCATTCTCATCTGTTTCTATCTTCTTTCGATCTTAAAACAGCAAGCGATCTTTTAAGAAAAGCTTGTTCTTTTCAGAGCGATGATTCACATACAGTTTGATGTCAAGACATGACACAGATATTAATGTTTTTGCGAATTCACTCTGTTAATTTGATATCAAGATCGAAGACAGCAGAATCAGAATTGATTCAAGATTTGACTCTAGCATTGCTGTGAGACTGCTCTTCATGCAGAGACAGATCATTGATCATGACTCGTCTGATGAACATTTCATCTCAAGATTCTGAGAAAATTTCTGAGATTCAACAAGCAGATGTTTATCATCGAGCTTCTCATGAAAGAGACTGACTTTCACATGAGCAAGATGAAGTCAGCGCTTCATCACTATCAATTCTATGACTTGAATGATCTGCGAATGAAGAAAAGTAAGTATGTTATTCTGTTTGTAGCTTCGAGAAGCGAAGAAGACTTATCTTTCTCATTCTCATCTGATTGCATTGAAACTCTTCATGTTGAATCATTCTTTCAACATGAAGTTGTCAATATATTTTCAACGCTTGTACGAGTAGTAGAGTTCGTATCATACTCTCTACTCACACATTTCAATCTGCATCTGCATCTTTGTTGATTTTCTTATCGTTGATGTCTGTACAGCTTAGATCGCGTTTTCAAAACTGCAAGACTTTAAGAAATATATTCTCATTCATTTGAATGCATGTTTGTTGTTTCTGCAGATCTTTGAATCTATATCATGAAGTTAGCATGTTTTACTACATGATTGCTTTGCACTCGCACTTACGTCTGAGTGATATCAATGAAGTTGATGATGAAAGACAGTTCGATGTGCTCTTGATTGTATTTCATCACTTTTCTCATGTTCAAATCATCATTAATTGTCAAAGAATCTGTTGTCAAAGAAAATGATTCATTGAAATTGACAGTCTTGACGACGTTGAGAACTTTGAGAGTCATTATTGAAACATTGAGACGAGCTTCTTTGCGAAGCTTTCGCTTCTTCATGATGAGTTATTCATTCTCATCTTCTGATGAGATCTTGAATGAAGTGAAGTTATCTGTACTCTCGACTGCGCTGCTCAAACACTGCACGAAATTCTCATGTTCACTTTTCTTACGTTTTTCTATAGCTTGAACTTGAAAGATGTAGTAGAATATTCTCTTCTTTGTCATATCTGTCAATGTGACATGAAAGTTGACTGCATTTCTGATCTCAACTTTTTCAAAGTTCTCGACTTCATAAATAATTTTCTTCTTTTCGAAGTTGAACATTGTCTTGCTAACAAACTGTCTTTAATAGTTATTGAAATTGACGTTCTTCAAAGTGAAATTGCTCTGCTTTTCATTCGCTATGAAAAGTTGTGAATGATGAATCATCTTATTATTCATCATATTGTTCAAAGTCAAGATCATGTGATCAAAGTCAATCATCGTCGATAAGATGAATGATGAGACTGAGCTGAGTTGTGCTTGCTTAATCAGATGAGCAGATCTCTCTGTTTTTATGCTCGTTGCTCTATCTTTCTTCTTACTATTTATTCATCTCACTCATTCTATAAGACATGCATCTTTTCATGTTACTTGATGATCTTTTATCAAAGAGTGCAAGAGTTCATCATTTATGATGATTGCAATCTTTCTGACTGTCTCTTTCTCAATTTTATTATCAAGTGATGTTTCAAGTAATCTCACGTTTCTCAGCATTTGTTTAATGCATATCTTCAATGCATCATACTTGTCATCATCAATGACAAGATTTTGAATGATCATCATCTTGATTCAATTCGATGAAATCTCATCATAGTTGAAGTCTGCAAGCGTATCTGAAATTGACTTGAGTCTTCGTGACATATTGAAAGACTAGCAGATACGCAAATATTGTTGTCAGTTCTGAAGATTTCTAGAAGTCATATGATAGAATGTGAGATGATTACTGTCATGATGTTGAGAAGTGAGATAAGAGTACATGTGACATTTTCTCTATTTTGAATCACTTACAGATTTCACTACACGCTGATGACAAATGATGTATGCACTAAGCTTTGCAACAGATAGAGTGAGAGTGCTTATCGTGACAATGAGTATCAGAAGAACAAAGAATTGTGAGTTGATAAGTTAAAGATGAAGCAAAGATCAACTTTCGTTCTCATATTGCAAATTATGCTAAGCGAGAGCAAATTTGCTCATAACACACTTTGATAACGAATTATCTGTATTCATTTTTTCATCAATCTGAAGAGTACTGCACGTTAGATTCTTTCTATATAAAATGATTTCTAATATTCTACAAAGTTATCAAAGCGCAGAGACTATGACTATGATATATTAGCTGATTGAGCATTTTGTGAAAGCATTTCAAATTTACGATAATTTATCTCAAATCAATGATAATCTAGAGAAATTTGCTTTCAATTCACAAATTTCGAGATAAATATTGAAATGTGCAAAGCATTTCAAATTTACGATAATTTACCTCAAATCGATGATAATCTAGAGAAATTTGCTTTCAACTCACAAATTTTGATGTAAATATTGAGATGTGCAAAGCATTTCAAATTTACGATAATTTATCTTAAACTCACTGTAATTCAGAAAAATTTGCTTTCATCAGAGAGCTTCGAGTAAAAAAGAACAAATTGCTTGATCAGAAGTAAAACAAGAGTTATTGCTTTTACTGTTATATCAGATCTCATTAATTTCTGATCATTCTATTCTTTGTATTGCATGCTATTCTGACATTTTGTAGTTCAACGTACTTGTATCGATAGAGATTCTGATTAAAAATAGCGACAGCGCGATACAATTTGTCAAACGCGTCAATCAATATTCTTTGTTGTCTCTCTCACTACAATCTACTTCATCGAAATCAGCTTCAAGCATGAAGTGAAACTGTCATGCATGTGAAATGATATTGAGAATCACACGAGATCTGATATATCACTTTAATCACTGCTTGACGCTGCAAAATGACGTGCAGTTCTTCAAGAAATATTTAAGAAAAGAGAACTCAGCAATCGATGAATATACAGACACATGCGAATACTTTCAGACTGATTTATGACATGAAATAATCACGATGAACGATACTAACGTCTCTGATTTCAAGCAAAGTACAGAAGAAAACGTAGAAGCTTCAGATGATCAAAAGCATTTTCGAAATTCAATTGCATGAATATCACTTGATCTCAAAAGATTTATCAATTCATCATGTACTTTCTCATTCATCAAAGTAGACAATTATGATGAGACGAATGATACAAAGAAACAAAGCATCAATGAATCGCTAGAACAATATATCAGACTCATAAGAATCATTTCGAACTACAGTAAACTCAAGCAAGATTCACGATCATCTTTAGATGACAATCTTCAATCAGAGTGACTTTTCTTTTTGAACGAGAAAGATTTTTCTCTTGCACAGTGATTTCTGAACACAAAAGTCAGTAGCGAAGATATTAATCAATACTTCAAGATCTCGTTTCAGAAGACTCATCATGTTGATTGTATCTTTAAGAATGCAAATCAATTTAGAAGCATTCTACACAATATATCTTATGAAATATCTAATGATAGTTGATTCGAAACATCTTTGAAAATCTCATCAATGAACTTAGAGATCGAAACAGATATATTCAAGATTTAGTACAGAAACGTGATAAACGTCTTGAAATTTCTCTTGAAGCATTGTTCGTTTGCAAGTAATCTGAAATATGCATCAATCAAAGTATACAACGTCAGTGAAAATTGAATGTACATGAAAATGCACATTGATATCTGATGATGAGATACGCAAGCACTGATCTCTGAAAATGACACTATAGTTTCAGTACTGTTAGCTACAGACAAAATCATGTTAACTCAACATCACAAGAATAAATTCGCATGATCTGTATATATTATCGTTGATAATCTGAATCGAGCAACTTGATGAAAGCAAAATAGATCTAGTGTTATACTATTAAAGTTTATTTCTTCAACTAAACATGCAAATAAAGATCTGAAACGCAAGTTATATCATCACTCATTGAAGATAATATTAAAACGTGAGTTTAAACTGTTTGATCGAATGAAGAGTTTTTCTTGCTAACGTTCTCGTTCTTTAGCACTTGAGAAATTAACTAGAAGAAAGTTTCACGTTCGCTGTGCAAATAATTATACTCAACAGTGTTTTTCTATCATTGTTGAATTTATAATCAACTATGAGAAGCAGATCACTATTACGAGAATCAAAAATAAAAAGCAGTGCACTATATATCACGTTTCATCGAATCAACGCGATAATCTGCAGACAATCTGAAAAGCTCAAACACATGAGAGTACATTGACTCAAATCAAACATCAAGAAAAGAATTCACGCTCTAAAGCAGATATCAAGCGCGATGTTAAGTGAGTACACTCAGTGCAAAACTTTGTCTGAAAACATGAACTTGTCAATATTCACGTCATCATGATGATTGACATCTTGCATCAGCTATTGAAGAGCACAGTGATGTATTTAATTCAATGACTTGAGATAATCATCAAGAATATAACATCGACGATCAGTTTTAAAAGAAAGTGTGATTCACAGACAATCGCAGACACAACACATGACGTGCAATTGAATGAAAGATTTCAAGTAGTTCTTTCATATTCAGAGCTAAGATGTTTTTACAACTTTCTATTCGTAAAGCAATGAATCGACGTTGAACAAAAGACAATAGTGCATCAGCTTATTGCAATTGTCACTTCATTATTGATTAAAAAAGCATCAGATGCGTTGTACTGTGCTCGAGCTCTTATGAACTTCGTGATGATGACTCAATATTGATCGCACGATGACGAGTCTCTGTGTTACATGAACAACGCAATATACAGAATTAACGTCTTAAAAGAAGTATTCAAGCAGTTTTGACATGACGAGAACTTTAACTATCTCAAGTTTCATGTGATCTCTCATTATATGAATTTTATTCAAAGATACGAAGATGCAGATGATTTTGACACATTTTACATGAAGATTGCACATAAATTTCTGATCAAAGATTATTATGATCTTACAAACAAGCGAGAGAACTTTCAAATGCAGATATTGCATCACAATACTTGATGAATCAATATGTTGACAATGAAAGATATCATTCTTCACGATCTAATCACGTTCAGATCAGAGATTGACGAGAGAATGAAAGTCATGATTACAAAGTCTTTTAGAAGTCTTGATTTAACGCAGCTTGAATGAAATTTGTCAGAAATGAATTTAAATCGACGATGAAACTGATCTAGTAATTTTCAATTCTGATGCATCGCTTCTGAAATAATGAAGATGACACATATTAAGAATTTCTTGAATGAATTGTCGATTTTTATAAAAGAATCTCGACGCAAGAAATCAGAAATAAAGTCAAACAAGTATCAAATAAATCAAAAAGAAATTGACTTCTTCTGAATAAACGATTACTTCGTTTCTGTTCATGCATTGATTAAATGTTGAAGATGCAAAGATAAAGACTCGACAAACTTTGAAAAGCATACATTGAAGTGAATTCAATGTGCTTTTGCATAACAGAAACAAATGTTGAATTGAAGACGTGACTATGTCTATGTTCAAGAGTATACTGAGAATAATTAAGAGAATTCTGACATAGTCGAAGTTCTGAATGATAGACTGATGAGACAGTTGCAAATTATAATCACTTTTCATGATTCGCTTCATCAAGATGACAATGAAAAATCTGTGCAATACTCGAGAGCTTTAATAGAATTGCTAAAGCTCAAAAACAACAAAGTACTCGATGCTCTACATGATATGATAGAAGTTGAGCAGTGATCGAAGAATACTGTCAAGAAGTCTCAATATCTTGAGTGTCAACAATTTTACAATATGAGTACTATACTACGAAGTGCACATCTGATATCAACTGAAAGCAAGAAGTTCTTTTACGTGAATATTTACATCGACTGAGATACATTCAACATCTTATACGAAGAGAGTTTTCTGAAAAAGAAAGCTCAAAAGACGAACGAGCTTGCAAGCTTAAACAGATGAGAAAAGACGAAATTCACTCAATAATGAAGAAAGTTCAACATTGTGTAAGTTGAGATAAATTAGAATAAATTGAGATAAATTGAAGTAGATTGAGATAAATCGAAGAAAATGAGTGAAAAGCATATAGTCACGTTGAATGAAACATATATGAATGATCAAAACATTTCAGTCGATAGCGTCTAGTCATAATTATGATGACAGAGTATTGAGAATGAACAAGCGACTGAAATTTCACTGTAAAAATCTGTAAACAATGAGATTAATTGTGTAGCAGCTAGCGACATACAAGAACTTACATAGTTCAAATGATGAGAAAATCTAAAATTAATTAATCTATTAATCATAGTGTTTGCTCGTTCGTTGAACGAAATTTCTACTTACTCTATGCATTCTTCAATGCATCTGACGCATTACACACAATGTCTGTCAGTAGAAGTTCACGACTTGTTGAAGAGAGCTGTAAATTTTCGAAGTAGTGTTCTCTTTCTATGTACACTAGCACTCTTTTCTTCTATCGATGTCTTTTCTGTCATCGAAGAAGAATGTTTCAAGTGAATGAAAGCTTCGATTCAATTTTTCAAGCGAAGAATAGATTTGATGACGAGTTTCGCGTAGATGATGATTTCGATGAGATGTCATTTCTTCTCAGTATTGAATGTTTGAATCGAATTATCATATATATTCATCATCAGTTGTTTCGCAATCTCGTCAATCTTCTGCTCAAAGATCTTTGCATTCTGATCAATCAAAGTTGAAATCTTCAATTGCAGAAGAAAAGACGCATAATCAATCTGTTTCAATCTATTTTGAAACTGAGCAGACTGATAATTGTACATGAGATCACTGTGAGCACAATCGACTGCTGTGATCAAAACTGATGATAAATAAGACTGTAGACGTTGTAGAAAGACGAGTTCTGCGCGATCACTGACAGACATGATGTACGATAATTGAATAATTGTGATGAGAGAAATGAGTGAAGTAAAATTGAAGCTTACTAAGATAAATATCGCGCAGAATCATGAACGCACGATAGCTTAATACGAGTTCTACTCTGTTGAATCAGCTTGTAGCTGATCTAATCAGCTAACGACTGACTGATGATTGATCTATGTTGCTAAATCAGCTAATCGCTGAATTATGAAAAGTGTCTGTTCTAGTAGCTAGCATATGCGTCTCAAGCGCATTAAGATTCAGATGTTGTTGCTCACTAGCTTACAAGCTACTCAAGCTCTTTGTCGAAACGTCGAAGCTTCGATTTTTGAATTTCAATTCTACTAGTTAGAAATTGATTACTCTATTCTCAAGCAATAAATCAATCACGAAACGAAAGAGCTTGACTTCTACTCATATACTAAAGAGATCTTTCACTTTCGTTACATCTCAATTCAGTCTGAAATTATTCTCTTTCAGTTCAATAAACATAGCAATGATAGAAACAGCGATATATAGAATGTTAGTCAAACGATCAGACGTCAAAATCTTTGCTGTTATTGTCTTGAAAATCGATTGACTTATAACTACAGTTGAAAACAAGTCTGAAGAAGTGAATCTGCATGAGCTTTCTCACGCTGAAGCTCTCAAGCAAGTCAAGATCAAGCTTCTCTCTGAATATCATGACTATCTAGATGTCTTCAATCGAGCAATGATTGATCAGCTATCATTGCATCGTTTCTATGATCACAAAATTGAGTTGATCGATGAAGAAATACTCTCTCGAAGCAAACTATATCAAATGTTCAATCACAAGCTTCAGAAGATAAAGAAGTATCTGATCAATCATCTAAATAATCAATTCATTTTCTTCAGCTTTGCATCATACGTCTCGCTCATCTTGTTCATCGAAAAGAAAGACAATAGTCTGCGTTTCTGCATCAATTACAGAAAGCTCAATGCTTTGATTAAACGAGATTGCTACTCTTTGTCATTAATAAATGAGATTCTCACTTGTATACAAGAAAGCAAGTATCTGACTCAATTGAACATCATTGTCGCGTTCAACAAACTACACATGCACTCAGATAGCGAAGATTTGACTATTTTTATTATCTTCTTCAATTCATACAAATATCATGTAATGCTCTTTGAATTAATCAATGAATTTGCGTTCTATCAACACTATATGAACGACGTGTTGTTCAAGTATCTACATCAGTTTTGTCAAATCTATCTAAATGACATTATCATTTACAGCAAAATCTTGAAGAAACACAAGCAACATGTATGATTGATCTTGAATAGACTACGAGAAGCTGATCTACAGATAAACATCAACAAGTACGAGTTTCATGTTCAAAAAACTATCTTTCTAGAACTCTTGATATCAATCAAAGAATTGAAGATGAACTCGCGAAAGATGCAAGCAGTCATTGATTGATCTATACTCAATAATCTCACTCAAATGCAGTTCTTCATTGATTTCTGCAATTTCTATCAACGCTTCATCAAGAACTTTTCGAAGATTGTTCATTCAATGATTCAACTCACTCAAAAGAAGATCATATTTGAATGAAATGAAGTCTGTCAGATTGTTTTCAATCATATGAAGAGACGTATGATCGAGACTTTTATACTACGTCACTTTGATCAAACTTGTAAGACTATTCTCGAAATCAACTCATTCAACTACGTCAACGATGAAGTTCTCTCTCAATATGATGATGAATAAGTACTACATTTAATTGTCTTCTATAGCAAGAACATGTTTTCTGCTGAATGCAACTATAAGATATATGATAAAGAACTTCTGATCATCATTCAAGCATTTGAACACTGATGATCTGAACTGAAGTTAACTGACATTTCTATCAAGATGTTCATTGATCATCAAGCGCTCACTTTGTTGATGAAAGATAAAGAGCTGAGCAGACATCAGATGCACTGAGTTCAGAAGCTCGCTGACTTCAACTTCAGAATAATGTATCGATCTGATAAACAGAACATCAAGATCGATGCATTAACTCATCAAGCTGACGTCGTGCTCAAAGATTTAGAAGATAAGCGCGTTCGCTATCAATGAATCATTATTCTGACTTTGAATCGAATGAAAATTGCTGATCTAAAGAAGAACATCAGTGAATTAATTTATAAACAGATTCTTGAGACTAATGAGATTAACGAGAATTGTACACTACTTCGCGAAGCAATAGCAAGAGACAAGACATAATATGAAGATATCAAATTGAAGAATTGTCAAACTCAGAATGAAATCTTGTATCATGATAGTCAGCTATGAGTTTCGTTCAACAAGCTTCTACAAATGAATCTGATTCGTGAGATGCATGATCAATCATCAGTTGATCATTCTGATATTCTTAGAACTGTGAAAGTCATAAAGTGAAACTACTATTGATCATTCATGCGAAAAACGATAGATTAATATATTTGAAACTGCTATATCTGTCAACGTTCAAAGACATCTAGAAATAAATCAAATGACTTGCTTTAATCTTTATTGATATTTGAACAGCAATGACAAGACATAGCAGTGAACTTTATTATCAATCTATTTGATTCGAGCGAGTACAACATTATTCTGACGATCATTTGCAGATTGTCAAAAGAAAGACATTATATTTCTTACATCATTGATGATGAAGATATTACTGTCGAAAAGACAGCTGAAATGCTGATTCAATGAGTATATTGAACTCATGATCTATCAAGCTTCATAGTATCTGATCAAGATTTGCAATTCATCTCTATACTATGAAAGTTTTTGCAAATGGCTGAACACTTTTCTTCAATTGTTCATCATCTATTATTCTCAAATCAACGATCAAAGCGAACGAGTCAATCAGAACATCAAGCGATATCTTCGATTCTTCTGTTCATATATGCAGAACGACTGATTTAAGTGATTACTCATGATTAAGTTTGTCAACAATAACGTCTTGTTCTCAGTCATCTTCTTAATTCTCTTCTTCATGAATAAGAGCTTTCATTCTCATATGAGCTTCGACTTTGACATCATCGAGTATGAAAGCACTCGCGAACGCTTGCAGATTGATCGAGTCAAGAATATATCTGAACAAATGAACAACACATTGATCTTCGCTTGTGAAGCTCTGATCAAAACATGAGAACAAATGATGAATCAAGCTAACAAGCATAGAAAGAAGATCAATTACAAGATCAAATCAAGAATGTTTCTGAATGAATGAAACATCATTACAGCGAGACTCTTCAAAAAATTGAATGACAAGATGCTTGATTCTTTTCAAATCATTGATTTCATTGACTTATTCTATAAATTGAAACTACTCAAGACTATGCATATACATGATGTATTTCATTCAGAGCTTCTTCATCTTGTCGTCAATGATTCTCTGTCTGATCAGAAGAATGAACTTTCGAGATCAATAGTGATAAACGATGAAGATGAATGAAAAATCGACGATATATTGAACTCTCGATGATACAGAAAACGACTTCAATATCAAGTCAAATGAAAGAATTATGACAACGATCTTAACTGATATAACGCTGACGACAACGAATTTATGAATGCTCAAGAGATGATTGATGACTTTTATATCAAATATTCAAGAAAAGCGCACTAAGAAACAACATTCATGCAAACATGAATATTCAAGAGAGAAAAATAATGTTATGATTCTAGTCTTCATCTATTCTTTCTAGTCTTCGTCTTGATTTCATTCTAATCGAGTCTAGTGAGCATTTGAGCTAGAAGTGATGTCATTGAGACTCTGCATCATATGTGTAAGACGTCAATTCAATCAAGTCTAGCACAGAGCTGAGAAACACACATATAAGAATCGAGTTCTTTTCTGTAGATACTTTTCTATCTTAGCATTTATCTATTAGTTAAATGACACTCATATAACTTGCTTTATGCTGATTGACTGCTTGTTTTTGAAATGATAAGTTTCAAGATTCGAATATTTGATGAAGATATTAATCAATCATTTACAGAATTTATCAAAATTTGATTTCTTTTCAATCAAAGATTGTCAATGATTATCTTGTGCTAATCTAAATGAGTTATTAATAAAGACATCATTTCATTCTTATGTTCTTGTATAATGACTGAGATATACAAAGCATGTGTAATAAATATTCGATCGAAGATTTTATTATATGAATGAATCAACTTCAATTTAAACAGTGAAATTGATTGAATATCAAAGTGTTCACATAGCTCTGAAATCAATGAATCATCTATGAACGTCATGTCAGTGACTTCAATGTTTATCAGAGCGAAGAATTGAAATATCTTTTCTAAACTACTCAAGATGATGTTCACAATAAATGATTTGAAATCAAACGAGTTATCAAGCATATTAATGAAGCAAGATATGAGCATGTCACTCTCAATCACTACTTTGACGAAAACAAATCGTTTTTTAAATTCGCTGCAATTTCGTGCATCTGAGCTGACTTGAGACAGTCGTATGCTCTATGTTCTGACTTCTTGCATTTGAAGCAAAGTTTTTTTTTAAACAACTTCTTTCTAACAGAATCAACGTTCGATATTCTGAGTTTCTTTCATGCAAAGATTGAAGCTGAGATTGCAGTAGTGATCATCATCAAGATGTCAGCGATAAAGCAAGTGACTTGAGTCGTTGATGTCTTGAAAGCTGATCGAGCATTCAATTTCGTCAATCGAACGTTGACTTGCATGCAGATATTGATGAATTCGTTCAAATTCATAGTTCATTCATTGATCATGACTCGCTGAAGATCTGAATTAATCTTATGCTGAAAATCATCTAGTAGAGTTTCGTTATTGTACTTTAGTTTTGCACTAAGTTTCTGAAATTTCATTCAAAATTCATGAAAGAAGATCTTGTTTTGATACAACTTCAAGAACTATCATTGAGTTGTATAATGTTGATTGAAATCATCGTACATCTTATTTATGATCAACAGTATCTTTTCTGCTTCAAGAAATGAGTTTGTGATCATGTTTTTCATTCTGAATGCTATGTGTTTGATCATTGTTTCACTGACTCAACTTTTCACATATGCAATCTTCATTTCTTCAACAGAAAAATGATTCTTGTTTATTTTCAGCTTGTTTTGCATTTGAAACAATCAATTATTCACATTCTGTCTTAAATCTTTAAACAAAGACGAGTCAGATAGCTTAATTAATCTCGAGAATCAATCTTTCGAAATTGAAGTGCTTAGTCAACTTGATGTCGCTTCTAGATGATGTATAATCATGTTTTTTTTCTTCATCTCTTTCTGTAAACACATTCAAACAGCATTCAACGTTATCTGCGTAGCTTTCAACTTGATGTTGATCTTGTTGACATTATTTAACATCTGAATCATGTCATTGTGAATCTTGATTTCGATGTCATGCTGTTGACATATGTACTTGATAAAGACAATGAGATCGTCTGCTTCATGAGCATTTATTCAAGCATTCAATTCAGTGCTGATGCTGATCTTGATCATTTTGTGATCAAAAAGCAACGCGTTCGTGTTCTCTTCTTCTGTATTCAATGATGCATTCATGTCTTCTTCTTCTGATGCTGTTCAATTCTGTGATAGAAGTGATTCTCTTCTAACATTTCAAAGTTCATAATGAGCAATGCTCACTGATTCTGATTCTGTGCTTCTAGTCATTGTGTGAATAGAAAATTGCTGATCGAGATTCAACTGAAATTTCTGATTTCAGTTCTAGAACAACGTGTTCATATTCTTCTGTTCTTCTGTTTTAACGACGAGCTCAGTAAAGAGTTAGTCTAAAGCAACATGTTCATGTTCTTCTGTTCTGTTCTAGAAATTTCTTGATTTTTAACGAGTCTTCTGAGCTCGATTTTCAAATTTCAATTCTGATTCAAGTTTGAATGATGTAGCTTGTTTTTATATCATCTACACGTTGATAGCAAGATTGATGAGCTTTGAACTAATGTTATAAGTCTGCATAGAGCGAATCATATGAGTGTATTTTAACTAGAAGTTCAAAGCTAAAGTAGAAAGAAGATGCAACATGACGTGAGTTTTACTCACGAAGGCACGCTAGACCGCTAGCGTGTCAACAACAGCTCTACTCACAGCTCTATACTAGTTTATGTTAGGCTAATCAGACTAATCAGGAGTAACAGAGATGCATGCTCGCAACATTCATGACTTGATATCAAACTTTCTACTAATTTTTCTGCTGAGCTTTCTACTGAGCTTTCTACTGATCTTTCGATCGAGCTTTCTACTGATCTTTCTACTAATCTTTCGATCAAGCTTTCTACTGATCTTTTTACTGATCTTTCTACTGATCTTTCTACTAACCTTTCTACTGACCTTTCTACTGATCTTTCTACTGACCTTTCTACTAACCTTTCTACTACTGAGCTTTCTACTGAGCTTTTCATCGAGCTTTCGACTGAGCTTTCTACTGAGCTTTCTACTGAGCTATCGACTGAGCTTTCTACTGAGCTTCTCATCGAGCTTTCGACTGAGCTTTCGACTGAGCTTTCTACTGAGCTATCGACTGAGCTTTCTACTGAGCTTCCCATCGAGCTTTTCACTGACCTTTCGACTGAGCTTTCTACTGAGCTTTCTACTGACCTTTCGACCGACCTTTCGACTGACCATTCTACTGACCACTCTACTCACCACCCTACTCGTCATTCTACTCGCCATTCTACTCGTCATCCTACTCGCCATTCTACTCACCATCCTACTCGCCACCCTACATGCTCATCATCTACTCGCTCACCTACTCGCTATCTACTCGCCCACTCAAATTCCCTACCAAACGCTCTATCAAACTTTCTATCAAACGCTCTATCAAACTCTCTACCAAACGCTCTATCAAACGCTCTATCAAATTCCCTACCAAACGCCCTATCAAACGCCCTACCAAACGCTCTATCAAACGCCCTATCAAACTTTCTACCAAACGCTCTATCAAACGCTCTATCAAATTCCCTACCAAACGCCCTATCAAACGCCCTACCAAACGCTCTATCAAACGCCCTATCAAACTCTCTACCAAACGCTCTACCAAATTCCCTACCAAACTTCCTATCAAATTCCCTATCAGACTTTCAATCAAACGCTCTATCAAACTTTCTACCAAATTCCCTACCGAACTCTCTACCAAACGCTCTATCAAACTCTCTATCAAACTGAGCTTTCTACTGAGCTTTCTACTGAGCTATCGACTGAGCTACCGACTGAGCTTTCTACTGAGCTTTCTACTGAGCTATCTACTGATCTTTCTACTGACCTTTCTACTGACCTTTCTACTGACCTTCCGATCGAGCTTTCTACTGACCTATCTACTGACCTTTCTATCGACCTTCCGACTGACCACCCTACTGACCACCCTACTGACCACCCTACTGACCACCCTACTCGTCACCCTACTCACCACTCTACTCATCATTCTACTCACCATTCAAGAATCAAATTTGTTTTCTATCGAGCATCAAATATGACTCTATCGAACAGCCTTCATGATTTCTACATGACTCCCTACATGGCTTCCTACATGACTCTCTACATGACTTTCTACATGGCTCCCTACCAAGCTTCGAATTGCTTCGCAATCAAGAATCAAATTTGATCCCTATCGAGCATCAAATATGAGCCTTACCGTACACCCTACGTGACTCCCTATCGAACATTCTACATGACTCCCTATCGAACATTCTACATGGCTTTCTACCGAACATTCTACATGACTCCCTATCGAACAGCCTCCATGGTTCCTTTCATGGCTCCCTTCATGACTCCCTACCTCATTAGTTTACCCATTAACTTCCTCATTAACTTCCCCGTTGACTTCCCCATTGACTTTCCCAGCGCATATATTAAATTGTGTAAATAGCTATTATTTAGTTAGTCAAATTAATTAGTAATTAACCTATTATACGATCGCAATAACCAATAAGTTCTGAGTCAGCAATAGCTGAAAACTGCGTTGCTTTCCATTGGTAACAGACTTGCTCGGGCAGTCAACGAACCTAGTTGATTTAATCTTTCGATTCCGGGACAAGTACTCGTACCGTGTTCAAGGTACTCGGTACGGAATACGTATAGAATACCTACGTCAAGGCGTCACGCTGATGATAATACAGTCAATGGTTCAAGGAACGTTCTCGTAGCACCTTCTTTTGGATTAAGGAAAGGACTTATGCCCGTGGCTGGGAATGATTTCAGGTCAAAGAGGAAGAAGAGGGATCTTGGCTATTTACGGATTAGTAAGGTACCGATGGGGAAAGAGAGTTGGTTACAAAG
>JAABUH010000062.1_pt1 | contig 155130 bp, 201 predicted proteins | sample 5559121 | NCBI WGS metagenome assembly JAABUH01 (sample SAMN10711871, study PRJNA513364) | rock metagenome | isolation source: Antarctica rocks | place: Antarctica: Victoria Land, Battleship Promontory nord | collected 2015-12-28
CCTCCTCCAGGACACACGCTTCAATCCTTGGTTCCAAGACTGTATGGGCGCTATGGACGGTACTTTCATTCCCGTCAATATTGGGCCTGAACACCATCCCCGTTACCGAACTAGGAAGAAGACCCTGATTATGATCGTCCTGGCATGCTGTACGTTTGATCTCCGCTTCTGCTGTGTGCTTGCAGGCTGGGAAGGCTCGGCTACCGATGTTCATGTGTATCAAAAAGCTTTATCGACCGATCTCAAGATCCCGCACGGTCCGTGCTTCCTGGCGGATGCTGGTTACGTCCCTACAGCTGCTACCTTGACGTCATATCGAGGAGTTCGCTATCATCTAAAGGAATGGGGACGCTCGGGACAGAAGTAAGCAAGCAAATCTGCTCAAACCAGACTGACTAGTTTTCCAGACCGAAGGATGATGCATACGAGCTATTCAACCTCGGCATTGATCTGCAAGGAACGTCATCGACGCATGTTCGGCATCATCAAGCTACGGTTCAAGATCCTAGAGCGAGGTTGCAATTCTCCAAGCTGCCGTTGTTCTGGCCTTATGCGCTCTGCACAACTCGATCCGCGAGTATGATTCTACCGATCTGGTTGTCTCAGACCCATACCCAAGCGACTATCGGATATCGAGGGGCCCGCTTGCTCCAGAGTGCTATGTGCAACATGCGGGCGATCCCGGCGAATTGACTGCATAGACTACCCGAGGAAAGGGAAGCAATGATTGCGAAGTGTGAGAGTATGGCTCAGGAGATGTGGGACAGTCATTGCGTGCTTACACTACGCCATAGCTGGGTATAAACTGAAGGAATGCATTATTTAGCCAAATACGATGGGGACCGCCGCACTGCGCACAGACCTCCTGCCACGCCCCGCACCGACATCCTTGCCGACACCACCCCGTACGCAGATCGGCTTTTCAGCTCCCAGTTGCCCATGCCCTCATTACCCGGGTCCCCAAAGGCGAATTCCTGAAGGCCAGACATGTCTCTACCTTGTCCCGATCATGCGTGAACTGTATGAATAGGGCAACCTTCTCATCATCGAGGATTTCTGAATTCTCATCGACCAAGGCAATTGCCTTTTGTCGTCGGACGATCCGAGGTGATTCAGGTGCGGTGGGCGCTACGGAGGCCGCTGCCAGGTCGTTACTGTCTCGGAGGACGCCAGCAAGCAGCATCAGGCTGTCCTGAGTCGTACCGCGCTGCCTTCGAGGTGCGGTCGATGAGTTTCGACTCGTTTGGGCTTGTGAGCTTGGTGGCGTGCGTGGTGTGCCCGGATGGTCATCAGAGTAGCTCTGTATAGCGTGAAGTGGTTAACAAGCATCATCAAATACTGATTGACGGACTCTACTAACTCTTTGGGGATCTTGAGACAACTCAGTACCTTCATCCTCAATGTCACCTATGTTTTCGTCTTCCTCGTCCAATAACTCGATTCCGCCATATGAACGACGCATCTTGGCGGGTGCGAGATTGCCAGGAAGGATGACGTTGGCCCCTGTAGGCCTTGTACCTTCGAAGATCTCCTTATAGAGCTGGTAATTCTCCCAAGCGCGGTTCCTCCAAGTCTTCGCTGATGGATGGGACTATTCTTAGCTGTCAGCCCTTGTATCTCTTTCCTCAGAGCTGGTACCGGTCTCTAAGCCTGGGATATATCAGAGGGGATACCCTTAACATATCCCAAAGACGGCGACTCAATCCAATCATGGGATCCCATGCTATGAATTTTCGTAGCACCCCCCGCCTCCCCAGCTTGAATTGTGCCTACCTCGATGTACCTGTCCCAGACCCAATCCTCGGCCACCACACAATTGAGGTCTGCGTCCCACCCAAAGCCTGAACTGTCCTCTCCATTATTGTCTTCCACCAAGACTTCAAGTATGAAAGCCGATCCCGACAGGATTCAGCTATCTTCTTGACACCTCTTTTCGGCCGCTGATTCAAGATTTCAAGGGCGGGCCGGTAGTCTCCTAGTCTGAATGATCCATCCGCATCCCTACCTAGCCTCTAGAGGTATCAGACTCAAGCTCATCCCTCGAGAAGTACACATACCGTCTCAAGCCTTGCAGATGTTCACCCATGATCCGATCGTCCTCGTGCGTCCACGACACAGCAGGTCTCTTCAGAGCTGGCGTCTCGGTTCTGGCTCTACCCATGATGGCAGCTTATACTGGAAATATTGGAGAGATACACAGAATAATCGTGGAGCTACAAGCCTTTTCCGAAGCAGCTCGGAACATTTACGCTCTGAAAAGCTGCATAGCCAGTCCGACGCGTTTTGGCTGCTTTGACATTGCATAGGAAACCTTAATGAAACAGCTCCGATACCCAGACAGCCGGAAACCTTCCCATGGGACAGTATGAGTACTCGAGTATACGAAGGCTCCGACAACTATAGACTAGGGAATATTCGACTGGTTACCAGACAGGCTCTATAAGCTGAAACGAAAGCGCTCAACCTTCTTCGAAAGGAAACCCACTTACATGATCGCGGCATCGAAGGGAGCATATGGAATCGAGACCGAATACGGATGACTTGTGATCATATCTGAACAGCTATCTCGATCGATTGTGGCCGTACTCGAGTACCGTCGATAATAAGCTTTGGCTACCATAATCGGCCATTCCTTCTACGGAAGGGCTTGGGATGTTTCGTTTGGAAAGGCAATGTAAATGGCCCGGCTGCACATCTTGAGGAAGGACTTCCTTTGAATTTTGTTGATGAGTAGCTATGTGATTGAGCAGTTCCTGCGATATCACCATACCATGGGTGTCTGCGACTTGTATCCCATCCACACGACGTGACTACCTCAGATGAAGCGGGACGCGCGATAAAGAGCGTGATCAAACGCGCTCTGGTGCTCAAGAAGCAAGGCGCGTTGGGACGCGCCCGAACATGTCCGGACACACCATATGCTTCTCTTCTTAAATTTAACTAAATGAAAGGCTCATATCTAACTAGGTGAGTGAGAAGAAGTGACATTGTGTCACGTTTCCGCCGCGGCCGCGCCCGCGGAGAAAGGGGGGAAGGGGGAGGGGAGCACACTTGGTCGTTCAAGTAGGTAGATGAAGAGCCTACTGGAGAACGATATATTCGTGTCTTCGCTACCTCCCTACCTTTGAGCGCGACCATCACCTCCCTCTGTAGATACTGCCAGAAATAGAATAGATGTAGAGAGCGCGCACAGAAAGATCATCATATCAAGGCTCTATTTCAATCTATTTTATTTCTTTAGATTGTCCTGTGCCGCGGAATATCCTTACGCGCAGAAGGTCGCGGACATCACCAGGGTGTGACTAAAGACCACCTCCTACAGCTCACAACTCAAACTACCACTACAAATCGGTCAGAGAAACCGTTTGGATCGTCCGTCCACTCTTAGTAAACAAGTGACGGAACTTGATTTCGCCGTTGGTTGAGATGATCATGTCATTCGTATATCGTCTGTCGGCGGATAAGCAGATATCCGTAAGCGAGCTGAGACACAGTGAGAGCCTACGCACGGATTTCAGCCAGTCACCAACGAGATACGAAGCCTCCCAACACTCACGTTCATCTCGTCTCAACCCGTACTGATATTAACTGCAAGCTGCGACTAGGTCGTCCGCCTTGAGCCGCATGCTTACTCTAGTCGAACCTGTCGAACCTTTCCGATGTACTTTCCTTGACCGCCGCTTATAGCTCGTTCTCCAGCGTGCTTTGCACATCCGTAACGGTGAGTTCAGCTGTCATCCGGACTATATGGCTGCTCAGTTATTTGGCCAGTCTGTACACCTTCGCAGTGCTGTAGACTCTGCAATTCTCGAGCGTCTTTCCGACACAGCCTCTGCATTCGCCTCCTGAGCGAGTAAACATTGTGCAAAATATACTTGTTAACGATGTTGGATGTGCAGGGGAAAGGTTTACTGATAAAATTTCAGGACACAAGACATGACTGTGTATTGCGGCGTACGAAAAGCGAGCTCATACACACCACTTATGACTGACCAGGTGGATTACGGCTGTTGCTGAGGACGAAAGCCACCACAAACGCCTCCATCCAGGAGGTCGACGAAGATTATGTCTGATACAGGCCCGTTGACAGGACGCACGAGTCTCACGATATTGCAAACTTGAACGGCGTAGAGTGGGGTTGACTCTGGTCACGAAGTATCCGTCCAGCTCCTGCTAAAATGTCAAAAGCATTTGGTCATCATGAGTCACAGAAGACAGGAGAAGAATCAGTCAAATATTTCCAATATATCCACAGAAGCTAATTTGAGCATAGATTGCACTTCGCCGGTCAGCTATCTAATGTCAACTCCGTGAGGATGTCCATCAACGAGACTGCGTTCTCGCTGCACTCGACGGCATTCGACACCATGTGAAAAGGGTACCTCGAAATTCTGCTCTCACGCCACTACTCCACTGCCTCTTACTCAACCTTGTCTCTGCGAGACAGCCTGCAGAACGTATTTCCGCAGGATCTTCTCGACCTTGGCGTCGTGCTCGTGACCGTTCTCAGTCGTGAAAGGTTTCAAGTCCTTGAGCAATTCGGATTCGAGTTTCTTTCGGACAGCGGAGTCACTTTCGGAACCTGGTCCGGAAAGTTTGTCCTGGGCATGCTGGAGAGCGGCAAGGCTCGCTGAAGAGAGCGCGATGCCTGGTATCCTGTGACTGGTGAATTCCTTTGAAGCCAACGAGGTCATTGCCTCAACAAGCTGTTCATCTTTGTCTTCACAAGCTACCGTGAGCTGATAGATGATTGCATGATACGATGAGGCACTTACCGGTCGATCTCCTACAAAAGACGGAAAATCTTGACGCAGTGGAAGACATGATTGCTGATAGGTAATTGAAATCTTTGTAAGCGATGTGGTGGTTGGTACGATTGTGCGGAGCAGAGAGACCGATAGCTGATTTGTTGTATCTTATTCCAGAGCCTTTGATTCTGCTGGTCCTTTCTGTTCGCGGCAGAAGGGATCTCTCGCTCTGATGAGTCCAGCACGGCAGTTGTGGCACCTGCATGAGTAAGCTGTACGGTGAAAGGGTACGACATCAAAGGATACTATTGTAGGGAGCGATGGATTGCGGGCAAGGGACTTTAGTTACCGCGATTTTCCAGGGATACGCGTGAACAGACGCGTTTCAAGTATGTATCCCTAGAAAGGACGCGTTCCTACGCGCTCAAACATTACTTTCCCGTGAAATGAAATCCACGTCATCCGGGGTGACTGGACGCGTCTAGAAAGGTCAAAAGCACATCTCATCTTCAGCTAAAACAATCTCAATAGAACATCTCATTCAGCTCGTAACCTCCTCTCGATCGATCCTCTCGATCGATCTTCTGGATCGTTTTTCGTAAGTATAAGTACCACGTCACAACCTCCAATGACCTTAGCGAGTTCAAGTCATCCTCAGGTCGCTGCTGACCAAGCACTAGTCAAAGCTATACGAACACGCTCATTACTGCATCGACTGCCTCTTCGACCTGCTATAACCTAGCACGACCAGTCCTCTTCCAGGATGGTGATGTGGATTTTCAAGCGTGATGGCCGGAAGGAGCCTGGTCAATCCCTTCTCATTGATCCCTTAGTCACAGCTGAGATCCTGCAGTGGCTTTCGACAAGGTCACCGCTCGAATTAACAAACTCTCCTACGGACTGGACCCTAACTTCGTCGAGCCTGCTGAGATCACTCAGAAGGTCGTCTCCGGCATACACGCTGGTATAACCACTGTCGAGCTAGACAACCTCGCCGCCGAGACTGCTGCATACCTCACGACAAAGCACCCCGATTATGCTATCCTTGCCGCCCGTATCGCCATTTCCAACCTTCACAAAGAGACGAAGAAGACGTTCTCTACTGTCGTCTCCGATCTCTACCACTGGATCAACCCGAAGACCAGCAAGCACGCACCGATGATCGCCGATGATGTCTACAAGGTCGTCATGGAGAACAAGGACGTGCTCGACTCTGCCATCATCTATAACCGGGACTTCGCATACAACTACTTCGGTTTCAAAACTCTCGAGAGATCGTACCTCCTCCGCATCAACGGAAAGATTGTCGAACGACCTCAGCACATGATCATGCGGGTGGCTTTGGGTATTCATGGTAGTGACATCGAGAATGTGCTTGAGACATACAATCTCATGTCGGAGCGCTACTTCACCCACGCATCGCCTACAGTGAGTTCTGCTGCTATGACTCCACTGACATCCAGCTTTTCAATGCCGGTACACCACATGCACAGATGTCCTCTTGCTTCCTGGTCGCCATGCGTGATGACTCGATCGAGGGTATCTATGAGACCCTCAAGACTTGCGCGCAGATCTCCAAGACTGCCGGTGGTATCGGTCTTCACATCCACAACATCCGTGCCAAGGGATCTTACATCGCCGGCACCAACGGCTATTCGAACGGTATCGTTCCGATGCTTCGAGCTTACGATGCGACTGCCCGATATGTCGATCAGGGTGGCAACAAGCGCCCTGGTGCCTTCGCCATCTACCTCGAACCATGGCACGCCGATGTGTTTGACTTCCTTGACTTGCGGAAGAACCACGGAAAGGAGGAAGTCCGTGCTCGAGACCTCTTCTACGCGCTCTGGATCCCCGATCTTTTTATGAAGCGAGTCGAGTCTGACGGCGATTGGACCCTCATGTGTCCCGCGGAGTGCCCCGGTCTCGCCGATGTCCATTCCGAGCAGTTCGAGAGGCTGTATGAGAGCTACGAGAACGCCGGGAAAGGTCGCAAGACGATTAAGGCCCAGAAGCTCTGGTTTGCCATACTCGAGGCGCAGACCGAGACCGGTACCCCATACATGCTGTACAAGGATGCTGCCAATTCGAAGTCGAACCAGCAGCATCTCGGTACGATCAAGTCTAGCAACCTTTGCACCGAAATCATCGAGTACTCCGCTCCCGACGAAGTCGCCGTTTGCAACCTTGCTTCCCTCGCTCTTCCGGCATTCGTTGACATGGACAAGCGGGTTTACGACTTCAAGAAGTTGCACGAGATCACCAAGGTTGTGACCCAGAACCTTGACACAGTGAGTGTATGCTGGTCTAGACAGAATCTCGCTGACATTTACAGGTGATTACCCGGAACTACTACCCCGTCATCGAAGCCCGAAACAGCAACATGCGTCACCGTCCAGTCGGTCTCGGTGTTCAAGGTCTTGCCGACGCCTTTATGGCACTTCGCATGCCTTTCGACTCGCCGGCGGCTCGTGAGCTGAACATCCAGATATTCGAGACTATATATCACGCCGCTCTCGAATCATCTTGCGAACTCGCCCAGAAGTACGGCAAATACGAATCATACGAGGGGTCACCTATCTCCCAAGGCAAACTTCAGTTCGACCTATGGGGACGTGTACCGACCGATCTCTGGGACTGGACCGAGCTCCGCGCCAGCATCGCTCAGCATGGTGTCCGAAACTCGCTCCTCGTCGCGCCCATGCCGACCGCATCAACCTCACAGATCCTCGGATGGAACGAATGCTTCGAGCCATACACATCGATGCTTTACGCTCGACGAGTGCTCTCAGGCGATTTCCAGGTCGTCTGCCCTTGGCTCCTTCGCGACTTGATCAATCTCGGTCTTTGGGACGATGACATGAAGAACCTCATCATTGCCGCAGGCGGCTCGATCCAAAACATCCCCTCCATCCCGGCCGAGCTGAAGTCTATCTACAAAACTGTGTGGGAGATCTCTCAGAAAGCCGTCATAGACTTGTCGGCCGACCGAGGCGCTTTCATCGATCAGTCTCAATCGCTCAACATCCACCTTGCCAATCCTTCCTTCTCTCAGCTTACCTCAATGCACTTCTACGGCTGGAAGCGAGGATTGAAGACCGGCTCTTACTATCTCCGTACCAAGCCTAGCGCACAGGCCATTCAATTCACTATCGATGCTTCGACCTTAAAACAGGCCAAGACAAACGCCGCTGTTGCGAAGGCGTCTCTACCCGCATCCGCCGCCACTTCCGCTCCTTCGACCGAGACCCTGATCGCTCCTATGAGGAAGGTCGCCATCTCCACCACTGCCACCGCTCCCGTCCCCGACGCTGTCGTCGCTGCATCAACAGCACGGCGGGACGACTCACCGGGACCAAGCGAAGAAGAGGAGATCAGCTATGAGGAGGCAAAACGACGCGCGGAGGAACGAGCGGAGGCAGCGTTGCAGTGCAGTATCGATAACAAGGACGCTTGTGTTATGTGCTCCGGATAGGCGGTGGGGTTATAGATTTGGGTCTTGTTGTATCTAGCATTTTGTTTTGCTCGTCATGGATCTCATGCCTCTCTAATCCAGGAAAAGGGGTCATCATTACGAGCGAAGGTGGAGGTCGATCGGAACGCGTTGAGACTCTAGTGGATGCTCTTGGCAAATATTTCGCTCATTCTCGCAGGTTGAAAGACTCGCTGTCTTCTCTTTTGACTTTACTCCAAAACCAGGTCGGAGAAAGGAGTTCAGTCGTCGAAGTCGAGGAAAGCCCATGACACGCCGGTGACCATGTCGACCGAGCACCTCCTCGGAGATGTAGGCCTCATCCTCGACGCTCTCGTGGGCACAGCTGGAAAGCCGAGACAAGAGTGAGCGATCACTGATGGCCAAGGTATCTTTGTATGAATACTGACGCAGATATGAACAGAGCCGAAACCCATTTGTGCCGTCTGACGCTCGAACAGCCAGCCGAAGTACTCCTCGTCCTCGCTCAAGTAGGCTCTCTCGGTGTAGGCGGCTTCCAGCTAGATGTAACCTTTCTCCAGTTGTCTTAACTATCAATCAGCTGACGCATAACACCTCGTAGCACCGCTTCCTCACCCTCATCCTGCTACAACGTCTAGCATTCCGACCCTTACCTGGCCTCTTCCTCAACCCCCAATCCCGGCATGCGACCGCTCCCTTCGACGTCATTGCCGAACGAACGAGAGGACGGATCGAGACTGTCCTAGTCGCTGGATTGAGGGATGAGATGAACATCCGTATGAGGAAAGGGTTGGGCAACTGTGCGGCGAGTTGGGCACATGATAGTGCTCTCAGACAACGTTCGTCCCTGTTCCCATGACTTGAAAACCAGACATGACTGATGGAGGAGGAATGTAGGACCTTTCATGGCTCTCCCACCTGTCCTGCTGGAGCTCACCGCTTCTTCCCACCCTTTCCATCGATTTACGCCATTCCAATTACTGAATATGGCACCGACATTACTCGTTGACAGCGTGAGCGAACCGATACCTATCCAACAGCTCGCCCAGTTGCTACTGGCGGGCCTGAACGATCCGAGTGTGGATGTGAGGGTTGAAGCGATGAAGGCTATGCGAAGTATCATCCTTGAGGGTATCACGGGTAAGGAGAGGGAACAAGTCGGGTCACAGCTCGTTCTCGAGGCTTTCAAGGTCGGTCCCGCCACTGGCTCGTCTCAGACAAGCTGATGAACACAGACACTACCGAGATTACCAGGAGATCTACTCTCTCATGCTCTCATCCCACTAGTCGATATAGCTTCGCTTCATCCGAACCTCTTCATGCCCATTCTCGACGATACATTACCATACCTCCTCTCCCTCCTCTCACCGCCGTCTGCCGGTCTACCTGCTCATCCTTTCTCCCCTTATCCGCCTACGACTATGACGTACACCGACTGGGAAGAAGTAGCCAACCCAGCGACGGAGATTATCCTCTCACTCGCTGAGCATCGCAAAGCTCAGATCACGTCTTGGGAAGATGGGCGGGTCGGGAAGGAGCTGATTGGTCTGCTGATAGGAAGGTTGGTAGTGGGTCTCGAAGATCAGGGGGTAGAATGTAAGGAATGGCTTGAAGCGACGAATGTTTGTCACATTTCAAGGGGTGGGACTGATACTGATGGAGTGTCAAGCTGGATGAGGAAGATGAGAATTATCCTGCTTTCCCTGAGGAAGCTCTCGATCGGCTGGCGATAGCGATAGGTAAGATTCTGTATGTCCTATCAGTGTGAGGTTGACTAGACATAGGGGGGGAGACGCTACTGCCTTCTTTATCGGAACATCTGCAAGGGCTGCTCAGGTCACCGGACTGGCGATGTCGATACAGTGCTCTGATTGCGATCGGTAGCGTGGCCGAGGGTTGCTTTGAGGTGAAGCAGCGGTATTGTCGCTGAGTGAGCTGATGCAGGATAGGAAGTCAAGCCACGAATACGAGACGTCCTTACGTGAGTCTGCCATGCTGTCTTGTTAAGACTCACAAATTCTTCCTGGACAGGCTCATCTCCCCAACCGCGAAAGACCGACATCCTCGAGTCCGGTATGCAATGCTGCAATGCCTTGGTCAGCTATGTACGGACTGTCAAGTGTGTTCTCCCATGCCCCGTCATCGTGGCCGATCGGCTAAGTGTATGTTAGGGTATCATGCAATCGGACCTGTCGAATGAAACTATACAACTCTGCCTTAATCTCTTGCCCGACCCCGTCGCTAGGTGGATTTCCTTCCGTTCTTCCGTCGTCAGATTTGGTGACCACACGGATAACCCAACGCAGGGTCCGGGCGCATTCCGCAGCTTGTGTGACGAACTATATGCAGGATGCCGAGTGGGAGAACTATTCCGGCTATAAGGGGCTTCTGAAGGAAGAGCTATTGAACGCATTCCATTCTGGACCACTGTACGTCCAAGAACAGGTCATTGCGACATGGTGTGAGTAGTTGAGCCTAATGAAAGGCGGATGGTTGACTATGACCAGCGAACGTCGCTACATCGTCGAAACAAACTTTCATTTTCGATTATCGTGAGCTAGTCTCGTGACCGAACATGAAAGCTGACACCCGCTAGATGAGATCATGGCTCTCCTTTTCCATATCTTGGAGGCTCCTCCGAACGAAAAGTATCGTAAGCTTGTCGGGCGAAGTATGGAGTGCGCTTCAATGGTTGGTAGGTCTTTCAATCTCGATGTCCAGTCCATGCAGCTGAAAAGGCGCGAAGGACTTGCAGTCGGAAAACCGGTTTGTATGAATCTCTTGCTGCCTGTATCCGTTCACCTAGTTCTGCAGACTTTCGCTCCGAATGCAGTGCGATTGGCGCGGATCTTGATCGGTGTTCAAAACAACATCATTTCGAGTGACGATCCTCGTAACAGCTATTTGATGGAGGGTGAGTCGAATGCATAATTTATTGGCTAAATCCGCAGCTTGGACCAACCTTTGCCGTGTGCTCGGAGAAGACTTCACTCCATTCCTCAGCCATGTCATACCGCCTCTACTCAAGGCCGCAGCGTACAGCCCCAAGCAGACAGAAGCGAGTACGTCACAGTGGCTTGGGACACGAAAATGTTAGTGATCCAGCGAGCAGTTGTCAGCATGACCGACGAGGACCAACCCGATGCGCGGGAAACGATCACCACCAATACCGCCGAGATGGACGAGAAAGTCCTTGCATTCGAGAACCTTACCGTCTACGCGTTCACTATGCGCGCAGCATTCGAGCCGTGGTTGATGCCATGTATGGAGCTGAGTATGGAAGCTTTGTCTTTCCGGTACTCTGAGGATGTACGAGAGGTGAGCAGTAACTAGGATAGTTGAGTTTAAGTTGATGCGGGAGATTAGGCGACTGCGTTGTACGTGTAACCTCACAAAGGAAGCTAGGCTGCTAACAGAGGGGCAGCCTTGTCCCTGCTTTGCTACAAGTTGCGAAAGAAGCTAGATCATGGACCGCCAATCCGAGCGGTCTTGAGCAGGTCTTCTCGACTCTTATCGACGCCATGGTCAAAGAGGTCGACTTTGGCTTCCTCGCCTTGCTGTGTGTCACCCGTCCTCGGTCTCTTGGTATCAGCTTATTGCCTCAGGTACAAGTCATTCACTGATTCCCTCCATGTCATCTCCACTCCCCTCCCACCGGAACTTAACTCTCGCTTAATGAGCGCGACCGATGCTCATCTGATAGACCTCCATGGTAGACGAGAGGATCGATCGGTTCAAGCGCCCTACATGGATGAAGGGGATCGGGAGATATACTTCCAAGAACAGAGAGAGGAGGATGCATGTCTGGATCATATGGGGAAGGCAATGGATATGGTGGTCCAAGTCGCTGGGGCGGGAGTGGACAATTACTTGAGGGTTACGGTAGAGGGGACGCTGAAGCGGGTTGCGGCGGTGCGGGTGGAGGGGTTAGATAGTGGGGATGGGGGGTGATTTACCTAGCTGAGAGTGATTGCGTAGAGTGTGGAGCCTGTTTTACCGCACGTGTGAAGATGTATATTATGTGCATGTTGTTGCCGCCATTGGTCCCTCACGGACTGGGGTAGGCAGTCGTGACTCCTGCTGCATGGAGTCCAGAGTATGTCTATTGCATATGTGAGGTTGTATATTGTGCTCATGTTAGATGCTTCCCGAATGCCTGCTTCCTCAGCATCTCAGGTCTCTCGTCGCGTCTTCCCTCCAAGGCTCATATTCCCCCTCCAAGGCTAATATCCACAACCTCCGAAATGACCATCATTCCTCATCCTCTGCTCATGCCGGTAAAAGCTTTCTCGCCTCGAGATACTCAACTATCTGAGCTACAGCTCCAGTAACATCCACCTCATCCGTCCTAATATGTATCTCTGGCCGTTCAGGAGCCTCATAAGGCGCAGAGATACCTGTGAAATCTAAATGGATACCGTCATCTCAGCGACTGGTACTTTGGCCTCATCGTTTGAGTTCGAAGGCATCTCTTACACACCTTTAATCTCCCCTGCCCTTGCTTTTTTGTACAAACCCTTCGGATCTCTCCCTTCCACCACACCAAGAGGAGCATCCACGAAGACTTCGATAAACGGAATGAGAGGATCGTGCGTCTCATGTAATGAACGAGCGAGTTGTCTGTCTGAGATGTAGGGTGAGATGAAGGCTGTTATGGTGATGGAGCAAGAGAGGGAAAGTAGGAGGGAGACTTCTCCTATTCTTCGGATCTGTGGGATAGGACGAGCGTGAGCTTGAATCCAACCGACTCTTGGGGACTGTTTGGCGGAGGATCGTTGTCTGATCGGGTGGGTGGAGGAGAGAGGGGGTTGGATGAAACATACGTTCTCGACTCTACTTGCTTGGTCGAAACCTAGGTCCTACGGCACTACGTCAGCTACCAGCTGACAATCGGAAGATAAGATTGCACACCTTATTCAGTCCGAAACGGATATTGTCCCCATCCAATCGATAGGCATATAAACCTTTGTGAAGAAGATGTTGCTCGAGTGCAGTAGCTATCGTCGACTAATCATACAGCTCTACAATCAGTCCTTTCACCACCACCAAGAGCTCAGAGCTATGGAGTGGGGAGAAGGAGGAATCAGACACACCTTCCCACTTGCACTGAGCCCCGTGAGCCAGATAGTAGCCCCTTGTTGCCGAAGTAAAGTAGCCCGCTCATCTTGCCCGATCGCACCTGTCCAAATGAGCTTTGAGCAAAAGCGTCGAAGCTCAGCGTCGTAGTATCAAGCCTCACCTGGGTGGAAGGTGATGTTGGTAGCCATCTGTACCAATCTTTCCCGGTGCAGTAATAGATCTCACTCAGATTGGAGTACCAAGACGAGCACAGCTCACTCACATGGAGCAACGAAATTTCGCTTCAAAGCGGAAAAACAGTCACGCCATAGCTAGCAACCTGCTTCCCAATTTTATATTATCGTCCAAGCAGCCAATCTACTATTGGATCTGTCCAACCGGATGATGTGTGAAACCCAGTTCTTCGCCTGAGCCGCAGTAGGACAGGAAAGATTTGATCACTCGGAGCGATCGGCCATGAATGATATCCCACATCTCATCGCCTAGATCTATGGCACACCCTCGCTCTCTCTTGTTTCACGGGACTAAGAATGAAACCCAATTCCTCCCCCACTCATGTTCCCGCTCGAATAAGTCCTGAGATATAACTTTCAGCTCCAACTGAACCGCCTGATATTCTGCGGCGGTTACAACTCACTTATTTCCCCCAGACCAAGGTCTCGGCGCCGGGAACATCCCTTTCATCGGGAAGGTCCATGTCCCCACCACAGCAGGCGGTTCCGGGATCTCCTCATCTGTATGACCATTCGCATATCCATCTGCCGAGCTCTCGTTCGAATACGTAGTGACCAAGGGTAAAGCAGCAGCTGGTCTCAGACCTGGCGGCAGTGGGGGAGGAGCGAAACTCGTTCCTGCTGGTTTGGGGACGACCCTTTCTGGCGTCGGGAGCGCTGGTGCTAGACGTGAAGCGGGAGCTGGAGATGGCGGTGCTGGCGGAGGAGGAGGTATCGAACGTGCTGGACTATTTCCAAGTGGGGATGGGACAGAAGGATTGCTGGGAGCGCGAGGTCGTCCGATATCCGCAACGGCTCTGGCAGCAGGACTTAATGAACTTGGCAGAGGAGGCGCTAAATCTTCTTCGTCATCGTCCGGTACAGGTCGAGGTGGGGGTGGTACACGAGCTGGTGGCAATCGTCTGGACCCAGCGGAAGGAGGTGTAGGAACGGGAGGTGCAGCAGGAGTAGCAGGGCTACCAGAAGGTCGTCGAGGTGGACTGGGCGCGGCTAGGTGTGAACCCAATGTTCCCGGTTTTGCGAGCGGGGGCAAACCTCTTGTTGAAGAGGATGATGGTGTACGAGAGGGAAGTGCCGGGGGTCCAGTGGGTCGAGGAGGAGGGGGAGGAGCACGCTATTGACATTTAGCTGGAAGATCAAAAGCAAGCCAGACTCACCAAATCGGACGATCTTGGCGGAGGAGGCGGAGGAGGCGGTATATGCCGAGCCGGAATACCGCCAGATCCGCCGACCATACTGGACGCAGACGAAGGTGATCTCCCTGGCAACGGGGGAGGCACTGGACTTCGCGGTGCTCCACTCGGCGGGGGTGGCGGGGGTGGTGGAGCTGGGGGATGGCCACGACTGGGCGGTTGCGGAGGGGCCGGCACATGCCTTGCGGGTGGGGGAGACGGACCGCGCGAAGGAGCTGAAGGAGGGGGAGGGGGCGGTGGAAGTGCGAATGATCGAGTGGGTGTCGGTGGACCTGGCGGAGGTGGAGGCGCACTATAAAGATGGTCAGCTCGGTATGCTTTCCCCTTTCCATGATTCTCACCTTCTCCCATGCGGTGGCGGAGCAGGGGGAGCTGGCGGACCTCTACTAGGCGGTCCACCAGGAGGCGGCGGAGGAGGCGGAGGAGGCGGTGCTACGCTCGATCTAGGTCCTCCGGGAGGTGGTGGAGGTGCTCCAGGCGGTTTCGGTGGACCTCGAGTCTGTGAGGGTACGGGCGGAGCCTTCGTCAAAGAAGGCGTCGAAGGCGTCGCAGCTGCATACTTCAGCCCAGATTAAACAGCGTTGCCTCGGACCTACGACTCGCACCACCACCAGCCTTCTTCAGCCTCGGCATTCCACCTGCAAATAGCCCAGCCAGTTGTTGAGCAGGTCCATCGGATCCAGACATCGGCGCAGTCGGGACAGGTGGTGCTCGTACCCCTCCCCCTCCCCCACCACCACCTCCTCCTCCTCCACCACCACCTCCCGTATCTCTAGATTTGCCCTCAATAATAGGTACAGACTTGTCCACAGTAACGGCCTTCTTCAGACCCCTACCGCCTGGAATCTAGCTTCAGCTACCAATGGACAAGGCAAAGAAATCGGACGTACCTTCAATCTGTTTGAGGAGTGCGGCGTTCATATTGAGGTACCTTCGAAAGGTTCGACCCTCTTGCGACACACGCGAGCTTGTATGACTTGCTACACCGACTGCTACCTCGAGGTTGTTGTCTCGCTCTGCGACAGATGACCAGCTTGCAGCACTCTGTCGGTATGGAGACTAAGAAGCAGACTTGCGATGCATGACGCAGCACACTGCTATCATCAACAAACCCCAGTAACGCCCCGGATAAATAAAGGAAAACGGAAGCAAATCAATGCGATTAAACCGGCACGGCGGCTCTGGCCGGACTTGGGCATTCAGCTGAGAACTGTCGACGTTTACTACCCTTTGTTTTCAAGTCTCCATCCCTTCTCCGAACCGCAAGACTGCCCTTCATCCAAACATCGGCAAGGACAAGGTAGCCTCTGCGGACTGCCAAAATCCGGATCTAGGACTCTCCGGCGGGTTATCCTTTGCCTTGTCAAGATGAATTTCTCCCCATGTAAGTTGATGCTTCACGCTCAGTCTGCACTCGCTTGTAGCGGTAATTGAGCTCCGACTGTAAGGGAGCAAGGCTCGTGAGCTGATGATCTTCTCCGCAGATCAACCACCACCCGATGTCCCATCCACCTCTCCCCCTCCCGAAACTTCAAAGTCGCTGCTAGGCGGACGCGGAAAGGGCAAGACAAAACGACCATGGTTCGCAAGGTCAGTCGATGTTCCTATCTACTACCCTTCAGGCTGGCGTAGCTGTACCGGACATCGGATCGGGCTATTGAGGTATCATGTTGTTCGGACCGACTGACGTCTGTCATAGAGATCCCTCATCTTACGGTAATTCCTACCAATCAGGAGGTGCACTTTCCGACCCAACATCCGTTCCTCAAGCATATACGAATGATCCCGAATCGACGGCTTTCGCTTCGACATCACACTCGAATGGAGGGGTCGATGCGGAACGTGCGAATGCATGGGAGAGCAGGTTTGGCTGGAGAGTTGATTTGATGGCTGCAGCGAGCTATTTGGGAGGACCGGTCACGGGTGTGTGTCCACCTTGTATTCTAACTCCCTGCCGCTGATAAGACTAGCCTTGTTGTTCCTGATCATCGAGACACAGAACGATTACGTTCGGTTTCATGGTAAAGCTCAACCCCTTAGTCTTGCTCCGGTCTAATCTCAATACAGCTTATCAATCCGCCCTCCTCACGACACCGCTTCTCACTTTCCTCCTCCTGATCAACCTCGTCATCCGACTCCCCACATTCCTTCAAACGATATTCATCATCGCTTCGGTGGGAATCACAGTGTACACTGCCTTCCGAGCATGGAAGGATGCGCAGGAGGGATTGGGACGGTTCTGGTTACCTTTCATCGGGGAGATAGCGGAGCGATGGGTTGGGGATGAATGATCTCGTGAGGGTCGTAGAGCTTGGACATTGGGTTAAAGAGATGTAGATCGTCATGAAAGGGTATGAGCTTTGAGAAGTAGCTGGAGTCATACAAGCTTGAGCACGGGCGTACTGAATAATGGACTGCTCTTCCTGTTGATAGCAATCTTTTTACAGATTGCTTCAAGTCGCAAGCTAGTATGCATGGGATGGCTTAGCCATCGTTGGTGAGCTCGGAAGGGAATTTCGTGAAAGAAGCGGAATAACAGGGGCAAAATCCGTAAGTTACCCTTGCACGGCTGCGTAGCACATTTTGGAAGTTCGTCACTCCAGAAGTTCGTCGTGTCGTCTCTGGCTGGGGCGTCTTACGTTCCAATCTGAAGCCACTGGCTAGCCTGGTGAGATGCGCGGTCATCGAAAACCTCTTTGGTGCCAACTCCCCGTGCGTCTACATGGATATCTACGCTTTTCGTTATGGATGGCAGAGCAATCATGTTGTCGGCGGTCGATCGCTACTAAAAAGAGCTGCAGGATATACCCGATCGCGTCTTACATGTTCAGGAAAAGCTGTAGACCTTTGTCGCTGAGTCAAGGTGTCAAGCACTAGATAGAAGCTCGGGGAACACGAGAAAGATAGCCACATCTCCGGGAAACAAGAAGGTAGACTCCCCCCGAATGAGCGATCCCGTAGAGAAAGATCCAAGCGCTCGACCAAGCACGGCCGTGTAGCACATCCGCTACTGGTATCTCGTTGTGAATGTCTCGGAGGACTCCTGGTGACTTGGTCAAAATCTCTGAGGCAACTCATATCTTTTGCTATCTCCTTTTTGCCATTCGGGAGCGATTACGTAAAAATGATACCTCCTTCTCGCGTGGGGTTTCCTGGATCTCCGTACTTTCTTTAGCCCGTCTTTGTTTCACCGAGAATGTCGATTATGCTCCTTCCTGTAACTTCGCTTGCTAACTTCGCTCTTGGGTCGACGAGGGATATCTCAACGAAGATGAGTCTACTTATAACCTGTTCATAGCGGGGTTGTCATTCCCTCGCCCATCGATGTTGTCCTCGTCTTCGAAGGTGCTTCCGATGTGGGTGCGAGGGGGGAGGCCTATTGTGAGCTCGCTCTTCCTAGCAAGACCAACCCATCTCCCTTAAGTTGACATGAAAGTCCAGTCGATTCCTGTCTCACGTAGCCGGCGGTTGACGCTTTCTCCTCTTCCCCTACTCATCCTCCTCCTTCTTGGCCTCGGCTTCCTTCTACGAACATCGCTCCCTTTCTCCCGGAAGCTTCCCTATTCTGGAAGGACAACATCTCCCTTCCTCGTCGATAAATCACTCTTCCTCCCACCTTCACTACTTCCTGCACGACCTGCCTATCTCCCCGAACCGCTCCCACCAAAGAAAAGGGGGATGGTGGTACCGGACTCATTACATTACGTTTACGGTCTGAAACCGGTCGCGGAAGGGGAGCATGGGGAGGAATTACCGTACTATGCGTACTTGGCAATGCGGTCGGCTATGCTCAACCTTCAACCCGCTAAGATCTACTTGTCCGTCTGCTTTGGCGCGAACATTCCACAGTATGCTGAAGACTTTGCAGCCATTATCAACACCTTCCTACCGGACCTTGGTGGGATCGCCTACTCCCTCACTTAACACTCATCAGGACCGTTGTCCCCGACTCGTACCTCGGTCGACCTATCTCACACTTTGCACATAAAGCGGATATCCTCCGGTTATTAGCGATGAAGCATTCCGGAGGGATATACCTTGACATCGACATGTTTGTGTAAGCCTTCGCAACTCCTGAATGGTACGGAAAGCAAGGTGATGGACCAACAGGATCAAACCTTTCGATGACCTGCTATACTTCCCGACAACGCTGAGTATGGAAGCTTCGCCTGATTCCCGGCGGACAGAGCTTGATCCAGAGGGACTGTGTGTAAGTTCCATGTGCCGCTATCAGCGCCGTGTTTCGCGCTGACAGCGGAACTTGTGACTTCGTAGAATGCAGTGATCATCTCCGCCCCAAACTCTCCCTTCATCGATCGTTGGCTTGCATCGTACGAGTCGTTCGACGAGGGTATCTGGGCACATCACAGCGTTGTTGTACCCTGGGTTCGTGTATCCTAACCCAGCTGCAAATATACTGATGATTCATCTTGTTACGTAGGAGCTAGCGAGATCACATCCAAACGAGATCCAGGTACTCTCATCTCGAGCGTTCTTTTGGCCGATGTGGCATGGCGAGGAGATCCAGTACACACATGAGAATGATAACTATGACTTCCGGGGTACAGGCCAGTACGCGTAAGTTTGACCTTGGGTGCCGCTTGTACCGAGAGCTTATGCATCACAAGGTATCACGCATGGGAGAGTCTAGCGATGCGGTATCTTGGGAACCTGTCACCTAAGTCAATAAGAGAGGAGGATAATAGCTTCAATCGACTGGTGAGGCCATTCATCGGGCCGAGGGACGATGAGGTATGGCGGGAGTGGAGGGGTACAGGCTAGTCAAACTATGCAATCATCTCGGAGGCATCCTGTCGCGACCGCGAGAACATATGAGTTCCTTCTCCAGAGTGCTGAGTGAGGATTGCCGATCCGAGACTCTCTTTCAATCGCCAGAAAGTCCGGAGCATGCTGTGCTGATTGCATCGGGCCTCTCAATTTCATCTACACCAATCGCCTTGATCCCCCTGTTGCAGCTCGCCTCCACTCGTCATCCTCGTCCGCCCGAGGTAATTCCTGCTCAATCACCATGATCGGCCTCAGATCGATCTCCTCCGGCTCAAGATCCATCGCCTCCTCAATCGTTCGCGCGATCTCTTCCCTCGTGCTATCCTCTAGCATAAGAGGGGGACGACTACTCTCCACCATCGCCCTGGCCGTCCCACCCCCACTCGTCTTCGCTCCCATAGCATTATCCCTAGAACCTGCCATTCCATCCCCTTCCTCCTTCTTCGATTCCCTCAATCTGCCAAGAGCGACTTCAGCTTCCCGTATCAACCGCTTCGTATCGTCACCCTCATTGAGTTGCCGCAATAGATCACCCAAACCCTTCGCTTCCCGTCGGACGACTTCGCTCTCCCTCTTTAACCTCGCTTCATCCCATCCCATCTGCTTCCCCTCCCAATCCCTTCCTATCTGATCTCTCCAGTTCGATCCGCCTAAGGCTGCTGAGACTTCGTCCTTGATTAAACGAGGTGTCCCAACTCCGCGATAACCAAAGACAGTGTAGATCTGGACGAGAGATGCGCCAGCTCGTGCAAAAGCCACGGCGTCGGAACCGGTCGTTATTCCGCCACAACCTATGATGGGGATGGAAGGGGGAAGTAGAGGCCGAAGGGTTCGTAGTGCGTGTAAGGCGTACGGGAAGAGTGGTCTACCAGATAGTCCGCCAAGCTGGGTCTTATTACCTGTATGACGTGAGCTTGGGAGTAGGATTATGATTGAAGACGACGTACTAGATTTCAAGCCGAGCCCTTCTCTCCGAACCGTAGTATTGCTGACAATGACACCTTCCATCCCACTACCTCTCACAGCAGACGCCACATCCCCCAACTCCTCCTCACTGAGATCGCATGCGACCTTCACAGCGATCTTCGGTAATCCCGTCCCTCCCGCTATCCGATTCCTCTCCACAACGACCTCATTCAACAATTTCTCCAATAATTCTCTTCCTTGAAGCGCTCGTAGGCCAGGTGTATTGGGGCTTGAAACGTTGATGACCACTACATCTGCGTATGGACCAAGGATTCGTACACCCCGGATGTAATCTTCGTTTGAATCCGATGGAGAGGATTTGCTTTTCCCTAAATTGACAGCTAGGATATGTCCAGGTCTCAACGATCTCGGTAAGGAAGGTGGTGGGGGTGGATCGAGTGGGAGTGGTGAAGGGAATAAGGAAGGGTTTGAACGTGAAAACTCGACGAGACGGGTACGTAATCGACCGAGAGTGTATCCATGACCTAAAGAATTGAAGCCGTATCGATTGATCGCTGCGGAATCTTCTTCCAGTCGGAAGAAACGGGGTTTGGGATTACCTGGCTGAGGAAGGTGGTAGATTAGCAGAGGTAGATGGACTGAGTAAAGCGGGGGAAGAATGGGCGACTAACCTGCGGTTCAGGTGTGATACTACCAATCTCGACGTAACCGAAACCAAGGTCGAACAGACCATCAATAGCTTGTCCATCTTTATCAAATCCAGCTCCAATCCCAATAGGGTTGTTCAATTTCATCCCGAACAACTACCACCTGCCTGTCAGCTTACCCAATTCTCAATGCTACTGCAAAGGTAGAGTGGACTTACCTCAGTTGAAAGTTTCTCCCCATCAAGACCCATATCCCGCGGTCTGGCCCATCGACTCAACCCAAGTAATCGAATAGCTAATCGATGTCCCGTCTCGGGATCTGCTATGAGTCGTATGAGAGGCATCGCTATGTGCTCGTGCATGATGGATCGGGTGTCGTAGTAATATGCAACAAATATGACGCCTGTGCCGAGAAGGAGGGTTGTTGAGAGGAATCGACGGGGATAGGAGGGCGAGGTCGAGGCATGGCGGTGATGGGGGAAGACTTGAGGTCGGCCCCATCGACCATGAGGTGGTATGAGGAATTGATGGGAGAGGGTCGTGGGGAAGCTTCGACTCATCGTGAGCCTGACGCTGTGGGCTTGAAGGGGAATACGGCTAGGAAAGTCTCGCCCAAAAGAATTCGCTTTTGCGGAAGCCTGAAAAAGACTTTCCGTGGGAAGGATATCTTCCTTACGTAACGAAGACGGGAAGATGCTTCTCCCCGTACACCCCGCATGTTTTAGTTAGCAAAGACGAGGTTGCCCGAGCCTTTTGCTTTGAGGAGAGAATCAGTAGTATCAATCAATTTCAAAGAAAATCTCGCAGAAACGGAATCTCCAAATTCCGTAACAAAGTTCCCTTCCAGATGATGCATCATGATGGGAGATTTTATTATGCTATGAGCTATCATCCAGATCAGACAACGATCGGTACTTTTGGGGAAGATACAGTAGCACGGAAGACAAGAAGGGATGAATGACGGAATGCAAAGTTAGCCCAGCAAATCTCAAAGCAGACCAAGCATCTTCGTCACAATCCGCTGAGACCCTCTAGTCCGAATCAAAATCGCCACCCCAACACCCCTTTCTTCGCAAGCTCGTCCGTGAACCTCGTCGCATCCATTCATGATACGTTCTTGTCTCGAACCAGTGTCATGACGCGCAAGACCGAAGCCACCTTTTCTTGCCAACTCCGTAAATATCCTTTGATCGATCTCCGAGTGCGCGCAGAGAGTGAGAGAGCCAGCGAGTCAAGGTATAAGAGATCTGCCAGCCTCTCGAACTCCCTCTTGATCAGTACTTTCAACTCGACCGTCAATAACTCTCATCCGAGTCATCGAGAGAGTCTTTTCGGTACAGTCACCGATTAAGCAAAGAACAAGCCCTCTTTTCAGCACATCCCACCATGCCATCCGTCATGCTCGTCCGTGAAGGCCAAACCGATCTCTCCCGTAAGTCCTCCTCACATCAAGCCAACATGACAAGCGCTGACCCCCTCCCAGCCTTCCGCGCACCGGACCTCGAGCAAGCCCGAGTCCAATGGCTCCACGAACTTTCTCGCCGAATGGCGCTCCTCCAATCCGCTCGTTGCCACTCTCCCGACGAACTCGAATACGGTGGCGCAGCAGCTCTCAGTCACAATGTCAACCCTCTTGAAGAAGGTGTTGACGAGGCGAGGCGGATGGTCTGCGCTTTGAGTGGAGAGATGAGGAGGAGGAGTGACGGGGAGTTACCGAAGTGGCTTGACCCGGTGCCAAATATCGCGGTTGTTGGAAGAACCAACTCGGCTGGCGTGTAGTGTGCCATGCATGTCGTCAATGTTGCACTAGTAGTATGTCCCCTTTCCTGCGTACGCCTCTTCGGCTTCGGTCTGCTCGCCGTCATGGAGTACCGGCCCAAACTTGGCAGCAGGAGGCTTGAACGGTTTCGCTCCAAAGATCGGTCGTCCAGACGGCAGCGTAAGAGAAGACACCGGTGGAATAGGCTGGAACGATACCTACCTCGCCCTCAGCATCATCATACGTCATGTTGCAGCTCAGACCCACCGTATCGTTCATCTTCGTATAAGCCCTCAACCAAGCACCAACATCCTCCAACTCCCTCTCGACCCTGCCTTTCCTACTCCTTCTCTCCTCCTTCTTCCTCTCATTAGCCCTTCCCACACCTAAGCCCTTCATCTTCTCCCTCACTGCGCTATCTTCGAGTTCTGCAAGCTTGATTTTCGCCTCTTTCATCCATGCGATCGCTTCCCCAACTTTCGCTCCTTTCCCATTCTCCCCTGCGTCCACTCCTAACCATTTGTGCGCCAGGGCCGAAGCGAGGAGAGATTCTTTCCGGAGGTAACGTTTGAGGGACGGTGTGATGTCGCCTTCAAGGCGGTCAGCCTCATCTCGGTCGGATGTGAAAAGTTTCTTTGAGCTCGGTTCGGTTCCATGGACTTTGAACGAGGCTCGAGCGGAGGTGTATAAGCTCGAAATATGGAGGTACAACTTGGCTAGGAGGGCGGGAGAAGGGTGCAAATGAGGGAGTGGTGGACCGGGTGGAGCGAAAAGGGTATGTGAAAGCACGGGAAGGAGGAGTTTCCGGATCGCTGTGATATGTGCATCTGCGAGGAGAGTCCTGCTGAGATCAACGAGAGGATCCGCATTCTAGCTTTTCATGCCTGACTCATCTAGCATTAACGTGCATGACTCACAGTGAAAGACCACTGAAAGCTTCTGCACTCGCCTCAACAGGCCACTTATTCTTCCCAACTCTCCCTCCCGAACCCGCTCTTACCGGCTCCACGACGGGAATCACATTCTCCGCAGCCCGATCTGCTATCCCAGCAGCCTGACAGAGCAATTCCACAGCTCTAGCCAACCCGACAGTAGTTTTATTCTCGTCCTCAGCCGTGATGTTTGGTCGATTGCCCGGTGAAGGTTCGAAGGCGGGTAAGGAGGAGAGGATTGAGTGAGCGTAGTTCGATAAGGCTAGGATGTAGGTGATGATGACGAAGAGGTTTTCTGAGTGAATACTAAGCATCGGGAGGAGAGGTGGGGACGTTGTGTAAGAGGTCAGGGAGGAGCGCCAGGGGAAAACTATGTCGTGATCAGCCAGTGCGAACGTAGGTATAGATAGAGAGGCGTACCCTGCTCTCCCTTGAACAGCAGCTCGTCGGCGTCGAGACATGCTATGAAGCCTCGTAGATATGGCAGATAGCCTTGTACAGCCTGTTCCTCATGAGCGAGTAGCCGATGCCTCGACTTACATCTACTACTGCAAGAGCGCTTGACCCAGCTTGGTTCTCGGCAACACCTTTCAACGCCAATTGAAGCTTCGTCCTTGCTGAGGTTGCTTCAGCCAGAGCGGTGGTGTAGGATGATGAGGGGTCATGTAGGAGATTCGAGAAGGTAAGAAGCGATGTGGTGGGGAGCGCAAAGAGGAGAGGAGGCATCACATTGGATCACGCAGAGGAAGAAAGGGAACGAGGGATCATCTTGGCATAGTTTGGATCGCTACACAGTTGCAGATGCCAAGATTTCCGACGAGACCTGTGGCATGCGGTGTACGAGACAGGAGCGTTATTTAATGACTTGGACGTGAGCGTTGTGAAACGGTGATGCTATGAACGATGGGGACTATGCGCTATGCTAGTGATTTCTTGCTTGACTTGACCTCATCGCCGTCGACCCTGCTCTGCTCCTCTCCCTTGCCCACCAATCTGCTTCCTAGCATCGTCAAAGCGCCTCACCACCAACTGACACTGGGTGACCGCGCAAAGCTGTCTCGACCGACCCTTCAGCTCAGGATTGAACAGCTGTAGGCCAGCAGCTCTCTCGACCGTCTCCACTACTCTCCTCATCAGCCTAATATGATTAGGAGACTCGACACACCCGGCACGATGAATGTCCTCAAATCGGCCTGATCCGGGATCTCCTTGTTCGGTAAAACGAAAGCACCCATAGCCAACTCCTTGATAGTACTTCGAAACGGCACTGACTGATCGGAAGATGATGGTTTCTGGGGATAGGAGAAGTCTGGTCGAGAAGCAAGGATGACTTTGGCGAAGTGGGTTGGGACGGAGATAGAAGGTGGGGAACCGATGACTTCGTGGACCTGAATAATGGGATCAGTATCACAAGCGTGTACTCAACGTTCTATCGACGTACCACGCGCCACTTCCCGTCAGGATGGAGCGATGGGATGTACAGCGGTACTCTTTGTATCAGCTTGATCTATAGGGATGGACTGACGTAAACACGTAGACGTCCTCAAAGTTCGTCGTCAACCGCCGGCAGAAATCCTCGACGTATGCCCAGTCTAATGTACCGGAGCAATCCGTCTACAGCTGACTATCCTCAGCGGTGAAGAACGTACAATGTCGATTAAAGCCTTCCCCAACTTGAGGAGCTATGTTTGTGAGATAGAACGTCTCGTCCATCGCTTGTTGGGAGATCTTTGCGTCGGCTGCGGGGACCCTACCGCACGTCAGCCACTGACTGAGACTAGAGCATATATCAACTGCGAGTCACAAACATATGACCTCGATCATAACCACTCCTGATATCTAGCCTCGTCAGCGAGGCCTGCTAGAACCAAAGGATGTTGCGAACTCACAGTCCTGTAGCTTCGCTCTGAACATCTCAGGTATCCCTTGATCCTCCATGAACACGCTCTTCGATCGATCTCCCTTGATCACAGGGGCTTGTTGACTATCCGTATCTGCTGCTCGAGCGGATTCGAGGGGGACGGGTGAAGTATTGGGTGAAGATGGGGATGGGGTACGAGCTAGAGAAGTCATGGTGATGTGTTCGGCTGTCTGAAGGGTACATGAACAAGTAGTTGAGCTATCATCCCAAGTGATGAGCATACCCAAGCCGGATGTCGAAGTCTTCTGTCGTATGCTGCAGTATACGCCGTCCGCTTCAACATATCTGGTGTAGGTCCTAACGATCTGCCTCAGTGGAGAAGCTGGTCATCAGACAGACGGTTGAAACTTACCAGGGAAGCCGCCCTGCACTACGACACTACTCCCAGCCGTACTACAGGACCTACAGCATCTCGCCTTGATCCCTCGGGCGGTGATGGTGGGATGGGCAGGTCACTCGGTGTGGGTTTTCGAGGATAAAGGACACCAGCACTGGCACCCAGTGTCAGACCTGCTACGAAGAGTAACGATGGTCCAAGAATTGGCATGACGTGACGGTATAAGCAAGTGAGCTGAACAGTCTAGAGGAAGACCAGGTTCACCTGAAGAACACAAGGTTGGGTGACATTGAGTTGCCGGTCCGGCTCACAGGTATTATCGCACAAAAAGTCCCCGGAAGAGGGACCCTGTCCGGTTGGTGTAACGGTTATCACACTTCACTACGACTGCGTCATGAAGGGGTTGCGGATTCGAATTCCGCACTGGATTCTTATTTTTTTTGCAACACCTGGGCATAGAGGAGTTTGCGACTACTTTACTTCCTCTCAACTGTTTAGGTGGTGGCTGCCCATTATCGCCAAAAGAGAGTGCATATGCGTGATTCTGTTTCGAATGGTTAGTCCAATCGATATTACAGAACTCACGTCATGGCCTGTTCGTCAAACTGGACATATACATCTATGCCACTACACGTCATCGCCCTCATCTGACCAACGTAACGCTCACACCGGCCACCCAATCCCTCCCTAGCCTCCATAGAGGCGGACAGACACTGACCAGTAAATTCGGCAACAAATACCTCAACAACGCCGCAGGATTCCCCCCAATCGGTTTCCCCGAATTGACCACCATCCCGACCCTCTTTCCCACCCACTTCTCATCATCCTCAGCCATCATCACCATCCCCTTCGCCAGATCTTTGTATGACATTACATTGTCATCCACCATAACCTCCGTCAACGTCACTTGATGCTCCTCTTCGACGTGAATCAACGCTCCTGGACTGGCTACGATGATAGGGAGCCAATCGATCGATTGAAGGTATATGATCGCTTCTTCGAGGTCGCCGTATACATGTCGAAGTGTGAAGTGAAGCAAAATATCGAAATAACCTCCAGGTCTTCGAGGATCGATCCCGGCTGATGATAGGAAGATCACAGCTGGATATCTCTTCTTCCCTTTCGAAACCGAAACCGAAACCGAAACCGATCCTGACTTGTTGTTGTTACTCTCCAGGGCTTTTACGATAGCGCCAGCCGTCCGACGTGCGATCGTACATCCAGGTTCATTCTGATTCTGCGCGACTGTCGAGAAGATTACATCAACTCCTTCCAGGCATTCGGCGAGTAATTTCTCATCCGATAGATCGCCGATGAAGATGTTGACTTTCGAGGAAGAAGATGAGGATAGGGAAGGATGTTTGGAAGTGAGACGGGTGGAAGAACGAGCGTAGATATGTAATTTGTTTTCGGTTGGGAGGAGGTAGTTGACGACCTCGGAACCTGTTTGACCTGTCGCTCCGAGGATAGCGTAGACTGGCATCGTTGCGAAACGTATGGGTGATCCAGAACAGGGGAAAAATGGCGGGCGGATCAAAAGGTACTGTGACCGACAGAAATGACTCTGCTCTGGTCGTTCGGCAACGGGAAGTAAGCAAAGAAGATCCGATGATAACGGCCGAGCAATGATAAAGTGGGTAACCGTCTATCCGCAATCGTTGATTTACTCGCTTGATTCCCAGAGACACATGATGACGACATTATACAAAAACCCAGAATCGTCATCATCATTAGGTCGTGCCTGCCGAAACACTATAACGTTACTCTTCCGCGCGCAAAGCTGGGGGAAACGTTTCAGATCGTTTCAGATCTTGATCCTTGTCATTTCACGACGCTCTCCCGTTCGATTCAGTCGAGGATTGAGGTGATGATCCTGTACGATGCGGAGATCGTGGCTGTCGCCAGGGCGTTCTTGAATATCAATATGGGTCCAAAGCAAAGGATGAGCGAGGTAAGAAAGGATCCGAAGTAGATGTGACAGTCGAAACCTATGTAAGCCTCGATGAGCTAGATGTGACGGGTTTCCGCTCGGCTACCGTACATGTCTGCGAATGATGCACCACAAAAGAAACGTTAGCAAAAATCTCGGTGCATACTGAGGTGAACGCGAAAGCAACACGATCAGAAAAACACACCTACATGACAGACGAAGCAATTGCATCTCCGTCACACCTTGTACGATATGATAGAAGTCCGACCCAAAAAAAACAAAAAAAGGAGATATATTGGGACCTTGACATCAGGAGCCGGTAGTGTGATGGCGACGACATCTCTGATTTCGGTCTGGCCTTTCTATCTATGTGAACTACCTGCGTCTCAACCAGTCGCCATCCACGCCGTCTGCCCGTCCACCTACTCCCCGAATCTCCACGGAAGAAGCATGCTCCACGGTGAATTGCTCTCGCCCTCAAACGCGACAGGCTTATCGCGGTCAACATCCTCTGGTAGCCGTCTCCAATCTCCTTCTTCCACTGGTCGAACTCCTTCGGAGTGTTCTCCTCCATCATGCCCCAGTGGATATTACCAGAGGCTTGAACGCGACTTGGAAGTCCGGCCTATTCGCCTCGGCCCTTCTCTCCACTGCCGTTAGGAACTTGCCGAACTGGGCCCGAATGAACTTGACCGGATCGGTATCGGCTTCGCGGCGGCGACGGGCTAAGCCTGCCCGCGACGCTGCGGTGCCCCTAAGAGGATAGACCTTGACGTCGCAGTCAATGTCTCTGCGCCCTCTTCCACCAGTTCCCCGAATGCCCATGTCGTTCCGCCTCGATCCCTCTGACGTACGTGGTTCCGTGATTACATCGGTAAAAGGGGCCTGGCGGAGGTACTTGGCAATGATGTCTCGTACGTGGTCGTGCCGTGCCGCCTGGGCAACCTTGGTGCAGACTCTGTCGTGCAGGATATCGGTTTCCTGCCCGCATTTGCAGACCGGCCTGTGAGGCCTGGCCAGCGTTCGGATGCAAATGCCGGTGGAGATTGCCGAGATGAGAGACGAAGTGATAAAAAGTAGGGGATTGTATTGATCCACTGTCGTCCTAGGAACGAAGCTTTCTCCAGCACCATCGCGCCGTGCACTGAGTCCACCATTCCTATCAAATTTGACTGCTGCGCCTCCCACATCTGCGTGCATCGTTGAGACTACGATGGGCTGTCCTCGCTAGACTCCGACGAGGTTCCGAAAATCCTGTCTATCATCTTGTCAGACGATGACTGCGAGGCTGCTCGCGCATGAGGTGAAACATCCGCGTGGGATAGAATCCCCAAGCCGCCGTAGCCGACGGGCAACGTCGAAGCATCTCATCCGATGCAGTCATCCTTGATGCCTGCAGGGCCCTCAATATCAGGTCGGCCCCGGACCCGCTTGACTTCGTCCCATAAGGCGCGATACAGCGGTTCCCACTCTTCCTTCATGTTGTCCGTTCGCAGACTGCGCTGTAAGTGGCGTAGATCGCTGGAGACGCATTGCCGGAGTAGGAGGAGAACCGTCTGATGGTTGAGTGGTGCGAGCGCTTTGATCTTCTCGTTTTGCCTCGCCACCTTATCGTGCAGGAAAGCGATCCTAGCAGGCTTAGCCCCATCCACAGTACTCAAGAGCTCGAATCCATTCTCCGCAACTGCCTCCAAGCTGACCGACTTGCACTTTTGGAGTTTAAGCGGAGTGTGTCGGTCCAATCCTTGAGAAAGACCTTGGTGTCGTGTAGCGCTCGTTCATCCGTCGACAGGATGTACATGTTGTCGGGATAAGCGACCACTTTACGACCCGGTCCGAGGTAGGCCTGGAGCGCCTCAAGGAATGGTCGCAGGTCCAGAGAGAAGAGAATTGGGCCCAGCAGATTGCCCTGTCGCGCGCCTTGTCCCGATTCCAATATGAACTCGCCGGCGACGAGGTCCGCAGGTGCCTGGTGCGCCCACTTGGCGCACTTGTACAGGGTGCGGCAGTATTTGCGGAGTGCCACGGCGATGATGGTAGGTGCATGGCGTTGAAGCGTTAGCGGCGTCGAGGGACACAAGGTGGGTGTAGTCCTGGTCCATCGTACCGATGAGTGCTCTCTCCACGGCTCTAACAATCGGTTTGACTCCTCCCTTTGATTTCGATCCAAGCTGCGACGGCAGGAGGGGCTCGGTGTAGCTCCCGGCGTTAATGCTAGCTGTAAGTGTCGTCAAAACTTGAGAACCACCGGTGATTCGACGACGATCTTGAGCTGCCTGATGTCCATCCACTGATGCCGGGTGCCTTGTCGGGATCGAAAGAGTCCAAGGCACACTGAGTATGCCTTTCTTTGTAGGAGGCTGGCCGCACTTCGGTCCAGTAGTGGTCCCGAAAGGGAGAGCTGATCCGAGAGGTTGCTTACTGGCGAGTATGTTGAGTGTCTCCTCGTTCATCTCCGCGACTGCCGCTTCCTCCGCGAGGACTCGGAACCCTGTCCCCCAACTGGTACTTCTCGACCAACTGCTCCGTCTCCCTCACCATGTCCCTTTGACTGTCATCATCCCTCGTCGGTCCTTGCGGCCACTGCATATCCTCCTTCATGAACTTATCCAAGCACCATCTTGGGAGATGGGAGTTATTGTTCAGGGCTGGCATTAGCCATCGCTTGGGGATCTCGAGGACGACCAGTAGGTTTTCAGAGTTCGGGTTGGTGAGAGATGCCTGAGCTGCCCTTTCCGCTGCGTCACCGAAGGGCTTCTCGATATTCTTCGTGAAAGGTTTCCTGCGTCCGCTCTAGTGTGAGAGGGCGAGAAGTCGGTCTAGTTGGGAGGTGCGGGAGGCATTGGAAGCGGAAGGGATAGGAGGAACTGGGCGGCGCCTGCTGCAGGCCCGGGCGGAGGTGCCGGTATTCAACGTCGGCTCGTGGTATGGAAATTCCGTCTTGCTGTTGGAGGGGGGAGGGGGTTGTCGAAGGGGGGTTGCTAGGAGGTGGGACGGAGGGGCGGGTGCTGTGTTTGGGAAGGGTTCGGGTTCGCTTGCTAAGGGGGGGGGGGGGGTGGGGAGTTGAAGTCTTTTTGATGCAAAGGTGGTATTTAGATCGAGAGGCGTACCGAACTACCGGCCCGTAGATGGGTTGGTTTTGTCGACGGATGCCGGCTATCGTGTCTCCTCAGTGTCGCGGGGGTATCACGTCGAGAGGAAGGAGGAGAGAGTGTCGGAGAATCCGCGTCGGGTGAGTGGGGTCGTTTGCCCTGGTAGAAGGAGAGGGGGGAGGTGTAGTATCTGTGTCGGACGGAGTGGGGCTCGACGGCTCGCTGTCGTCGAGGAGGGGCTCTAGGGCGTCATGATTGATCCTGTCTGATCGTGGTCGTGAGGAGCCTTTGTCTTTCGGTCGTGGGGGTTGCCAGAGATTCGTGAGTACGGGGAAAGTCCTTTTCTCGCTGTTCTTGAGCAAAAATTGTTGCCTTGACATCAGAGGGCGGCAGTGCGGTGCCGACGACATCGTGCTTCACATGCAGCAAGCTGTAGCGGTGGGGCGGGCTCGAAAAATCCGGTGAGAATGAATCCCCGTAGGGAAGTTTGTACTCTCACGTACAAAAGAACAGATACTACACATGATCTTAGCCAAAAGAGGCCAGAGAGGATGTCGTTATTGTTTCGGTTGAAGGGCTCCCGGTCGGTTTTGGCGGATTTCGGATTTCTGACGGCGTTTTGAGCGGGAAGCTGTGGCGCGGATAATTATGAACGGAAGCAATATGCAATATGGCCAATTGTAACCAATTCTCTTATATCCTTCCCTTCCGTCATCAAAATTAGGATCAAGCTGGAGTGTAGAATTAGGAACACCAACGCTCAAAGGATCGCGTGGCTTTAATGTTGTATGGTCATCATGATGGCTTAGTCCCGTGTGAAGTATCTGCATCAATGATCGTCCCCAACCAGCTGACCCAGTAAAACCGGAATGACCATCCCCGTCATTAACGTCGCTGTCCTCGCATACTTCCCCAACTGATCACTCTCATCATCCTTCTCCTCAGCATCCGTATGATGGGCATGTGTATGAGAGTGAGGCGATGGTGCCGATAATGGCTGTATTACCGTTGCCACGTATAGGAACGATCCTCCCTAAACTCTCATGAGCATGCAACCCAATAAATGGGGACTCAACGCACCGAGAAGAGAAGGGCAATCCCGGTCCACCACATCAACCCGTCTATCCCGGGATGCGGGGTGGTACCATCCGTATTTCCACCGAAACCTCGGACGACAAGGTATGTGATTATTGCGCCTATCGGTGCAGCGAGGGAGAAGATGAATAGTCGTGTACGGATTTGAGGAGGTGTGAGGGAGAGGGATAGAAGGGTTGTAGTGAGACCCAGAGCGGTAGGACCTGGAAACTCCGGCTATCAGCTTTTCCTCTTCGTCCCGCCACGCAGGGGGAGATGGCGCTTGACCGTCATCCAAATAGCCAGCTCACCTTTATGAACGATGACTGCAAGGAAGACGATCAAACCCAGACTCCCACTCTCCGACAGACTACTCGCTCCCAATGCAATTCCATCCGCGGCACCATGTATAACCAACCCTAACGTCGCATTCAGTCCATGTATCGCGCTCGCCCCCCCGCCTCCATTACCACTCTTTCTATGGTGGCCTTCCTCAATGTGGAGCCGTTTTGGGATGATCGGGGTGGAAGAGTCCATGTGACGCGCCGAGGGTCGAGCTGATCCGTCGAAGGATTGTCCTCGGGATGGGGGATCGAGGGGTGTTCCTGGGGAGTCGGGAGTGGAGGAAGGCGAGGCGGGAGGAGAATGAGGTGGATGAGGGGTTAGGGATTCGATACTTCGCACTTGTCAGTGTAAGTCACACCAAATGGAGAAAGGCGAACAGGAGCATTAGGGCGAAACCTGTTAGGAGGGAGATCCCAATCGCCTTGACCGCCTCTTCCCGATGACTATGATCGGTGTCGAAATCGTCTGGCAGCGAGTCGTAAAGTGTGGAGATACCCCTGGTTCGAGTCAGCTTTAATTTCGAGCTTTAGCAGGTCCGTCCGCTATACTCAGGTATGATTATCGTCAGTGCCGCTCCGACAAGTAAACCCATTCCGAATACTGAGACGACTTTCAATCGCTTCCCTGTAAGACATACGGTCAGCTGGAATATACTCTTACTCAGACGATAGTTGATGACTGACCAGACATAGCTGAGTGGAACATGAGAGGCAGACTTCCGGCAAGGAAGCTAGCCACGAACATCGCAACGCATTGCGCGAGAAGGATCAAGATGCCCATATTGACGAATGGACCCGTTTAAGATAAGCAGCGAACAGACACTCAATCAGGATGTCGTGTTATATACCGAGTGATGGAAAACGAAGGGAATGTCAACCCGTAGCGGTTTAGCTACTGCACGAAAAGAAACGAGTCTTCATTTACGAGAGTCGTCATCCACCGGCAAACATAAGCTTCCGACAGCTACTGTACATCCGTGCCGTCCGTGGATTGGGTCCTCCATGTTCTGAGCCCTGCAATCCTGATACTCGATCAAGCATCATGGCGATCCCATCTCACCGAGGACCACCTATCGATGCTCAACCTTTCTCAACAGAGTCATATTTTCAGACACAAAACCCTCCACCAGGACTTGAGGATAAGGCCGCTCAGATGTACGCTTTTGTTGAGCATTGGAAGGGTGTCGAGGGGAAGAAGGTGGTCTTGGTAACGGTGAGCTTGAGCCGACATGGTGATCAGGTCTGACGTAGTCCAGAGTGGAGGGACTACAGTACCGCTCGAAGCAAATACGTCTGTTGTGACCGCTACTGGGCTCCATGTAGCGAGCTGATGAGAGCAGTGTCCGTTTTCTGGACAACTTTTCAGCCGGTGAGTCAGAGTTGATGAAAACTCATATGGAAGGGGTCCTGATGTCGACAGGGACCCGAGGAGCAACATCAGCAGAATACTTCCTCCGCAACGACTACGCCGTCATCTTCCTTCACCGACTACACTCTCTCCGACCTTTCTCGCGACATTACTCCCATTCCTTCAATCCATTTCTGGACCTTCTCTCCCTTGATCCCTCCTCTTCATCCGCATCTTCCTCCTCTTCGACTTCCTCTTCGTCTTCCGGACCATCAATAACGGTCCGTCCCGAACATGCTACCAAACTAGAACCGATCCTTCGAGCATATCATCAAACCCAAAAGGAAGGGACTTTACTCAGCATCGAATTCCAAACGGTCAACGAATATCTATGGTTATTACGGGCTGTCACTGGATGCATGGCGCAGTTGGGGAGGAGAGGGATGTTTTACCTAGCTGCGGCTGTCTCGGATTTCTTCTTGCCAGAAGGGAGAATGGTGAGTTTTACCATATCCAATCGGTTGGACAGGAAAATGACGGTGAGCACTGGGTAGGCAGAACATAAGATCCAATCAAATCGAGGAACTCTGTCACTTGAAATGGATCAAGTCCCGAAAGTCCTACGACCTCTGGTTCAAGAATGGACACCGGAAGGCTACATCGTCAGCTTCAAGGTAAGTCTTCCCACCTCAGTGAAAAACCCAGAATCACGATGACCTGACTGTCTCTCTCAAAGCTTGAGACCGATCCCGCTTGGCTCATCCCCAAATCTCGAGCAGCTCTATCCCGGTACGGCCACCAACTAGTCATAGGTAACGACCTCCATCGTCGAAAACAAGAAGTCGTCTTTGTGGAACGAAGGACGCCTAGTAAAGGAAGAGGGAATGAGAGGGTACGAGGGGTTGAGACGCCTTCCCTCGAGGATGGACCGGAAGATTTCGTAGAGACTTGGGTTGAGTTGAGGGATGATGGGACAGGAGGAGAGAGGGAGATTGAGGAGCTGATCGTTAGGGAACTGGTGAAGCGGCATCAGGATTGGATAGACGCCGGGAATGAATAGGTGGCGGTGCATCGAGTCGCAATCAGTCTATCATACTAAGTCTGACAGCATTTGAGCACAATTTACCTTCAATGATCATCAATTTGCCTAGAGCTGGAGCTGGTACACAACTCGTAGGGTCATAGAGTTCCGCTACGACCCTTCCAAGGGGCGGGATGGTTATGTCCTCGACTGATGTATGCTCTGATGTATGCATCCTGAACTACCCTACTCATCCTCATACGTCGCCAACACCTCCGCATCATCATCCAGCGGTACCTGCCGATACGGTGATCTCCGTGCGAAAAGATCGTCAAGGAAAGGTACCTTCTGCACCATCCATGCCAACCCTGCTTGTGTGACTCCAATGAGGAAGTAAGGTACACTAGCGATGGTGGACAGTACACCTGACATTCCTTCCCCTGAGAATGCTCGGTGCTCCCCAAGCCGGATTGACCTGTAGTCATCAGCTCGGTCAGTCAACGAACGTGATAGGCCTACCCTGGTCGTCCCGCTTTGGTGAACCACCACCATCCAGCTAAGCCTGCGCAGGCGAATGGTAGGGTCGCTATCGATCCCCAGAAAAGCCCACTAAGTCCACCACCAGCGATAAGACCAGGACAAGCGTGTTGCGAGCCTCTATCTGGTCGTTCTCCGCCCTCACATGACGAATAAGGGATCTTCCGGTAAGCCGTTCGTTCGTACCAATCCGGCGAGAAACCATCGCATTGTTCGTACTGCGTGTCACTGGCCAGAGCCATCGCTCCGTCTACCAAGACACATTCGCCAGATGGGTTGCGATAATAGTTGAACTCGCTGACAACAGGTCAGAAATTGTACCCCTTTGATCGCTACTCACCACTCAAAGTCTTGCGGGCCACAAGTGCAGTTCCGCACAACCGAGCGAGGTTGATCGACAAGTTCCCCAACGTAGCAGTTCTTGTCCCGGATCCTCCGATGGTACAGCGTCTGTCGACCGAAAAGACAAGTCTCATCACGCCCTTCTGCCGGGCTCCAGAGCTCGAAATCATCATGGTTCGGATCTTTAATCTTGAGTTCGCCTGGCTCTGTCAACTCAGATCCGTATGTCAAGACTTACATTTCTGCTGCGTGATCGCCGAGAAGTCGAGGTAGACAAGGATGCTCTTCTCCGGCTCGGATGGTCTCGTTCCAAGAAGGATAAACCGCCGGCTCGTGTCCATAGGTACCGTCTGGATCGAGCTCACTCGGATAGTCTGGCCAAAAGCATATTCACTCCACGAGATACCTTCGTCGGTTGAGTAAAGGACATGATCGGTCGGCTCCTCATCGTTGATAAGAACGATGATCGACCCAGAATCGCCAAACTCCCACATGTGCGCGTCCTTGTGCACCTCTTCCCAGGTGAACCCACCATCACGGGTCAAGAAAATGTCACTGTCGGTATACGCGGCGAGCTCTTCCCCAACATTCCCGACGGCAAGCATGAGCCCGACCGCTGATGGACTGCTGTATGTCGCCATTGGATCTCTTCTTTCGGTGTAGCCATGGACTTGCAGTGAACAAGCGGTAGACCTGCAATCGTACTCCTGACCGAGTGAATCCCTGGCAGGCGGGTTCATCGGCTTCCAAGTCCCGCCATCATTGTGGGTGATACGAGTTTGTATCTTCTTCTGTCCGGAAATGTCCGCATCGTTGGGGTTTGAGACAATATTGATGACAGCAATGCCGTCAAGACCGATCATCTTCTCAAAGTCGACGTATCCCGCGGTGTTCCGATTGACATACTCGATCGAAAGGCCATAGTACGTCCCATTCGAGTTGGACTTGAAGATGCTTCCCCATTCCCTGTTGGTGGCAGCATTCATCGTGACATGCAGGAAGACCGAGTCAGTACTGCTCTCAAGAATGGTGTATGCCCTATTCTCGATCCGCATGCTAGGCGGGAACTGCCCCTCCGAGAAGTGGTATCCATCTAGCGAGACCTGCAGGGTCAAAGTCCCTGCTAACTCGTTGAGCTGCGCGACCAGAAGATACTCGGAGAAGCTGGCGAAACCCACTACCGATTCGAATAGCTTGACTTTCTTCGAATAGTAGTTGGATCCCGCAATGAGCTCAATCGGATTGTAATCCCCAGATTTTTGCGATCCTTGCTTGTTCTTGTAGCTCTCACAAATGATCTCCCTCTCGTCGATCTTGAGACGAGCATCCCTCGCCCAAGCACACGTCCGCACGTACTCATCAATCTTCTTCCAGTTTCGCCCATGATCGGTCGAGTAAAAGGAAACGGCACGACACGTTGATGAAAGGGTTGAGGAACAGTCCGCGGATCCAGTGTAAATAAGCCAGTCGGCCTTGGTCGGATGGAAGTCGAGGATCGCGATACCGAGATTATTTGGGTCCATAGGAGGGGTGATGGTGTTCCAGGACCGGCCCGTGTCGGTCGTATAGTGGATCTTCCGCTTGTTGGTCATGAGATACGCTCGTTCCGGGCTGAACGAGTGCATTGTCATCCCAAGGAAGGCTTGTTGAGGATAGAGTTGCTTCCAGGTAAAACCCTCGTTGCTTGACTGCCAGATGGTTGCGTTGCTGAGCTGAAGGAGCATCGTTTGCGATTGGGGGAAGTATTGCTGCGACATGATGTACGACTCAAATTCGTGCTGCCGAAAGTGAGCTGACCACAATACTGTATTCTTGGTTACCCACCACAACATGCGATGCTCTGCCATCTTCCGGCCGAGCAGAGGAGCAGTCCTTGATGTACGGCTTGTCCTTCACCACACCAGTCGTCTGGTCGCAAGTATTGCCTGGAATTAAGCGGTACCCAGAAGATCCAAGGTATTGGTCGTCTTTCCGGTTACAAGTTCCGGCTGGTACAGCCTCGGGTCCTGCGGCCACACAGTCGCCGTCCTGGCGAACATAGTTGAAGTCGCTGTATGCACAATGAGCCGAGGAGCATTAACGAATGGAATGCCGACTGACCACTCATAATCGTCGTCGGTACAAGGACAGGACTCCTCGTGTCCTACTGGATCCTCGAACTTATGACCGACGTAGCATAATGCGTCGAGCTTCCGCCTCTGGTACCATTGCTGAAATGCATTAGCCTCGCTCCGTCCAGATCTCATCCCGAACAAACCTTATGACCCATAAGACACTCATTGCAGTGGTTGCTTCTCGCATACCATCGCTCAAAGTCGCTACTGCTGCACTGGCGATGCTGGAGAGGCGCAAAATCCAGGAAGATCGCGGCGTGTCGTCCGTCCCCTCCGGAGTCTCGTCTTGACAAAGTGCCCAACAGGAGAAATCTGTGTTCCATGATCAGCAGACATCCCGACCCAGGTCCAACGAGCCTTACTTCTGCGATGTCGAATCTGGAATAGTCGTGAGAACCACAGCTCGGACAGTAACACCGAGATCAAGCTGATTCCTGCAGGCGACTTGAAGTTCAAATCCCAAAGTAAAGGAAAAGTACTGACCACGTAACTCCACCATCATAGGAGTAGCGGACATGATCGGTGGATTCCTCATCATCCACGATGACGAGAATACTCCCTTGATCACCAAACTCGTATTTGTGGGCTCCCTCCTGGATGACTCGCCAACTAAGACCTGCATCGGTCGACAAGAAGGTATCACAGTCCTCTGTACCCGTATCAGACTTGTCCGGCCTATTTGGATCTAGACCTACCGTATGGCAGCAGGCTCGAGCCAACAGAGCCCACAGCCATGACAAATCCCGGCGCTGTTGAGGAGAATACGCGGCCGTAGTTGTGCGGCGATGAGATCGAGTGTACGTGAAGAGAGCAAGTTGCCTTAGAAGGAGATGAGGTCATGCTTTCCGCGAGATCATCCGCTTACATCGTCGGTCCGATCGCACGACCAGTCATCGCCATTGATATCGGTCAGGGGCGCCCGAAGTGGTCGCCAGTTCGAACCTAATAGAAGGATCAGTAGGGGAATGAGGGGCCTGCAGCAAACGGACCATCGTCATACGTGATTACGCTCTTGATTTTCTTTTGCTCGCCCCACCCTACCACCTCTTCCCGATTGGACACCACATTGGCGATACCGACACCCTGCCATTCAATTAGCTTCATTCGGAAGCTGTGACCTTACCCACCTCAAGACCGACTAGCTGCTCGAAATCGACGATCCCATACTCGTTCCGATTCGTGTCTGCCAGAGCCTCGACGAAATAGGTACCTTCCCCAGACGAGATGAAGAGCGTCCCGATGTCGGCGGAAGGAGAAGTGAGGATGTCTACAGCGACTGAGTGGGTGGTGGAATCGACTATGGTGTATGCGCTGAGACTTGTCAGCGAAGCCAGTAAATAAATCGAACGCACTTTTCCCGCAGATCCCTGTTCCAGGAAGCTTAGTACCGTTGCCTTTGTCGATCTGGCACTCACGGCATAGCTGAATGCGGGAACTTGGTCTGACGCCATGCAAGACCATCAGTAGACACGTACAAGTGCCTAAATCATTAGCTGGAACCATCGAGCTCCTAAGATGCTTACATGGGATCACCGCCTGTTGCTCTCCGCGAATCCCCTTCCACAACCTTCAGAGCCACCACCATGAACTTGCTAACCACTCCCAATCCAACCACCCCTCTCGCCTTCTTCCCAATCCCCAGATCCACAAACTTCTTCGTCGCGAACCAATCGCTCGAAGAGTACAGCCTGCTCTCCTTGACGCTATGCATCCCTCCTTGACCAGGTTTTTGGCTCTGATCGAAAGCAACGCAAAACACTAACGATTCCGGAGCATTGACGAAAGCCATCGTCGAGCGAGCGAAGCTGCACTGTGAAGTCTGAGTTAGGAGAAGAGTCGATTCAGTCCGGAAAGCGTCCTTGGTGTAGTACGTCTCATCCCAACATGTCTGCCCTCCTCCCCATCTGCCCGAACCGGTGTCCTCACAAGCTATCCCTTGGAACAAGATCCATCCGGCTTGTTCGGCATGAAAAGACAGGGTTTGACCGATGAGACTCGCTTCTCTAGGCGTTTGGAACGATTGCCAGCTCGATCCCCGGTTGTATGTCACCCAATGAGTCGTATCTCGACCGATGATGAAGGCCATCTCATTACTGTGAGGATGAGCGACTAGTCGAACGGCGAGGTCGACACCGGATATGGGAGCCCAAGTTTTCCCTTCGTCTTCTGAGCGGAGGACGGAGAGCGTGACGGGGTCATGCATCAGGATCACCTTGGGTGAGTCAGCGTTAGATCATCACAATATTGATTTAAGGAACGACATACCGGTGTGTCATCGAAGTAGAACAGCTGGTTTGGCATAGTCTCCAGTCGAGTGACGGTAACTTGCGGGTCATCCGCTACCACCGAGACAGGTGATAGTAGCAATCCTAGGACGAAGCTGAGGATCAGCAGCATGACGGATGACCGAGATCGTGAAGGAGACTCTGCTGCAGGTCGACGCATCGCATCCAAGAAGTTGTTAAGCGGGCTTCTCGACGAGATGGTATGTCGAACTTCAAGCGGCAACTGGGAGATAGCAATGTTCCTCAAAGGAGATTGCTGAAAGGAGAATCTCGCAGTGGCGATCGGGTCCCTCCGTAGAAGCAAGATGTCGTCAGTCGTACCTGTATCCCCGAATTCCTTCTGAGTGGAAGTGCCGGGCGTCTACGCCGTCAGTGATCGCGACGACGTTGAGAGACGGATCTATCTGAGTTGTAAAGATCTTGGTCTATGACATGCGTTCGCAGCAGCGCAGCAAAGTCAAATCGATCACGTGATGTGCCTGTAGACCAGCAATATGCGAAATTCAAATCACTCCATCCCAATGAAATAGCTCACCCACTTCGAACCATCAATTCTTCGACATCTGGTGCCAGGTGAGTAACAACATTCGAGTTGCTTGAGAATTCTATCCCCAAACTTCGCAGAGATGCCCGAACGAACTTATCTACATTGTCAGACCACTTCGTGGTGACTCCTGTTCCCTGTAGTCTGAGCCTACAAATTTCCCTCTTCATTACATGTCCCAAAGAATGTTGCTGATCGGACTGCTTTCTACACGATCTTATAGTGCCTGGCAGTGGTGACATGTATACTTCCTTTTCCAGTCAAGATGAACTTTTACAAGTCCGCTGCAATGGCTATCGATCATCTCGACAAGCATCAGGGCTCAGTCAAGGGGTCTTTGATGGCTGCTGGAATCAGGACGAGCTCAGTGGGAGAAGCGAAGCGAGTGCTTGCTCGTCGGTCCATTCAGACACCCTTCAGTTCATCTGACTGATATCATTTCAGTCGTAATTGAGACGCTAAAGTGTGGGCTGAGTGACCACTCGTTGCACTCGTACTGATCTTGCCAGACCGGGCTGTCCTGCAGCAGCTTCTCACCACCATCCCTCTACTCTCCCTCGAACGGCTCACCTTCCCCAAGAAAACTCCGCCTCACACACCATCTTCCAGCTCTCTCCTCCTTGTCCTCCTACATGATCTACTCTTCTCCGCCAAGCTCCGCATCGAGGCATCTGATAGATGGCCGCCAAAAGAAGGTGTGCTTCGCCATCAGGCGAGACTCCGTGCGGAGCTTGTTCGGATCCAGATCAAAGAAGGCAAGTCTAGGAAAGAGGAGCTGTCGAAGCAACCGGGAGGAGGCGGAGAGGCGAGATACGTACGATGGAACCCTAATACCGACCTACATCGTGCTGGCGACTGGTCGTTGTCGGCACTGTTCCGACATCTCGAAGCTCCACCTCTCTCTTTCACCCGGTCGAAGGAGCCTTCTTACCCTGTCTCAGAGAAAAACTACTTCCTCGATCCACATTTACCGGAATGTCTTCTCGTCTTTCCGGCTACTTCGAGCTGGTGGGCAGGGGATGAGTGGTACGAAGCCGGCGCGGTGATACTGCAGGATAAGGCGAGTTGTTTCCCGGCTAAGGTTCTGATGGAGGGGTGGGAGGATGGCGAGGGCGAAGTTTTAGATGCTACGTGAGTGTGTAGGTAGCAGCGGTTGCAAAAGCTCATGCCGCTATAGAGCAGCACCTGGAAACAAGACGAGCCATATCTCTGCGCTGATAGGGGACAAAGGAAGGGTAAGCATGATCCTTCTTACTGCCGGGCATCGCTGAGACCGTGTAGCTGTATGCCTTCGAGCGGTCACCTCTCCGCTACAAAACCCTCGAGAGGATGATCGCTTTAGCGGGATGCTCGAATGTCATTGGTCGTCGGGCAGACTTTCTCGAGACCGATCCCACTTCGTCTGATTATGCGAAAGTTACTCGCGTGTAAGCATTCTCGGCCCAATAAGGCTATTATGCTGATGACGGTCGTTAGACTGCTAGATCCAAGTTGTTCAGGGTCGGGAATCGTCAATCGCCTTGATTGCCTGCTGGAGAACGGTACATTTCTGGTTGGCACACCAGGATGTTGAGCTGACACCCAAGAGGTGCCACAGACGAGATGGACGCGAAAGCCGAGCGTCTGGAAAAGCTGGCCGCGTTTCAGCTGCAAATGATCCTTCATGCCTTCCAGTGTACGTCACACATCTCTCAGCTCATGGTGACCATCTTACACAACTCTCAGTCCCCTCCGTCCAGCGGATCGTTTACTCGACCTGCTCGATCCACCCAGAAGAGGACGAAAGGGTCGTCATGAAAACTCTCGAAGGCGTTGAAAATTGGACCTTAGCCCCTAGGAGTTCTGTCTTGCCCATGTGGCAGCGGAGAGGAAGACCAGAGGAAATGAGTGGAGATGCAGGTGGGACGGTCACTGCATTGCAAGAAGTGGCTGACGTTGCCATTAGGACTCGCTGAGTCCGTTATTCGATGTCTGCCTGGTCAAGACAAGACGAATGGTTTCTTCGTGGCATGCTTCGTACGCAAGGCAAGCATCGGTACGAAGCGTCCTCAAGATTTTGAGCAGGACCAGGATCACGAGGAAGCGGATGGAGATGAGGCTGCAGAGGCAGATGAGGAGGATCAAGCGGTGGGAGTCGATCTGGCGGTATTGAAGCCTGCGAGGATGAAGACGGTCGCTCAACTCGAGAGGACGAAGCGCAAGAAGCAGACACAAAGGAAACGGCGGAAACTTGATCCGGTCTAGATCGCAATATATTCGAAGTATGCATGCCTACACACCGCCGCAATATGCGCCTGCCAGGCTCCCTCTCCTTTGTTGAGCCATCAGTGCGTCTCAGAGTTAGTCTCCTTTCGTTCTGATATTCCTCCGTGCTCCTCTTGGGCAAAGAACGCCCATCCAGCCTCGCTACAAACATGCTTCAGGAATGTTCCTGCCTAGAGTCGCCACGGGAATACCTGAAACAGTAGCCTAAGAGATGATAAGATTCCTCGGCCTCGTAAGGGGATGTGGACCACGTCATAGGACACGCCTGTACAAGATACCCAATCACCATCGGTGTAGCTTTATCCTAATACCAACTCTTCGATAAGCAACACTTTGACTTTACTATAACTTCTATTGTCGATAAACCGAACTTTTCCGTCGATCATGAACTCCCACTGCAATGGCTTCAAGGCTTGCAAGGTCAGTACTGTACCTCCTCACTCGATCACACCACCTTTCGCTAATGCCGAATAGCTCTGCCACGGTCCGCTTGCAGCTTTTATCCCGACAGCCCCAGCTATGCAGATCAGCGCCTCCCGCCGAGGTTCGACCGTTCCACCCACGGTGGATTGTCAAGCAAACTGCCTCGTCTTCGCCTGCCCAGGATGTATCGAGAAGGTTCGTCCACTCTCGGCCTCTTTACCCCCCTGATGGATACACAGGATCGGACGAGTTATCAGATCCTTAACCTGAAGAACCATATCTACGACTATCACTGTAGCTCATGCATGGAGGAAGTCCCACCCAGTCGTCAAGGATCAGTCGAAAGCGATTTCGGATCGATCGGGATGACCACAGCTGGGTCGAGGGAGGCGATTTGTTGAGTTTGAAGGAAGACTACATAGGTGGTCTCTGCTGAGCAGACGGGACAGCATATGGATAGGATATCATTGTAGCCCAGATGTAATGCTTAGTGTTACACTTCTCTCGTCATTGGATCATGATCATCCAAGCGAAGACGAAAAAGAAAAGACACATCGGATAGACAGCTAGGAATGTCCGTGTTTCGGGGAGTCGAGTACCGTTGAAGAAGTTCATCGAGGCTGCATCGGGGATCAGCTTCATCAACATTTATGAAAGGCAAGGCTCACCCCAGACCGACCAGGCCCAGCATGCGAGACTGATCGGTATCCGGACGAACAGGTTGTGAACGAGGATCGACAGAATCGACGCCAAGAGGATGGGAGCGAGCGCATAGCCGAGAACACACTGATGGTGAGAGGTCAGCGGAATCTCCAATATTCAAGCTTCCCGGAAGGTATCGCTATGAAGCTTTCGTTAGGGGAGGACGAGGCTCACCAGACTCTGAAAGAATGAGCTGAAAGTTATGCGTCAGGCTTGCTCTCACCACAGCAACAACACCAAATGGGGTGCGGTCAATGCATAGGATTCGTGAGCAACTCACACCTTTCCGCCAAGGAGCTTCGAATTGACAGTCACCACTACCGAGCCGATTGTGATGAGCGAGATGACGAGGGAGAAGACCTGCATGGATTGCTCCTTCGGGGACTAAGGGCGAACAGCGTCAGCACCGCGCGGACTTTGGCGCAGTCATGACACTCAATCGAGATATAGCTCGACCACCGCACTCACGTCTATCGAGAGAACGATGGCTAATGACAGGCAGATAACGAGAGGTCCCCATAAGTCCCAGTCTCTGCGAAGGAGCTATTAGTTTACATCCCGGAGGAAGGTCCGTCTTGCGCCGTAGAGAGAACGAATAGCTCACCGGAGAAGCTGATTACTCCCCGCACCTTTAGGCGGGTAAAGTACCTGCAACAGCTTCGCATATATGGAATTCAAATCCCTCATCTGGCCCTCGTAAGCCGTACACCACAAGCTCTCTGCGCACGTACGATCGTCTTCGTCACTGGTTCGTCGAGTGTTGGCTCCCCTGTATACCGAGTCTCAACCTTCACACCGCCCCATCCTGTCCTTGACGTTGATGTCGGTTGGGTGGAAGAACCTATTCGACCGGAAACTCCAGCTGGGTTGAATGATGGAGCGGGTTGAGCGGGTCTGGGAGGTGCTGATGAAGAAGGGTGGGAGAAGGAGAGGGTCTCGAGGTCTTCTTCGTCAGGTTGGCTGTAAGCGGAATGATCAGTTACCGGAAGGGGTTTCGAATGGCGGTTGGATGCGTACATTAGTTGCTGTGAGGGGGATGGTACCCTTTCGTAGGACATGTCGAGTGTGCCGAGAGATTGTGTAGGATGGTGGACCGCGCTTTTCTTATGAGTGTTTTCCCGCCCTCCTCTTAGTAGTTTGAGCGGTGCTTGGGGAGTTCAGAAGTTCAGACGGCGAGGAATATTGCTCGCAACGAGAGGCCACGTGGCATCGTAGCATCAGGGAGATTGCTGTCAGTAACCGAGCCTCTTTAGACGACTCCATATTGTTTATTTGTAGTTCACAAACCGCCCCTGAGCTCTATCTTGGTGTACAATCCGAAACAGACCTTAATCACCCCCAAGCTCAATCACCCCTTTCCCCTTCCTTGTACGGAATGGTCTTGGCCGACCTTGGAACTCGTTTACACACAGCCCTCGGTCAGCTGTCTAAAGCATCAATAGTGGATGACAAGGTGTGTTCCTAAAAGCTGCATGTCCTTGTCGAGAATTGACGACTTTTATGAAAAGGTCATCGATGCGGTACTGAAGGAGTTATGCGCGGCATTACTAGAATCGGACGTCAATGTCAAGCTAGTTTCTCAGCTTCGGACAAAGGTCAAGGCAAAGGTTGGTCTCCAATTTCGTGCAACTAGCTCCATACTGAAATCGGGTCTGGAAGGTCAAGAAGAGTCTTGAGGAGGCGGAGAAAGCTGGAGGACGAGAAGCCAACAAGAAGAATGTCGTTCAGAAGGTAGGCCTTCACACTCGGTTTACACCTCACACCTCAAGCTGAGTAGGCCTTGAATTAGGCCGTCTTCGATGAACTGGTAGCATTGGTCGATCCGGGGGCGGAACCTTATAAGCCTACTAAGGGGAAGGTGAACGTCTTGATGGCGGTTGGAATACAGGTAGGTAGTCTCTTCCGTCGTGAATGGTAGTTTGATTGAGCCTCTTGGTCAATAGGGAGCTGGAAAGACGACGACGTGTACAAAGGTATGCGAATCTTACCGTATAAAAGTTCCGAACACATCGCTGACTGCCAGTGAAGCTCGCGGTGCACTACCAAAGACGAGGTTTCCGATCATGTCTGGTCTGTGCAGACACCTTCCGAGCAGGCGCATTCGATCAGCTGAAGCAGTGAGTCTGGTCGACGCCGCAATCACAGCCATCTCATTGCTGAATTGCCGGTATCGATCGCTGACGCTTGCCCAGAAATGCGACAAAGGCGAAGATTCCATTCTATGGCAGCTACACCGAAACCGACCCTGTCGCAATAGCGGCATTAGGTGTGGAGAAGTTCCGGAAAGGTGAGCGCTGTCCGGTTCGGAGCAGCTGAATGCTCAGCTGCCTTTCGTGTACAGAGCGCTTCGATGTCATCATTGTGGATACTTCCGGACGGCATAAGCAGGAGAGCGAATTATTTGAGGAGATGGTGGCAATTGGTAGCGCAGTGAGGCCGGTCAGTCGTTTCACTGCGCTGGCGCTTTCACGATACAGAGCTAAGCATATTTGCAGGATATGACAATCCTGGTATTGGATGCTTCAATAGGTAAACCACAGTGGAGTCTATGCGCAGTGCAAGCTAAGCCACCTTGTAGGACAAGCAGCGGAGGCGCAAAGTCGGGCTTTCAAGGATAGTGCGGACTTTGGCGCGATCATAGTAACAAAGCTGGACGGTCATGCAAAGGGAGGTGGAGCAATATCAGCGTGAGCGGTCTCTTCGGTTCATCCTCCTTCTTCCCGCTGAGCATTTGGTTATTCCAGAGTAGCAGCTACGAAGACACCTATAATATTCCTCGGAACCGGTGAACATCTGAATGACCTTGAGCGATTCGCACCTCAACCTTTCATCTCGAAGCTTCTTGGTATGGGAGATGTACAGGGTTTGGTCGAGCACATGTGAGTCGAGAGTTTGCTAGTGAGCTCGAACTGATTGTTATGCAGGCAAGACATGGCGAGGGCAAACCCAGATCGACAAAAAGACTTGGCGAAGAAGCTAGAGCAGGGCAAATTCTCGATACGAGATTGGCGAGAACAACTGTCTAATATAATGAGCATGTTGGTAGCTCCCTACTCTCCATGTCGTTTAGGCTGACGAGATGCAGGGGATCTTTGTCGAAGATCGCGTCGATGATACCCGGATTACCAGCAGGGATGATGGACGGTGGAGAGGACGAGGCGGCAGCGAAGCTGAAACGGATGATCTTTATCACCGATGCTATGCGGACGGATGAGCTGGACTCGGATGGTCTGATATTTGTTGGCATTCGCTCAGATCGTCTTGCCATACTGATCTTCTCCTGCTCAGGTGAGCTTCGACAAGACAGGGAACCCTATCGGCTTGAATCGGAGAGCAAAGCGGGTTGCACGGGGAAGTGGAACGAGCGTGAGAGAGGTGGAAGAGTTGCTTGCACAGGCGAGGATGATGGCAGGGATGGCACGGCAAGCAGGAGGTCAGAATGGATGGTGAGTCCCCCTTCAAAGAATTTCTCACGCTGATGCCTTTTGTTTCAGGATGTCTGCGATGCAAAAGATGCAAGCGGCAGCAGGCAACAAGCCATTAGGACCGAATGGTCAACCCAGTCCGGCTCAAATAGAGGCCATGCGGGTATGTTTTCGCTCTCCCACCCTTGTCTGTATGACGGAGCTGATGGAATTCCTCCCGCAGAAAGCAATGCCACCCGAGATGATGCGGAAGCTTCGGGCTGCAGGACCACAGGGCGCTCAAAAGATGATGCAGGATATGATGGGTGGGATGGGTGGAGGAGGTGGACCGGGAGGAATGGATTTCGGCAGTATGATGCGGAGTATGATGGGTGGAGGTGGTGGAGGGGGTATGCCCGATATGGCCCAAATGCAGGGTGAATTGCGGTTTTCTCGCATGAGGCGGCCGCTGACATCTCTTGCAGAGGCCATGAAGTCAATGGGTATGGGAGGAGGTGGAGGAGGCATGCCCGGTGAGCCCAAACTCATACCGTATCTCGCAACGCTGATATTTACAGACATGGGCTCATTGATGAAGATGATGGGGCGGGGATGACCCGCATGCATACGCTACGCAACAGCTCCGTTTGCGCCGTTCATACTCGTCGGTTGCTTCGTAAGCATCGTCAGGACCGCAGATGGGGTCATGATGGTCGCCGCAGTGGAGAAGTCATACTCCGCTCGGACTAGGTCGTGAAATTGTCGATAGGCATCGACGATACTATTCTACATTGCGTGATCTCGTCAGCTACTTGGCGTCTCTCCACTTTACCGCTGACCAGCAGAAGGCACCCAGTAGTAGCTCAACTCACATAGGCAGGCGGGACGAGCACCTTGACGGTTTCTTCATCTTGAAGATACATCATCAACCTCGCCTTCCACTCATCCACATGTCCAACTACACTCTTCTTGAAATCCTCATGTACTGCTAAGACCTTTGCTGGAGTGGCGAAGTCCTGTGCGGATAGGTCCGTAGCGCTCGTGGTTCGAGTTGAGAGGTAGGCTGTACATCGATCCAGGAACATGCGAAGTGGAGCTGTGGCCCGAGCGGTGCATTGAGCAATGAGGTCCTCGCACACGCGCTTTAGCTCGCGGTCGACATCCTGGATGGGATCAGCCTTCTGTAGAAAACGTTAGAGACAGGCAGGACGAACGATTTTGGCATCTGGAACCGTATCTGATGGGCGAACCAGACTTCCTCGTGCATAACCTAGCATTGTACTGGCGTTGTCGAGTAGTGACCTCAAGAAGTCTACCAGAGATGGAGTCATCAACAGGTGAATATCGAAGAAAGAGTCGGACTGACCGGTGATACCCCGCCATTCTCGCTTGCGATCTCGCCGACCCAGCTCGAGACCCGCTGTCATCTCCTTTAGGATGAGGAGATGCCGGACGAGGAATAGCCGAGCGTCCATTGATTTGTCCTCCTTCGCTGCGAGGGTGTCGGATGCGGATGTGAGGGATCTGCGGCAAGTGGTGACTGCTTCTTGAGCGAGATCATCGAAGACCGCGGACTGGTGTGATGTCATCTTCAGTGCATTGGCAGGCCGTCACGTCTGCTCACATCGACGTAGGTGTAGAGACACGATAGTACCCAGAGTGTCACCCGAAGAGTAGGGTACCAGCTCTCCTGTACATCTGGGGGAGGAAGCGAGAGGAAAGCCGGCTCATCGTCATCTTCCGCATCAAGGGACACGGATATCTGCCTCTGGACGGATTTATAGGCCCGTGAACCTGGAAAGAAGTCTAGTGAGTAAAGGGCATAAGTTGGCAACTACGCAACTGACCAGATGCGATCTTCTCCGGATAGTCCAGGTCCCCCTCTTTTGGTGCGTAGTAATCCACATCCGCACGAATCAGCGCTTGTGCCCGGAAGACCAGTCGAGTCTGCGCATCTTGAAGTACCATCTTCAATAGTATCTCCGTATGCAGCCTCGATAGCGGCTTTCTCGTCTTCTTCTTCCGTGTACTTTCCCGGCGTGACAGTATCGAGGCGGAATATTTTCGTGATGGGGATACGAAGCTAGATTGACGCCTTGGTGTCGAAGAAAAATAGTCATCCCCGCCCGCTGCGAAGGGCGAGACACCGGGCGTGGAATCGGGAGTGAGCAGGACTTCCTCGTCATACGCATGATCGGAGACATCCTGTACCATCAGGGCTTGAAGGACTGTGCAGACGCCGCAAAGTATTTCGAGCGAGGGTTCGTGCAGTATCCGTGGTCGTAGGTGATCATATAGGTAGTCGCAGAGGCCTTCAAGGAAACCGCTAACGAGAAGGATTAGCTGTGTCATGTTTTTCCGTAAAGGCCGACTCACTATAGCTGGGACTCGCCGGACAGGAAGAAGTGCTTGAAAAGATTGAACTCGTCTAGGCAGGTTTGTTTCAGATAGCTGCATCCGGCTCGCGTCTGCGGGAGTCGATAGTTAGCCTCTGTCGCCGTTAAAAAAGGATCTAGTTCACCAGATCGACCAGGTCGCTACCAGTAGGTTTCATCCTTCCTATTTCCACGCTGACTCGGGAGCCCATCAAGCCCTGCCGTGTAGCGACCCAGGCGGAATGACACTCCGAAAGCAGAGAAGCCAGCTCTTCAGGTGTGTAAGCCACACGTTGCTCAAGTTCCGCAAGGAGGGGTCGTGTAGAGTAAGAAAGGGAAATGAATTTCGTGTAGATCAGGGCTTGTGATGCGGTCTCGGATAACGACTACGATGCATCAGTATTAGTGTCACTCTGACGACACCGAGGACGATTGGAAGCGATCTGACTGACGAACCTTGTCAACCAGTCGCTTTCCTACTTCCTGACCAAGGGATCCGATTGCATTGACAAAATAATTCTTGATCAACGTCATACTTCGCGTCATGCATTGCTGATATCGGATCAAGTACAGCTCGGTGTCCTTGAAGTCGCGCTGAGAGCAGTATAAGCACCAGATGCATAAAGATAGGAAGACCCACATGATCGCCCAAGTAGCCAATACACTCGTCGAGCCGCTTGACCATTGGTAAGAACTCCTCACTCAAGACGAGATTGTTGCCAGGATTGTTGAGCATGCGTTGAGCTGATTCCAGGAAGGTGAAGAAGGTGAGTCGATGAGCGAGTTGAGAGGTATGAGTGAGCAAGTGGGTCTAGCAGAATCACGACAATCAGCTTAGAATACAGATGTCAAGGCACATTACTCGCTTGTTCCTCGAGGAGATCCTCGCATGCCCCTCTTAGACTCTCACTTCGTTCCTCAACGTACCCCAACGCCTTGAGCATATCTCCTACCTCCGCTTCGCCATCCCTTAACAGCCCTATCAGGCCATCACATTTCTCTCTCAAACCAATTATCTCGGCAAGGTGATCTCGATATAAGCTATCTTGCTCATGCTCGGCTGAGAGGGTCAAAGCGGTGAAATGATCGTGAAACTGTTGAGGGGTAACGATGGAAGTTGGATGTAGAGGGTCAGGAACGGTCAGATGGGAGGTTGGGGTGGGTGAGCCGGGAAGTGATGGTGGACGGGAGTGGGTTTGAGATGTATAATTGAGCAAGTTGACGAGTTGACGTGGGCGAGGAGCAGTGGGTGTGGTTGGTCGAGATGAAGCTTGCGCGGATGATTCCGCATTGCTGAACTATATCCATCACTTCGTTCAGCTCAGCTTGCTCATAAGAGCATCCAGCTTGGACACTTTGTCTCGGCAGGCAGCTTCTCACCTTTTCAGGTACAGGTCGTTCACCAAACCTGTCCTTGACCAGCGAGATGCTCTGCAGCTGCTCGTTACTGAGAGGCGCTCTGCTCTCCCATTCCTCGAGCGAGATGACGTGCCTCGAGGTGATTGACGGTGTCGCGCTCCTGGACGGAGTAGCTTGTGAGGAAGAAGTAGTCACGCTAGTAAGGTTCAGCGAGGAGGTATTGATAGGCGTTCGACGGATGTTGAAAGCGGGCGTGTGAGGCCGAGACATTTTGGCGACACTACCTGAACTTCTCGATCGGCTTTGCGAAGAAACGGCAGTCCTATAATATAAGCTGTTATCTCTAGGAACAGAGCCCTCACGCGATTAGCGGTTCTCGGCTAAAGGTCCCACGTGGCAGAGGCGCTGCATTTCGAGGGGCCCTGCCCCTTTTGAAACGACCGGGGTTTTGGGCTATCCTCTTCATCAAACCCTCTCTTATCGCGTTGAAGCAGCGTGTTTCCAACATTCCGCGTAAGACTTACACATCTCACAAGAAGCCATTTCCCTTTTCGAAAAACTTCCCCGTCGCGAGCTTGCAGTCGATTCTACGCAATAACCATCAAAACGCTTCTTTCTCCCATCCCGGATAGCCCAACTCCATCACCATCAAACTTGAATTACTCAGCATTTTAAGACACTCAACATGGCTTCGAGAGCCTCTAGAGGCCGGAAACAGGCAAAGAAGGGGGTGCAGCTGACTATCATGGTGGTCGGTGAGTACAGTCAATTGCTTCTGCCTTGCATTCCAAAGTTGTGGATCCGTGCTCGTGAATAACGATGTATGGGGTAATGGCGAAGAGACTTGTCTAAAAGTCGTTCGAGCCCATATTCTCGACCTGTTCGCTGCTCAGTCATTCTTTCGTACTCACTCATCCTGTAGGCGCCTCCGGAACAGGCCGAACGACCTTCGTCAACACCCTAGTCGACCAACCCTTACTCAACCACCGCTCCGAATCTCTTCTTTCCGACCCATCCAACCCCAACTCTCCCTTAGATCCAGCAGCAATTCGCAACGCTGCCGAAAATGCCCACGTCGAGAATCCCATCCGAATCAAACCCGTCAATGTCGAGCTGGACGAGGACGGAGTGAGAATAGCTCTTACCATTGTTGATACCCCTGGCTTCGGTGATGGGGTGGACAACGAGTACTGGTCAGTCCAGCTTTCACCTCCTGCAGCTCCTTCGTAATTCTCTTCGAAGAGCTGCCAGAGACGCGGCCGGAGCTGACGGTCTCGTGCACAGCTTTCAGGAGATCTCGAGCTACCTCGAACGGCAGTACGACGATATCCTGGCCGAGGAGTCGAGGATCAAACGTAATCCACGATTCAGGGACAACAGGGTGCATGCGCTACTGTACTTCATCGCTCCTACGGGTCATGCGTGAGTAAATGAGAGCCCTGAAAAGAGCCAAGGCTTAGCCGAAGGACGCTGATATGGGACATCTAGCTTGCGAGAATTGGATGTCGAGCTCATGCGTCGGCTTTCGCCTCGAGTCAATGTTATCCCCGTCGTTGGAAAGGCGGACTCCCTGACCCCGACCGAGCTCCGAGCGTTCAAAAAGCGGGTATGTCCAAGATACCTCCCTCGAAGATGAATCTGACTCTGCCAGATCATGGAGGACATCGAGTACTACGGCATTCCCGTCTACAACTTCCCCTACGATGTAGACGAGGACGATGAGGATACTATCAACGACAACTCTGAACTTCGAGCATTGCTTCCTTTCGCTATTGTCGGCTCGGAGGAGGAGATCATGATCAACGGCCAGCCAGTCAGGGGAAGGAGATATCCCTGGGGCGTTGTCGAGGTGGACAACCCGCAACATTCGGACTTCACCCGCTTGAGAGGTGCACTCTTGATGTAGGGTCTTCTTTGCGTCCTCTAGAAACTCGCTGACCTATCTAGGTCCCACTTGACGGACCTGAAGGAGATCACTCATGACTTCTTGTACGAGAACTACCGTACAGAGAAGCTCTCTCGCTCAGTCGGAAATGGCGATCCGTTAGTCCAGTCTTCGACTGCTGTTGCTTATTGACCCTACCTGTTTCAGAGATTCTTCGATACTTCCCGAGGATTTGGCCAATCAATCGGTCCGACTCAAAGAAGAACAGCTCCGACGCGAAGAGGAAAAGCTCCGTGAGATCGAGTTCAAAGTTCAACGCGAGGTTCAGGTGAAGAGGCAGGAGCTGTTAGCGAAGGAGGACAGCTTGAAGGTGCTGGAAGCGAGGCTGGGCAAGTCTTCTGTCTAGGTGACCGGACGAAATCCGCTGACAGGTCAGGTGCAGCGACGCAGAACTCCCCGCACCGAGAGGCAAGCATGTGAGGCGGTGTTTCCGGAATCTTCGCTACCTTTCCCCTTCACATTCCGATGTCCTCGTCTTTTTAGATCCCCGAGTTACGCCCATATACCCTGTCTCACTTACCCATTAAAATGGATGTTCTAGCCGTCTTTGCTCTTCGCCCTGCTGTGATGGTCCGGTTACCGTGCTCTCCATACTCTTACCTTGTTCAATGATTCCGCTCGGAAAGATGATACCTCGGTGTCTGTTGCCTATGCATTGCTATGCTCGACCGCCCATGTCTCACTGATCAGGCTGCAAGGAAGCTCGATATCGAATGCGTACAATTCGACTAGTTTACAAATAGTACAGGCGAAAACTTTCCTCGTCAAACCTTCTTTGCAATTCAACAGCACCTCGACCAAGACCCGTCATATTTGCCCCACTTATGTCCTGCATTCCATTCCATTCCACATTCAAAAGTCCTCTTCTTTTCGCGGAGAGACCCATGCTCTCCCTCTTCTTGCACACTTCCGCCAAAGCTCGGTGATATGGTTGTATAGGGTATTCAATCATGTCGTCATCGTATCAAGTCGTCCGGATTCAAGAATGCGATTCCAATTCGTTTCTTCTGCTGCACATGAGCATCATCCGCCACATCGTCATCGTCTCTTGACCTCTTCTCGGTCAAACCGTCCAGCGGGCTCAGAAATGGCCATGTTCCCTAAGGATCCTCTCGCCCATCTGCGTCAATCAGCATGTGGTTCTGAGCAATACGGTAAGTACCTACCGGACTGACACCCCGTCGCCTAGCTCCGGTCTCGTAGTATCGTCTCCTCCCTGCACCCATCGTCTGCGCCCTCTGTACCGGTGCGTCGGCTTGAGGTGGTCCAGCTTCGGTCGGTGGTGGCATCGGAGTCGGAACAGATGCGCTGGTGGTAGCCGAGGGAGAGGCAAACGGGGAAGTAGGGACGGGTCCGCTCTGTAACGGTGGGGAGAAGAGACTGGGCTATGCACGGGATCAGCGAGCTGGCATAAGATCATGGCGAGCTTACCCGAGCGCCACCACCAGTGAAGCTAAGACGACGAAGTACACCCTGCCCCCTTGCCAGCTTATCCGCCATGACCCCTCCGGCTGGAGTCGAAGCACCACCCGCCTCCCCAAAACCCTTCAACATCGATGCCACCCCAGCATTGTTCCCCTGTGCCGAAGGCATACTCATACTAACGGCCCTCCTCTGCTGACCACCAGTCCAAGACCTACTCTTCAAATCTGAGAAATCCCCAAACTCAAAGGAATCATGTCCCTCTCCATCGTTATCGGAGTCGACGACATTCGGTACAGCCACATCGAAACCTCTCTGTTTCTCGTTGAAGAGAGGAGGTGACATCGCTCCAGGGGATTTAGCGATAGACGCAGCCCATTTGAAGAACCCGTTGGAGGTTGGGGTTGGGGTATTGAGTGAAGGTGGACGAAGGAAAGGGGTCTGAGGGGAGATTGAGAGGGATGAGGAAGGTGTCGTCTGGGTTTGATTAGGGTTTTGGCCGAAGGTTGGGTGAGAAGGGTTGGGCGGGGTCGTGATGGGGATTGGGTCGGTTGGCATGGTGGCGGAGGGGAGCGGAGGCGACGTCTCCGGCGAACTGGGTCAAAAGACGACCGCGTGTGACGTAAGGTGCTGGTAGGCGTAGCGAAGCGGAACGAATTGTCAAGATGTAGGTCTGGGCTAAGCGCGAATAGTCTTCTGGGGGCGAATGGATCACTGGGGATGACCCGTTACAACGTGGAAATCTGGGAACGAAAGGCTTAGGCGATACCTTCGTGATTCGCGCTGAGAAATTTAAGTGCTGTACAGGTGAAGTGATATGAAGTAATATATCGTAGGGGAAATCAGATACGTTGGCGTTCTCGGCCGTGTTCACCCCTCGCCGAAGGACTAATAAACGCTTGCTGATGCGATGCTCCCGGGGCCCGCTGTCATCTACCCCTTGGACCCTGAACCTCACGAAACGGAGGAATTCTGCGCTTACGACATTGTGGCAGTAAAGGTGAACCTGCTGGTAAACAGCGTGGATTGATTTGTGTCGGCCTTACACTGGGTACCGCCATCGTAACACCTGGAGATAAGCTGGGAGCATCAGAGACGGTTCCTGGACCGAAATCCATCTGGGATGACCTCGACTGGCCTCAGCGGGACCTTGCCAAGAGGAAGCCGCGACATTGACCCTTATTTTCTTTTCACTTCCGACGGAAAGGTAATGTTTTGACCTCTCGGCCATTTCCTTCGCGTTCTTCGGAATCCGAGATGATTCGCTGCAAAAGTTGTCGGGATGCACTTTCTGCTGCTTACACAGCTATTTACTTCCCCGACGAATTGACTTGAGGGCCCCTTTCATCCACGAACATCCACCTGATCCTTGCGCTAGCGCTTGATCATACCTCCTTTCTTCACACGATCCTTTCGTTTGACTCTCTGACGCGAAAACGTCGCGCTCTCGACGAGTCGCAAACAGCTAGCTTACCCAGCACCTCCATACGAGACCTTCGGAAATCCTTGTGATCATCAAATTCAAATCTCCACATTCCTTCTGCCGATAGAACACACCGCAAACACTATCAACATGCTCCCCATCCTAGCACTACTTCTCCTCCCCCTCGCATTCGCTCTCAGCTCCAATGACATGCGTTCACGTTCCGTTTATCAGCTGGTAACGGACCGATTCGCCCTCCCTTCCAATGCCACTTCAACGTCGTGTGACCCCTCAGCTCGACAGGTTTGCGGCGGGACATGGTCCGGTATCCAGAGCAAGCTCGACTATATCAAGGGTATGGGCTTTGACACGGTAAGTCCTCGCCACTTCTTCGCCATGCACTCAGTTTACAGGTTATAGATCTGGATCAGCCCTATAGTTTCCAACATCGGCGGGACCACAGGCGACGGCCAAGCATACCACGGATACTGGTCACTCGACGTCTCCCAACTAAACTCCAACATGGGCACTGCATCCGACCTGAGTAATCTTGTCTCCGCCATCCACTCCAGAGGGATGTTCGTAATGGTGGACGTCGTGATCAATCACGTCGCTGCAACAGCCGGTCCGACATTCACCACTTCCTCAGCATACGGCCCATTCTCCGACCAAGGCGATTTCCACCCTTACTGTCCCATTGTGGATTATTCGAACCAGACTCAGGTCGAGCAGTGTTGGCTTGGTGATCAGAATGTCGGATTACCTGATCTGAACACCGAGTCTCAGACGGTCGTGAACTATTGGAATACATGGATCAGCCAGCTGGTGAGCAATCACTCGCTGGATGCGGTCAGGATCGATACGGTGAAACATATCCGACATACCTTCTGGTCTGGCTTCACCTCTTCCGCAGGGGTATTTAACCAGGGCGAAGTTCTCGATGGCGACCCGACGTATGTCGGGGATTACCAGTCGAACGGGAGCGTCAACCCATTCAATTACCCGGTCTACTACGATCTCGTTTCAGCTTTCAACTCGTCCACCGGAGATTTGGGAGGACTGGTCAGCATGGTCTCGCAGGTCAAAGCGAAGTTCAGTGACCCGACGGTCGCCGGGATGTTCTTGGACAACCACGATAACCCTCGTTTCGAGTCGTATACCAATGACGCCGCTCTCATCAAGAATGCTCATGCCTACGTCCTCGTTGGAGATGGGATCCCTTACGTTTACTATGGCAGTGAAGCGGGGTTCAATGGAGGTAATGACCCGGACAACCGAGAGCCACTCTGGCCGACAGGTTACAATACCTCTTCGGTGAGTTTTCCCGCTTCGATCGCCTTGTCAAGCTAATCGTCTCTAGGATATGTACCATTTCTTCACCTCGCTCAATACCGCTCGTCAAGCGGCCGGTAACGCTTCGAGCTCATTCTTCACCACCCAAATGAACATTTCCGCACTCAGCTCGACCGAACTCCTCATCTCGAAACCACCCTTAATCTCCATCTTATCGAATCAAGGATCTTCTTCCTCTTCCTCTTCCTCCAACCTCACGATCCCATCCTCATCATCCGGCTGGGCAGCATCGACCACCGTTATCGACGCTATCTCATGTTCGACCTTCACAACAGACGGCTCGGGTAACTTGGCGGTCGGGATACAAGGTGGAATGCCGAGGGTGATGATTGACAATTCCAAGAAGGGGAGTTTGTGCTCGAATGTCGATGCGACGACTTCTCCGAGTGGGAAGAGCGGGAAGAGTTCGGCTGGCCGACTCGAGGTCGGTTGGGCAGCTACGATGTTGAGTTTGGTTGTCGCTGTGATGATAGCTTTGTGAGGCGGTTAAGGAGGGAAGCCCGTACTATAAAGGTAGATGCATACAGGACATTGAGTGGTGATACAATGCGGGAACAATGATCGGTGTCTAACAGGAGGAACTGTGAAGGTGTCAGCTCCTCATCAGACTATTCGAGAGAACACACACAGTACCTATTGATCCTCCTTCCTTAACTCCTCCCAAGCATCATACTTCTTCTTATTCCTCTCCTTGGACAACTCCCGATTCCTCTCCGTCCGATCAATCCTCTGAGTCAACCGAATCCATGTTAGTCAGTTCAGAGTCACTCCACACCGGGACTGGCAAAACCTGAAAACGGCTTGTGAAGGGTGTGCAGGTAGGTAGGTACTCATCACCTCTTGCCGGAGACACATCGTCAAATCACGTTTCTCGCCGTTACATGCTCCTGACCATCGGTAGAGGACTCCTTGAGCGTGACATTCATTGAGTGCCTTGATTAGGTCGTAGCATGCTGAGCTGGGTGTCAGCGCTTCGGACCAAGGACGATTCCTCCAGCTTGATCAGGGTTGTACATCGGGGACAGGTTTTGTAGCCTGATGTCGGAAGTTGAGGTTGGACTCACCAAGTTGTCGTTCGGGGACACCGAGGGGTGCGTGCATACTCTGTACAGCGCTCTTTCACAGGTGAAGAAGGAGATTAAGTTTAAGGGTGTTGAGAACTGAGTCGAAAGTGGATGTGGTTCCGAGATTAGCCGTTCCAATTCACCTATATACACCATACATAACCCGCAATCACGAGATAAATCGCTGTCGCAGCCAAGCAGAGCGACATGAGATCCATACGACAACCCATGAGTCGCTCGATGACGATACTAGCGAGACCCGCTCCGCCAACCTTCCTTACTGCCCAACTACCGAAACGACAAAGTGCTTTACCCCCAATATCCTCAAGCATCTCGCCCATGCCCGGAAAACGATGGGTCTCCTCTTCTGATCCACAATCCTTCATTCCTCCTGACACACCAACTCAGCCTATCGAGGATGAAATGGCATCACCGCAGATCGAAGCTCCTTCTTCGGGTAGTACCGGTCCACAACAGCTCGGTAAGATCGAGCCTCGCTTGTGCGTGCCTTCGACGAGGCTCAAAGCGGGACCTGCGATACTGATGATTAACTTCCAGGTCGATGACTTTCACGTGTACGGCAAACGATTGTGGCCATCGCTCAACACATGAATTTTCGAGAAGGAGTTATGAGAAAGGGATCGTGCTCGTTCAATGTCCCAATTGCAAATCGCGGTATGTCATACCAGCCTTCTACTGTACACGACAAAAGCTGACACTTGATCAGGCATTTGATAGCGGATCACCTGGGCTGGTTCGATGTGCCTACCTTCCGTTCTCTCCCACGGGAAACTTGCTGATTGGTGAAACAGGACGCAACGGGAGATGGAAAGAACCGGACTGTCGAGGATCTGTTGCGAGCGAAGGGTGAGACGATACGTAAGGGGTGGGTCAATAATGACGGTGATGTCGAGTGGGATGGGAAAAGCTGAGTCATGAGAGATCGTCTGACGCAGCGAATACGATGATCGACCAGAGATTTCATTAAGCTCGTACTAGTGCTTGAACCGGTGGAATCAACGATGAGGCACTTTACAACTGCATCAACTGAGGCTCCATCTAGAACACAAGGCCCGATCAGTCATACATCGCTGCCATCCCTCAAGCACTCTAACCCGAGGTGCTACCTTACACGCTGATCATACTGATTGAAGTATCACACTCTGCCAATGCAACAGAGAATGCAATAATGCGGCAGATCGGGTTGCAGGCCCTTTGGAATTACGCGTTCTTCTCGACAGCTGCCCCGTCCTCTCGGGATAGCTGCTTCTTTTTGCCTCAAGATATTCTTTATCTCCCATTCTCACGTTCTAGCTAAGCGATCCCTTGAATTGCATCCCGTGTAGCCTCCTTTGGAGAAGCATCCTTTTACGATCGACATCTCTTACACCTCACTCATGCCTCAGACCGGCCTTCCTTTCGCCACTGATGTAGCGCTGATAGGCCGTGCGACATATGTGAGCCATCAACCTTTGATCCGGCATCTCCCTCATTCCCCGTACGCTCTCTTCACCTCTTTCTCCCCCCCAGCTCTGATCTCACGACCTATTGACATTTACATTTTCGGCGAGTGCAGATCTCGCCGATCGCGTCCTTACGTCTGCCTAACATCTGCCTAACATCTGCGATCTCCAGACGAAATCTACCCTCGTTGTCGACGTCGCTAATTGTGCTTGTTGCCCTCCCACTCGAGCGGCAGTGCGGAGCGAACCCACCTCGAACCGTGGATGAAAGCAGCCACGGAAAAGCAAACCCCTTCTCGAAGAGCAACACCGCTCTTACACCGAGCAACAAATTCTTACCGCAACACGAGCAACAACAACATCTCACCCCCAAACAGCCCGTCGAGAGAGAGTTTGAACGATAGTTTGGCCGTTTGTCTCGTTGGATTCTCGAGGACGATGTATGATGCAGAGTATGAGGAGGAGGTTAGGAAACAGGCTGTGATGAGTGTAGGTCGACGCTTGCGTCACCCACCTTGATAGATGGATGCTGATATGAGGATTGGTCGTGTAGGAGGTACTGCCTGATGCCGAGATGTGAGTGACCGGTGCTGAGGGGGATCCCTTGCTGATCGATGACAGGTGGAAGAAGTGGGAAGCGACTGAAGCGCCTCTCCGTCAAGGTCGAGGCTGGTTTCCAGCCTTAGTTTGTTGGCCTCTCTTCCCCTCCTTCCCATCCTCAAATAGCTAAGCTAAGTGCTTGACTTCTCAGGATCGTCACTTCCTCGAACTCCTCGTGATCTCGGAGATCCACTGTCTCTCCCACCCACTCTACGCTCTGCAAACCACCACACCCGAGACCGAACGGATCCACCGACACGCCTCTCGCGTCCGACGAGTCGCTTGTGAACGTATCGGGGCGGAGAGGTTACACGCTTATTGTGAGAGGGTGAAGGAGGCTTTTGAGGCTTATATGCATGGTGGTTGGAGTCAAGCGCCTTTGAGGACAGCCAGTTCCGATGGGGATGAGTTGGAGACTGAAGCGGGCGATATGGATGGTGAAAGGGAGGATGAGGGGAGGGGTAGAAGTTTGGAGAAAGGGGAAGGGAGCGTGATGAGGGAGTTGAATTCGGAGAGTTTGATCAACAAGTTTGTCCTGGGGCATGTGAGGGGGAAAGGAGGGGAGAAGGGAGATGATCCGTTTGCTGATACTGTCATGGGAGATGAGGATGTGAATGTGGCTTTGGGGTTGGAGGGGGATGGAGAATTACTGAGGATCGATTTGGATGATGTGCAGGAGACGGACGAGTCGCTCTCGGGAGAGGAGAAGGATGTCAAGTGAGTCACCGTAACTCATATGAAAGGGCGTGTCTCGTCTGATTGAGTACCTTAACAGACCTGAAGAGAAAGAGACCATGGACGTCGATACCGATCCGGTGCCATTCATCAAACTCCCCGATCCTGAACCGGAGGACGTCAGAGCAGAAGATGTCCCGGTAAGTTGATCCTTCTCACGATCTTATTCGTAAAGTATCTCTACTGATCGAGCTTAGGCTGGAGCGGGTGTGCGAGAAGCCAAGGTGGAAGGAGCGAAGGTACCTTCGGATCTTCAACAAGACGGCCATGCTGAACAGCCAGCCACAAGTGATCGATTGAATGGATCCTACAGATTGCAAATGACTCGCTGACAAAATTATGACCAGTGAATGACTGACTGGATTGATTGAAGTTGATGACGACCAAAAGGAGCGTATCTAGCTCATCATACATTCTTTCTGTATGCACTGTCATCAAGTGATACATCCCCCTAATCATAACGTTACACCATACATCCGTAAGATACCTCAAAATGATCCTGTTAATTGTGACCTCTCCAATGCTGCACCATCCTCGACTCCATCTGCATGTGCAGCCTCGCCAGGAGCACGTAGACCTGGTCCAGCCAGGTCGTCGAACTTGGTCGAGGGATTTGGCGGATTGGGTACCAGGGCTCTGAAAGCTTTGCGCACTATAGAGATACCCTTCAGTCAGCGTGCGAACGAGCCATCCGATACCTGTCGCAAATTCCAGACGGATCCGCACACTCACCTCGCTTGATGAAGCCGACAAACTCGCGATCAACGTTCAGCTGCTGGACCATCTCGGGCAAATTCGGTAAAGACGGAGAGCAATTCGGTACTACACTCTATCAGCCTGTAGCAAGATGGATTCGCCAGGGGGAGGTACCGGAATATTCCTGCTTTGAGATGTCAATGATGATTGAGAACTCCCTCTCTGGATCCGCTGGATCAAGCAACGTGAACCGCATGAGTAGCAAGTCCTCTGGCTCTTCCGTCAGTACTCGTTTATTAATGACGCAAGACGACCCACGCTTGACCCCCTCGACCCGCCATCCTATAGCATCTTCCAGCTGACCCAATTCAACCCCGTCCTTCCCTCTCATCTCCTCGAGGACCTTCCCTTGTCTCTCCTTCTCCGCTTTCTCCCCTTTCACTTCCTTCCTGACCGCATTCAGCTCCGCCTCGAGTGCTGCCGACTGCTTCTTCACTTTCGCAAGGGTTGTTTGCAGGTGGTTGAGGGATGATGTCAAGTCAGTCAGGGTATGGCGTTCAGTTTCCAACGCTACTAGTTGTCAGTCGAGGACAGTATCAATGTAAAGGGCGACGCACTTGCGAGCATTTCTCCCTCCCTTTCTCGTTCAAGCTGTATCCTCCGCTCCACCTCCTCCTTCTCAGCCTTCAGGTCGCGTACAGACGTGACATGATCCGTAGCTCTCGCCGCGATTTCGGTCTTCGCAGCGAGAGTGTAGCTGTCGATCTAAGTTTTTTTGTCAACCAACAATTTCACTGGCCGAATAGCTCGTTCCAAGAAGTACAAGGCAGCAGATGGTCGGCTGGAACGTACCGCGTTGAGAAACGCCTCAACATGAGCTTGGAATGGCTCCCAATCCAGGTCAAGCGTCGGCGTCGGGCCCATCGACGTGCTAGCATCGAGCACGGAGTAGAGTGATATCGGTCTCGGTGCGGCGAGGTAAGCTGTTGCTGGCATGGTGATTAAGGTATTAAGATCGATGCTATACAGCGGAATGATGGCAAAGAAAGTCGCGGCGTCTTTGTTTGGCTCCGAACCGTGTTAGTCCGAATATCGCTCAATGATTTCCCTCATTTATCCCGAGGCTTTATCTTGTCGGAAGCTTTACGGCGGGAGCAAAATCAGGCGCGTAGATGGGATGGCTCAACGTTTCGCTCAACCGCATAACAACCCCCTTCCTTCATCCCGCAATCTCTTTCTCCCGACTTCAACTTTCCATCCATCCTGAGAGCATCGAATCTATTCCCAACTGAGAAAGAAAGGACGGTTGTAGCGATTCCCATTATCGGTCACAATGTTTGCCCGTGTCCTGAAATCAACAACCCAACAACCTGCCCCCTCGTCTCAGCCCCCTACAACCCCTAGCAAATCCCGCTCAAACGGTCACTCTCAATCCCAGTCCACATCCGCCCTACCTTCGCCATCGAAGATACCTCTTCCCGCCACTCCGCTGGCCCGCTCTTCTTTCCTCAACAGCGGAACCAAGGAGAACAACCCCGTTCCTCCCTCCCAAGGCGATCGAACTAACTACCTCTCCTTCCTCTTCGCTCAGAGTCAGACTGGAGCACCCACCACCCCAGTGAAGGTCAACAAAGTCGCTCAACCTCCCGCACCCGTCACTCATCGAGATGAAAAACGTACACAACCGACGATGATCCCGGAGAACGAAGATGTCCACATGCAGACGATGAAAAACACCATCAACCCTGCGATGCTCAAGTCCCTCGCGAGCATCCCGGCTCCGACTCCGGTTCCGAAACAGCAGCAGCAGAAGGCTCCAGCGAACCCGTACGCGGTACAGAGAAATGGTCAGGGGTATGGTTCGGAGGATGTCTATATGAAGACATCTAGGCCTGAGACGAGGGTTGAGAAGGAGAGGGGGTTGGAGCTTTGGGAGAAGGAGATGTTGGAAAAGGCTGAGGTGAGAAGGAAGGCGACGGTGGCGCAGATCTGTAAGCGACGTTTCGAGGTCCAGCTTTGACGCTAACAACGCTGCCATGTAGACTTCTTAGATTACTATTGTGAGCGGGGATTTATCGACCACTCATATGCTTGAGCTGATCACATTACTAACCCAGTCGACCTACTCGGTTACATCTCGAACCGCAAGAGGCGTCTCGAGGCGTTCAATGCTGACGTTGCTGAGCGGAAGGCATGTCTTTCCCGACTTCTACATCCTGATCCTCACGCCTCGCCAGGTGATCGGACCCGACTACATCCGCGAGGTTCAATCATACAACGGCCGCGAGCGTGTCCTCCTCCGCAAGCGTCGCACGAAACTCCGTGTCGACCAGTTCCGCATCATCGCTCAAGTAGGTCAAGGCGGATATGGATCCGTCTACCTAGCTCGAAAGGCCGATACGAACGAGATCTGTGCGCTCAAAAAGATGCGTAAAGGTACGCTCGCGAAGATGGACGAGGTCAAGCATGTCCTTGTCGAGCGGGATATCTTGTGTGCGGTGAAGACGCCTTGGTTGGTCAGGTTGCTCTATGCTTTCCAGGACAAGGAACATGTCTATCTGGCTATGGTAAGTCCGAAGCAGCAGACCAGCGATTCAGCTGTCCTGCTGATGAAAACGCGAGCTACGCTGACGTTGTCTTCAGGAATACGTTCCAGGAGGAGATTTCCGGACTCTGCTCAACAATTCCGGCGTTCTCAAAGAGGAACATGCCAGGTTCTACGCCGCCGAGATGTTTGCTGGGGTGAATGAACTGCACAAGCTTGGTTACATTCACCGAGACTTGAAACCAGAGGTAAGTTCAGTAAATACTGAAGGAGGGATACGCTTAATGGCTATGTAGAACTTCCTCGTCGATGGAACCGGCCACGTCAAGCTTACCGACTTTGGTCTCGCTACGGGCGCTCTGAACCCGCAAAAGATCGAAGACATGAAAAACAAGGTGAATTTGCCATTCGGTCACACGAAACTATCCTGACCCCTTCTTCAGCTCGATCAGGTGAAAGACGATGCTCTGGTTTTCAGGAGCACCCTTGAGAGGCGAACGATCTACCGAAGCATTCGGATGGCTGAACCCCGCTATGTGGGCTGCTTATTTTCTAAACTGAGCTGTTGCTCATGTTGCTCACTTATTAAGGCCGATTCGGTTGTCGGATCGCCCGACTAGTCAGCTCATCTGATTGCCTTTGCTTTGAGTCAGCTGATGGATAGAAGCATGCCGCCCGAGGTACTTCGAGGCAAGACGTACACCTACTCAGCCGACTACTGGTCGTTGGGCTGCATTTTGTTTGAGTTCCTCTGCGTATGTTTTGGAAGCCATCGGTAAGGGAAAGCTGATCGAGTTCAGGGCTTCCCGCCGTTTTCCGGATCTACGCCCGAGGAGACCTGGGCCAACCTAAAGAACTGGCATAAGGTCCTTCGAAGGCCAGTCTATGACCGCGAAGAAGACCTCATCTTCAACCTGACCGACGTAGCTTGGGATGCCGTCACGCGGTATGCTTCTGCTTGAACTTCACAAAACTCCGCTAATGTCGTCGATACTAGTCTCATCGCACACCCAAAAGACCGAGTCACTACATTGCAAGATGTCCAGTCCTTACCATTCTTTTCCGATCTGCCTTTTGCCGGCCTTCGCCAGATCTCGGCCCCATTCGTGCCCGTACTCGACGGCGAGACGGACGTGGGATATTTCGACTCATTTTCTAGTCCAGAAGATATGGCAAAGTACGCCGAGGTCTTTAAGAAGCAGAAAGATGTTGAGGCGGTTGAGGAGAACGGGAGCGGTAATCGCAACAACTGGGTAGGTCATCGCTACTTCACCCGCTTGCCCTGGCTGATGAGATATCAAAGGTCGGTTTCACTTTCGGTCGTAACGCCAATGTAAGGTTGCCCCACTGTGTGGGCCAATTGTTGATCAAATGCAGCTTGCGCCCCCTCGTAATGGCCTCAAACCCGAAGGCGAGGCGCTTCAGACCATGTTTTGATCATCTAAATCCGATCCCTTTCTTGTCTTTGCGTTCTTGATAAAACGGTGATGCTCGGATGTTACCGGACTTGCCTGCAATGGATATCATGCAACGATGTGTGTGCAGATTATACCCCTGCCAGGGCCCGCCGCCAGGCATCTCCCTCGTTCATAAGTACTCTGCCTAATTCTCCAATCTCGATTCCAAGCGCCACTTTCCGATCGTCAAGCGCTTTGTGAATGTCGAACGCCCATGTGACCGCATGTGTCGCCAGTAGTGATGTGAAGATGAGGGCGAGCTCGGAATTGGATAGCAAATCGTTGCATTCGAGCAAAGATCGTGTCAAGGCGTCATGATCCGCACGGACCTGTTCTGATTCAGCTCCCGCTAGCGACCGCGAAACCGACTGACCGCTCGCCAAGGAATCTCAGGAACCCCTTCTCGCCGGACACACCGCACCACAGCAGCCATGATCAACTTTTGTTGATTACTACATTGCTTGACGAACTTCGCAACAGGTGACGACGACATGAGGTTCAGGACCGCCATCATCTCTTTCGCTGTAACGGGATGCAGGTCGGTAGATTTCGGCTCGATGGCGACTTCTACTGCACGTCTAGCTCTGCGTCAAGTTCGAAACCAACTGGGACACCGAGATACTCACCGACAAGCATCGAGTACGCGTCGAGCATCACCGTTCGTCCCTGCCATTTTTGTGGCGGCGAGAGCGATAGCATCCGGAACGAGGACTTTGTGTTCTGCTTTTCTTTTCGGATGCGGAATGAGTCGGGATTGGACGATCTCGATGAGTGCTGTCCGGTCATATGGCTGGAATAGCAGCGTCTGTAAGCCTGTTGAAAGCGTCAGTTCTCACTCCTTCTCGGACTCGCCCGACTTACCCAGCCTCGACTTGATCTTCGCAGCGAGATGCTGAGGCAGATCCATTCTATTCGCCACCGCTATGACGAACAACTGAGAGTCCCGCATCGTCGGCCAATTGAAAAAGTTGTAGACCACATCTTGCTTCGCGGTAAGGAGTTGATCTAGCTCGTCCATCAAAACGACACTTTGGCTCTATCAGCATCTCGCAACCTACTTGGCGTAAGTACGGCTCACAAAGTATGTCCTCTTGGACCTCTTACACCGGAAGTCTTCCGATTGAAATGCGCTTCGAGACCTCGTAAAGCTGTCCTGGAACTACAGCCTTTCGCACCGGAGATGGCTTCCCATAGGACCGTATAGGCGTGTTGAGGAGATGGGATCTTGAGGCCATTGATCTCGACGTATGAGAACGGCGGGAGCTCCTTCAAGACCGATATATCAGCACGCGCTGTATGTCTAGCCACGAAGACTCACTCCGTCTTCGGCTTTCCGCTTCAGCTCCTTCACCACTGCATGTACCGTAGCCGTCTTCCCAGTTCCAGGCACGCCAGCGATGTCTAATCACATCAGCTGTCATTTCATTCAGTAGAAGCGCGCTTACACAGACACCCGCCGCCACCCCCTTCGAGTCCCTCCTCGACCTTGCTAAGAACATCCACGAATTCCTCCTCGCGACAAGGCAAGCTTTCAGGTGTAGCTCCAACATGTAGCAGTCTCAGTGCTCGTTCATACGGATCTACTGGTAACTCCGCGGGATCGAAGGCAGATGAAGGCAGGTGAGAGGACGTTGACTTTGGGTGAGGTATTCGTCTCGCCTTTCGGGGTGTCACGGTGGTCTTCGCCCCTGTCGCCTTGCGTGACGGAGATACCTTCACAGATCGCTTACGTTTCCTCGTGTCAACCTCAGCATCATCATCACCATCCGCCCGGTCCTCATCCTTGTCCTCCTCATCGTTCTGAACTTGACCACGTCCAACTTCACTCTCACTCCCGTCTCCTCCCTCAAATTCACTCCCATCCTTCTCCTCAAATTCACTCCCATCCTTCTCCTCACCCTCACTCTGCCCATCCACCTCTTCTGTTGACACCATCCACCCTCTACCCTTCCTTCCGTCCTCCCGCCAAGCATCGATATCAACCCTCCAAACCCTCCCTCCCTTCGAATACTTATCCAAAGCCCTGGAACACCAATAAACCCCTTGGCGTACATAAGTCCAGCCCTTGATACTCGACTTGGTCGGTGCGTTCTGCTGAAGGAAGAAAGCTCGGGAGTAGATCGGGACTGTTCGCAGGAGGAGATGTATAGGTATTTGAGTGGTAATTGGTCGTACTGGTGAAGCGGCAAGTAAGACCTCGTTCTATCACATCAATCAGCTTGGCACCAGATCATGGACGACAGGATCGCGGACATCCTCGACACAGAGGTTCTTCATCACCCCAGGAAGGTCTTGCCGTCGGAAACACCAGTGTATTTCCGCCATCATCTTCGGTCCTCTCTCCTCATCCTCCTCATCCTCTTCCTCATCCTCCTCATCCTCTTCTTCCTCATCCTCGTCAATCTCGTCTTCTGGCTCTTCCCGCAACTCTATGAGGACCCCTACACCCTCCCCACCACCTTCAACAGCTACCATCACCCCATCCCCGACAGTAAATCGACTCTCCTCATCGCTCTTCCCTGCTCTCGGTTTACCTTTCCGCGACGCAAATCCGGGATGCGAAACGATTCGCGCGAATGAGTTGTATCGTGTAAAGTTATTCTTTGAGGATGATGGAAGACTTGCTGAGGTCCAAGAGTATTTCGTATTGGGTTGTCTGAAGGCGGGAGAAGGATGAGGAGAAGGGGTGAAAAGAGCACCTCGAGTCGAGCGCCGTGGAGTGACCGCCATACTTCTAGACCCGCACCAGGCTTGGCAGGAGTTCCCGAGGCCTTTGACCAACGGTTTCCCGCTTTTGTATTTTGGTGACGAAATCGACAGACATCCTGTACGAGTACTCTTTGACCGCGTCTCACCCTTCCACTCTTTCAGGCACATCCACTTTCCGGAAGCAGAAAGCGAGCACCATCAAATGCCAACTGATTCATGCCCGTCCCTTAAGCGCTCATTGTAAAAGTCTACATTTGTCCATCGTGACTGCTCATTTTCCACGTCGCAATTATTCGAAAGGTATCTGTTTTTGCTGGTGTCTGATGACCATGATCGGGATCTTGCATGCTCTAGCCATCTAGAGGAACTGTCGGAACAGAGTCAGCAGAAGCTTTAAGGGTTGCGATATCGCAAGCTCACGTAGTCTGGAGGTCGTCTAGACACCAAAGGTTCTCCTGCCCGAGGAGCCGGGTCGAATTGCAAGCTGAAACAGGTCATGTGAGCCAATACAACACGCTGTCCGAAAGATTGCTGCCTCCGGGTACGGTGGGCGATGACTTACAATGTGTATTTCAGCGCATCGTCCACCTCAAGGATAGCGGCCTGATTACCGCAGCGGTAGCAGTAATTGGGTGCGGAGAAGATCGTGACAACGTTTCGTTCTTGTGACCATCTGCCCAATGGGTCCGATTCAGTTCGACAGCGCCCGGCAGCGAAGTAGCAGAAGCTGCGATGGATCATCAGACTCACGAGAAGCCTTCCATGACCAGTTGGTGTGCTCGCGCAACCAATGTCAGACCGTTGTTGTGATCTTCGAGTGATTCGGTCAGTTCCCTGCTGCGTCCGAGGCATCTGCAATGGCAGATACAGAGGAACAGTAAACCTCACTGAACGCTTCCGATATGTCCTGTCCGAATGTATATCCCGCTCCTCGGGGACTTATGCCCCAACCACACCGGTCATCTGGGTCTGACCATAGTAAGTCGCACATCGGTCCCTCATGCGGGACTTCTTGTATACGGTCGATGGATCGGATGTGATCGAGGGTGTCAATGGAGGGGGAAAGGCCACCGTGTAGGCAGAAGATCTGTTGACCATTCAGTAATCTTTTCCCAATTCCGGCTGTGACCTACTTGGTTGTCGATTAGAGCGGTCAAAGGAAGGTAATCGAACAGGTCGGTGAAGAACTTCCAGACATTCGCGTTCCCATATTTCCGCAAGCATTCGTCGTAAAACCCGTACACCTGTGTGATCTGCCGTGACTCGTGGTTTCCTCGAAGGATTGTGACTCGATCGCGATAACGGAGTTTCAGGGCGACAAGGAGGGTGACGGTCTCGACGGAATAGTAGCCTCGGTCGACATAGTCTCCCATGAAGAGGTAGTTGGTCTCGGGGGAGTTACCACCGATGCGGAACAGTTCGGATAGGTCGTGCTATCCCGTTATCAGCCGGGATACTCATCATCCAGGCATATCGCGACTGCTCCCGGAAACAGCCGTTCATGCCGTATACGTAAGCTCAGGACAACAACTGACGAATTGTCCATGTATATCCCCACATACCGTCACCGGACACCGAACGGGCTGGACGTTCGACTCCTCCATCAACACTTCCCTGGCCTATAAGGAGGACAGTAAAGTCAGCTCATGTCAACAGAGCGGTTCCTTTGCGAAAACAACGTGGAAAACGAGGACCGCAGGACAGGCCGATACCGCATCATCTGGTGATCTTGCTGCGGTACCGATAACGCTCTCGCCATGCCCACAAGCAGTCTTCTACCTCACACCGTTGACGGTTATTGTGAAGCGGGAACGTCCTTTACGCATTCGCTCCAGCGATTGAAGCCAACGCGTACACTTGCGCCGTGTCCTAACCCATCTTGCCCGCATATGCCTTCATCGTATTGCTTGCACCACCTCGAAGCAGAATTAGAAGACTCGCCTTGTCGCATAGCTTCTTGACCTCAGCCTCGCTCAAAGGCTTACACCCCATCAGCTGGCTGACCCATCCATCCACCTCATCATTGAAAGACATCTCCTCGTGGTCGATATAGGATTCTTTCCGACCTTTCTATCGATATGCTGAATATCGTGAAAGTTCTTAGATTTCAGTGTAGTTCCTTTGTAGGTGAAAGAGAATGAGTTAAGCTGAAGGATGTCACAAAATTAAAAGCTGAGCCACGAGAGATAGGCGATCAATTCAGAAGGACGCGCCCCACAGCCATTGACAATTTATCCCCGTAATTCTCCGACGAGGCGAGCAATTTCCCAGTGCACCCTTTGTCTAATATCCGCTCGATCCGCCATGATACATCAACAAGATGCTACGATCCTCATGCAGATACATCTCCAACCCTGGCCCCTTCTCTCCCTCCTCCTCCATTCACACCGCCTCCTCCTCGTCCTCCTCGACCTCGGCTGCTAACTCCATGCCCATTCACGCCTTCCACACCAGCTCCTGACCCCTGAAGTCCGCCGTTCAAGCTTGGTGGGGATTTTGCGAGACTAGGCAATGCTACTTGATGTCGCACAGGACTTTCCGCCACGTGCTGATGGGATGGTGTCACGCCGGCTCGAAGCGTCTGCTGAGCCGCCAGCAATCGCTGCTGACCAAGCAAAGTCGACTGCAGCTTGTCGTGGTGCTTGACCGAGGAGGTCATTGCAGGAGGTGGACGTATACCTTTCGCTGCATTGCCGAATTGCATGTGACCATTCGTGGACGGTGCTCGTGCTGGGTTCCGCATGATCTGAACCGGCTTGTGGCTGGCGTAAGCGGGCTTGTAGTTCTGCATCGGGACAATGGGTGTCGGGCCAAAGCGTGGCTGGAAAGGTGCAGCTTGACCTAGCGGAGCCGGGGTACTGGCATGACCGACAGCGAACTGCGGTCGAGTGAGGTTGAGACATGACGAGAAAGATACGGTGGAGCCACGATACTCGGAGCACCTGGCAGCCATGTCAACCAGGGATCACCAGGCCAAATGGGAATGCTCACCGTCCACCAAGCGTCTCTCCGCCCAAAAACGGCACATCCCACAAGACATCTATATCCTTCGATCCAAGGCCCACGACCACACCCTTCATCGCAAGCGGTACTCCTCCCGCAGCCGCGTCAACAACCATGATTACCCGATCGCCGAGCGCGAAGGTCTGGCCTTGCAAGCGGTAGATGGCATGCGCGGGTTTGAGCACAGCTTGTCTAGGGATGCCCTTGACCAGAGCACGCTTGATGGCATCATGCGACTTGTTGGCTCGGAATGTGTCCGCCAACTTCTCGACCGAGGCGACGGATTCCTGAGATGCTATTCAGCGCAAGTTGGTGCGAATCCGTATGACTGACCTTCTCGAGCTGTTCTGCAAATAGCGATACTGGTTCGAGGTCGATTAGGTTCTCATCCTTGAGCCACTTCTTCATGTCTTTGATCACCTTGTCCGGGTTAGGTGCCGTTGGACAAAGCTCGGCTGCAGAGACAATGTCTACGTCTAGATAAGCAATTGGTTGATATCCCGGATCTCGCCACTCACCTCCACCACGGGAGTCGAGATTGTTGAAGGGCTCTGGGAATGCCGCCTTGTATCGCTCTAACGCCCTTGCAGTTGTCTCTGAGTACTCCCATCCCCTATCATTCCTCTTCGAGTACCCTAGTACCTTCAGACCTTTCGACTCAAATTTGAGCGATAAACCGATATTACTCTTCGACCCGTCTTCGAGAGCAATCAATAGAGATGAGGTGATTCTTGACAGACCGAGTGCGGATATGCCTAATCGTCGAGCGAGCACCGGCGAGGGGCTGTAATGGCCAGACAGACGATGTGCAACGAGTCGAGAGAACTCGGCATTTTCCTTTGACTCAGTTGGGAAATACTGGGGAGCGATATCAGCTTGATAGCGATATCATGGTGATCCTCACAGCAAGGTTGATGTCCAGAGTATCCTTGGACGATCCCGCAACCTGTGCTGCGGTACCATATGCCATCTGACCGAGGAAGATGACCCTCTCTCCCGTCGGAAATTCCTGAGCCATAGGCGGCGCACCTTGCTCCTGCAAGATGTCAGGGAGATCGATTAGCTGCTGCTCAGACATACTATGTACCGCTCATCCTCAAAGGTTACCTGCGTCACCGCGAGCTGTAAGGCCTGCGCAAGCTCTTTCTTCGGTCCCTCATAGTCCTTGACCAGTGCACCTGTGTCCAGACGTTTAAGACCTGTGTCAAATCACATCAGCGTGGGAGCCTTGAAGCAGACTTATCTCACCCTTGAGAGGTCGGACATGCAATACAACCTCGACGTTCCCGATGATGACCCCGAGACGCTTCGAAGTATTATGCTCGATCTGATCTGCCGACTTCTTCCAAGCAATGGCCTGGAAAGGGTTATGCGGCGTTGACGCGACCGCTGTCTTTCCCATTGGCAGCATCTCATATCTGAACATATCGTCTGATACCGCACTGATCATCCCCTCATGTAGGTAAGGCCAGCTGTGAAATGTTCGCTGGCCGATCATCCTTTTTGCGATATCTGCCGTCTTGCCTCGGTCATGCTTGGAATTGACGGTGATGATCATCGACTGGTTGCGACTGTCGGATTGGAATACGTTGACGCCGTGAAAGCCGAGTGCGCCTTGGTGAGGTAGGGTTTGCAGGGTCGGGAAGCCCGCAAGAGCGGAAACACCGAGGTGCACGCCGTCAAGCAGGCCAGGGATCAGGTTGATACCGTCGCCGAGGTTTGGCAAATGGAATGGTGTACCCTTGCAATGACATTTAACGATGTCGGGGAAGAAGCCAGGTTGAGATGACGGATAATTGCCGTCTTGCGTGTCGTCATGAGCGAACTCGGTGCTGAGTACGCCTGCACGATTGCGCTCCTGCTCTTCAGGCGTCAAGCGGACATCGCGAGCTTCGCAATCAATCAGCTAAATCTCGAAAAAGGTACAGACCACTCACCGGCCATAGAGCGAAGCAGTCGAGCCTGATCAATAAACGGAATCTTCACCACAGCCTCCCAGTCTTGCTTCTTGCCATTCATATCAAGCTCGAAGTCTCTCGGATAGAAATCGTAGATTGGCGATGTTTCCTCTGTCATCAGATCCTATTTACTTATCATCCAGGGTTAGGCATGAAAGCAGATCATAATCACCCGGTAAGCCGAAGGAACGTGTTCCTTGCTTTCCTCCGGTAACACTCCCATCAATTGCTGAAAAGGTGTGAAAGGCTTGCCAAGCTCGAAGTCGAAATGGAGGTCGGCGATGTTCTTCAGGTCTGCACACAAAGTATTAATCACGGCTGACAATGATGGCGGGCTAGCTCACCGGTGATCTTCGGCGAGAAATGGTAGTCATAAAACCAGCCCCAACTCGAGACGCCCTTATAGTAGTAGTTGAGCACCCATTGCAAGCCCTCAATATACCGGAAGACAAGAGCATGAATCTCTTCTGGCTTATCGAAGTTGATCTCCAGCTTCTCCTGGACAGACATGAGGTATTAAACAGCCAAAGTGAAGGTTGCAAACCTTGTAGTAGCTCCGTTTCCAATCGTCCAGATTCTCCTTCATCTTCTCCTCATACGAATCCTCAAAGTCCTCGACCGTATTATCAACGACCTTCGCTTTGTCGTACTTGCTGAATACCCGTTGTACAGCCACATCTCCCTCGGCCTCCTCGTCCTCCGACTGCCACTCATCTTCCTCCTCCTCATCCTCGCCGTCGATATCCTCTTCCGCCTCGCCATCCTCGCTCAGGCCTTCCATGTTGAGACTCAGGACGACCAACGGCTGGCCATATTCGTCGACCTCGTCCCACCTTGCATCTAGACGCAGAGAATCGGCAAGCTCTTGTACGAACCGCCGGTCTCGAGCGGAAAGGGTATTGGCGAAAGTACATCGATCGTCTGACGTTGGCTTCCCCTGATGCTTATTGACAAACTTCCGGATCTGATTGAGGATCTTCTGCTGGTCTTTGGTGATTACTACACGGGATCAGCGGGATCCTCAAGGGTCATGCTGACTGACCCATCTTTCCTCGCTTCCGCGCCTTCTCCATCGCCTCGATCTCCTTCTGCTGCTTTCCCTTGTACCAATTTTGGTCTGCAAACTCCGCCTCAAAAGCGTCAACTTCGAACTTCGCCAACTCATCCAACATAAGCTGCAATCTTGGCGAAGCGATCGTTCCGTGTTCGTTCAAGTAACCGCCTGCAAGCATAAGTTTGTGCCAAGTGAGTCCTTATATCGCTCACCTGCTTTCGGCAGCACAGCCTTGTATATCGTCCATATCCGCTCCAATGCGCCCTCGTTGATATGCAAGTCGGGAAGATGTGGTAAGAAATCGTTGCCGACAAAGATGCCCATAAGGATGAAGTCGTCGATGATGCGCTCGAGATTGTATTCGAAGGGTATCTCTGCAGCGAGAGATCCAAATTCGAGATCGAGATATTCCCGTAGAAGAGAGACGTGGAGGAGGAAGAAGTTGGTCTGAGCCAGACTGTAAGGATTCAGCGCGCTTCTTTCGACGAGGTCCGACTTGCCCGGTAGTCTTCTTGGATTTCCTGCCAAAGGTGACTTCTTCTCGCAAGAGACAGAAGTGGGGATCATGGCTTAATAGACCTAGCATGATCAGATCGGCATCGAGACCGTAGAGGCAGTGCCTCGTGTTTGGGTTGCTGATAACATTAGCTGGACTTACGAGCTTCTGAATCGACGCACTAGTCCGGCTGCGCCTTTGTGAGCCGGATGAATTCTTGTATCTTATGTTCGCCTTCTCCAGGCACCTAAGCTCGGCATGAACGACAGAGCACGATGTTCGTGAGAAAGGCTCACCTCGTGCCCGCTTAGAATGACCTTGACATTCCTCCACTCTGCATCCTCCGAGATCCTCTTAGTCACATAATACTGCAAATGCGCCGAAAGCCTCGCCATAAAAGGCGTACCTATCTCCATCAGCTCCTATTAAACGAATCGCACTCTCGACACACCCGGCGTGATACAATTCGAATCAAAAGCCTTCTCCTCGGGCAATTTCTCCCCCTTCTTCTCCGCCTCCGCCCTCTTCTCCTTTGCGTCCCTAGCCGTCCTGAACCGCCTACTCCGCTGTTGGTTCATCTTCGCCCTCGGAGCGACACCGTCGATCGCCATGAAGAAGACTTTCTGAGGCTTGATCTTGGTGAAGAGGTGATCGATGTAAGCGAAGATAGCTAGGATCATCTGTTCTTCCGATATCCGGAAATGGACGTCATTCTCGGATGATGGTGGGTGGGAACAGTTGTGGATGATTCCGTTCTAGAGGAGCTCAGTCAGTTTGGTCTGGCCGCACGGTCAACATGAGCTGACCATATCGAGACTGTGCGAACATCTCATCAGCCGAAAATCTAGCATTTTAGTCGTGAAAGCTCACTATAGATTGTCAAATGTGGGTATAGAGTTGGGAGTGATCAGCTGAGAGGTAAGAGGGTACCTCTCCGAGATCCAGCGGAAGAACTGCGTCTCGTCAGCTATCATCGGAGCTTCGGTTCATCGAAGTGGCTCGCCTTTGGAATACCTGCAAAGGAATAGCACCGTCAGCATGTCGCGAGATTTCCTGGAGAAACGAAGCTCACCCATACTGACACGATGTACACGTGGTGATTGATTCTGCTAATACACTTTAGGAAGCAAGAGCGCCGATTTCACTGGATTTGAGATCGGTTTACGTGCGTGCGGATACCTAGGGGTATGACTTCCGTATACTGGAATCGATGATGGTATGATGAGACCTTGGTGATCCCCGCAAGATGCGAATGCAAGCCAAAGAACGGTCCGAAGGGGAAATGCTGAAAGATTGAGTATATTAGGGATGAAGAAATAGGTGAGAGTATGGTTGTCGGAACAACGGAAGCAAAAACCCGGGATGTCATGTCTCTGATTGGTCTTTTCCTGAGTCACAAGTATCATCCCTTCATTATGGTTGAAGCGGGTCCTTCCACACCACGACAAACGACGACTGAACCTGCTGCAGCATTCGAACGGTGGCGAACCTCCCTAACGCAATGGACCGGATTAGGTCTGACCGAGGACGAACTAGCCGAACGAGCGAAACGACAAGGCGAAGTCAAGCTGGAGAAAGACTGGAACCGATGCGAGAAGTGGAAAGCTCAATTGCTGGAACGAAGTTGGTCCTCCCCTGCTTCCTCCTCAATTCAAGCTCAAGTCTGATTGCGAACAGGTCCCATAGTCGTCTTCATGCTCAAACACCTCAACCTTGCCGGCTGCCCATTCACCACCTCCTCCGTACAATGTCATCCGTGCCCCGCCCACATCGCAGGAGGTTTCACACCCGAGTACGGCGTCCTAGTCTGCCAAGATAGGTTGGTGAGCAAGAGGATCATGGAGGATACGCTCGCACATGAGCTCTTACATGCTTTCGATCATTGTCGGTTCAATGTGGATTGGTCGAATCTTCGGCATCATGCCTGTACAGAGGTGGGCCGAGACGTCCTGTAGTTGAGTACAGCTGAAGGACTGGGTAGATAAGAGCTGCGAATCTGTCCGGAGATTGTCGGTGGGCGAGAGAAGCACTTGTCAGGGGATTCTATTCGGTGAACAAGCAACATCAAGTCAGTCATCCCTTGCTACATTCACCCAATCTGATGAGGCCGACAGGTCTGTGTGAAGCGTAGAGCGGTGACCTCGTTACTGGGCAACCCTAATTGTCCATCCCGAGAAGTCGCAGAGAAGGCTGTCAACGAAGTGTGGGAGAGTTGTATCAAGGATACTAGGCCTTTCGATGAGGCATGTTTGTCCATCCGGATATTGGACCAGCTGACAGATCGCCGCGCAGATATATTGAAGTCGACGCTGATTTGCGAGATCGCCGCTCAAATACACAGCATTGCGCAATATCCTGCATGCACCTCCTCCCTTCAATACTCCACCTCCACATCCCCATCCTCTCCTTGGATCTGCACTCCAGCCTCTCGATCCCCTTCCTGATCCACATCCATCTCCTCTCTCGGAGCCCGGCCGTAATCGTCCTTCTCCGCTTTCTCTGCAGGCTTCACCTGCTTCCGTAACCGCTCGAGCTTGGTGACTAGTCCATCGATACGTGCCCGGTTCGATTTGACCGTCTCCGAAACTGATGTTTTCTCCTTCGCGAGGGAGGCTGTGTCCTCAGAGATGATCTCCTCGACGTTGGCTATGCGCATGGAGAGGGTTGTCTCCTGATGAGGAAGAAGGACTTTGGGGAGCTGCAACATGTTAGCGGGCTTCCAGATTCCCTAAGAGATACTTGCGAAGTAGAGGGGTTTGAGCTGATTGGGATGGGGTGCCTCGCGTGAGGGTCCTTGTGTCAGTGGTATAGGGGATGGGTTAAGCAATGTTGTCTCGAAGATGGGAGGGGCGATTGGTGGAAGGGAAGTATGGAGGAATTTTGACGTCGGTCGGAGCGAAGCATGTCGAGCAGTCATCTGCATCCCATCAGCTCGACTCACTCAACCAGGAAGGATAACTCGCCGCAGCATCCTTGTGCTTGAGCACAAACTCCGCCGAGTCCGTAGCTATCCTCAAAGTTTTCAGCTCCTTCTCAGACTCCGCCAGTTCGTGATGCAGTGTCGCTTCTGATCGTAATTTCGTTGCTATACGCTCGGACACCTGCTCTCTCCGCTTCGCCTGAACAGGCTCATCAGCGGTCAATCTTCGAAAGGAAGGCGAAACTGACCGCTTCGCTCGTCCGACTGGATTTATCGTCATTCTTGAATTTCTGTAATGTCCCAAGAAGATTCCCGAATAATCTTTTGCTTCGAGCTTTATCCTCGATCTTGGCATCTATCCGCATCCGCCTAGACTCGTCAGCAAGAACATCCGGACTTGCTATGCAGCAAAGCGTACTTTGCCGGAGCCTCATCAATGTCAGGTCGTGAACGATCCGAGTCCATACTCATCCGTCGATCCGGACGATCGTCCATGGGACTGCCGTCAGCTCGGTTTCTAAATGCATTTCACTTACCTCTCAGGTGACCTCGACATCGCGATTAGATGAAGCCTTTCCTCACGGTACTCGAGTACGGTATAGCTTTTCAATTCGAGGAAGCGAAATGTTCAGGCAAGCTGTCGAGGAGCGGGAGCAAAAGCTCGGGCCAGGGTGTCACGTGCCTCGGCTATTGCCAGAAACGTCCCTTATGCGTCATAATGGACTGCTCTTTCTGATCGTTATTGACAGCTGGAAGCAAGCAGCAACTACACTTTTCATCAGCAAATATCAACCTAGTCCTCAAGTCCTTCCTTGTCACCCTTTTTAGCAGTCAGCCAGAAGAAACGAATGCTGCAATCGCACTGCTCTTCACGGCTCCTACCATCCCGCCACCATTAATATGTCTACCAATCGGCCAGATCCATTCTGGCTTTGCCATGAGGTCAGCCTTCATCATGGACGACGAATCATGACTGATAAAAGAACTGCTGCAGTGTGGTGCGCAAATGCGGCCGCTCCGAGTGCGGTGACTGGAGATTGCGAGCATGACCAAGCTTATTGAATCGTACAGATAGATGGCGTTCCGCATTGTGCATCATGTAACGGCGAGTTCATCGAGATCGTGAGCTACTCTCCTTGATGCTTTCGGCACTCCTATTGGAAGAAGGTGCGACATATTTTGCTGTAACTTTCGTCTTCGCAGCTCGACTCCGAAGTCAACCCCGACCCCTTTCATGATCTCCCCCCAGCACCACCCGTCCGACCAACGTCATCACCACCTAGATCCGGACAGCCTGTCTCAAGTACGCCTGGAGGAAATGCAGGAGATAACGGCGGTTTCATGCAATCACTCTTTGGCAGTATCTTCGGCGGAGGCGCTCAAGAAGCAGAAGGGTCCAGCGTAGCTCGATTAGGGAGTAATGGGAGAGGAGCAGGTGAACCCAGTGGAGGTGGAAGGGAATTCACCTTCAATTTTCCAGGAGGTGGTCAGGGGAGAGTGATGTTTGGGAGCTTCAATGGACCGATGGGGCCTTTCGGACCTATGGGAGGAAATCCGTCAGGAGGTCTGGAATCGTTCGTCTGATCTGTCAGGTCTGATATGTCACCTGATGGATATAGCTTTTTCCCCGGCTTCGCTAATCCACCTCGAGGTCCAGGTCAGCGCATGGGCGGACCACAGGGTAGCGATGATCCGGCAGACTTAGTAAGCCCGGTTCAGCGCAGCAGCCCATCGCTGACATTCCTTAGATCCGCGGTCTCATGCAGATCATCTCGCAGGACGGGATGATGCCGCAAGCGATAGGCGGTCCACCCGGTAGAGGCAACATAGGCGATTATGTCATGACACAAGGTGAGTAGTATCCTGTTACCCGGTTGTCTTGCTGAGCAGGCCAAATAGAGGGCTTTGACGACATTCTTGAGCGGCTAATGCAGGCGGCTGGTCCGCAGGGTCCCTTACCAGCTGCGGATGTCGTGATTGAGGGGCTGCCGAAAATTATGTTCACCGAGGAGAGCTTAGGTGAGGGGGACTCGCCAGCCCTGGGATGCAGCTGATGTTCTCGCCAGCAAAGAGTCTATACAAGGATTGCCCAGTATGCAAAGACGATTTCAGTCCGGGCGACGAGGTGATGAGGGTTCCATGCACGTATGTCTATCGCATGATGCAGATATCTCATGTTGACCTCTCATGCAGCCATGTCTTTCACCCCGACTGCTTGCAGCCTTGGCTGAAGGTCAACGGTTCATGTCCTGTCTGGTATGTATCCCGATGTCAGTGGAGGCCGAGCTGATCTGCGCAGTCGATTCTCCCTCGTACCGGAAGACGGCAATCCTCCACCTCGATCTCAGCTGCAGCAGAATGCCCCGAATCAAGAAGAGGGCCATACAACGATCACCGGTATGCTTCAACGTTTATGGGGTCAGAGCGGGACGGGCAGCACCAGCAATCCAACATCACCCACAGGCGAAACAAGATCACCTCCAGCAATGTTTCCTCAATTACCAGCTTCGTCATCCTCACAACCTTCAAGACAGGCGCCTCCTTTGCAGATACCGCCTCCGCAAAGCCCCTCTCAGATACCAGGACCTGCGGCCGGCGGTGCGAACGATGCCCAAACTTCAGAACAAGCACCAACCCCCTTCTTGCATTCCGATATACCTGATGACTATCGGGAGCGACATAGACGGAGAGAGGCCGAACAGCAGAACCAGCCATAGTGCGTTGATACACTTTGGCTGGGAAGTATGGCCTGACAGGTTTCGTAGCGAAGATGATCTCGATCAATAGCTAAGTGTAACAAGCATGTCTCGATGAGAGGAACCCTCATCCATGCATTCACTGCTTTACACCTCACCCTTGAAGACTCTCGGATCCGTTCCGGTAAAGTAACGGGGTACAATGTGACCGTGGGAAACCTCGTGTAGAACCTCCACTCCAGCGATCACCCTCATTCCGCTCAACACATTTCTTCCTCCCTCTTTCTCCCACCAGTGACTTGCTTGATCTTCATTTGGCTCCATGTAGTGAAATATCCTTTGAAGCATATGATATAGCCGAGCGTCTTTCATCCTTCCTATCATCGCCCTCTCTGTTCCTTCGGGCTGTGGACCCGCTCTCAAATGATGACCGTCATTCACAAGCAAGTATCGCAGAGTCGCCGGCCAGAACACCACTTCAAGCTCCACAAGCCGCAGATACGTATCCAACAACCCATGGACAAGTGCTTCGGGTCACCGTACAACCTTGCAACCCTGGACATGTTTATGGAAAGGTAGGTGATGCTTGTTGACACAAGACAATCCGCTAAGCCTGACGAAGTATAAGCCCTCCGAAATCACCAAGGACGATACGGAGGTGAGTTGTTTAGGTACCTGACATGCGTATGCTGACTACCATAGTGGCTATGGGTACAAGGAGGGACCGGGCCAAGGTTCGATCCAGAGGAAGATGTGTCTAAGGCGGAGGTGGTGAAACAGGCAAAGGCGATCAGTAGGTCCATGTATGCAATGTATGCTGATCAGTATAGCAATTTTTTTGACAAGCAATTCGAAGCCATCAGGGTATGTCATCCTGTATGATTGGAAACTGAGAGGTGTAGAGGAACCCGATGATCCCGAAACAGAGCAAGAATGGTGAGAAGACCAAGGAGATGTCATCCGAGCTGGTAGGAGTTTCATCTTCTCGTAAGCCGTATCACCTGATCTATCCAGCCGGTCAGCAAGCTTCCGCACAGCTGAAGGAGTTGATGTTGGAGCACAGCTGTGGCGGAGGCAAGTGGTACGGACATTTGCACTCCGAGATATTGCTGACAGTCGCAACTCAGGCTCGTCTTCTCGAAGCACGGCCAGGTCAACGAAGTGTGGAAGACCATCGGCCGCTCCGTCGCCCTCGGTTTACTGAATCATGCTGGAGTGTTCTGCGCAAAGGTGGAGACTACCGCGAATGACGTAGGCCCCAATGATAATGTGAGCAACATGCAGTAACTCTGTTTGATTTGACCGTCTCAGCCAGAGCACAAGATCCGCCTCTTCGTCAAAAGCGTATCAACATCGATAACCTCACGAAAGCAAGCTTGCCTAAAGCTTCCAGGCTAATCTGCTGATGCTCCTTTAGGTCCTGGAAATCCTCATGGTGCAACACGGTCTCGATCCCCGAGCGGTAAAGTCCGACCTATACACCATGGTGGGCATCGACTCGAAGCACAAGATAAAGATACGATCGACTATTTGGAGACCTTATGAGCTGATGTCAGATGGTTTCAAGGATATCAAGGTTTGTTCCCTGTCCGTCTACTTGGTTCGCTCATGCTTGCTGGACTTGTAGAGATACAGAGAAGAACATCTCGCTTTCATGGCTGCAGAGGCCGCCCGCAAGTCCAATGAAGACCTCGAGGAAGATGAATCCGAGACTGAAGATGGCGAAGACCCGTTTCGATCCTGATCAAACCTTCGCCTTACACCAATATTGACTTCGGACATTCTCTGGTCAAGCTTTCGCCGGACAGTACCTTGAGGCGAACGCCAGACGTATTTCCCGTCATGGAGAAGAACAGTCAAGGTCTCCAAGGCGTCGAGGAGAAGACCGATCCTACCATCAAGAGGAAGTGCCCGATTACGCTAGACGAGGTAGAGGACAGCGATGACGATGATGAGGACAAGGAGAACGTAGATCCCTATTACTGCATGGGTCTAAACGACGCAGCTCAGACAAGTAAGTTTAACTGTTGAGACGTGCCTCTGCTGAACATTAGCTGGCCTCAAGGGGATCCAGAAAGCGGGTGTCAGTGGTGATCTCAATATCCTCGAGGAGACACTGGGTTGGCGGATGAAGGGTCTCTATGCTAATTGTGCGGCCTTGTGCTTTGCCTATTGTCTGATAGCTACGTTATGCCCTATATGACAAATGTCACGACCTTTTTGTATGATCGACTGAGCCTAGATATCCAGCATCGGTGCGGCTTCGCCTTAGTTACGTCGACAGCACCTACGAAGCGTTAGTCCTGCTTCATCTTTGAATGGGAAGCTTACCGTCCAAGCTGTCGGGTGGTCCAGTAATACAAGCACTATGCTGATCAGCGAATATGATTGATCAAGATCAAGATCACTCACACCAGCGAATCTCACTGCAGACAAGCCGAAAGTCGCCCAGAGCAGGTATCTGAAGTACACCTGCACACAACCTCAACGATTCTGGTCCAAACATGACAGTCATCGCACCTGCTGCTTATCCTGTAGCTGAACCTCATCCCATGACAAAAGCCGCCTCAATACAAGTCCCGTTCAGCCGTAGGATGATGCTTCCGTTATTGACATTGTGCGCCGAACCTGTCAGGCAGCTTTCGACCAGCTTTGACGTCGTATCTAAGCCGTAAAAGGTTTGTATCGAGATAGCAAGGGCGGCATTCGAGAGAAGCCAGACGCCGATTAGCTGAGTTCGGAAGGTCCGGTTTTGGTCCTATCTTGATATCAGCTCAAGAGGTAAGTCAAGTGAAGATGACACTTACGTCTAGACTGGGCTTCTCCGGGGTTGTGTCTTCCTTGAAGGGGTAATGGCACGCACAACCAGTTGAGAGGATTCATCGAGCTCCTCTTGCGCCTTGAAAAGGTTCAGTAATGCTCACCGTCGATAAAAGCGCTCACCCGGTGCACATCTTCCACAACACCGACTTCGCCACTCTTCTCCTGGGTTGAGGATACCGTAGGAAGAGCTTCGGCCTTGTCCGATCCTGAACAATGATGAGTGGCCAAAATCGCTGATTATAATTCGCATACCCTTTGTGCCCTAGCTTGTTAAATTATCAGTCGCCTCAACACAGGTCAGATCGGAAGACTTACGAGACATCATGTAGATTGCAAAAGGCGTACACATTCAGGACATTGGTGAAGGAGGGTGCGAGCAGCTATGACCAGACTGAGAGCTTTCAGTATTATTTGAACCATCTTGACTCACCATATACTGCGGGAACGAGCTGAACATATGCCAAGGATCGCTCTGGAACCTGTCATACCCCTCTTAGCCAAAGGCACGCCGTACGTATAATATCGATGAGAAGAGGTAAGTGCCTGCTTTGAGCGTCAGACCGAATCGAAGGTGCCGACAAGCGGAGCGGACCTATTGTGGACATGACCGCTGCCACGAGAATACCGTTCGTCTTGTCGAACAGCACTCGAAGCTTGTCGGCAAGCGATCCAGAAAGGTTGATATACCAGAGAGTCGGCAGTTAGAGTCCCTTCTCCCCTTTCGGTCGATTGCCTAGTGCCAGAACAAAATGAACTTGTCAGCGATGCCCGCATACACGGAAACGAACTCACTTGAAGCATCAAGAACGCCATGTAGATCCACATCAGAACCAGGTTGACCCAGTGCATCTGTTTATCTTCAGCTAAATCAAGCAGTGAAGGCGGACCAGCCACATCAGCCGTGACGAAGAGATTGATCTTGACAGCCTCGGGGACCAGCTCGATAATGATCGAGAAGGTGAGCCATAGGTTCGCGAGGACGATCCAGGAGAAGACTAGGCCGAACCTGACGTGTATCAGGAGGAAGTACTGTTGTAGTTGGGTCGACGCACAGGTTGTACTGCGCTAGGTTAGTCATCCACTCGCAGGAAACTGATATCACCTACGAGCGCTTGATTATGCAGGAAAAACATTCTTTATACTGGTCAGCAGTAAAGGCTGTGAACCGTAATACTTACCGTATTGGTCTATGCCCGCTGCGGCACAGCCGGAAAAAGTGTATCAGAGCATACTACAACCTTGTCAGTGCAGCTCCAGGTGGGATCAGCGACGTACAACTGAACAAAAAAGAGCTATTCAACCATCGCCGTCGTTGGCTGATGAGTTCCGCGGCTTGCTCCGGCACATCCGTCTCGGCTTTGCTAGGCTTCACATATGACAAGACCCATCGATCTTTCGCCTTGGCAACCAGCTCAAAACACCAGATCCTGTCGGGATCAGCTCTGAGCAAGGGGAAGTGGGATCGCTTACCGGTCCTCGGCGAGAAACATATTCTTGGTGAATATGTTCATTCCATATATCCCCTTCTTCCCAAGCCTCGCTGCCACTAAGCCATCCTCAGCTGGAATGCTCGATGCGCTACATATTGCAGCTTACTGCTATGGTCGCCATGAAAATACTGCTCTAGTGGTCGTCCTTAAATCGCCCGAAAGCGGTACGCCAAGAAAGCACCCGGTAGCACGCTCACACTGCTCATATCAGCATGAATGATAAGGGTCCACAAGGCCGACCGACTTGCCGAAGCTGCTCTCGAAGGGTTTGTCCAGGATGTTCGACATCTTGTATTCGAAGTTTTGCGCTGCGACTGTGAGGTGACTTGTAAGCGGATATGTGAGCCGAATGTCTGACGTACCAAGAGGATTAAACAGCTTCTTCCCCTTGTTGATCATAGCGTGGATCTCCTCGCAAGCGCCGCCGAGGTTTGCATTGTTCTGCATGTAGTTAGCTTGTTATGACCTTGTGTCAAAAAGACATACATAGAATGCTTCCCATACTAATATAGGTCGATCAGCAATGGGGGAGAATGGAGGATGACGTACGATGGTAGATCGCTTTGTGTCTGGGTTCGTCCCCGCATCCAGCAGAACGCATATCTCCGGGTTGAGCTGTCGTCCGATAGCATTGAATAGCCATCTGTGCGAGTTGATCTTCTTCGAGTTCTCCTGTTTCAGCACAAGAATGATCTGGACCGGGACCTGACGCAGGCAATCATCAGCAGTACATTATGATGTTCAAGGTATGTATCATACCAGATTGCCCGGATCGCCAGGATGAGGTTGGGCAATTTGCGGGGTGGCATTGACGGACAGTGCGTAGTATACTGTTCTCCCCATCAGCTCGGCCACCTTCTAGTAGTGACAAATCCACCTCGAAGATGTGCGCAACCGTTGGCTTATCATCCACTGCCTTCTTCAGTACCCCATCCTGATACACCCCAATCGTTCCGAGCACATCCAGGACAGCAGTATCCATCGGGCCCAGTCCGTCTGCCATCAATGCGGCCACGATCCTCTGCCAGCCTGGACGACCTTCTTCCGCAGTAGGTCGCCAAAACTTCGACCTGCAGTTGGATCAGTCATGATCAACTGATTCGGAGGAGAGCCGGACGTACGCCTTGGTATTGCAGATATCCCGGATGTTCAGCATGACGTGATGCAGTGTCCGAGCATACATGATCTTATCCTCGTTATCTGATCTCCTTCAGCTGCGGAAAAGGCAGCCTCAGATGGAATCGCTCACAGCTGGTCACCGCGATAAGCAGCTCCGTTTCCCGTCCATACTGGTTGACCCGAAGATTCCATCCATTCTCAGGTGTGAGATCGTCCGAGTCGCACGTCGCTGCAGTATAACGCATGTGTCTAGGATGTACGTCAGTTCTAGAGGAAGATTACCAGCTATTAAGAGCTGCTATCGTCCATCCCTGACTTACGTGAACTCGTTAGACTTGCCTGAGGCTTATCAGTATCCGATCAGCGATGCAGAGAGCTTGCCGGTCAGATATTTCGATTCAATAGCGCTGGAAATAGGTCTCGGTACCGGATAACTGCCATGTTTATCAGATATGATCACCTATGAAGCCAATGACGAGGCCGACTCATTGATCCAATTCCCCTCATTGGTGAGCTTGACCCGTAGAGTCGTCACACCCCGCTTCGGAATGGTCTGTCTCCGAATGAAGTCTGCTCCCGCTGAAGGTGCGATGAGGGGTCATCGCATAAGGGTCAGATACCATGAAAGGTGTCGCATGAGGTCTACATCAACACCCATCAGCTGATCAAGCTTAACAATCACTGGGAAGGGGACACACCCCGCTGTCAACGGCTTCAACTCGTCGTCCTCCTCTCCCGCAACCCAAGGGACACGCTGTCCATTGATCTGAACCCCTTCATTCCTTCTCAAACCGGCATCGCCACCGCTTTCGTCGTAGGAGAGCGTCTGGTAGGGTACAGGCGGGTAGGATGGCTGTGGTGGGTATGGAGACGAGGGGTTCGGGGTAGGAGCGAAGCGGGTACGTTGGGTCTGCGGGTCGTGGAACCAGTTCGTTATTTATTTCAATGACCTGATATGTAAGCTTGAGGAGACTCGAGGAATCGTTAGTATGTGATGGGACACGTCAAACCCGAGGCTTTCATCGCTATGATTACAATCAAGGCACGCTGATTGAGTGGTGTTTCAAAAGCATCAAGGGTCGATCAATAGCAGGCTTGCCGAGGACGGGGCAGGATCCCAATCGGGGCTGACTACGCATAGATCCATTTGACCCGAAGACCTTTTGTCCGCACCTGGCTGAATGGTGAGGAAAGGTGGAATTGACTGAAATGGAGGTGAAACGAGTCGCAGAAGGACACTTCCGCTGAAACCGCATTTCAGGCAACCTCCACCCGGTAAAGGAATGTTTCATGCATAGTGTTCACAAGTGAATTATTAACAACGAGAGCGAGCCAAACGAATGGAAAGGTACATGAGCCGCTCGAAGCGGAATGATAGGAAATGTTGAATGGTATAGACACAATGAAACCGAAGATGGCAGTGTGCTCGAACCAGATGCGATGCTTGTGAACTTGCCCCCGCTCAAAGCTGCTTCGCCTTGCCCGCCCAGTCGTAGCCGTCCAGTGAGTAGCCACTTTCACCTCGCTCCATCGTGCGCATGCTCCGAAGATACCACCTGGTGTCGTTAGCATAGTTCTAATGAGCGACTCACTGATCCGTCCTCCCCCTGACACTCTGGTAGATCGGGGGACCAGGCTGAGCTTCCATTGTCTGCTCGTCGGGTTTGCGAGAGATCAACGCGCTCAGGCCTGTCCTGATACCATCGGTAGCACCGGTGCTCGGGCGGGTTCTGTGGCCGGGTGTCAATGCTGGAGTGTTTTGAAGGGTTACATCGCTCTCGCTGACGTCGCCGAAGCCTTTCTCGAGATCGTCGTCGCCTTCCGAAGCGGTGAAGCCGGGAGAGGTGATCGAATTGGTGACCGAGGAGCGTCGGGCGGTGTCAATCCCGAGGCCTTGACCGACTCTCGATGCGCGGGACGACCACTTGCCGGCAGCTTGTGGCAGGGTTTGGGACGTGTCTGTACCTTTCTCCGCTGCCGCAACCTCTTCGGCGAGGTCGGTGGGAAGGTGAGGGTAGAGTCTGCTCAACTCGGAGCTGAAATGTCGGCAAACGTCTGTCCAGGTTTTTCCGCGCATGATCATGTTCTGCGACTTGGCGAAGAGCGTCCAGGGGGTGTAGATGAACGGGAGCGGCGGTTTGTCCGCCTCTTCGCGGCCGATGTTGAGGGCTGGAGCTTGGACGCCAGACATACGGGATTGGACGGGTGTGAGCCTGCTTTCGGGTGCGGGAAGGATCACCTCAAGGACGACCATGACCCCGGGAGGGTGGTCATCGAAATTGGACGAGGGGAGCTCGAGGATCTCGGGGGAAAGGCGGGCGAGCTGCTGGATGTGTGGCCATGGGCGGAGGGCTGTGGTGAGGGAGTTTATTGCGATGGCGATGGCCGCTTGAAACTCGTAAAGGGATTCGTCTTCCTGTGTCGGATACGAGCCGGAGCCGCTGTCTGAGGTCTCCGCGAGGTGAACCGCGTCTTCGGCTCGTTGGAGAAGCTCGCCCATTGTGAGACTGCTGTTTTCGCGGATCCACGCTTTCACGTGGCCGCTAAGGGGATAACTGACGTCGGGTAGACGGTACGCGGGGATCTGGTGACGAGCAAAATTGTACACTAAGACGTCCAAGCCGTGGAGGGAGTTGGAGGGGCGGACTGCGAAGAGGCCGAGGTAGGTCCCGCCAGTTTGGACGACGGGACGGACGCCACGACGGGCGTACGGCTTGCAAGCGCCGAGGAAAACGTCCATCTCGTTTTTGCTCACTCCCATGTGATCGGCGAAGGTGCGGGAGTAGAAGCGGATGTCGGTGAGGCGGTAACCACGTTGGTGCCAGTAGTCCACCGTGTCGAAGTTGGGCACTGAAGTTTGGACGCGATCGGGGTAGTCGTAGGAGGAGGGTTTCGCTCCGCTAATCTCGCGGACAAGGAAGAGGAGGACCCCTTCGGATGTTTGAAGCTTGAGGGTTATGCCGTGTTCGGAGCTCTCATCGTCGGCGGCCTTCTCATCGTCCTCGGAAGGTTGTCTCGTTCCAGTGGTCAAGACCCGGTCGAAGAGGTAGCCGAGCGCTTCCACGGAAATGCCGAGCTGCCCGGCTAGGAGTACCGATGCTTCCAGGAAGCGCGCTCGAATCGCTTTGGTTTCCGGAGTTGACGGCTTTTCGGTGGGTTTACCCTGAGTGCGCAATACGACGGAATGGACGATACGCGGGACATAGGGGCGGACGAGATGCCAGTTGTAGCTGAGCTGATAGAGCCATTGGAAGGTGGACTGTCGCGGGTCGAGCTCGCCAAGGACATGCTGACGTCAGCGGGCTCACGGTGCAGACTCACGCTCAGATCCGCTTCGGTTTGGATGGCCTGCATCGGGATCGTCCCATCGCTTTTTACCAGGATCTTACCGTCCTCCGTGAAGCAGGCACTTGCAATGACGATATTTCGAGCTTTGCGTCGGATATCCCGGCGCGTTCGGAAGTCGACGAGGGCGAAGATGAGCGAGAGGACGATGATTGCGGAGCATAGCGTGGCGATCACTGCGGTCAGTGGGGACGGCGAGTCGACTTACTGATTGTGAGCCTATGGCTTTGAGGTCCGAGTTGCGCCAGGTCGCTCGGGTTGACACCGGATTTAACGCGATAGGACGTCCCCGCTAGAGCGAGATAGTGCATACCGCAAACGCCGGTCGCCAGGAAGATACTGCATAGACCGCGCTTCCAGAACGAGTCTTGCCATTGGGCGCGAAGTGTGAAGAAGGCGAAGAAGGCAGCGGTCGCGGAGGCGCAAGCGAGGATAAGGGAGAACACCACGGTGACGGCCTAAAGGTCAGCGGATTTTGAAGGGAGTCTCACCTTATACGACACGACGAGGTGGGGCAGACGGAAGGAGGCGGAGTAGTGCATGAGACCGACTGACGTCAGCTCGAACAGACGGTGACAATTTACTCGTCAGTCCCACGAAGATTCCGGAGGCCACGACACGCCACTTTTTGAAGTCCACGTCGGAACCGAGGAACCAGAAGGCGAAGGTGGTGGCGATGAGGGGGACGAAGAGGGACATCGAGTTCATCCCTTTGGAGAACTGCTTGTCAGCGGGGCGATGTAGGTCACTCACGCTTATGTACCAGGTCACCTCTGGGCTAGCGAGCAAGCGTATTGTGACCATGCTGACGAAATGCATGCCCCAGACTGCTACCGTGGAAAAGCACAGCGCCGCGTTGAACAGCCGGAGGTGGTTTCGCCATCCGTGTGAGGACGTGCGTCGGCCGAGAAGTAGCAAATTAGCGTACGAGCCGAGGATCGAGACGACGATGGACGAGACGATTGCACCGGGAAGGGGGTGGAGGGGGATTGCGTGGACCATATACCAAGTGGCGAGTCCTTGGGGGTCTGCATTTCAGCGAGACTATGCGTCGGACGTACCGTTCCATATCTGGGGCGGAGGACCTGAAGGGAAACCCATCGGTAACATTCCAGGAGGGGGAGGTAAGGTGGAGTTTGAACCGGGAGGTCCCATAGGGAAGGTGGAGTTGGGGGGTGCTTCCATATTTAACGATTATCTGGCGATTCTTATCAATACAGTGAAACAGTCCAGATCTAAATGATGATGGTGGGGGTAAGAGGGATCGAGAGATGATGCCGATTTGAAGAGTGAGACATGATGAAACGTACCTAAGAGGCTGGGTGGAATTGGTCGAGACTGGAGCAATATCAGTGATCGACCTATGATCCGGCGAATGAAAGAGATCGAAGCGAAGATCGAGATAAGGAGTAGGCTTTTGAGACGGTGAGAAGTATCGAGACCGTATCGGGAATGTTTCGAGGTGAATCATTTCCATCAAACCGACCTCACCCTGAGTCGGATCGGCGATGACGACCGAGGTCTGTGCGTCGGGAGGGATGCAGATCCAAAGCTTTTCGAATCACTCCACTTCAATCCGTCTCTTCTCGCTTCCTTTCCCCTTCGCGTCCGGGAGAACAGAACAGAAGACGTGAATTGTGCTGACATGGAGGAGACGAATCGCGGAGATGCAAATTGAAGAGGGGAAAGAACGGGACTCAAGGAAAGCGAGCTTACTATCTGTGCAATGCACTTTCGACCTGGGCTCCTCGACGATCCTGCAGAGGTCAACTCCAGCAGACAGTGAGATAGCGAGATGAGTGAGAAGAAGGACGTACGAACAGCTCCATTTCCCCCAACCCGCCCCTGCCCCTCATATCCCCCTGCAGCCGTTCCTACCCCTTCGCCGGCTCACATTCTGGCCGACCTTCACCGCTATCAGGACCAATTATTTCTCACCCCTAGAAAATGTGAAGGTCCAAGAGCCCGTCGAGACTCGTTCCTCAAACTGAAACCTGCGTGACTGTACCTAAATTCTGAGCCCTGCTCGGGTTCTCACAGAGTTCAGAGGGTTCGCACCCCGTGGGGGATGAACGTGGGATAAGAGGTACCAGGTACCTACGTCGACCGCACAGTAAGGAAAACCTCACCCGATCCTTATTGAGGTCCGTCAAGCGCAGATCACATATGCGGGACCCATGCATCTTCTGCAGCTCTCAGTGCTTATCGCTGGGCAACAGATAAACGCAACTACTATCGAGGTAATATCGCTGGGATTGCAGGCTAATATCGCCGGTGTCTCTGGCTAATATGCTCTACTTTGTCTCGTCAAGGGCTCGATATGATACCACAATAGGGCCAAGCTAAGATCCCGGATGGGACCGAAGCTATCATCGTTTTTCGAGACTGGCTGATGTCCTGTAGCTTCACCCAAAGTAATATCGCAGGACCCAACTTCAGCTCGCTCCGTTGGCTCGCTACGCTCGACGCCGTCGCTATGTGCGGGGCTTGCGGCGCCTCTGGTCTCGACATCGCTGTTGCTTATGTCGGTGCATACCCACCGATGGATCGAATATCGCCACTTTCTCGACGTCCAGGTGTCTCGATCCGAGCTCAGGCACGCATTTAGCCAGGCTGCTCCCCGAGGGCTTAGAGCGCTGGTCGGAAGCCCGAGACAGAGTGTGGGACAAGGTATGTGAGGTACAAGCGGGAGGCAATCGCCTTTTCACGCAGACCTTGTGGGATGAATTGCTGTAAGAAGGAAGCCCTCGTGGGAGGATGATGAGGTGGGGCGGGGCGGAGTGGATGTGTTGAACAGCAGTATGATGGATGTGTGGAAGATGGGGAACGATGTGCAGTGAATCAACCTACATGGTACGTCCTCGTAAGTAAACCCGCGTCATCCTCTGACATCGCCATACAGTACGAGTTTCGCCGCGGCGGCACTGCGAGGATGCTAATACATCGGGCCATGTTTCCGATCGTTTTCCTTCGAGCACTCGGTACATGTATAGTGACAGAACGGGGTGCAGCCGCAACTCGACTTGAAGTCAATTGCTCTCGCATTGGCTGCACCTGCGGACACATTCGACCGCACATCCCCCACCCAGACATGCCAATCGACCGCGTGATCCTTCTCAAACACACTTCGATCCCAAAGATGTCGCGTCTCGCTTCCGGCAGGGCGATTTTACACGAACCGCTCCACATCGCCTTCTTCCCCTTCCGACCTTTGCCTCTGACCGCGATCGTGTGCGGCATCTGCATCATCGGTTCCCTTGCCACACCGACGCATTCTGCGCCTTTCCAAACATGGTAGCGGCTTAAGTCCGCCTGTCGAGCATGCCCGCGTATTCGACCGTCATCCTGGAGCCCATCACGTAGCAAGAAGCGAAGATTGGAAGCTAGCGTCTCCTCTCCATCGAGTTGAACAGGAAAAGTCTTTGACGGCGATGACCGAGGTTGTTGACAAAGGCGATACGTTCTGGCGGCCAGACGACGCCGAGAAGACGAATACCGTTGGTGAGGCAGACGCATCGGAGCTGCTCGAGACCTTGGGCTGACCGTGCGAGCTTGTCGGCGGAGCTCACGAAGAGACACGCGAACCGGAGACATTTTGAGCTCTTGGGCACACCTGACGACATCTTGCTGACCAAGGTATACTCGATCCGGATCTCCTTGGCGGTGGGAGCGAGTTGATTCAAAAACGCGATCTACTTCTCCCGCGCCGACATGTGGCTGATCTCGTCATCAGCGGGGTTCAGACAAGGGGAGAGGTGCTGCTCTTACGTGCTGTTTTTTCCCCTTCTCTCAAGGCGAGACTTGCGTGAATATGCAGCGTTGGAGGCCGAGGGGATTGCACCACTCGGAAAGGCTCTCCGGTATGCGTATCCGGTGCGCCTCTTCGACATTCTTGAGGAGGCGAAGCAAGAGTCGGTGCGAGTCGGCGTAAAACTTATGCTCCTCGTCGATTGTGGTCTTGATGGCCAGCCGCTGATGCGCAGCGTCGATGTCTTCGTCCAGTCGACACCATCGCTCTACCCTGTTCCAATCTTCATTTCCCCATACTGCCTCTCCGTCGATCTCCGCTGTATCGTCATCCTCATTCGGTCCACTCTCATCCTCATCCTCCATCTTCCGACCCTAGCACCAATGAGGGATGGCCGGCAGCAAAAACTTGAGAGCTTCGGGATGTGGAGTCAGCTTATCGAGCCCGGGCGAAGTCAAGACATCGCCAAGACCCCCAAAAAATGGATGTCCGGCATTCCCCCGACCTGCCAATCGGATCCCGGATGCGAGCCGTCGTGCGGTGGCTGAGCGAGTGTATCCAGATGACGGTGTTCTTATTGACATTGACGAAATCGTGGGCGATGACATCAGCGGGAGGGGATCGAATGATTGTCAACATGTGTACGAGGTCTGCAGGTGGTATTGGTTGGTACCCGCCGTCGTTCGACAATAGACCCAGAACGTTGATACTCGGCGAAAAGACGATTATGCGGACCGGGCTTGACGACTCGGACCAGTGGACCGTGGGCAAAGACTTGTCTCCTCTGCGTTTCGTCCGCGATGATCCTGTACCTCACGGAGATCTGCATCCTCCTGTCGATCCGGATGTCGTTGTCGACGACGCCATTTGTCTTTTGCTTTGTAATGGCGGGGAGCACGCGACGACCTGGTCCAAGCGGGGTGGAATCACAGAACGCGTCCGAGTTGTGTCTGTAGCAAGCTCTCGAGTTCTTCTTGTCCGACGGTCGTCGGAGCACCTAATTACGGGCCAACAGCAAATTCCCTTCAGTCCAGCCGAAGACATCGATACAGCTCGAGTTCGTTTGTCCGTTCAGGTCTCGGTCCACAAGGGAAAGCAAGTCGAGATCGACCGTATTGTCGAGGAAGGGATGCATCAAAGAGGGAGTGGGTGAGCGAAGGAAGCGACATGTATCCCGGCTGTACGGTGCAAAAGGTAAGCGGGTGGCAAGAGAACCGGCTTTACTCGCTACTGTGCTCTCTTCGATCTGTTGGTGGCCGCCCTTCAGCCAGATCTGGCAAAGTACGAGTAATGCCGTCAGCGACCGGTTCGAACAACATCTGAGCTAAGAACTAAGCAGGAAACCACATCCTTCTTTGCCGTTTGTAGTCCTATCGGACCGTCTGTCTTTTCAGCCCCACAAGTCAATACAGACTTACTCGTCGTTCAGCTAGGGGCAGCTTTGCTGTAGGATAGGTCATATAATTGATGACTATGCATCAGTCAGTGCTTCCCCGAACTCAATACCGGCTGGACCTACTAAGCATATATTACTAAGCATATGGGATCAAGAAGTATCCGGACTCATGAAGGTGTTCAAGGAAAGGGGAGGGTGCGTTTCGATCGTGGTATGGTATAGTATCGTTGGTGTAGTCGTCCCCTCAGATCGTCAATCCATGGGTCCTCTCCAAGTCTCGAATCCTGGCGGAGGCGTTAGCAGCGGGTGGTTTGAAGATGGAGAGGGATACTGAATCCTCCTTGACCTTGAACTTCGTCTACCTGCATCTCAGCCCAAAATGGAGCGTTCGAGGTCGATACCTTTGTTGAACATCGATTCATCGGCCGAGTTCACAGGGAAGAATCACGGTGGGGCGGTCTTGAGCCGAGCAGTACCGGAGTGATGGGTCCGATTCGGGACTCGTCACTGACTGTCTGCTCCGGGATGTCATCAGATTCCAATGAAGGGCTTGACGAACGTTGGGTCTTGGTGCGAAGTGTGGCCGGTGAAGGAGCCGGAGGTTTGGTGGCAGGTGACGTTCACGGTCCAAGGGCATCTTTGCAGCGGTGTTTATAATCTATGGCCAGGGCTTCGTAAATAGCTCGACCAGCGACGAAGAAGCTATTGACTAGTCGTTCGATGTGTCAGCTGAAAAAGGAAGAAGTAGCCAACGAGAGCAAGACGGATTGAAAGCGACCCCATCACTAAGGCCCATTCCCTGACAATCTGTGTTGCCATATTGTTTCGCATCATCATCAACGGAGAAAGAACGCGAATAATGTTCCTAGACGTCGGATTCATGATGCCTGCCCCGATGGAGGCTACGAGCAAGGAAACTTCGCCAGCGCTCATCAATCTTCAGCAACCTGCCCATAGCTCAAGCGACACCTACCCAGGACGATTATCTTGACCTCTCCCACAACGACAAGAAGGCAGTGAGAGCCATACTCGACTTCGTCCTTCGTCCTGGGACCGCATGTTACCACTTATGTAGTACGGCGGCTGCACCTCTGCTACGATATTAGCACTAGTCAAGGTGGGGATATAGGATCAGTGAGACGGCGATAGGCTGGTCCATCGAAGCTAAGCAACGACGTGAGTAATAACGATATTATGACTGAGCTACGCCTTAACCCTTACGCGAGGGTCGGCGGCGAGCGCAGCGAGACGACGGCGCGAGCGAACGGGTCAGTGGCGATACCAAGTGACCTTTGGGTGGCGTTATTACCTTTGCGAAGCGATATTGACACTCCCTTCCTTGCGATATTAACCTTGAATGAGAAACGATCAACGGTGACGCGGCGATGTTTACCAAGCATTACCGGCGATATTAACCGGAGCTCTTCCGCGATATTACCCCTGCCCACCCCGCGATGTTAGCCTGAGGTGGGATCTGACCTTATGATACGACAAGTAGAGCGTAGACACCCTGCGGCGATATTCGACTGAGCGGGACGTCCTGCGATGGAGGCGGTGATCGCCTGAAGTATGGTCTGACAAGGTGAAGGTGCGGTCGACCCTTGCGGTGAGCTCGAGAACCTGTTAAACCAGAAAACTCCTATACCCGACAAGACGCCAACGCCCGGCGAAGGTGCCTGTAATGACTCTCGTCCATCCTTCTTACGAGATTCGCGCCAGTGCCAGTAAGTTTGAACTGCTCCCCTTCTCGGACAAATCAGGGCGTCTCTCTTGAGCACCGGAAATCTCGTCGTATCGTCATGCATGTCTCGTTAAAGTCGTACCTTCTCGTTATTGCATAGTATCCGTCTCAAGCCCGTTATCAGTCAGTATCCGAACCTCCCCCGAAGATATCATTCTCCTCCCATTTCAACCTGTACTACATCAGCTAGCACGACTTCCACGGTTGTAGACTCACGCAGCAGAGCTCTGCTTCTTGACAGCCTTGGCCGGCCGCGCCTTGCCGGCCTTTACCTGCTCCTCCTCATCCGTCCCTTTCGTGTTCGTCGCAGGAGAAGCTGCTTGAAGCTTGTTCATCCGACTGATACGCTCGTCCTCTGGCTCGCTATCGATCATCCCGTTCGCACCAACTTTGACGGGACTGCCGCAGTTTGCTGCGCGCTTGTGGCGGAAATACTGCTCTTTCATCTTCTACATTTGGATTAGTAGTGCCATTGTGAATATAGCGACAGCTACTTTAATCGCGTCATTTCCGCCCTCGATGAGTTCATTAGGTCGCCAAATAGACGATCGCAGCTTCGTGGGATGGCTCGAGTCGATCCCAGCGAGTGTATACAGATCAGACTTGGCTGCGGAAGGTTCGATGCCGTGGCGAGTAAGCAGTGTAACGAGAACCTTCGTACGTTGTCAGGATATGCCGCAGAACATCTCCCACTAACCTTCTTAACGACATCCACATCGTACACATCGGGCATGTACATGCAGATGAGATGTGCAGGCTGGAGCAGTCAGAGGAATATCCATTGAAGTAGCCAGCCTACATTTTCCTCTTCGCCAATACTCGCAGGAGACGGCGCGACCTTGCTCAAAAAGACACCCGCATCCTTCAACGGCCCCTTCGCAACCGGCTGAGCAACCGTTGACCAAACACCATCGACGTCATGATGCTTTGGAAAGAGCAGCCTGATTGATGAGCGCACACAGATAAGCGGAAGCCCAGGCGTACCATTTCCCGCAAGTCCACTTGGATTTGAGCGAGAGCTCCTTCAGTTGGTCAGCCGCTTTGCTATGAGCGTGAGTTATATTAATGTAAGTAGTTCTCGAGGATATAGCTATCGCTCACGTCGTCCCTGACTTGCTTCTTGCTCTTGACTCCTTTTTTCGCCCTAATCGGTATGGAGTCATCCTCCTATGTTGGTGATCAGCGGTTTCACCATCCAAAGAATAGGCTCACTTCGACATCTTGCAGGCGACGCTGTAGGTCATTTACTGTTAAGCATAAGCATGGCACCATGAGAGCCTGATTCTGCAGGTACAGATCTCGTATGCCTGGGTCAACACCCCTGACCTTGCCTCATCCTTTTCGGGGTCCGAAACTTCTCGTGAACCTCCTTGAACCCATATCCACTACCGAGTAATGAGCAATAGCCTCCCATCCAGACGTCGACTTACGTCTGTCTCTTCCTGATTGATAATTGAAGGTCGAACCTGTAGAGACCCGACGTATCAGCTAGATCCCCACTACAGCAAACGGCGATCTACCTTCTTGATGTATTCCCCAACCGGCTCCGATTCATCTGGATGCCAAAAGTAGCGATTCGCAGCTTGTTTACTCATCTTGCGCTAGTAAATGCAGTTCCGAGATGCATTGAAAGTACAGAGTAGAGTCATCTTATTGTTTATGGCCATCATCCAACATCACAGGCCAATCAAAGGTGAGCGGATCTTGCAAAGTGGAGGTCGGTCACTGTTTCCGAAGGAAGCAACGCTGGAATCGACTTTTTCGGCTACGCTCTGCTCTCCCTCTTCATTCCTTATCCCTCTTGATATGCCTAAAGCCTCCAAGTCATCCGCGTCTGCTGACACACGGAAGAAACATGCCAAGAAATCCGGTGACGATGAAGACGACCCGTCAATTATCAAGCAAGAGCGACCGCAACGAGGCCAAAAGAAGCTGAGCAAAGCGCAGAAGAAGGCTCTCCCGAAGATCAAGCAGTACATTCCCCCGCCGAAACCTCCAGCACCGCCTATCCCTGATCCCCTCGATGGTGAAGACCTTGCGAGGACGCTTCCTGCTGAGCTTGTGGTCGTTCTGCGGAGATTAGGGAAGAAGGATGATGTGACTCGGCGGAAAGGGTTGGAGGACTTACGGGAAGGATGGGTTGGGCAGGTGCTGCGACCTGCTGGAGGAGATGAGGATGAGGTTGAGAAGGAGCTCAAGGAGACTGCGCTGTTATGCGCTGTCCCAGTATGGGTGAGTTCGCTCTCCATTCGCTGGCGATCCTGAGCCAGAGCAGTTGCATAACCTCGCTAGCCTGCTCCAATCCCCCTTTCACCGGACTACAGCTCTCCAAAAAATCCACAACGAGCTCCTCTCCATCTCATCCATCCGCTCATCAATCCTTGACACTCTCTCCCTATCACTTCTGCCAAGCACTCAGAACCGAGACATATTGGGCTCGTGGATGGTAGCTGCGCTAGAGGAGGGCAAGCGGTCCGGCGGGTCAGGCCTGAAGACTTGGGAACAGTCTATCACATGGTCAGCGTCGAGCGAGGAAATCAGCTCGGCCGGTCGGATCAACCTCACCCCGCAGATATCGACACTCAGCGAGTACCTCTCCCTCTCCATTCTCGATCCAGCATCTCTACACGACGACATTCACCCTGCACCTGTCGCTTCCACGCCTGCCTCCGTTCCCGCACCAAGTCGAGGTGTAGGGAAGGGAGCGAAATCGAGAACTATTCCAGCCGCTGTGGTTAATGCTCCTGCTACACCTTCGGCGGAGGAAGAGGAGATGGTGGAGGAGCGATTGGGTAGATACAGAGTTGGCGGACTGATCGGCTTGACATGGTTCCTGCAGCAGCTCAAGCTAGTCACACCCTCGACACTACCCTCCGAAGTCCTCACCCTCCTCCAAAACCCTATCCTGTGGACCACCTTGTCATCACTCACACTCGACAACTCCCCCTCGCCCAACCTTGGGGCCTCGCAGCCTCCTGTACGACGAGCGGCTTATTCCTTATTGAGCGTACTCATCGAGACCTACCCAGAGGAGGTAGGGAAGGAGGACATGCTGGAGTTGCTGTCAGCGGCTGTGCTAGGCAAATGCTGGCTCGAGAAGGAGGCAACGGTTTGGGAGACTGCTGGACCTGCTATTGTAAACTTCTTGAGCAGTGAGTGAAAGCTACGCTGACTTGGGAGCTGAATAATTCATCGGTAGAGTTCCGAGACGCTTGGCAAATAGCCGATAACGTCGAGTCACGGATGCGGTCTGCGGAGTCTGTAAACGGCGATTCCCGAAGAGACATAGACAGAGACGGCGACGACGAGGAAGACGAAGCTGGCAGTGAAGTTAACGAGGAGGACGATCAGCAGCCAAAGGCCTCGCCGAGTCGACGGCAGTCTGTCGACAACTCAACGAACTCGACCGCTTTCTCGAACTTTCTCGTATTCATTTCAACGATCTGTCCCTTCATCCCACGTCTGACCTACCCTTTGCTGCTCGTAGTCATCTCGACACTTCCTGCGTCGTTTCTGCCCCTCGAAACCGAGCCCTCGCTCCCGTTGAAGAACCTCTTCTCCCACTTGTGGTCCCCTGTTGATGCGCGATTACTTTCCACACACCCTCTTCCAGGACTGCCCTCAGCTTTCCAGGCGTTCCTGCGAGATACGCTAGACTGCACGACATTCCTCATCAGCAGGTCATGGAAGGCGCAGTCGGGGCGGGACACGGCGCTATGGCTGCTAAAGGAGCAAATGGGCGAACGAATATGGGGAGAAGGTGTACTGGTCATGGGCGGTCGCTCGGCTGGCCGAAGAGCGAGTATAGGCTTAGGAGCGGTTGAGCAAGAGGCCAGCGCATTCGGGCAGGCGGTAGCTCGGCTGGTCGCAATGTCGGACGATCTTATCGGGACGCTTTTGCCGGTCCTACACCGCTTGATGGTGGAAGGATGTTTCTCTATGGAGGAGACGGGCAAGAAGGCCGTGGCGCTTCTTCCTCGCAGCCTGGCGATTCTCTCGGCGGTGAGGGAGGCGAATACAAGCGACATTGTCCTACAGGGACTAGGCGGCATCATCCGAGTTCTCGGAACGCAGTGTATAGACAGATTGATCGAAGAGGTATCGAAGGAAGCTACGGCTGCTACGCTTTACGCCGACAGTCTAGTCGATATTCTGCGCAGCTATCCGACTCTTGTAGATTACCCGGCGAAAAAAGTGAGCTCATTCTTCCGAAAAGTCTTCGTTCATGCTAAGTGTACGATCCGTAGAAGCTAGTCCGGTTTATTGATTTGTCTGGCAAAAGACTCGTTCAATGCCTTTCGTCCGACCGAATGGTCCGCCTTTTCGACGCGACAACCACCTCCATATCTGCAAGCGAAGCCACTCCCCGTCAAACTCTCTTCAATATGATCGAGTCATCCGACATTCCCCAGGACGTCAGGTTCGGCTTAGTTCTTAGCCTTTTGGCTTCCCAATCGACATCGTTACTGGCTGAAGGTCTGCTCGATGCTATCGCGGTCGAGGCCACTCAGGCGGCTTTGGCGAATGATACTGGCCCCGCTGGCTTGATAGCTGCTGATTGTATTGGCTCAAAAGGTAGGATACACAGCATCACGGAGGCATTGCTAATCAATCACAGGTCACATTTCCAGCGATGCCATCCATACGGTTCTTGCCCTAGTGTGCACGGCTCTACACGATGCGGTCGGCCAGGTACTCACCGGCACAGTGGATGTCTCGCTACCCGCGATAGCCGTTGACATACTCGCCCCATACGCAAAGGAACACATGGGCGACCTCGTCAGATCGGACGTATATGTGCAAGCGCTCGTAGCCATACATCACATGCTATACATATTACCGGGACTTGGCGATCGTTCCTCTCCTTCCGCCACTGCTGAGTCGATATGGTCGGGAACAGGCCAGCTGTCTTTAGAAGAGCGGCAGATTCTTGTAGACAAGATAGACCAGAATTTGTCGGAGCTGATTGGACAGATATCTTGCCGGGCCGAGTGAGTTCTATCACTGAAACACCGCTGACTTCTCCAGTCCCGGCCTCATCCTCGATGTCGCATTGATGACGACCGTTTCACCGGCTCCTCAACGGAACGCAGCTGAAATCATTCGCCACCTATTACCACCAACAACTCACATCATCGGTCAGATATCCCAATACTGTTCCCAAATTCCTAACATCACATTACCTATCGTCGACCCTCTTATACCCTACGTTTCGAACAGCTCGTCCACGACATCTTCCATATTCGATATCAAAGGTAGGTCCCAAGCGGCTCGATATGCCGAGACCGTACTCTGCTACTCTCGGGTCGATCGACAAATGGCCAGCTCGCAGGTGGGACTGCTGCGCATCATACTCGCTGCGAAGATCCTTGCGCAGGACGCATCGGCTGTCCCAGGTGCTTCACGTCGCTTCTTCTCGCCCAATGTTCAAACAGACGTCTTGTCCAACTTCATCCGGGAGGCGGAAGGAGCATTATCGTACTCGCTCGCCACATTCGACGAATCTCCGCCCTCTTGGCATGAATCCACCACCGCGCTGTTGCGCGTGGAACCACCTCCGGTAGAAGCCGACTTCCTTCAGTGTCTTCTTTCGGCATTACAGCTGGACGTCGTTCGATCAGAAAGCGATGTCAGCGCGCGAGTTTTCCGCGACATACTCAGCCGGCAACTCAGACAGAGTGGCGGAGGAGAAGCGGAAGCGGACGCCTGGTTGACCTATGCGATGTCCAAGGTCGATAAGGGTAAGTCGTTCAGAATAGTCGGATAATTCCTGACGAGATGCAGCACCTCAAATAGCTCTCGCGGTCATCCTTGCGGTTAAACCACTTCTTCTCGACTCCAAATCCTTCTCGACCGCCCAAAATCGCCTCGCCAACGCATTAACCGGCATCCCCGTTGATCAAGCCAACGAACGCGGAATACCTGCTCTCCGGCTACTGGTCGCTTCCGCTCCACTCGCCGACGCTGCTTCCGTCTTCCTCCCGCAACAAAGGGCGATCTTCGCTCTGCGTCACGTCAGTTCTTGGCTTACCAGCGATGAGGCGGACGACCTCGTTGAGGAGGTGGAGTACCGTATTGCTGAGCTGTACACTGCCCTAGCACCGATCGTGCAGGATGTCGGCGGGGCTCACTGGGATGCCACCTTCGATCTAGTGGAGAGCGGTCTTGAGGTGAGTATCATTCCTGGATCGAAGCTGACCATTAGGGCTCCTCGCTTGAAGAGCCGGATACCTATTGCCTACTGTATCAGAGCCTTGTGCTTCTACAGCAGATCAGGAATCTGTGCGAGACCAATAAGGCTTTACGCGCGCTCTGGACAGGCAAAGATACTCAAATGAAGGCGGTGCTTAAGCTTTTCCTACAATGCCGCAATGGTAGGCCAATGCGGTTCCGTATGGGGTTGAGCTGATGGAACGTGGATGCAGCCGAATCAATACCAATGCAAATGATCCAGACGCTCCTGGTCGATCTCCTGCAAGACATCTCGGAGAACACTGTCGGCGATAACGGTCTACCTGAGGTAGGTTTTGAGGATTCTCATTTGGTACTGATCCCGTCAGCTTGTCGATCTACTCCACCTATCAGACCCATCAGCAGTCCAGTGCACGGCATACCGCATCCTCAGTCAAGTCATTCGGAGACAGACGCTGGCTCTTGTACTAGAAGTGGAGGCATCCATCGTAGATGCGGAAGATGGTCAAACTTCAAGGACGATCGCGCTTCCGGACGAGCTTGTCACTCTCGTGGAGCGGGGAGCAGCATTTGAATGGCACTCGGAGATACAGGTCAACCTCGTTCGTCAAGCTTCCCTCCTGGGATCAAGCTGACAAGCCTTGATCAGGTACTGAGCCAGCTTCTGGCCTGGATGGCCATTCTGGACCATTTCGAGGATGCGGTCAGTACAATTCCTAGGCGGATATCCTCTTCTGATGACTTGCGTAGTCTCGGACACTTCGCTGGGCGTATATGGACCAGCTCAATTCGTCAAAACTCCTAACCGAAAGCCTAATACCGATGCTCTTTGCGATGCTCGGCGTATCAGAGGTCGGTGCATGGAATTTCCCCGCGAGTCAGTACGCTGTGGACGAGTTCTTTCCGGATCGTAAGTTTTCCCGTCTCGCTAGTCTGAGTCAGCTGATCAGGTCCCAAGTCCTACAACCGGAAGAGCTCCCTGACCTCGTACCTCTCGCTGCTCACCTCTTCTACCGCACTCTTGTCACAATCCCTTCAGCGATGCGAACCTATTATGAATCGCTGAAAGACCGGCAACTCTCCATGTCGATGCTTCAATTCACGGCCCGCCACTTCTCCCCGGTCATCATCGCCCACGAGTTCTCGGCTTTGCGAGAACCTCATGCTATGGCTCAACTCACCGAGGAGGGGCTGAATGTCCGGATAGCGCAGGGTGGAGGAGCTACGGTTGCTTCTAGCTCTGGATCGTCGGAAGCGATCGCCAGCTATGTGGTCGATGAACAGCCGATGGAGATTGGGATTCGGTTGCCTGCCGAGTTCCCGCTCAAAGGGGTTGATGTGAGGGACTTGAGGAGGGTAGGAGTACCTGAGAATAAGTGGAGAGGATGGTTGATGAGCGTTCAGCAGACTATAACGTCGAGGGTGAGCTGAGCGATATTCGACGGGGTATGAGCTGAAGTATGCAGAATGGGCTGATTCTTGAGGCACTCACGGTGTTCAAAAAGAATGTAGCGCTTCACTTCGAAGGTGTCGTCGAATGCGCTATCTGCTACTCGTATGTTTGGAATCACTCAGACGACTATAATGCTGACAAAATCTTCAGTATCATCTCTCTCACGGACCGGACATTACCCACCAAGCCATGTCGGACTTGCAAGAACCGGTTTCACGCCAGTTGCCTGTTCAAGTGGTTCAACTCGTCGCATTCGTCGAGCTGTCCGTTGTGTCGGACGCTGTTCTGAGCTTGGCTTGTCATAATGTCATAGTCGCATGCCATCATTAACTTCTTGCACAACTCCCATAGTTCACTGTAGTACAATGCATGGTGATGGTGTTAAATCAATGTATGGTGTTTTGAGGTGTCATCATACGCTCTGCATCCCCTCGCCATCACGTTTCCGCTTCCGTTTCCCCTCCTGACCTTCTTCACCATCGCTCAGCTCGTCTTTGATCTCGTCTCCAGAGATATGTAACCTCTGCCTCGCTTGTACATTTTGATGCTGAAGGTATCAATGGCTTGTCCGACTCTACTGAAACGAACTAACCTCTCTGAGTTTGGCAAGGTACACCTTTAGAATTCCCTCGTAATTATCGAACCCCAACGATTTCAGACACGTGAGTATATCCTCCCCATTGATAGTCTTCCTCTTCTCGTTGATACCTTTATCCGCACCCTCGCTCGTCTACCCTTCGACGTCAGCAACTATCTCGAGCTGAAGTGATGGATGGATAAAAGAGCAACTGACGATGAAAGAGATGAATTCCGACACGCATTCCTGGACACATTGTTTCGCTTCTTTACTGACTTTCGCACTACTCGGTAAAGAAGATTTCATGATTCGAGCGACGTTTGCTATCTACCCCGACCCAACCGGAACTTCCTATCAGCTTGGAACAGAGTCCGTGAGGATGGACAAAAGGTGGACGAACGGGAAGCCATCGATCTTGTTCACGGTATTGGTCGACTTGAGCGTCGGTAAACGGGAATGTCGAAGATGTGGGAGGCGTGAGAGAGGGGATGGAGGTAGCACCTATCGGGGCTATAGGCGGGAGGTTGGTTTGAGAGTTGGACATGACGTCTGATGTGCGGGAAGGTAGGGAAGGGCGGTCCCAGAGGGAGAAAGAGAGGCCAGCCGAAGCCTTCCCCTTCCCCGTCGACGCCTCGTCAACGCTTTTCAGCCCAGCCGATACAGGTTCAGAGATACGAGCCAAATTTCCACTTGTTCATTCAGCTATCCGGGTAATTCTCGGACGATATTTGACGGGAGCGGTCATCGCCACCCCTGATCGCGTTGGCAGAGGACAAAGCAAAGGTCATGAAAGCTCATCTTCACCTCTTTCATCAAACCCTTTCTTCATCAGCGAGGCGATCCCGAGGACTCGACTCTCACATGTCAAGTAGCAAGCTGAAAGTCAATCTCCGCTCGACGGCAGTGAAGAGGATCATGCAAGAAGCTTCGGAGTTGTCGAACCCAGAAGAAGATGATTTCGTCGCTGGACCTTTAGAGGTGTGTCCATTTTCGACTGATCACAATGCTAATACTGATGGATGGGTAGACTGATATTTTCGAGTGGCACTGTACAATGCGAGGCGTCCCTGGTAGTGAGTACGAGGGAGGTGGGTCAAGGATCATCTTTGCGATCAGGTCATATCCTGATGTGATTCAATGCAGGACTATACCACCTCCGTATCCTCCTCCCACCGAGTTATCCGATGTCTGCACCCGATATCATCCTCCTCACTCCGAATGGGAGATTTGAGCTCGGAAAGAAGGTCAGTCTTTTCTACCACTCTTCTGAGCCCGGACCGCAGCTGATGAGACGGGTAGATATGTATAGACGGCCTGACGAGCTTCCATGCTGGATCATGGCAACCTGCATGGGGCGTTCGAACCGGTACGTTATTCGTGTCTCATCAATATCAGCGGATGTGAAGACTTTTTGAGCGAGCTGATGTGGTTGGACAGCTATCACTGGACTCCGGAGCTTCTGGATGCAAGGCGGTGAAGCCCTTTCCGCCATTGGGTCATTGAACTATTCAAAGGAAGAGCGGAAACGGCTCGCGAAGCTGTAAGTCACTTAGCCTGTCATTCTGGCTAAGGGTATGAACTGATGCAGTCGGATAGGTCGAGAGATTGGAGATGTCCCAGTTGTGGGGTTCTAAACCATGAGTTATTACCGGACAAGAGGGGCAAAGTATCGTCGACTATGAACGGCGAGGTTGGATCCAGCCAGGCTGTAGCCCCTGAGCAGGTAGAGACGCCGCTTAGTCCCCAAGAAGCGAGCACGAGCCAGATAGATAGTCCCGAGTCGATCATACCCGCTCGATCACCCATCATACACGATATACCAGCCGAACCGCCTCAACCACCCGTCCTTCTACCTGATACCTCATCCGCCTCACACCTACCTCCCGCTAGATCCGTCGTTGATCCATCGACTCATCCACGATCTTTACCTTGGCTCGCGTCCAGACGATCGCATGAATCCCCCATATGGATCGACTTATGCTTGGCTTTCCTCATCGCTGTCCTCGCCATCCTCATTCTCAAACGCATCGCTTAATCTAACAGCACGGACGGACAGTCGTTCTAAATAGTACAAGATAGATATGCATCGTTGAGCATCTTCCGATCGGGGTATCCTACAACCTCTGACAACCGTACAAGACACTCCTCCTCAGATGGAAAAGAAAGGCTGATCGTTCTGTTTCGGCTGCTGACCGACCTGTCCGAACGGGTTGTTCGCCCCGAACCCGGTCGGCTGCATCGCCACGCGGTTCGAATTGTGGAAGCCCGATCCAACGGGGATACCTGATTCTCTTTAGCGAGAGATACCGTACACTAGCCGTATGACTCACGGAGATTTCCCGTATTTCCAAACGTATCCATCCCATCTTCTCGTCCTTTCGCCAGCAAATTCGCCAATCCACTGTGCTCCCCATCGTCCCTCCCGACCGCCGGCTGAAAGGGCTTTGCTGTCTGTTGTGGTTGGATAGTTTGTTGAGGTTGTGGCGTCGATACTTGCGGCACTGGTAGGAATGCTGATTGGGGTTGAGGGGAAGGCTGTTGCTGCTGGTGCTGGAACTGCGATCCGCCGGGTGCGAACGGGTTATTCGAGCCGTAGCCAGTTGGCTGAGCGAGAAGCGATTGCTGCTGCTGCTGTTGCTGCTGGAGATACTGCTGCTGCCGCATCCATTCCTCCTGCTGGAGCTGTTGCTCTTGCATGGCCATTTGCTGCCGCATGTATTCCTCTTGCTGCTGCTGCTGTTGTTGTTGAGCCATCATCTGGGCATGGAAGGGCTACGAGAATCAGTAAATACGTTTCGAATGGAGACCTACATTGTACGAGGTGTATTGAGGCTCCATCTGTTGCTGACCGTTTCCAAGGTCGGCCAATGGCCACCCACCGGTAGGCATCTTCGGCATTTGCTGGGTCTGCTGAGCAAACAGATCTTGCTGTTGATACTGATTATTCGATTGCCTGACTATCAGCTCAGACCTCCTCCTCACCCTCACAGATTCAAGTTGTCATCAAACAACGCCTTCGTATTCGATGATTCGAGATCGCGCTTCCGCTTCGCTTCGTCATCTTCCGACTCCCGTATTGCCTTAGCCAAGTCATCCTCCTCCTTCGTCCGCTGACTCCGCCGCCTCGCCTCGTCATCCTGCATCCGCATACTCTCCTCGATCGCCTTCTGCAAATCGCCGTCCTCATCTCTCGGACGTCCGGGTGGCGGTCTGAAATTAGCGAAGCCGTTTTGCCTCAACTCACCGAGCTCGAGGAGCTTCACGGCTGGACTCGCCGAAGTCCTCCTCACCCCTCAACCCGCTCTCCGCAAGATTTCCCAACATTCGATCCCGCATAGCCCCTCTCGAGCGCCGCTCGGCTCGTAGCCGGTCCTCATCCATGAGCAGATTGGTGATGTCCTTTGCCTTTTGCCGAACATTCGCTCCGACGTCTTTGCCGGTCTCATCGACGTATACGAACTCTTTGAGTGTCCTGGAGATGTAAGCTATGCCAGGACGTCGGGGGGAATGACCCACTTGACAACGTATATGTTGTCCTTGAAATAGATCACAAGATTCTCAGAGCCAGCGTGTAGACAGTAGTCGAGGAGAGTCAGAGCCTGACGTTAGGGCAATCGTCACCCGGCGACTCACTTTGAAGACATGTCGCCAGTTCTTGCCTTTATCATTGAGCCGCTTATCCATCATCTCCATAACCTCGACGAAATTGCCCCTAACACTATCAGGTCTATGCTGCGATGGAGACTGGTGACTCACTGATCGTAAGTCAATTGAGCGACCTCATTCATCTGAGTACCCGACGGACCCCATGGATCGTTCGACGTCGCATCCCGTACTTTGGTCTGCGGCGGTCAGCGAAGGCAACCTCAGGCAACTCAAGCGACATACTTGGGTATCGGTATAGCCTTTGGTGTAGTTCTTGGCGACTCGGAGAGCTGAAAGACGGTCAGTCGGGGACTGAAACAACATCGGGATCTTTACCGCCTCGTCCACTATCGCCATGGTTAGCGTCACGCCGGAAGGCACAACTCGGACTCACAGATGCTGCAGTGACGCTGCTGCCATCGGTTTTCACAGTGAAGCTGAGAGATGGGCCGAAGTAAGAGGGTCGGTTCTTCAATGGTGCAGAATGATCAGGAAATAAATAGAGGTCTCGGTCGAACGAGCCCAGCGAGTTCAACGTCATATCCCGCCACAAAGCGGGTATTGCCCGGCGATATCCGCTACAAAGTTGAACAAAGACCTTTTGACGCGGTCTAGTGCCGGTCGTCGTTAAGACTATATCCCACAAGCGATTGCAAATCGATAAATCCTTGCGTCATCACAAGGAGGATCATTCTGCTCAAGAGGAAGCTCAATCCATCGATTGTCCCTTCACTGCATTGAAATACACCAAATCTGCACATAGCGTAAGCCTGGAGACAGACCTTCAACAAGATGCCGCCCATCTACGTCAAGCCCGAGAATGCGCTAAAGGTGTGTGTCTCCTTTGACTACCAGACTACTGTAGCTCACGACTCGTAGCGCTCCGAGGAGCTGCTCGCTCTCGGTACAACCCAATCACAACAACAGGCCTTTGAGAACCTCTGGGAGGTATTCCAGTCGTACGTATACGACCTTCATCGTTTCAGCAAAGCGAATATGTGAACTGAGTTTATTCCTATCCCTATAGGAAGCGATTCAAGCACACTCCTATCAGTGTCCTGGAACCTATCATGCTCAAGTTCATCGACCTTTGCGTCCAGCTTTCCCGCAAATCCCACGCCAGACTCGGTCTCCTTACCTACAAGAACACCGCTCAAAGCACCAACGTCCAGTCCATCGAGAATGTTCTCAACCGCTTCATCGGTCAAGCCGAAGTCCGTCTCACCGCCGCCACCGAGCAGGCGAGGAATGAGGTCTCTGCCCTTCCAGAGAATCCCCTTGTCGACGATGAACTTCCCCTCCAACCTTCAACCATGCTCCTCGACTCCTTCGTCGACACCGCTGGAGACCGAGAAAGGATCGAGCGTAGACTCATCGCACCGGCTCAAAAATTCTGCTGGGACGCATACGACATCAGTCTCGACATCGTCAAGGGGAACGACCGGCTCGAGCTTATTTACCAAAACTTAGCCCACAGAGCCTTTGCATTCTGTAAAGTCCACCAGCGGAAGTCGGACTTCCGTCGACTGTGCGAGCAGCGTCTTCGAAAGGATCTTTCCAATGCGACGAAGTACGGCCACCAACAGCACGCGGTCAACCTATCTGACCCAGACACCCTCACGCGTCACCTAGACACTCGATTCCTCCAGCTAGAGACCGCGGTCGAGCTCGAGCTCTGGCAGGAAGCCTTTCGGTCTGTCGAAGATGTGCACGGCCTCGTTGCTGGGAAGAAATCGGCGAGACCGTCGATGATGGCCAATTACTACGAGAAGTTGACTCAGATCTTCAAGGCGGAGGGAGGGAAGCAAACGGCGGTCTTCCATGCCGCGGCTTGGACGAGATACCTACAGCATGCGGAGCGAGCCGGAGCAGTCCCCGAGAAAGCGCCGGGATGCGTCCTGCTCAGTGCCCTCGCTGTTCCCCTTGGCGATGTGGAGAGCAAGCATCGACTGGTTGCCTTGCTCAACCTGCCGAAGATGCCGACCCGCGAGGCGCTCGTTAAAGATGCGGCGGCGAAGCATCTAAGGCGAGTTTCATCCGATGTTCGCCAATTGTACGATATCCTCGAAGTCGATTTCCAGCCCCTCCAGGCGTGTCAAATCCTTGCACCTATCATTACCTCTCTTGATGCCGAATATCAAACTTACCTCCCTACTCTTCGCGAAGTCGTCCTCTCCCGCCTGGTGCAGGAGCTCGCTCAGGTATACGATACAGTGTCCCTCGCTCACATCCTCGATCTTGTCAAGCCTTTCGACGGCACTGCATGGGAAACGGACATGCCGGCTCTCGAGAAGTTCCTCATGACATCTTGCAGCCGCGGTGATATCAACGCCACCGTCGATCACGTAGCGAAGTCCATGACATTCACCACCAGCAACATGGATCCCAACCGCCTGTCCAATCTCGCCATATGTCTCTACAATACCATCCAGTACATCAACCCCGTCCCAGTCACATCTCGAGCGGAGGCCTTCTCCGCTGCTATTTCACAAGCCGAAGAGGAGCGTAAACAGACCGCCCATCGCCGGCAGATAGTCATCAAGCGAAGGGAGCTGTTGGAAGAGGCGAACCTCCGTCGCGAGAAAGAAGAGTCCACACTCAAGGCGGAGCGGGCTAAGCTTCTCGCTGAGGAGACCATCCGCGCCGAAACCATTAGGGTAAGGCAAGCCGAGAGAGATCGGCTGGCGAAAGCGATGGATGAGACTCGATTTTTGGAGGCGAAGAAGCTTGCGGAAAGTCTTGCTGCGAAAGGCGGTCTCAAGGTCGACATCTCTGGTGTCGAAGATCTCGACTCGTCTAAGCTTGTCGCGATGCAGGTGGAACAGTTGGCGAAGGAGAAGCGTGAGCTGAATGAGCGGTTACGTATCGTCGCGAAGCGGGTGGATCACCTCGAACGCGCTTTCCGGAAGGAGGAACGGCCGCTTCTCGCCGAGGATTACGAGCGACAAAAGGACGAGGATAGGATCGTTCACGACAAGGCCAACAAGCTTGCCCGGAAACAGGCGATGGAACATCAGAAAGCGGCCGTCGAGCTGAAGACCCGTCTGGGACGGATGATGCCGGATTATCTCGTTGCCAGGGAGGCGGTAGAGTCGAAGCGAGAGGCTGAGTTTCAGGCGGCACGGGCAGCTGCGACAAAGAAGATCGAGGTGGAGAAGGCGAAGTTTAAGGCGACTGTTGTAGCAAGGAGGCAGGCCGAGAAGGAACGGCGAGAAAGCGAGCGCCTAGCTGCGATCGAAGAGGATCGAAAGCTCAGGGGTGAGTTTGCATCGTTTCGCGGTGACTCAGCTCACCCAACGCAGAGCAAGAAGAACAGGAGCGCCGCATGGCTTCGGAGGCTGCCGAGGAGGATGAGCGCGTCAAGAAAGAGATCGAACGTCGCAACGCGGAAGCGGCGGAGAGGGCAGCTCAGCAGAAGGCTGAGAGGGATGCAGAGCGCGCAAGGCTGGACGAAGTCGCTCGGAGGCAACGCGAGCGAGAAGGAGAGGCAGAGAGACGCCTTGCAGAAAGATCGAGCGGTGCTGGCGGCCTTCGTCGAACATTACCGACCGCAACACCAAGTCCGGCGGCGAGACCGACTGTTGTCGAATCACAGCCAGGGAATTGGATAGAACGCTTGGCCGCGAGGAAAGCTGCCGAAGCGGGTGTCACACCAACACCAGCTATATCAAATAGAGTCACGCCTGCTGAGACACCTATCCCTTCGCTTGCTCGACCAGCGACGAATGGTACGCCTGAGCCAGATGGGGTCCCGCAGGAGCGCGGAGGCACGTACAAGAGAGGCATGGGATTGCGGGGCAGGGGCGGGACCAACACACCTCCTTCGACGAGGGGTGGTGCTACAGGTTCGACGTGGTAGGATGTTCATACATCGTATGCATCTCAGCTTGCATTGGACATAGTCGCAATATGATCGGTATGATCGGTAGAAGGAAGTCGGGCGGGGCCCGGAAAAGAAGCCGTTACTGGAATCCGTATAACTCTCCCACCCGTCACTCGGAACGTGCTTCCGAGCTCCTTCCCAGACTTCCCTATGCCTTGTCTATCCGCAGGATCCATCAGCGTTACTTCGCGTCACACCGTCAACTGCGACCATGACATATCATGGAAGTCGTTCGATTGGCCCTATCGTCTTGGCCCGATTGACCCAATTCGTCCAACCAACGTCCAACCAATCATACCCATCGCTGTCGTCTTGGTCTACCAAACGGATTCATCCTCCGACATCCCGATCAAACAGCTCCAGCATGCTCTGATGCTGTTAATGAAGTACTATTACTCTCACTTGACGGTTCGACTACATATCGCAAGCGACGGGATACCCGAGATTCACCGCTTGGGGAGTGGAGCTGAACTGCTCGAAGATCAATGCTCAGAACGGCTAGATACCATCACATCCTCATCTGGTCGGATCTTACTCTCAGATCTGCCTGAAGAGGGTAATGCCCTTTCACCGACCATCGATCCGAGACCTTGAAGTCGTCTTACGAGAACCGATCTTCACCGTCCAGCATACCCGCTTTGGATGTGGGAGCGTCGTCAAGCTCCTTCTTGTGGTCTCGGACGCAGATGGTTATTTTCAGCTCATGAGAGATTTGGCCGAACTCTATCGTGATATCAAAGATGGGGGTGAACCTCCGCTGGCTCATCCACCTCATATCAAGGCTTACATGTCGAATTGGAATCCGATGAGATGGATCCGGAGAAACGGCAGGCTGCTCTCGACTACAAGCCTTCGATGTACGCAGTCGATGAGGAAGTCGGACCATCATTCCCTTCTGCTCCCGAGACTGTCGTTGAGCGGATCATACGTTTCTCGTTGTGCCGAACTAGCCGCTATTAAGAAGGAAGCGACGGATTCGGAGTCAGGTGGTTGGGTATCGACGTTCGAAGCTATCTCCCCGTACGTCTACCTCCACGTCCACCGAGCACGACTCAGGCGGTTCAAAGAGGACCCAACGCAGGGGAAACTCTCTCCCACCGAATTTCTCGCACCTCTTAATCTACGTCATCGTCTAGGACCCGATTATCTGCCACCGCGATACTTCCAAACAAAACGGCGAACTACGCACCTTTCGCCGAACTCAACCTCGATCTACCTCTCCCTCAGATCGCTAAAGGATCCACGAGATGCTACGTGACTCCCTCAGTCTCCTCGATCGAGGAGATCAACCGTACTCTGGGATGGATCGCTCTTCAACCGGACAAGAGCAAAGTCAAGCATGATTTCAGATACGGTTCAGGTATCAGTAGTCAATGGAACAAGGTCGATTCATTCTCAAGAACGGTATTCGAGATTCGACCGGTCTTGGTCTCTCCGCCTTTCACGGTGATCTCGTTGGTCCGATGGGTTGGTTTACCTCTTGGCGACTGAGGAGCAGGGGACCGAGAGGGAAAAAGGGGCGATCGACGTGAGTATGGCGTTGAATCAGTCGATCTGGGATATGTTAGACAAAGATGAAGACTTCCGCAGGTTTCGCCATGCCTAGCACTTGCACAGGCTTCGTCCATCTTACGTCCCTTGTTCATCATCCTCGTTTGGGATGAGCGATCGCTCTCGGGGTATTAGTATACACTGGCAGTCATCACGATGGCATATCCCACGATGCCGTCGATCCCGGTACAGTACAGATCGACGAGACCTGTCCAGAATGTACGAAACCATCCTCGCTCATCCCCAAAAACCCTTTGACGACTCTGCCTTCCCCATCCATTTCCACATTGTCCACTTCTTCCGACCTAGCTAAAGCTGAGAACATCAGTCGCCCAGCAGTCGGTGAAGGATAATGCAACGGTCCAGGCCGGTACATGTACTTCTCATCAGCTTGTCCATACGTTGTAACCCACCTGAACCCTCTGGCCGCCGAGGACTGGTTCCTCCATGTCCAAGCTCAATGCTCCTCGACTCGGATCCCCACTGAGTATCTTGACGACCTTGATCACTCGCTAGGCTTATCAGTGACCAGCATCCTGTCGTATCGCTCCCCACTTACACCAGCTTCCAAGAAAGCAAGATGAAACTCCTCGTTCTTACTCATGGTCGCCTTTGGATCTCTCCGCTGGATAGCATTGATAAGCGCCTGTGTAGGATTGCCATTCCCCGCATCGATCTTGAGCAGTAAGTTCCCCTGAGCCCTAGGGGTCAGTCAAGCTACTAGACAGTCAAACCTACGAGAGGACTCCAAACTCGTGACTGAGCGGTTCCAAGCCGTACTCGATGGTCGTTGTGAGGGGTTCAGAGAAGGCTATACCGAGTGTTCCGCTGGAGTAGATGTCACGGTTGTAGATGAGTGTATGAGGTCGGCCTGTTAGGAAAGGGGTTGGAGCTGTCATGAGACCGAGCTGGGGGCGTTTGTCACCCCTCTGCGCTTGAATCAAACTGACAGGGACTTCTTTACCTTTGATGATGACGGCAACATCGAATCTAAAGCGGATAGGGCAGGTCTCGGCGTCCCATCGCACAGCAGCAAGAAAGATTCTGCTCTGTGCAGCCTTCAGCTAACGCATACATCCCCGTATTTCGAGGACCCACTTGACCCCCTCGAGGTCCGTTATTGGTCCGACTTCAGTCTCACCTCTCCATAAACCCGCCCAACCCTCTTCCTTCCTCGTAGCCTCAACATCGCCAGCTTCACTCCCCTTCCGATCCTCAGCGTACCCCTCGTGACTCGCTCTCTGCCAATGTCCTACTTCGGCAGGCGGTCTACCACTCAGGTCTGAGCGGAATATCTGACCATGATCAAAGGTCGCTATGCTCAGTGACGGAGGAGAGTTGGGTGGAGATGAGGAGAATGAGCCGATGGATGAGGGAAGGTGTCTCTGCAGTGATGAGAGGAGGTCGGGTAAGTGCGTGAGAGATGTTGACAGGACGTAGAGGGTGGTCGAGGTTGATGATACAGGATTACAGGATAGGAAGGATTGGAGTGATGTCGGTGTTGGGGAGTAGAGGGTGTGAGCTCGACAATGGAAGCATCGACGAGATATTGGAGATGTTCTAGGTAGAAGCTTGACTGCGAATGGCCGCATGGTTCATGCGAATTTCTTCAAGGCAGTCGCGGAATTGAGCGTTTGAGTCGGATGGGACGGACATCGCCGGTGGGAGGTCGTCCACCGTGGTCAATTGGAGGACAGCTATCTTATCAGAGTAAACAATGTGTAACACCATAAGCCGCCGTTGAGATAATATGCATGAAGGTCGTGATAGGGGCGTGGCAAATGTCCTCATAAATAGCCCGTTCCGTCATGTACCCGCAGCTTCGTTCCCAGCTCAATCACACAACGACGAGATGGACGATTGATGATTCCCCGGATCAGAGGGGATCCATCCGCCAGCTAGACCTGTCCGGTACGACCAATCAGCAGCAGACTCGGTCTTCCATGACCAGTAGATCCATCCTTGAGCGTTATTCTCGTATGTTTGGACTTGGACGTCGTAGAATTGCCGCATGAAATTCTTGTAGTCGCTACGATGAGTCAGTCATTAGGACTGCTTGCCAGGGGAAGGCGGATTTACCTGGAGAAGATACTGCCGTCCCCGGACTTGCCGCTACAATCGCCAACATACGAGAAGCCAGGATATGACCCGTCGTACCGCGCACCGGTACCTCTCCCATTTAGCCATTGCGCGCAGTCGGTGGAAGCAAGGGACCATTCGCCGACCATGAGCCAAAGAGGGGAAGAAGCGTAGTTGCTGGCTTGATTGCATACGCCCTGGCGGTGTCATCAGCAAGGAAGGCAGTCGAGATTCCACCACCTACTTGGATGTGCGTAGGCCAGTCCCAGGTCTGGAAGTCGTCGTTGAAGACCTGGTAGTTGTGCGTGTCTATAAAGACGTCTTCGAAATTCGGTTCAGACATGTAGTTCTCAAACGTGTTGAGCGGTTGAAATCCGTCGTGTATGATCAAAGCTAGGCCAGATTTACTCCCACTGCCTTGTGGTGCCCATGGGTATCTCGCTGCACCATAGGCGTCGTACCTGGTCTTAAGTTGAGCATTGCAACGTGAAACTGGAGCTTAGCTTACCAGTATTGCCGAGTTGTGGTGAGCAGATCGTTGTCAAGGTAGGTGGCCGGCTCGTTAAGAAGGCCAAGCATGGTGACGACCTGCCAGTAGGAGGGGTCCGAGTAATTTTCCGACAGAGTCTGGATGACCAGCTTAGTGCGAAGGACGTTATTCGGGTCTGTATGCCTGAATACAATCAGCTAGGATCGCGAGCCGAGCATAACACTCTACCTACCACAGCTCATCACCACGATGACCGGAGTTGTCGTAGCCGTTCTGAGAACCCGGTGCACCGTGCAGGTCAATGATCACCTTCAGCCCGTACGTCCTCGCCCAGCCGATAGCTTGATCGAGATAGTCCGCCTGACCCTGAATGTAAGGTTCCCCACCGGAGACATCGTACGCCCAGAACCCAACAGGTACCCGGACATGATTGAGACCGGCAGCAGCGATCTGACGGAAGTCATCCTCGGTGATCCAGGTGTTCCAGTGATTGACCAATGCGTTGTTTGCCGTGTTGTAGTCTTGATACTGGCAGAAGGTATACTCGTCAACGATACCATCGTTACCGGTGTTGGAAAAGAGGCTAGGTGTGATGAAGGGCTCGAGCACCAGCCACCCGCCGATATTCACACCGCGGATCTTCTCCGACCCGTATGGCCATCCAACGTTGACGCCTCGTTTTGGTATTATAGGGTAAGAGTCCGGGGTAGGTGCGGCTATGGCGTAGGGGAGGAGGAGGGAAGCAAGGGAGATGAGTATAGAGGTGAGCATGGTAGAGTGAATGCAAAACGTCGAGGGAGGAAGGGATGGGAGAGAGGAAGTGCACCGTTGTGTCGGAGGGGAAAGAAGGTGAGTGGAATGCGATGAAAAGTCTAATTGTTTAGGGCATTGGAGTGATCGCTGTGGAATGATCAGCGGTGTTTGGGGAGGTGAAAGGAGAGCTCAAAACGACTGAAGGGCGAGTCAGGCTCAGTCAAGCGCCAAAAAAATAGAGACGGGAGGGAAGTGTAAGGTGGGACAAACAGTTAGCAAGAGATCTTGACAGTCATAGACCCGGTATTATACTTGTCAGTCGTCCTTGTCTGCGTCGTTCCGCACTCGTAAAGGAGTGAGATCTCGTCCGATGGTATAGATCGCTATGCACGTGAGGATATAAGCATATCAGATGGAAGTGATGGGTGCTGCAGGATGGGGGACGGAAGGGTAGTGCACGGTGAAACTTCGTTAATGAGATTCCCATGAGATGGAGAGGACAAGGGTTCAGCCTTGACCGATAAGCCCCTAAACAAAGCCGGCGAGTCATGACGGGCATGACTCCTATTCAGTCGGTGGAAGTTCAGGTTGGGCGGGACTTCCAGTTGGTGTTTTTAGATGAATTGCTAGCATAGCGGCAACGTGACCAACTCTAGATTGAAAATAACCCCGGAGCTTGGCTTTAAAGAGGTGTAAGTCATTTTCGAATCGCTCTGGTTCTCACCGATACAAAACATTAGCAAAGCGCATGCCAGTCTCACGGCAGCACTCAAGAAGCTACGTTTCGAGGTGTCCAACCCAAGTAGCCTACCCACGCCGTTAGTAGCCACCTACACGCATGGGAAAGGTGGGAAGACGTTCGGCTTTGACTCCGAGTACGATACGCTCGAGGATATGGGACATGGTGAGACGCCTTTGGCTTTTTGATCAAGCTGATCATTACAGCATGTGGGCACAACCTCATTGCGGTACTGGGAGTCGCCGCAGCGGCGGGTTTGAAGGCTTGCATGAACGCTTGTAACATACCAGGGACAGTCAAGCTTATTGGGTCTCCAGGTGAGCGCATGACAGAACTTACCTGCGCCTACTGATGCCTTGCAGCCGAAGAAACTGGAGGGGAAAGATCTTCCTCCTCAGGGAAGGAGTATTCGATGACCTCGTCGCGTGCGCCATGAGTCATCCCGATGAGGACGAGGGGCCGGACATCCAAGGGATATGTTCCATTTACAGCCCTGCAAGTTGGTTGACAGGGGCGCTGTGACGAGTCAAGCTGAGACCGGGAAGTCTGGCAAGATCAGGGTTTGACATCGAGTTCAAGGGAAGGGGAGCACATGCTTCCGTAAATTGAGCCCCACGAGGAGAGCTGATCAGTCAGGCGGAGCCGTGGATCGGCATCAATGCTCTCGATGCAGCTGTTCAGGGATGTGAGTTGTCAATTTACGCAGTAGCTCGAGCTCAAAGAGCTCGCATACAGATACTGCCGTGGCAATGCTTCATCAACAAATCGAGCCGACCATGCGGGTTCACGGCGTCATCCTCGATTCCGAGCGATGGGTGTCGAATATTTTGTCGAGCTGTGTGCGGCAAACTTTTAAGGGGAAAGAAACGATCTCATGATATCCTGCGCAGATGCGAAAGTATCATACAGCACTCGGACTCCATCGATGAAAGATACTTTGTCTTTGCGGAAGAGAGTCATCAAATGTTTCGAATCAGCCGCGGCGTGAGCGATCTCGCCTCTCTTTGCTCCTTTATGACGTCCGAGTAGATCCACCGGATGTACAGTCCAGCTCGATGCCAAGGATGTCTCGTTCGTCCCTCTGAATATAAGGATCGAGAGACTCATTCAGCTTCAGAGATATACGCCGATGAGCACAACAATGCTTCACTCGCGAGATCATACGCAGCTTTCATGGGTAAGGCATTCGGCGACAAGATCAAGATACATGGAACAGCCATGGCCTCCAGTGATTACGGTACGTTCCGTCCTTCTGCATTTGCGAATTGGACTCAAAATTTCGCCCAGGAAACGTGAGCTACAAGTGCCCAGCAATCTCCGCGAGCTTCAGTCAGTACACACTCTGCTGGATCGCCAGGTAAGGCCTGATGTTCAGCAGCCATATACTCCCGGTTTCGCCAAAACTGCACGAACAACCGAAGCACATCGACTCGCCATGAATGCCGCTAAGGGAATAGCCGTCATCGGGACGAAGTTCCTATTCGACAACGACTTCGCCAAGCAGGTAAAGACGGAGTTTGACAAGCTCAAGAAGGACGTTGAGCAGGAACAGGAAGTGGGTGACACCGACTTCGAGATCATATGAGGTCACGCGTAAAGGAACTAGAGATGGGATGCATGATGAAGCATAGCTGGGGGTGTGGACATACGAATCGTGAAGCATATGATACGAAGGGCAAGATAATGCAGGATACTTGATCATATGCCAAAGAAGTGATTCCTTACAGCAACTAGCTTCCTTCCTCACGCATAACGCGTCACACATATCTACTAACGGCGAGGTCCTGTCGTTTCATCTGCGTCATATCAGCCTACTACTCCATGTAATATCGTGCGATGCAATCTGACGCAGACTGACCTTTGCTATCACATGATCTGGCGAGAATTGTTAGCCCATGAATGCCCTCAGTCAAAACCGTACGAGTCAATCGGACCGAGCAAAAGCCTTCATGACATTTAGTGATTGTAAGATATCCGAGCTGATAGCTCACATCATGATCCACATCTCCGGTGTAAGCTCCTCGCCCGTCTTCTGCAGCTGTTGTGCCTGCTCATACTCGTAATCCATGGTCTGATCGACGAGCCGACCGATGACGGGATTGTCGTCGAGAGATGAAAGGAACTTCTGAGCTGCAAGACTATCAGAACCGCTGAGTAACAGAACATACCGCTCTTATCGTTGCGAACTTGAGATAGCTGATAGGAGACGACGTCGGGCCAGTCTGATATCGGTCAGAAGTGCGTGAATGAATCTCAGTAGCACTTACACTGGGTGCGCTGTAGCTCCTGATTGGCATACGAGATGACCTGCACGACTGCATGGCTTTAGATCTACCTCGTCCACGTGTCAAGGAGGGGACTTTCTCTTATCGCTGTTCTCGCCGGCAGGGGCACCTAGCGGACTTCAGCTAGGGAAAAGATACTCCGGACTGGCTGACCATCCGTGATTGCGATCACCAATAACGGCTTCTACAGGCTCCTGGACCTGGCTGGACCTAGCAGAAGGGGCTGAAGGATCTTCTGATCAAGCGACGTTCCAAGCGGTGTTAAGCCTAATCCGGGTATAAGCACCAATCCCTCAGTAGTTCCTGAACATACCACTAAAATTGACCTGCTGAACAAGAGACATGGCTCCTTGTTCGGAATTGACGTTATTCCCTTGGACATTGGAAGTGAGGAAGCGGACTTGGCTTCACCGACTTAATACGCACGATCTTCTCGGTGCTAGAACGACTCCCTTTCCATCCAGATCGAACAATGCACAGGCGATGGCGACTTTGCCAAGAATCCTGCCAGCCATCAGTCTCGATAGCTGATATAGGGAAGGTTAATGAAGGACACACATCTTCAGATCCTCGATCCTCTCCCCACCCTGCTCAAACGCCATGCTACCGGAATCGTCGACGAGGACGACGACGTGGAAGAGTGCGAACTTGACCAAGTCGCTGGCCAGCTCGACCGGTAGCCTCCAAGCAGAGGCAAGCTGTTGAAGAGCGCCAGATTGTACGACGCGCTGAGCGAGATTATCGATTGATCCAGGAGGGTAGAAAGCTTGCAGATTTTGCTAAGCTGGAGTCAGTGCAGCCAAAGCGAGGGGTTGAGTACACTCACATCTTGCACGCATTGGGTTAGCAGTTGCGGGATGTACCTCCCGTCTACTGTTCCAGGTCCGGGTAGTCCAGGCTGTACGCTGGGTTGACCGTATGAACCGGGTGAAGCATAAGCTGCACCTTGCGGGTGACCGTATTGCTGTTGACCGTATGGAGCCTGGTAGCCACCCTGAGGCCGCTGGCTACCATATGACGCCTGCTGGCCATACTGCGATTGCGGGGGTTGACCGTATTGCTGACCGTATGATGATTGAGACTGCTGCCCGTATTGACCCGACGTGGGTTGCTGCCTGTACTGCTGAGATTGCTGTCCGTATGAAGACTGCAAATTCTGCTGACCATACTGTGAAGGGGCTTGCTGACCGTGCTGTGTGCCATATTGTGTAGGGAGGGGGCTGCTGACTATAACCGCTTGACGGGACTCGCGTTCCGTAGGCAGCACCGGCTGCTGCTCCGTACGAAGAAGCCTGAACTTGCTGAGTGAAAGGTAGACCCGATGGCGTCCCTCCGTAGGTAGATTGCTGTGCGCCGTAACCGCCGCTCCGTCCATACTGAGGAGTACTGGAAGGGTACCGGGAAGGCTCGGCACCCACTAACCCGCCGATAGCTGCAGATGCAGCGTTGGGCTTGAGATGCTCGCTGATGAACTGACATTAAGATGCCGACTTGACAACGGCCTAGTGATCAACAAGAGGTGTCGAAGCCATACGGGATTATCTCGTTCTGCATGTCATAAACCTTAGGGCGGTGCCCGGTCTCGGAAGACGGATGCCCTGGATCCTTTCCTTTGGTCCTGTTTGACGAGCTGAGACTGCAAAAACTCCTGTGACTGCGAATCAAGATGAGCTCGAGAATGTTCAGAAAGCGCCACACATGACATTAAATCCTGTTTCGGTACGACGCCACTTCGGTGATCATCTCGAGTCAGTCATGACCATCAGGTGGATTTGGATAACATAATTACTGAGCACGCCCCTTCCAATCATGAAGATCTGCCGTCGCCCTGAAACGCGAAGGAGCCTTCAGCGGAGCGAGCATATGACCGGGAATACAGGCCCAGTCCTCCTTCGGAGCGGTCACAATCAGGTCCCCGCGTGGGGGCGAGCGTTCCCGGTGTGGCGAGAGTCAAGGAACATTACGAGATCTTTTACAGGACATGGACAGGACGCAACAACTGCATAAGTCTCGAAATCACATGTCCGGCCGGCGATGTGTTGCCTCGAACGCCGCTGATGTAGAAGCCCCGTTTCACCTGAAGACACCACACATACAACGCACCCTCCGTTTCAAACAGTGACATACCTCTGAATCCGACACGTCATGCCGAGAATCCGGTCATCCGCGAAGACGTGATCGAATCCCTTGTCCAAGCATCAAGTGTAGTCCAAACAGCTATAGACGTTTCAGCATCAGACTATCCACTCTCAAAGGCTGCAATGTACCCATCATCTCTACGATACACACTCCCATTTACGGGTTAAAACGGAAAATGACTAATGGCCGTTGTGGCTTTCCATCACAGCTTCCAAACCCAAAAACGGTGACCAGGCACGGTTTGATTCCTCGTTTTTGACGCTAGGACCCTTTCCAAAAAGGTGGGGAGGCGCCGTTACGTGATCTTCCAAGCACCATGCGGGTGAGTCGCATAAAGCCACCTCTAGACGGTTCCTCAAGGACGCCGGAGAAAGCTGATCCCCCAATCCACTCACGTCGTGGAAGAAACAGCGATGTGAACCCATATGGTGTTCCGTTCCCCTTCTTGAAATGTTCTTATACTTCCACCTCCTACTTATCACTTCCCCGGTCTCGATTGCGCTAGCTTGATCGACGCTAGCGTGGGTTTTTATCGCCCACACCATCGATCAAGTAGCGTGTTTTGTTGCTTCCCTCAACCCTCGATGTCATCTCGTATCGCGGAACAGATCCACAACCTAGTTCGCCTCGCCTGATTGAGGTCAACCCTCTTCTCATCACCCCTTCTAAACATCAATCACCCATTGGCCCAAATATCTTACTCACCTTCGTCTTCTCCTTTCCCTCATCCATGTTCTCCCTTCCTCGGTTGCTGAGCGGATAGCGACCCCTTTGCCCGAATTTCGCAGCAGCGTTATGCTCGAAGTCAACCTGAATCCCAAGCAAGGCAACGCCAGCGGTCGTGTTTTCCCTCACACGGGTAAGTCCTCTTCAATTCCTACCGACTGTGCTGATCGGCTCCAGGATACCTCGGTCTCTCACCAGTAGTCATCAGTGGCGATGTCGTTACCAAGCTCCCCCAATTCGCCCATCAGCTCCCGGTCAAGACGGTATCGCTACTCATACGGTGTTCAGAGGTGCGGTCAAATGGTCCCTTAGGAGCGGACGCAGAGAACATCCTTTGGGAGGAGTCGAAGCGAGTGTGGAGTGCCCCACCTGGTGTCGAGTATGTCAACTTCGGGAACTGGCAACAACCTTTCAGCATCTCTATCCCAACGGAGGCGACAGAGCTCGCAGCGAGCGCTCAGACTTTGAGGGAGTGGAAGGTGATTTGGAAACTCGAGGTTCTCGTCGACCATCAGCCTATCCCTTACGTTGGATGGCGAATCGCAAAGGCTTACAACCTCAACTTGCATAACTACAGACTTCCCAATCTTCCACCGCTGTCTCCACCACAAGCCAACACCGTCGGTTCCGATTCTGCATCCACCCAGATCTTCCTCAACTCCCCACATGGTGCTTTCGGACCCGGAGACATGGTCAACATTTCCTTCCACGCGAAGCCCGATGACTCAACGACTGTCGTCAAGAAGGCTAGTGTGCTTTTGGAGCGTCGGGTTGAACTACTTGACAGTAAACCCTCGCCCAAGCATATCTCTCGCAACGCATCTCCCGAGTCCGCTGGCTCCGCTCGTCTATCTTCCTTCTTCCGTCGCAGCTCTTCGCCACGTCCGCGATTCCATCGCATCGCTTCTGACCCCACCTCTCCAGCACCCGATCTGGGCGAGTCAGGTCGAATTATTCGGGATAAGGTGGCCGAGGTGATCTGTGAGCAACTCACTCCCGGAAGTGGCGGGACGTATTGGTGCTCGACGGCGCTTGAATTACCAAAACGTGGAGGTAAGTGGAACATCGGAGAGACGGTCGTCACTGGGCTCGTATCCGTCACCTACGAGTTGAAGGTTAAGATCACGGTCAAGACGACTAGACCTCGCGTTGTGTGCAGAGAGTATACCTGTCTCGGCATACCTGTCACTATCGCAGCTGTTTCCGCTGCCGACCGCAACGCCGCGACGGCCACCCTGTCTGCAATCGCCTCCTCGTCCAAGTCATCCACACCGAGGCGGAAGCATCGCAGTTCACGACGAGGTCTATACATGCACGAAGGCTCGGTCGACATTTCCGACCCCATCATCTCGTCTTGTCGACGACGCGGAATGACACGATCTGCGACCAGCTCACCTGTCCTCTCTTCTGTCGCCGGCATCGCTAACAACGTCACACCGATTCTCCTACCACCACATCACCCGACACAACCACATTCCATCTCCTTCATCTTCCCATCCCCTCGACCAAACGATTCTCCATCACAGAGGAGCGAGCTACGCGGCACTCAGCTTCCTACCGTCGACACACTTATCCACCCAATAAATGCATCCGCCCCGCCTTTTCTGCACACTCCCAGTCCCATTGGATCCACACCCAGTTTCCCATCCAAGCCTCTTACTCCATCACGTTCAGATACCTCCCACGTCTCTCCTTCATCACCACTTTACCTCTCTCCACCAGACTCCGTCGACTATGAATCACTATCAATCTTGCGGAGATTCCAGCACACTGGACGGCGGATCTCGACCACCAACTCGGAGGAAGAAGAGATGCAGCCGTGCCGCAGTCGACAAAAGCTGCGTGAGGAAGACCTCGCCCGTCGAGCCAAGTTTGATTTTCGCACGACGCTGCCCTCTCTCGATGCTTTGGGACTGGGACTGCCGCAATTACCGGACGATGGAAGGCCTATCCGGCGCCCAAGTACAGCACCAATGCACTCGACCTTTGCGGCTCGAGCAATCCCGCCGCCATTGTCTGGTGTACTTTCGGCTGGGCAGGAAATCACAAGACCCACGACGTTGATGACCAGAAGAGCGAGCGAAATCGCTCCGCTTCAAGGGAGCTTTGCCTTCACCGTCCGAGCGCATGCGGAGGGTCGTTATGAGGCTCTACGATAGCCCTGTGCATAGCCATTTTGAACCTTCTTACCTGCGTATTTGACATTGCGCCTCCTCTGTTGTGCACCAGGCTTCATGTATGCATGCATGTATTTCAAGGTCTACAATGCGTCCAACTTCATTTCCCCTCATCCTAAGCGATCAGCTTATCCCTCGCTCTAGTTAAGGCGAGACCCATCCTAGTGTTTTTCAGAGTAAGATCCATGCCGAGGTAGAAGTCAACCCACCGATTCGCTCCCCATTGATCCTCCTTACCCGGAGCATCCTCTGCCGAGAACCCAATCCCCCAAATCCGATCGGTCGTACTCGCCTCGACCAAAATCTTCGGCTTTGTCTCCTCCACATAACCCTTCAACTCCTCATCCTCCCCAAACTTGAGATAATTCCCCCTCTCCACGATATCATCCGCATGCTGATCCCACTTCTTCCGATCAAAGTTCTTGATCTTCCTTCCGAGGGCTTTCGCTTCTGCCGGTGTTGGGGCGTCGATGATAGCTTGAGCAGCTTCGGGTTCAAAGAGAAGGGCTTTACCGTGCATCATGTAATGTTCCGTCGTTAAAAATTTGGCTAAAGGGTATTTTGGGTCGGTGAATGATGCGGGGAACCATTGAGAGAAACAGGCGAGGGATTTAGGGTTGGTAGGGGTGATCTCATGGTCGTAGAAGAAGACGTATTTCGAGGAGGTCGTCATAGTGTAGGGGTAGCAGCCTGAGAGGCGGAAGGGATATGTTGATCATGGAATGGATCGGATACCGCTTGGCAAATGCATGCAAGTGGAGCTGAGGTAAAACTGAACATCACTACCCACGCACAAAGGTGGGCTCCGAAGGTGGAGGTCCGTAGCTTCCGGAGTGAACCGTTACATGAAGCCGAGCAGCTGAATATATGTACTTAGCGAATCAATCCAGCCAACCCAATGCATACAAGACATCGCACTCCGTCATGGTCGAGCTCTTCTCAACTCCCGCACTGATCCTTTCGGAAGCTCCAGTACCCTGCCCGTATCCGATCATACCTTTGTCGCAACTCTTCGAACACTTCTTTGGCTTCGGCGATCTGCCTCTGCTCGACGAGACAGTCTGCAAGGTATTCGAGGGCATGCGAGATCGGCAGCGGTGTATCCTTGGGCAGCGGATCGGAAGGATGGGGTATTTCGGGCCTAGCCTCTATCTCGGGGATGCGAGCAGCCGTGCCAGTGGTGTAAGGGAGTATGACGGGAAGAAGCGGCGATAGAGGTTGTTTGAGGAATGTGAGCAATCTTGACCGCCAGGATCAACTGTGTGACGTCCCTGATGAGCGGCACTTACCCTCGCAAGTAATTCCAAGCAGAGACGTTGTGAGGGATGAGATGAATGGCTTGCAGTATGTAGCTGGTACCGCGTCAGTCTTTCCAAGGCTTTAGATGAAGTCGACATACCCGATTTCGTCCTTGCCTTCGTTCTCTGCCCCTTTTGTACCCGGCCTTGCCATTCTCAGGTACCATCTCCAACCCCAAGCGCTGTTGTTCCTTCCATCCGTCCGGAGCATCTCATCGCACCAACTCTGTTCCTCCATCCATTCGGCCTCACTGATCTTTCCGAGGGAAGAGAAATGCGAGTAAAGCCAATGAAGGTATGCCCATGTATGATAGTTCTTCGGATCAGGAAGGAGTGATTCGTGGATGTGATCGATCTCGGAGGTGGGATGCTCGGGGGAGATCTCGGTCATGAGGAGCAGACGGTGATGCCTGCGGTTTTGTTCAGCGGTGTCACAGCGAGATACCGTGATCGCCATACCAGACTTGGTAACTCTTTAAGTTGACACGAGCAAACTCGTTCATCAGTTCGAGCTCCTTTCGTAAGTCCTTCTTCAGGGCTTGCAGCGTCGCCATTCGAAATTGCCTGAGCACTTATGAGCCCCTTCAAGCTGGTCATGACCGGGTATTCGAGACCTCACCATACCGTGTAATGTGCTGGATTCTTCCGGATGATGGTCTCGGTCAATTCGAGAGCCCGCTCGGAATGCTCGCGGGTGGCGGAGATGGCTCGGAAATAATCCATCGCATCCCGATCTACGAGGCAAAATCAGCGTCTCCAAGTAATGTCATTCACATGTCGGCGGAAGCAAGCGTACTCACATTCCTCGGCGTACATGATCGGGACAAGAGGGTCAGGTCCATCATCTTGCGGGATGGGCTGCAGATCTTGCCACGACTCGCGTTGAGAGAGGGGAACATATGAAGATACGGAAGCCTGAACAAATGTTGGCCTCAGTGGGTTACACGTTCGTTGAGCCAGCAAGCGAGCGTATACTCACCATGATGCACGGCCACCTCTGGATATCTAGTATTTCAATCAGAAGAGAGGACCAATGACGACTCAGATGGAAGGAGAGCTTGAGGATGAAAAGGCAGCTGTCCAAGCCAGAACATGTCCCACCAGCACAGCGCGTGACCTGAGTACAGAGCCTTTAAGCAGCGAACAATAGCTTCTGACAGTAGCTCAATATCTGACCTCTGAAACGCCAATTGCCACGTGTTACTAGCGTGATGAGAGACTTATCTTACGGCAGATCGCAAACAAATCTTTCCTTCCCCGCCCCCAAGGGTCGTGAAGTACATCATCCATTCACAGAAGCCGTCATTCGCAGGACTATAGAGAGAGTGGAGTCGAAGGGTGCCTTGACCAGCATGCATAGCTTAAAGACACCGCTTCGGCCGATATGAAGGTCTGGGTGGCGAAAGCGGAGGGGGCCGATCAAGGCCGCCTAAATCTGAACGGGGAAACTGAAATCCTTTGCTTCCACCACATTCGTCGACTGCCATGATACTTACACAGAGAGCATTACCAGTCCCTTCGTCTCTTCTGGCTGAAGCACCATCCTCCACCATACTCCCTTCCAGCGTTCCCGACAACGCTCCTGCACACTGTCCAGTCAGTCTTCGCCTTTTCAAACCACCTTGTGCTGACTAAACGATATCACAGGGCGTTGAATCTAACCAAGCGGGAAAGACAGATACATGTGAGGGATGTCCAAACCAGACTATCTGTGCCGAGGGACCGAAGGGACCAGATCCGGATATCCCGCTCATCAGGGAACGGATGAAGTCGGTGAAGCGGAAAGTCTTGGTTCTGTCGGGAAAAGGTGGCGTGGGGAAGAGCACCTTTGCAGCAGGTTTGTCATGGGCTCTTGCAGCGGATGAGGAGTGTCAGGTGAGCATGTTGAATGACCCAGTCCAAGTCGATTGCTGAACACCCATCAGACCGGCGTCATGGACGTCGACATATGCGGACCATCTATCCCCCTTCTTATGGGTTTATCCCAATCCACCATTCACACCTCCTCTTCCGGCTGGTCACCCGCATACGCTCTCGATAATCTCGCGGTCATGTCCATCGGCTTCCTCCTCCCATCCTCGTCCGACGCGGTCATATGGAGAGGTCCAAAGAAGAACGGGTTGATCAAGCAGTTCATGAAGGATGTCGAGTGGGGAGATTTAGACTACATGGTCGTCGATACACCGCCGGGGACGAGCGATGAGCATCTCAGCATCGTGCAGTATCTCAAGGAGACGGGGATCGATGGTGCTATTCTGGTGACGACACCTCAGGAAGTAGCTTTGCAGGACGTCAGAAAAGAGATCGATTTCTGTCGGAAAACAGGGATACCGATACTAGGCTTGGTAGAGAACATGTCGGGATTCGTCTGCCCAAAGTGTAAGGGCGAGAGTCAAATATTTGCGCCAACGACCGGTGGAGCGGAGAAAATGGCTAAGGAGTTGGGGATCGAGATGCTGGGAAAGGTCCCGCTGGACCCCAGGATTGGCATGACATGCGACAAGGGATTGAGTTTCCTCGATGAGTATCCCGACAGTCCTGCCACGGCAGCCTATCTCGACATCGTGCAACGGATAAGAGAGCTGCTAGGGGACGAATAACATTTATACATACACGTTGTCATTATATGCATCTTTAGCTCAATCATCCTCATCTACTTCTTCCTCCGCTCGCTCAGCTCCTCCATCCAAGGCCGTTTCCTCGTCATCAATGGCCTCTCCCTGACCTTCGGCCATGTTTACCCCTCCATGTAACGCTCGCAATTGCTCGTTAACCCAGCTCGGATCCTTGACCGAGTCTGTGTTCCGTTCTTGCTCTGCTAATGATGATGCGGGCGGTAGCCGGAAGCCTACTCGACATTTATCCCATTGATCGATCTTCGTTTCGACCTCCCCTCGTCGCTAAAACTCAGCCGCCGTAGAAGTTTTTCCGCTTACCAATGCTCTCGTCTTCCTCAACAACGTCCTGAAGAAGATATCCTTGTAATAGACCCCTTTCCGCTTCTTCCGAGGCGGCTCGCCGAACATTTCCGTATCTTCCTCCTCTTTGCCTTCCTCTTCGACGAAAGTCATCAAGAACTCCTTTGCGGGATGAATTTGTGTCACCACGTCATATGCGCGTATTCGTTCATAATGAACGCTCTGCTTGTCAGCAATGGTTGATTTATGTAGCTTACCGGGAAGACTTTATCGATCTCAGGATTGGCTCCATCCGCAGCCCATAAAGGCTCTAAGTTCTTCATCTGCGCCTCGTCGACGGCCTGAAGAGCCACATCATCCAGTCTTGAGATGTCCTCCTCTGCTGGCAGATAGAACCCCATGATCTGTTGTTCATCTTCCTTGACTGGTCGCAGGACTGCCTGTGCCAAACGAGGGGAGGACGCTACGGCGGATGGATTCTATCATCAACCACGTCACCATTCGGTACTCACGGATGCCGTAGCTGCTGATGGCCTTTCCGGGAATCGGACCATGATGTATGAATTTGCCCAAGTATCGTCATCAGGTAGGATATCGTAACTCTATTCATCAGCACCGAACGATTTGTACCGCTCACCTCAACGACTCGAAGACTTCTCTTCTTGCTGTCAGGATGCCGGATAACCTCCGGCTTCTGGTCAGAGATATCCATGAACGTCTTGTCAATCGCCATGATCTGCGCCGCTTCAGATGCATCGACCGACGAGTCGGGCCTGCGGCTTTAGTTCGGTGACCACCCAGCGGTCTTACCTTTCTCCACCATCGCCTGCATCCCGCCGTCTTGCTCCAGTCTTCCTCATGAACAGATTAGAATTCCGCATCCAAGAGACTTCCGCAGCAGCTGTGACCGTTTCGAACCCGTTTTTCGAGGTTGAACGAGCTATAGGTCCTAGCAGAGCTATATCGGCGGGATGCAATGATCTGCTCGGATCGGGTACGGGGTTGAGTGCTTGCTGTCAGCCAAACCAGAGTTCAGATAAACTTTACCGGCGTCATTGCCATCCCAAACCCCATCGAAAGGATTCAGGTCCAGCGGCATACCCATCTCCGAGTCGACAAGCATCGGCAGAGGCGTAATTGCGGCGAGATGTTTGAGGTAGCTAGGCTCGCCTAGTCGATTGATATCGGTTGGGATGTTGAATAGTTTTGGGGGAAACGGAGATGGTGGAAGGGGGTTGAGGTAACGAACCCGGACCAACAGGTCCAGTCTCCTGAGTCACGGGTCAGTCCAATCCCAAATAAGGGAAGCGAAACAAGCTCACGACTTCTTTGACATGATGGCGTGCGACAAGGAATATGGTCTTGTAATATGTAAGGTAACGATCTACCATGACAGAGCAAAGTCACTGCTGAAGATGAAACGTCCGGCCACGTGGTGTGATTCTCGCGCGTGTTCTTTTCGGAAAAATCCATTGGTAATATGATAAATCGTACTCCAGCTTCATTTCTGCTCACTTCCTACGAGAACATCGCCCTTTCCTCTTCTTCTATGATCGACAGGACCGAAGAACATCCCAGCTGGCAGGATGACCCAATCCATCGGTACAGCTGGACCGATACCTTCCGGTCTCGCCGAGCAGGAGCTTCTCCAAAGGTTGATCAAGGAAGGCTTGTCTCCAGCACCGGATGCAGGAGAAGCCGATTCGACACAATACCGGAAACTTCTCGAGATCCTGTTCCAAGCCTGTATCCTCACGCCATCTAGCCGCACCCCTTCACCCTCCTCACTCGAGCAAGCTGGTTATACTCTCACCATCCTATCCCGGCAGACCCTCGCGAGACCGGAGCTTCTCTCATGTCTTCCTCATCCCGACGAACCACAAGTTCCCCTCTACAAATGGATCATCCCGAGACTCGTCCACGCAGCGGTACGCTACAACGAAGTACATGGTGCAGAAGGCTTGGTCGAAGATCTGATATCCTCGGCAGTCAACGTTCTGCACGTACTCGGCAAGGACCTCTCTGACGAGCAGACTTCATTCGCAAAGGGGCCACAGCGAGTACTGCAGACTCTCAGTCATATGATAGAGTTCTGCCAAGGTGAGTCGTCTATCTCATCATAACGCTGAATCATAGATAGTATAGATGGTCGTGCTCAGCAGCTGTTCTCATTTCGAGGATTGTCCCCGGATCCCATGATCGTACTCTTCACGCTCGATATCGTCCTGCGCATTCGTCCGGCTCCGATCGACCAATTGAGCACATCGGCATGTAGACAGCTCGTCAAAGCCGCGAAACTTATCAAGCGCGACGTCCGTCGTCAGATTCGCTATGCCATGGCTCTGACCACCGCTCTCGACACTCTACCTGGACGACATACTCTAACTCCAGTTTGCGCAATGATTGCCAGATGGCCTATCAGCGACGACGACAGGTGGCAATCCGCCATACACGGTCTGTACAAAGCTCTTGCGGAAGGTGACGACTCGATGAGGCTGGCAATGTGGTGGTCTCTACGTGATCGAAGCCAGGATATGCACCTCACAAGCGGAGCCTGTTACGACATGATCATATACCTTTTGACACCTATCGACCCTCAGCTGCCAGCCAAAGCAATACAGGACCTAATCCATCATGAAATATTGACGAGGTGGAGTGAGGAAGCCATCGACCTCGACGTTGCGTCCGCGGAGACGATCCGCCAGCATATCCTTGCACTGAACGGACTTTCTCCGGGGTCTTCGACGAAACGGAAGAGGAAAAATGTCATGGATGTCAGTCAGGTCACGCGGATGCTGCATGATCGCCTTCCGGACATATGCCTTGGAGAAGGAGAATCAATAAGCGAGCTCACGTTGGCGCTCCAGAAGTAAGCCTAGGTGCATTTATGAGCTGATGATAAGAGCAGATAAGACGCTGGTCTCGAAGGTCTGCAGTATGTCTGGCGAGATCTTCTGCATGCTGGCGGGTTGCCATCACCATCACCCTCCGCTCGATAGATCACTACCGGACGACTGCCTCGACCTCTGGGCAAGCATCACGGATAGCTTCGATTCGAGCATTGCCAGAATGCGAGCTTTAACTATACTCTTCGAACACTCAAATATGGAGACGCTCGCAACCGGGCTACAGATGACGACCCGAAGATTCTTCATGGAGAACGTCTGGTCCTGCTTGCGTGCTCAGGATCGACGCGTGCGGATATCTGCTGGGTGAGTGACGACTGCAAACCTCTCGCTAACTTCAGTCGAGTCGCCTCGCTCGCGTATGCTGCGCAGATATCCCATCCTCATCAAAAAGTGGCGTCCACAAACCGGGGTGCTTTCCGAATGCGACTCGCCGATTTGCTGGCGCTCAGCCTGCCTATCCGGGAAACATCAACGTTGCTTCTAGGCGACATGGGAAGACACAGTAAGGATATTGATCTCTACGGAATCCTCGAATTGCTGCTTCAACAGTTGGGCTCCCCCATTGCGCCTCTTAGGAGTTTAGCTTATACTGAGGTAAATCCTCGGTATGCGAGCGGTGCTGACGCGGTAGCTGCTGAGTTTGGTCACGCATCATGGCAAGACACCCTATACCCTGCTCTCACCGTTCCTTGAACGCATTAGCGTCTTTCTTGCCAACAGCCTCGTTCGCTATCCCGAGATATTTGGCGAAGCGATGCAGTTCATTGGCTATACAAGGCAGAATTTCATCGAGACGACACTACAGTATATCGTTCCGTCTCTGGTCCTCAGCCGGAATCGAGAGGCCCTCGAAATGGTGGCTGCTGTGGTCAAACAGGGTCTTGGTGTGATCTTACTCGACAACACTTCTCACATTTTCACCAAGGTCTTCCTCAGTCCCCAGTTTACCGACAACAGCCTGTCCTTCCTTATCGCCCTCTTGCGCACCCTCACCAGAGGTCAGCCACACATGGATCTATCCGCCGCCTCCCTCATGACGACTTGTATCGTGCCGTTTGCTGTCTCCTTGGTTGTCGAGCTCGGCGACGAGGACAAGGCCGTATCGAGCAATGCCACAAAGGCTCTGCTCAAGGCACAGAAAGCGCAAAATCCCGGATGTAACGGTCCTGATTTAGGCGCTTTCCTCAAGCCGCACATGCTCGGAGTCATCTCCCAGTTGAACGAAATGCTCCATGACATACAGGGGAAGAAGACAGTAGCTTTCAAAAGGAAGATCATCCGCAGTCTCGGCGTTTTGATCGATTTGGTCGGGGACTCGATGGTATCTTTCTCGCCACAGGTGAGCATCTCAGGCTCGCGGATGCTGACTTCATGAGGTTATGGCTAGCTTGCAGAGCACCCTTGGTATCGGTGACCTGCGTGCAGAAACTCTCAAGACATGGGCTTTATTTGTCAAGACATTACGATTCGTCGACATAGGGCCCTTCGTCGGCCGCACTACTGGGGCTCTAGTTGCCAATTGGAAGTACTTCGACCCAGCAGAAAGGGATCTCGCCATTGGTATAATCGATGAAATTGCGGGCAACGCTCCGCATGTCTCCACCTATTGGGACGAGATCGTTGAACTGGACGGTATCCCAGAGTTACGTCGAGCAGCCGCGAAACTTACCGATTACCGGAAAAAGTGGGATTTGAGAACAAAGCTGGACAAGCTCCTTGAACGAATCAAGAGCAAGAATGTAGCGGTCGCAACGACGTCGATGACCGAGCTTCGGTCAGTCTTGCATGATGAGCAGAGAAATATCAATCAGCTGTCAAAAGGCGATACCTTCGATTCGGTGATTTCTCGTACGATGCGTAGTTTGCTGTCCGCTTCAACGCGAAACGGCGACTGTCAAGATCTACGCGATATAAGCTACGAGTGCATTGGTATTCTCGGCGCTCTGGACCCGGACCGCTTCTTCCCTCAGCCGGCTATCTCAGGTGTGACAATTACGTCCAACTTCGCCGATCAAAATGAGTCCATTGACTTCGCTATCCACCTGATCCGCGACATCTTAGTCGATGCCTTTCGCGCTACGAATGACACAAAGCATCAAAACCATCTCGCGTATGCCATTCAAGAATTGCTGAAATTCTGCGGATTCACCCCGAAAGTCCTGCAACCAGCATCTGTATCTGTGAAAATACGTGCAAAGTGGCAGATGATACCCAAGGATCAGCACGAGACCCTCACACCTCTACTCGAATCACGCTTCTCCCTGAACGACACCTCGCTCCGGACATTCGCCCATCCCATCTACCTTGGCGCACCGACATATCGCGAATGGGTTCAAATGTGGACCGCGGACCTCGTCGGCAAAGTGATGTCCTGGCCTGCAAGCCTTCGAGCCGTTGTCGACAGCCAGAACATCTTCGGCGTCTGTCGGGGCGTCCTGCGACACCAAGACGTGACCGTTGCGCATCACCTCCTTCCACACTTGGTCTTAAACGTCGTCTTGTCCGGCGACCGCTCATCGACCGATGAAATCTGCGGGGAGATCAATACAGTCTTGCAGGACCAAGTCAACCCAGTCGGCGGTTCTGACAAGCGTATGCTCAGTGCACAAGTCATCTTCGATTTGATGGACCACCTCAGCGCATGGCTTCGTCTGCAGCGGATGAACCGCTCAGAGAGGAGCATTACGAAACCCGTCGAGACGGTACTGGCTAGCATTCAGACGGAGCTCATGGCAAATGCTGCATTACAGAGCAGAGCATTTGCGCGATCGCTGCAGAACTTCGAGCAGCGCATCGTTCATCTAAAGAAACTGAAGCGAGCGAACTCGGAATTGCAAACCTACTTCGAACGCCTTCATCAGATATACGCGGAGCTCGATGAGCCCGACGGGATGGAAGGTGTCTCAACATTCGTAATCTCACCTTCTCTCGAACATGAGATCCGCGAGCACGAGAGCACTGGACGATGGACTTCAGCCCAAAGCTGCTGGGAGGTTCGTTTGCAGCAGTCGCCAGAGGACGTCAACCTACATTTGGGTTTGCTCAAATGTCTCCGCAACCTGGGACACTATGGTAAGAGATTAGTAATGATTACCTCGCTGACTGTGAGATACTCTGCGCACACATATTCGAGGTGTTCTCAGTCGCCATCCTGAGTGGTCAGACAAGCTGGCCTCTTTCGAAGCCGAAGCCGCCTGGATCATCGGAGATTTCGAGGCCGTGAAACTGGTCGGCTCAAGCGCACCGCCGATCGCCCTGGCTCTGCTCGCTTGGAAGGAACAACATAATCTAAATGAGGCGTTCTGCTACGCTCGTCGGGCCCTTGGCAAAAGCATCACTTCCGACCAGTACGCCCGATCTTACGATACTGTCCTACAGCTCCATCTCCTTCGAGAGCTTCAGATGGTGCATGACACGGACATATCCATTCAATCCACCAGAGACCCCCTCAATCATCGTGCTATCATTGAAAACACCGCTCGAAGTCTTACCAAATGCTTGGACGAGAGATTTTCCACTACCTCTCCTCAATTCCGGATCCGCGAGGCGATGCTAGCCATCCGGCGAACCGCCTTTGGATTAGTCGGAACGACAATTCTGAAGCCTCAAATCGGTCATGCGTGGATCCAAAGCTCGAAGATCGCTCGGAAAGCGGGATACGAGCAGACAGCATACAGTGCTACACTCCAGGCCAAGGAAGCGGACGCCCCCTTGGCTTTCCTTCAACAGGTGAAGTTGTCGCGAGCCCATGGAGGCGCTTTCAAGGCTTTGACCGATCTGGAGAATGCCGTCGTACCTCTGCTTCAAAACCAGGTGATCGATATGACCGACGACAGATTTCTCAAGGATCGTAATCTTGCCAAAGTAAGCAGAAGCCTCGATCAAGCTTACCCCAGGCCGTCCTCCTCGAAGCCCGATGGGCAAATGAGACTGATAGATTTGAGCGAAACGAGATCATTGAGAGGTACCGTAAAGCCATACAGCTGGCTCCGAAGTAAGTGCTTGTCTCGTCTTTATAGCTAAGTGCAGTCTCGAATCGCCGTACTATTACCTCGGACACTATTACGACGGCATGCTTGGCGCAGACCTGGAACAAGAGTAAGTCAAAGCTCGTATGTTGAGAGCTGATATCAGCGCATCTCACAATTATCAAACCTGCTTAGCATACTGCCAGGCGTTACAACACGGGGTCAAATATATCTATCAGACGATGCCTCGAATGCTTACCCTCTGGTTGGATCTGGGTGAAAATAAAGAGCTGAAAAGGTGGGACTCAAACGAGAGGTCGCTTACGCCAGGCATCCTGAAGTTCAGTCGCAGCTCAACAAAATTACGAATCTACTGGACAAGGCAAGGAAAGATCTCGCTACATATCAGGTGAGATTGATACGACAGCATAAATTGATTGTAGTTCCTCACGGCATACCCTCAAATCGTTTCTCGAATAGGCCATAGCAATAAAGACGTTGCTGCTGTTTTGAAGAAGATTATGGCGCTCGTGATCGCGAGATACCCGCAACAAGCACTATGGCCAACCGTTGGTATCATGCAATCAAACCGACCGGATCGCAAATCTGCGAGTCAGAGCGTGCTCACCAGGGCGCAGGTGAGGAGTCTTATCAGAATTGTTGCTGATAGAAGCATGGCGATCCCGGCGTGGCGACTATTATCAAGCACGCTGAACGGCTTTCCTCTACACTGCTCAGATTGGCGGACGATCCCAATGGGGACAAAAGGCCCGATCTTACAATCAGCTCACACTTTGGCTACGTCAAGCAAGTCGTCCCGACAAGGATGATTATGCCGCTGCAGGACGCCCTCACTTGCACGTTGCCTTCTTCCGCCGACACGGTCATGTCGCACAACCCATTTCCGCTTGCTCCTGTGGAGATACATGGTGAGGAAGCCTTGATATTTGAAGTTGACTGTAGCTTTCGACGAGCGAGTCGAAGTCATGACCTCATTGCAGAAACCGAAGAAGCTGGTTTTCATTGGCACCGATGGTCGACGGTATCCGTTCCTCTGCAAGCCGCACGATGACCTGCGCAAGGACGCCCGCCTCATGGATTTCAACTCTATGATCAACAAGTTGCTGAAAAGCGGTTCGGAATCAAGGCGGAGGCAGCTTTGTGAGTCTCATAATCGGACGAAGCCTAATAGCAGACATCCGAACATACGCGGTTATGCCGCTGAACGAGGAGTGCGGTCTCCTCGAATGGGTTAGCAACACCAATGCGCTCAAGGTCATTCTTGAAAAGGGGTATGCTAGATACAACAAGAAAGTCTATGTGGGTCCGTCCGTGCGATAAGGACGCTGACGGTAGAATGCCGAGATACATACTCTTCTGGGCGAAGCCCGCAAAGCTGGCCCGGCCGCTCTGATCAGCGCTTACAAAACTAAGATTCTGCCGATGTAAGCAGGACTGATTCGGTGCTCGCTAATTTCAGGTTTACTCCGCCTGTATTCCATGAGTGGTTCCTCCTCACCTGGCCAGAGCCTTCCGTATGGCTTGCCAGCCGCACGGCATATGCTAGAACGCTGGCAGTCATGTCAATGATCGGATACGTGTTAGGGTAAGCTACAGAGGTCAGCTTAGACTGACTGCAGTCTGGGTGATCGTCACGGCGAGAATATACTCTTCGACGGCCTGACCGGAGACACTGTCCATGTGGACTTGAATTGTTTGTTTGACAAGGTAAACTGAGCGGTTGGATACAGCTGATCGGAAGGGTAAAACATTCGAGGTCCCTGAGCGGGTTCCATTTCGCCTCACTCATAATATGGTTGATGCCCTAGGTGTAACCGGGGTGGAAGGTAAGCAGGACTAGGGTATCATAGCTGACAAGAAGGCGTTTTTCGTAAGGCAGCCGAGATCGCTCTAGACTTGCTCCGGGCGAACGGCGATTCGCTCATGAGCGTGCTCGAAGCATTCGCTCATGATCCACTGGTGGAGTGGACGAAGCCGGTGAGTATGTGATATGAAACAACTCTCAGTGCTCACATCTGTCCAGGGGAAAGGTAAATCAGACAAGGACGTTCGCAACTCGGCCGAGCGAAACCTCAAACCCATAAAGAACAAACTTCGGGGCGTGATGGAGGATGCAACTATTGTCTCGGTTCCGAATCATGTGGAAGCGCTCATCAAGCAAGCGACCAGTCCCTCCAATCTCGTGAGTCGGCCGTATAGGAACCAGACTGATTTCAGGCCGTCATGTATCAGGGTTGGGCGTCATGGTTGTAAAAGGAGGAATATTACGTGTATCATGCATCTCATGCCTAAAACTTGAGCTCGTGGAATCTGTCACCCTTCGAGAGTCCCCATGAAGCTCGGAGGTATTTGCTCAAGTTGTTGACCTTCTTGATGGCATCGAGCAGAGGACCGTCGACGGTCTAACGATCAGCTCCGGTACACTGCCTCGTGACACACCTTCTGCTCTGATTTCCTCTCTTCCGGCAACGCCTTCTTCTCTTTGCCCTCACCGAAGAATTCTCCCTCCTTCGAATTCTTACCCGCCTTTGCCTTCGCGAAGGAGGAATCGTTCACTGATTCTGGGACGGACAGGCCGGAAATGTCGACCTTTGTCGAGGTAGCGATGACATAGGCTTGGCTGACGCGACGGAGAGGGACACCGTTGACTCTTATTGTCAGTCACATTCAGGTTAGAGAAACTCACTTGAAAGGACCAGTGACGAGAAGGAGACCACTGTCGAGCTGTTTCAGGCAGACGACCCGTCTACCGCTGTACCTTCCGGCGAGGAGGATAAGAACGGTTCCGGGGGTGATACTGGAGCGGAGGATGGCTTTGCTGGGGTTCTTTCGAGAGGCACGAGGACGACGGATATCCTCGGCAGGGTAGTATTTGGATGCTTTGGTAGTAGGGACGAGACGCTTCTCCCCGTTTGCTTTTCCCCCGACTGTCTTCTCCGTGTAAGCAGGTGTCTCAGGTTTGGCTAGAGCAGTCGAGGTCTTTTTGCCTGCATACGGGATGAGCTAGATTTTTTACGGGAGACATACCTTTGAAGAGGCCTCGCTTCGCAGCTACCTGCGAACGCGACAGACGACCGACGTGGGGCGCGACGGGCTTCGATCGGGCCATCTGAAGGTTATAAGATCAGATTGAGATACGGAGGGGAACTCGAAGCTGTCTTAACCTTTACTGCTGGACCGTCACTGAACGGGTGGTGCAGAGTGTCTTGATGAAGCCAGCAATCTTAAAGCAGAACCAATCCCGGAGAATTACGGCGATATATACTTCTTCCGCGAGACGAGATTCTCCCAGACTGTCGGGGATAAGGTGGATGATATCGCCGGTATGGCCGGATGTAGGACATTGGCGAGTCCAGGTGAAGATATCCTGTCTGTCTCTGATGAGGGCAGTGAGTGGAAGATACACCCCAAAATGTCAATATGTCCGATCCAGACTTTCCTCAAGGTCTCAAAATTCACCCCTTGATTCTTTCTGCTGGTTTCGATCACGCACCCGAACAGCAGGAAGCGATAGCGGCATATGGTATCGCCGGGAGGGTATGGTAAGTCTGTGCGGTTAAGGTCCAGCTTACACAAAGGGAGGCAGGTCGACCACTTCTCGAGTACTTCACACCTGGAGGCATCACTTTGAGCCACCTTGCTCCATCCTTCAACCTGGCCCTCACCGCATCATCGAGTTGGGCTCGGGTCAAGCGATACATTCCCTTCACCTCGCTTCTTTCCTTACCTCAAACGATTTGCTCGTCCTCACCGACCTACCGATTGTGATCCCGCTATGTCAGCAGAATGAGACAACGATAAGGTCAAGATCTCGGGCCGTAGCCGAACCTCTCACATGGGGAGAGGACACCTCAAATGTTCGAGATCTCTGTCCTTTCACGCATATTATCATGTGTGATTCGCGTCTGACAACAAGTGTACTTCCCAAACCTCTATCCACTTTTACTGTTAACCCTTCTCGAACTCACTGAATCAGCCTCTTCCCCTCACGAAGAAACGTTTGGACCCGAAGTGATCTTATCGTGTGAGTTGAACCGCATCCCGCCAAGACCAAACGCGTAATCTCGCTTTGGAGGAATCCTTCTTCGACGCCTTGGATAAATATTTCAAGCTCACACCGGTGACGGGCTCTTGCTGGGAAGCCAAGGTATTCATATGCAAGAGATGGCGGACTACCGAAGCATGGCAGATACGGTCTATGAGTATTATCATGAACGGAGGAAGAGGGGTTATTAGAGGCAGGGGTTTTGGTTTAGTGGACGAGTTGTTTGGTCATTGGAATGGTAGATATCGCATGCATGGTATTACAAGAAGTACTCGATGGCCTGATCATCAGCTCTGACGTGAGGTTTGGCTCACCTTTGTTTGCTGCTGCTGATTCGGTCCATCCCGCTGACATCGGTCTGCACAGGAAGCCAAGAGTAGCAAAAATGCTCACCTCATTCTCCGGAGCAGCGTTGAATACGTTGAAGTACCTCCGTCCCCCTGGCGAAACTTCCAATATGCTTGCCATATTCCCGCATCTAAGCGTAAGCGATGCCCCTGATGCAACGCGCACCTATAGCAGTAATTGGGAGCACTCCAGACTGTACTGAGCTTGTCGTCATACAGCACCGAATAACCTTCCATGCAAAGCTGATGGGCGCGAAGGACGTGGTTCATGCCGTTGAGACTGAGAAATTTCTTGACAATGGATGCGCCGAACGTATATCCCGCGCCACTGACTGTCAGTGGAATGATGCAAAGTGACGCTCACCGAGGGCTGATAGCAAAGTCCTCCTTCTCCGGATCAGGGTCGGACCAGACGAGGTCCGCCATCGGACCTTCGTGGGGTATCTCTCGGAAGCGGTCGATGATCTTAACCTGATCGATATGATGTATTGACGGACTAAGTCCGCCGTGTACGCAGAAGATGGCGTCGTCGATGACCACACTGAGTGTAAGGAAGTCGAACATGTCGGTGAAGTATTGCCAAACGGTGGGCGAGCCATACTTCCTCGTACACTCGAGGTAGAAACCATATGTCTAATCTCGTCAGCGAGTATTCCTAAACGTTCTTTACAGGCATCAGATTTCCGTTCTCTCACATCCGCCTCCACGAAGGGTTCCTCTGGGAGTATACCACTATCTCGCGAAGACGGAGTATTCTACACTGGCTGTAGCTTCAGAAGCCTCTTTCAAAGGTTCTCATCACACGCCACAACGGACAGACGTACTTGAGTGACCGCTCTTGACTCATGATTGCCTCGTATCAGTTGTACCCTTTCGGGATATCGCAGCTTAAGGCAAGTAAGGAGAGATATCGTCTCGACCGAATGCAAGCCCCGATCCACATAATCACCTGTGGAGCATGAATCACAAGCAAAGTGGTTCGGAACCTAATTTGGACTGACCAAGGAAGAGGTAGTTTGTGTTGGGAGCCGAGCCGCCGATACGGAAAATCTCGATCAGGTCATGAAACTGTCCATGTATGTCTCCGACGACGGTGACGGGTGAAGCGACGTGAACGACGTTGCTCTCTCTCATCAAGACCTCTTTCGTCTTCTCGCATATCTCCCGCAATAATGCTTCCCCCAATAGTTGCTTGTCCTTCAGCCGATTGATGCAGGCATCGAGATCGAATGGCGCCATACATGGAGAAAGGAGAGTGAGGAGGAAGGCTTCAGATCAGAGTTAAACGAATGGGCAGCAATGATTGGCTACAGCAGGTAGACAACTCATAACTCCTAATCCCAGGTCACTCACTGAATTGGGACATCAGATCGTCACGCGCCTATTTCAAGGTTGTTCCAGGTCTCTCTCCAAAAAGGCGCCAACACGACGTCATGGTGGCTTCCGTTTCAGCACCGCCGTATACCGGAAGCTATCCCTTGGGTTTTACGAGTGTCACCGTAACGAGTCGGGCGTGTGTGACATCTCGACTTAGTCGGGTTAGAGCATACACTTCATGATGTGAGTGCTGCAATGTCCGCTGCGGAGTTGCTGTTGTTATCGCTGGAAGCTGACCGCCAACTTCCAGGTTCGCTCGACACTCTGCCGACTACGATGACTACCCCTCGGTCCGAGCGGCAGCCAATGGTACAAATCACCAGCCTACTCGGCCTGTAGACAAGGACAAGACAGAAGCGGAGCTGAGCGTGAACATTAAGAAGGCTACCAGCGCGGAGGAGACAGCTCCAAGTACGTGTCCAGGGAGGATTAGCGCTGACCCGAACAGAGCAGAAACACGTCAGAAGTAGGTGAAAGGTGAGAAGACCCAGCTGACGACAGAATGCATCGTCTATACCTGGGACTACCACTCCTCGCTATCTGTATGGAACGGGTTGAGGACTCAACCCATCCTGGCAGACGAAGTGCAAACGTTCAAGAGTCTGATCCTTGTTCATAAGCTGTTGCAGGAAGGTCATCCGGTGGTGAGCTTTCTGTCTCTTGAGCACAGCTGACAGGTAGACTCTCAAGGAAGCACATGCCCAAACCGGTTGGCTTGAGACTTGTGGGCGTACGGTCGGCGCCGACGGCGGGAAGGGATATGGACCGCTCATCAAGGCTTACACCTCCTTCCTTCTCTCCAAACTACGTTTCCACCGACATCACCCCGAATTCAACGGCCTTTTCGAATACGAGGAGTATATCAGTCTGAAGAATATCGATGATCCGAACGAAGGGTGAGAGAGTATCGCATCGACAAAGCTGATTTGGAAGATATGAAACCATTACCGACCTTATGACTTTACAAGATCAAATCGAATCCTTTCAGAAGCTCATTTTCGCCAACTTCCGAGGTTCGGCCAACAACGAATGTCGCATCTCCGCATTGGTCCCGCTGGTCAAGGAGAGTTTCGGCATATACAAGTTCATCACCAGCATGCTTCGAGCTATGCATAGACGTGAGTCCGGCTTGAAGCACCCGGCTGACAGTCAGGTACGGATGATATGGAAGCCCTCTCTCCTCTTCGTGAACGCTATAATGCACAGCATTACAATCTTCGCCGTTTCTACTACGAATGCTCGAACCTGAAGTACCTGACGGGTCTAATCAATGTTCCGAAGCTAGGACAGGTGCGTTCCCGACGCAGAAGTGGACTGACTGTTGGAAGGAACCTCCCAATCTCGTCGATGCGGGAGGATCCGCCCCAGACCTTCCTGAACGACCCAGAGAGGAGCCCAAACGAGACCTACCTCGCGCCGATTCCCCAGCCGCTACTCAAGGCGAGATCGACGAACAACGCCGAATGCTGGAAGAGTACGAGCGGAAGCAAGCGGCGTTGGTTTCCCAGCGAGAGTCGGAAGAGAGGCGTCAAGACGAGGAGAAGCGCAGACAGGAAGCTCAGTACGCCGAGCAGCAACGCGCTCAACAAGAACGTGAACGGCTTGCACAGGAGCAGCTGCTTCGTGACCAAATGAGCCATCAGTATAGCCAGCAGTACAACCAACAGCAGATGGGCGAGGTATCCCAACTGCAGCAGGAAATGCTAGGCATGCGGGGTCAATACGAACGCGACCAGATGCTGCTCGAGCAGTACGACCGCCGCGTCAAGTCTCTGGAAAGCGAGCTCGGCCTCATCGGCGCCAATGTTGGAGCTCAGATGTCAGCCAAGGACGAGCTCATTGCCCAGCTCCAAAGGCAAATTGAGATTTGGAAGAACAAGTACGAGGCCCTCGCAAAACTTTACGCGCAGCTTCGCGGGGAGCACCTCGACTTACTCAACAAGAGCAAAGGCTTCCAGCTGAAGGCAGGCTCGGCACAGGAAGCAATTGACAAAATGGAGAGGATGGAGAGGGATGTCAAGGCGAAGAATCTGGAGTTGGCGGATATGATACGGGAGCGTGATCGTGCTCGTTACGAGTTTGACCGCTTGAAATCTGTGAGTTAACAGTTCGGTTAACGGGTTAGTACTGATCACCGTATCTCAGAGTTACAGAGAAGAGCTCGACCGTCTCAAGAGGGACTTGTCCTTCGCTAACGAGCGTGCCGAGGATGCGTCGCGCCATAAGAGCTCCGAAGTGTCCGGCGTGATGTCGAAGTACAATCGACAACTCACTGAGCTTGAGGATTCCCTGCGAGTGCGTCCGTCTGTCCCGGTGGGAATCGTCAAGCTGATGTGGGCAGTCCAAGCAAATGCAAATCGATGAGCTCCTGGCTAAGATCGACGCCAAAGATAGCGATTTGGCTCGCCTCGTTGAGGAGAAAGAGCAGGAGCTGCTCATCATGCAGGAGGGCATGGACTCAACGCTCAAGGAGCTGAGTGATCTTCGAATCGTGAGTCAGATACAACGTGGACAGGCTGACATTCAGACTCAAGGAGATACGACCACCACCTTCGATGCGCAGGTCGACACGCTCATTCTCGATCACCGCAAGGAGCTCAATGCCATCATCGACTCCATCCTCCAGGCCTGTGTACAGAAGGTTGACGACGCGATGTACGAGCTCGAAGCACCCATGCAGAGTGGCAATACCACCGCGACCCCAGAGTACACCCTGTCGATGATCGAAAAGGCTATGACGAATGCCAACGAATTCGCCTCAACATTCAACCTGTACTTGGGCAAAAAGAGCGGTGGTGGTCACGTGGACGTGATCAAGGCTGCCAACGAATTCGCCCAGGCTCTATCCGAAACCCTGGTCAGCTCTAAAGGTATCACACGCTTTGCCGAAACAGACGAAAACTCCGAGAAGCTCATCCGGGTGGCAAAGGGGGCAGGCGAAAGCGGTCAGAGGTTCTTCCTCAATCTCCAGTCTTTTCGGCTTGTTTCCGGAAAGTCCGAAGACATTGCCCTGCGGAGTAATGCGGAGGCTCGCAGCGCCTTGTCGAAGCTGTCCGAGTCTGTCGAGAAACTCGTCCCGAAAGCGAAGTCTACCCTGGCTCAAGCGAATGGCGATATCGGTGACATTGTTTCACAGGAGATGAGAAATGCTGCTAGAGCGATCGAGGAGGCAACCCAGAAGATCCAATCTCTTATGGCTCGTGAGAAAGGGCCAAAGTATAACGCATTGGAAGTACACGTCCACGATGCGATACTTCAGGCTACCCTCGTGATCACCAATGCGATTGGGCGGCTGATCCAAGCTGCGACCGAAAGTCAGGAGGAGATCGTTCGCGAGGGGAAGGGCTCGAGCTCGTCGCAGCAGTTTTACAAGCGAAACAACCGATGGACCGAAGGGCTTATCTCTGCTGCTAAGGCTGTTGCATATGCCACCGGCCTTCTTATCGAAAGCGCGGACGGCGTGATCTCGGGAACGCACTCCTTGGAGCAGCTTATCGTCGCCTCGAACGAGGTGTCAGCTGCGACTGCGCAATTGGTCGCCGCCTCAAGAGTCAAAGCCTCACTCATGTCCAAGACCCAGCAACGCTTGGAGGTTGCTTCGAAGGCGGTCACCGATGCTTGTAAAGCTCTCGTTCGACAGGTCAAGACCATCTCAAACCAGGAAACCGACGACGAAGCCGTAGATTATAAGTCGATGCCGTCTCATGAATTCAAGGTCAGGGAGATGGAGCAGCAGGTGGAAATATTGAAGCTGGAGAAGGATTTAGGTGCAGCTCGGAGAAGATTGGGAGAGATGCGGAGAGCAGGGTATCATCAGGAGACGGACTAGATTCATGATCATTGTAGCTGTCTGCGATCTATATTCCCAAAAGACTCTTCACTTGCTCTCGCACTCTTTGCTCAAATTCTGGCTTGTTGTCCCGATACAATTTACAGCACTATCGTAAGCCATTTCTATTTGATGCAAGACCCACCTCGATATCCGCCCCACTTTCAATATTCGGCTCGGCAAGCATACTAAGAACGCTGAGGAGAACACTCCTAACGCCCTGAACCGGAGACCACCTTTCTGAAGCTGTCTCGTATCGGAGGGGATCGTCGCCAGGAGGGTGAAGGATGGAGATGCACACGACTCCGTTTGGGTAGACTAAAGGTCAGCTGGGTATGTGAAAGAATGCTCACTGTTTGGATGGAGTAAAGGCGGATCGAAAGTCATGGTGAATGGGTTTAAAGGATAGTCGCCCGGCTGACAGTCATCAGCTTGACAGGTGATTGGATATACTCACGAAAACGAGCTTGGCTGCGAAGACACCTCCTTCCTGACGTCAGCTCGAGCGAGTGAAGAGCTCAACATACATAAGGCGTCCCTTCTGGTCCCTGTATCAAAGCTTCCCATTCAAGCATATTGTCTTCCGATACAGGCCCAGCGGTGATGGTATCCTGGAGGGGATCCGCGGTAAGATCACGGTACTCCTTCATCAATCAATTCATTTAGCATTGGATGCGGCACTCCCTCTCACCTTCTTGTAGCAGTCGATGTCTGCGCACGAGTATTAGATTTGAACATGTCGCTGAGCTTGTCGTCCACAAAAACATGAAGATCAAGAGTAAGAAACGATCATTATGACACCGCGACTTTCCCCTTACGAAGTGTACTCAGGGGGCCCCAATAACCTTTCCAAAGGTATCTCGCCGCCATGGAGATCTTCTGAATGCCATGCATATGCTCAACCACCCCTTTCCCACCATTGTGCGCCGTCATCTACAAATACAATCCAGCCGGCTACAAGATCAGCTGAATGGTTGCTGTGTCAACTCACGGTATTCTCGTCCTTCCTGTACAACACCTTCTCGCGAGCAGTGGTGAAATCCTACACCAGACGTCAACGCTCACTCGCTTAAGCTGAAAGCTATATACCGCTTTGGTCACTCGCATTCGTCTTTCTCTCAATGCCAAGAGACCAGCCTCGGCTAATCGTCAGCTTCCGCGCGCTCGAAGCGACTTACTGCAAACAGCTTTGATATCCGCGCCGGAAAGGTCATCTTTCGTCATGACAAGTTCTTCCAAGTCGACATCATCTGAGAGTGACATCCGGGAGGTGTGGAGCTTGAAGATATGCCGCTTGGTTTTGGTGTCAGGCAGAGGGAATTCTGCATATCAGCGGAATCGACATACGTACACTAACCGATCTTTCGGTCTATCCGGCCTGGCCGTATCAGGGCGGGATCTAGAGACTCAATCTGTAGAATGATATGAGCACTGATACGAGCCTGTGATTAGGGTTGGACTTACTCTGTTAGTAGCCATAATGACCTTGACATCTCCTCTCGTGTCGAAGCCATCTAGCTGGTTCAACAGCTCCAGCATAGTCCGCTGAATCTCCCTTTCACCGCCAGAGCTTGAATCGTATCGCTTTGTACCGATAGCATCGATCTCGTCGATGAAGACAATGCTTGGTGCGTGCTCCTCGGCGACACGGAAGAGTTCACGGACAAGTTTGGGACCGTCCCCGAGATACTTCTGTATCAGCTCGGAGCCCACGACTCGTAAGAAGGTGGCAGAAGTCTGATTGGCGACAGCTTTTGCCAATAAGGTTTTCCCTGTACCCGGCACACCGTACAGTATCACGCCCTTTGGCGGTCGGATCCCCATCTCTTCGTATAGCTCTGGATGCGTAAGAGGCAGCTCGACGGACTCTTTGATCTCCTGAATCTGAGTGTCGAGACCTCCGATGTCCGCGTAGCTTTCAGTTGGCGCTTTGTCGAGCTTCATGACCGAGACCATAGGATCGGCATCGTCGGCGAGTACTCCCACGATAGCATGAGTTTTGTGATGAAGCAAGATTGAACAACCGGGCTCGAGACTGTCCTTGTCGACGAATGACATGATTCCGACATAGTACTCGGGACCATTGCCGAGAGAAACGATAGCATGGTCGTCGTCGATGATCTCTTCGAGAGTACCCACACTCATTGGCGATCCTCGAAGCTCATCGACGCGGGTCCGATCCGCAGCCGTCCGATCCTCTCCGGTCTGCGTTGCCTGATTGGCGACAAACTCCTCCTCCATCAAGAGATAATCCTTGATTCTCTCCATCTTCAGCATCTTCAGCTTACATCGAGTCGTAGGGTACACCGCAGGCAGACGCGAAGACGCATCGGGACCTCGCTTCTTTTTTTTCCCAACTCGAGTAGGAAGTGGTGGTTCCCATTTTGATTGCTAGCATTGAAAAGATCAGTTCAGTGCGTTGTGGAGACTTGCAAGGAACAAACCTTGTCTTTGTTCTCCTTACCCCCCTTCCCCCCGCCAGGTGGTCCAGCGCTCGAAGGAGCTTGACCCTGATCTTTATCAGTCAAGAATCGCTTCATCCTCATCCACTGACCATTTCATATAAACGATATCGAATGCAATACTATCGACGTAATTATGTCACTCAGCAGTAGTGAAAATGGACACCTAAACGCGCGTTCTTGGATAGTGGAAATCAAATCACACATCACCGCAGTCTTTCTGTCACGTGGTTTGCCACTATTAGGGCTGTTGTGTTTCATGCTTGATGATACACAACGTTTATTCAAGGTGGGGTCGAAGACTGGTCTCGTCGGGACGACCTACGACTACGACCGACAACGCAGTCTGTCCCCTGAGTCTGCTGTGCTTATCAGCATGTTCGTTATCAAGTCTTGTACGTGGTTTTTCCAGCCGAATGACCTGTCATGGACACCAAAACTGATTTGTTTACCTTTTATCCAGTGTTAGGGAAGATGTGGGGTAAGCCTGAATTTTGTTGTACGAGTTGACAGACAGGCAATCCCGCGAATCCTGAACTCATACAGATACCTGCTGGTCAACTGTACCTTGTCAGGCCGAACAGTATAAAGGGTTCTCGGGAATGTATGTAAGTGGACTGCAGCGAAGTTGGGGACTGACACTTTCAAGCTTCAAGGACGCTGTGGCAACCATTCGCCGCAGCGGAGTGGAGTTTCAGTATCAGCTCGTGGTGACCCTGGCGTACGAGGAAGGAGAGGAGCAATTGCTGGACGATGACGCTGAATGTAAGTCCCAAAAATGTCAGAGGCCTTTCTAACAGCATGCAGCCGACGATGAACGGGTCTTCCTCATTGACGAAACCTTGGGATTTCGGTTTGGTAATCTAGATGGAGACGTGACATGCGCTTGGAAGGATCTGAGTGGAGACGAAGGCGATCTCTGGGAGTTTGTTAGTAGCAAGGTGAGTCACCCCCTGTGAGATGGCGCTGAGACGCAGTCCGTACCAAAAGCCACAAACAGTCTCTTCGAGTTGACCATCCTGCACTGCGTTTACGAGAGGGTACGTACTATGATAATGTGCAGAGCTCATCACGAACGAGAAAAATCTTCGGTCGCATGATGCAGCGACTGAGGAACAACTGCAAGCCCTCAAGTTTAGCACGAAACCCACCGACATTGAATCTCCTCTGGAAGATCACTTTTCTACCCTAGCTGTGACTCCGGATCCGTTCAAAGACGTCTCCGTGCTGTCCCGGACTGGCGCCGAACTCTATCTATTCGACACGGATGCGGACGTATTCGTCATTCAGGAGAAGGAGGTACATGTGGATCTTGCTTCAAATGGCGAATATGACAGTGAGTCCAGGTGTCATAGCTGTGACTGATGTCAGTTTGGATCATCGTACGCCAAAAATCGACACCATTCATGTCGATGCCAATCGACGCCGAGATGAACCCCCGATTTGATATGGTAGGGCTTTACCCTTCGTAGCCAGGCTGATGGCAGGCAAACCACGCTTTCATGTTCACCTTTCGCGCCAGCGAGGGCTTACCGGCAATGACCTGGTGCCTTCGCTTCAACGGCACAACCTTTCAAGAATGGAAGGATCAGTTCACTATTCACCTTTGGGAGGGCAAGAATCGAATCAGCTACAGGAAGGCGAAGGCCGAAGAGCAAAGATACATTCAGGAGGCGTACGAAGACGTGGAGATGGGGGAGCCTGACGGAGAGGAAGAGGCGGATCTTGAGGAAGGGGAAGAGGAAGACGACGAAGGAGAAGAGGAAGGAAATCCGGCTGATGTCGAGGAGGAGGAACCAAGCGACTCCGAGGCGTTCGGACAAGGTTCCAAGAACGAGCAGCTCGCTGTTGGCTATAAGAACGACCTGTCCTTCGTCACGCGAGGCAATATGATCGGTGTCTTCGCCCACAAAGACGATAAAATCAGGTTTCGGACGGCTATCGATCGTGTCAAAGATCTGGGCGGAAAGACATTCTCCCCACGGAAAGTGTGTAATTCGCATCGATTATTGTATTGACCAGAGCAGATGATGCTTCACAACCAAGACAGCGACATGCTTCTTCTCGACCCCGCCAATCGCTCCTCAGTCTATAGAATGGACCTGGAGTACGGTAAAGTCGTGGATGAATGGAAAGTGTCGGACAGCTTGAAAGTCGATAATATCTTACCAGAGTACGTTAACACAAAAGACGCCATCGCTTACGGATCAGTACCAAATACGCTCAGATGAACCCCCAACAAACCCTCATCGGTCATTGTGAGTTCCGATGGGTCGCTCACGGCTTATCGCCACAGCAAATAACGGCCTCTTCCGCATCGACCCTAGAGTATCCGGGAACAAAATTGTCGAAAGTCAATACAAACAGTATGCCACCAAGAACGATTTCTCCGCTGCTACCACGACGGAATCCGGCAAAGTGGCCGTTGCCAGCAACAAGGGGGACATTCGGCTATTTGATCAGCTGGGGAAGAATGCCAAGGTAAAGTACCACCTTTCATGACTACCGCTTATGTCAGACGGCTCTGCCAGCTCTTGGTGATCCCATCATCGGAGTCGACGTGTCCGCCGATGGTAGATGGCTGGTCGCGACTTGCAAGACCTACCTGCTCCTAATCGATACTTTGATCGGAGGTGGACGCTATAAGGGATCCCTTGGCTTCGATCGCAGCTTTCCAGCCGACAGCAAACCGATACCCCGCCGACTACAGCTCAAGCCCGAACATGTCGCATATATGGAGGATCCAGTCTCCTTCACACCTGCTAGGTGAGATTGACACGTTCTTCGCAGCTAATGTAAGGTTCAATACCGGTGTCAACGAGGCAGAGAAGACTATCGTGACATCGACCGGGAAATACGTCATCATATGTAGGTCTCGCTTCCAATGCACAGCTAAAGGCAGGGAATTTCCGCCGATTAAAGCAAGGACGAACAGACGATTATCAGATCAAGGTAAGATACTCTGAGCAGCCTATATTGACTCAATCAGCAATATGAGTCCAGGGTGGTCGCAGACAACTTCAAGTTCGGTGCAGATAGAAACATCATTGTTGCTCTGGAGCACAATGTCCTCATGGCAAACAAGAAAGATCTGACAAAGGTACGTCTGGATTATCGAGATCTGCTAACAATAGCCAACACGGTCATCATTAGCATCTCATTCATCCCTTGCGACACCCACCCGGAAGATCCGAGAGCCAAGTAGCAAGATTGTGAATAGTCCATACTGATCTGATGCGAGACGTACATCAGCGTTGCATCCATGTTGTAATGTTAAATATACTATCATGCCGGAATTTTCATTGGCATCGCATAGTGGATTCATGCTCGCTTCCACTCCACCGATTTGAGCTAGGCAGATCAGGCACCGGAAACCTCGCATTCCGGCTCCGTTATGGGAGCCAAAACATTTCATTCCGGTCGACAATAATCGATCTGATGGACGACAATCGAATTGTCGTTCCTTTAAATCCCGGTCGACGGGAAGGAGGCGGAAGGTGAGGTCATCATGCACGAGGGTGCATATATCCCCTCTGCCACGTTCGGTACTGGGCCATTTGATAGTGCACATTCCGGTTTACGTCAATAACACGCTCGGGATAGCGTGGATCGCCTTTCAGACAGCGTTCGCGACAACTGGCACTTCGTTCACCACCTTGGACACTGCGCCCACTACCTTCTACACCGCGTTCGCTAGGCTCGACACCGCCTCGACTATGTTCGGAGATGGACTGCGCAACGACCACGTCGTATACAAATCCGTTTTCACCAACAGCGACAGATCCGACCTCGTCGGCTGTGCTGTGCATGCATCCTCGCCGACTGCTTCCGATTCGATCTCGCCAACTACCACTGACTCATGTTCGCTAACTATCACCACGTCGCCGATTGCAATACGACTTCTTCATACGACTTCTTCATCGTCCTGCTCGACACCAGAATCAGCGTCCGCCCCGGCGCATGTGGGCGATCCTAGCACCTACGTGCAGATCATGATCTGCCGTCGCAGCCGATTCAGAGGATCCCGACATGGGGGATACGATTGCCAGCAAGCGATACTTCCAATCTTGGTACAAGCAATGATGTGCAGAGTAGACCCTCCCCCATATCTTGAGCTGTTCGGCGATGTGCTCGGTGCTCATCTCCCTCAAGACCAGTCTTGATCCCACTACAGTCTCTTTCCCGAGCCCTTTGCTCGTCGCCGTCTCAAGTTGGAACTCGCATCCTTCTTCGATGGTCTCGATGCCGGTCCAACAGATTCTGGCTACTCCGGTGACCTTACTTTGAGCGTGGGATCCGTTTCTTCCGCTGATATCTTCTAGTGATTGACCGACATCAAAAGCTTCAGGGACTTGGATGCTCCTAGATCCAAGTCCTTGGCAGCAATTTCTTCTTGCCCGATACCAATATTGGCATCAATCCTCAAGCCATCCGAGCAGGGTCAGCAGACTAATCCTGCTTCGATCGGCAAGAGGCGGGTGTCACGATCGTGAATCGAAGCTCGGATAGCATCGCCGACTATCGCCAACAACGAGCAACCAGTGCTTCACCCCGACCTTGTACTCTGAAACGAGGTTCGACCATGTTCCTTGTTCGGCAAAACAAGGCCATGTCTCGCTCCTTTGTCCCCAATTCAGCCCCATTGTCCTTACCACGCTTCCCCTTGCCTTCTCCAATCAATCCATTGTACTCAACACGCTTCTCCTTGCCTACTGTCATAACAGTAAATGGTAACCGGCCAATTTAGGTATCCTAGGTCTTGTAGCGCGCCTAACCCTTCAAGCAAAAGGTAGCAATGACTAGGAGCTTGGCTAATGCCCCTAATCCCAGATGTTCGTTGTTTGCCAAAACGAGGTTACCTTTCGCCTCTTTGTGTCCGACGCGATCCATTGTACTCAACAACACCCTTCCCCTTGCCTACGACGAAACAACATTGATCTCGAAACAACCGAAGATAGGCCAGGAGAAGAAGGTATAAGAGAGATGAGTCGAGAGACGGAGAGAAGCAGCAATTCGAGATTGAAAGTCAACGATAGTCATTCATAGTTACCTAGCTTTGCCGTACTTGATCTACCCCCTGCACTGTTTAGCCTACGCTACTCGACCGGCACTTACTCGGCTACATATCCGAACGATTGATGTTGATTTGTATCGGTAGTAAACCGGACGAGACGTGTCGATGTGAGGTCGATGTCGGTCGAGTGTGCTACTAATGCACTGAGCTAACAAGTCTCTTAGTTGGTTAAAGCTGAGGTCTCATAATCTGTTGTAGATTTATGATGAATGCATAACATGAATAAAGGAAGTGACAGGTTTATCCGAGCCTTCCAACAGGTCTTCCCGTGAAAGAAGCCGCTAAAGAAAAACTTCGATACGGCAAAGCTTTTGCAGTTGTTGTACAATCTCTTTCCGGTTCGTACAACAATCTCTATCCAGTTCCGCTCGCTCAATCACCTCACCAAATCCGAAACTGGTTTGGGACGAGGTTAAAGCGCAGTACTCCGCCGCGCTCGGATCGAGGCAGGCGGCGTTGTTGCAGGACATGTTCGCGCGTTTCTTTGAGGAAGGGGATGGTCCGGTGCCTCATTTGAGTCGGATCCGATCGGCGCATGCCCAAATCAATGCCAGCGGAGAAGAGAATCTATCGGACCGAATGCTTGCGTATGCGATGACGTTAGCGTTACCCGAAAGCTATACTACGGTCAAGCACAACCTGTGGCTTCGATCTCCGTTGACATCGGCGGAGGTTGTGGGAGGAGTGCAGGCGGAATGGGCGAGGCGCAAGACCAGTCACAACTCTGGTGCGCTTACTGCAATACAGCAACAGGGATCGGGGAAGAGTCGGGAAAAAGGGAGATTGTACGGTCCAGACAAAAATGCTTATTGCACCGAGCATAAAGCAAATGGTCACGACACTTCAAAATGTATCCGCCTTCACGGTCGACCAAGCCAACCGCGCTTCTCTCCGGCCGCTGTTGCCACAACGACCGCTCCACTGTTCGTCTCGGATGCAAACGTTGCCCAATACGACTCCGATGGCTCTGCGTTCATTGCCACCAGCGTTGTCCCTGCCGATTTGCGATTTGTTGTCGATTCGGGTGCATCCGAGCACATGGTTACTTCCGCTTCTTTGGTTACAGATTTGTATACAATACCAACACGACAAATTTGTCAACGGTTTGGCGTTTCTATTCGAGAGAAAGACCGGTAACAAAATCATCACGGCCACCATACACCACGGTCTCCTTACTTTCCAGGCAAGCCAACTCGCATACGCACATCTCGCAGAGGGAGCAGCCAATCTCATGGGCTGGCATCTCCGTCTAGGCCCCCTGGACGTACGAGATGTCATGCGATTGAGTAAAGATGGAAGAATAGATGGGCTAGGACATGTCTCCGGAGACGATATACACAATTTTGAATGCTCGTCTGGTATACTTGGCAAAGGGCGACGCTTACCATCACCACCGGTTGAGGAGCGCGCACAACAACCGCAAGCAGTTGTGCATGTTGATCTGTGGGGTCCAGCATCAACTGCATCGCATGGTGGTTGCAAGTACTTCTTGACGTGCTACGATGACAACACTCGGAAATACATTTGTCATTCATCAAATACAAATCCGACGCGTTGCCGGCTATGCAAGCCCACATCTCGAAAGTCGAGACACAACTGAACGTCCGAATCAAATGTGTTCGCTCGGATAACGGAGGTGAACTCAACTCCGGTACTTGGAAACAATTCATGCTTGCAAAGGGAATTGAACATATCAAAGTTCCTCCCGATGCGCACTGTTACGGTCCTGCCAGAGCTTCGTGGAGTACTGCAGGCTGAGGGATAGAGCAAGGGACGGGATAAGGTCAAGGAGTGGTTGGGCGGGTGGGTTGGTGT